>ERZ773046.1948-NODE-1948-length-10871-cov-6.489553_pt1 | contig 10871 bp, 8 predicted proteins | sample MGYA00580634_ERZ773046 | MGnify/ENA primary metagenome ERZ773046 (study PRJEB29015, sample SAMEA2738127) | human oral metagenome | biome: human oral; feature: human-associated habitat; material: saliva | place: China | collected 2159 ... | reverse complement strand
AAGGGTTGGTATTAGATTGATTGTGCAAGGACACAGACACCAAGGCAGTAACACAGCCAACCACTACGGACAAGGCAAGGAACTATATAACTATTAACACACACAGACACACAACTATATATCATCATCTAACTATCATCTATCAAGCAGCACACACAGACACCAGCAAGGAACACAGACGACAAACACAACATCAAGGTAATAACACACCAAGCAGACAACGACAACAACACAATACTATTATTTTACTTTATTTGTTATTTATTTTCTGTTTAACGTGTTATAATGGTATTGTAGAACATAATACTATCAAAGGAAATATAAACGCTTACAAGCGTGTTAAATGGGTTGTTTGGTGCTATTAGTAAATTAGTAAGACACCAAGGCAGCAACACAGCCAAACACCAAGACAGCCAGCAAGTAAGTAAGGAAGTAAGACAGCAAGGAAGACAAGGCAAGTAAAGGACAAAGCAACATATTAGTATTAATTATCAAGCAGGCAGGGGGGGGGAGGCCTTTTTTTTTAGGGGTGGCCATTGATTAAACCCCCCACCCAGTTTTTTTCACACACGCAGCAATTTTCCAAAGTCACGGAAATCGCAGTATTTATTAGTATTTTATCTTTTCTCTCTTTTTTCTTTTTTTGTAAATTCTCTATTGATAAAAATTATTTTACACTTATAATTTAAGTAGTACAAGTGAGTACACACAGACACCCAAGGAGGAGGACAGACAAGCAGATAACACACGTTAATTAATTCGTGTGTATGCTTGTAAAAGGGTTGGTATTAGATTAACAAAGTAGATAACAAGGTACTACAGCAGCAGTACCCCCAGCACGGCAATACATCAAGCAGGAACAGCCCCAAAGGGGAACTAATAAACAATACCAACCCAAGAGTATAAAGAACCATAAAGGGCTTAAATACTCGCTAAAAAACTACTACCATTAAAAGGGTACAATTCACTAACAATCAGATATTTATATAAAAGGAAGGGAATGTCTTATTATAATTTATTCTTTGGGTTGTTCGTCAACTTGATTTTTTTGGTTGTTCTTTCATACACGGCAAAGCGTTGTCATTACTAACATTAATCAAACATTCCCTTATATATCCCCTTTTACCTTTATAATGAAGGTAAAGGGGGCTTTTCTTTTCTTATTCTATCCTTCTATATACTAACCTTCCTTTAGTGGGTTGGTATTTGATTTAATTGCTAACGAATGTTAACTATTTGGAAATTCCGAACAATTCCTTTATATTTGCACCATACATCAATAAGAACCATAGATAAGAACGTGTAACAATGTAAAAATGTAAAATGCAGTATATCAGCAAGTTAGCAAATGATAATCATAATTGGTAATTATGAATTAAGAATTATTTGCAGGTATCACGTTTTTATAGTAACTTTGCGAGCAAATATAAAATTGTTCAAATTGATAGAAAAACATATAGTTTTAGAGAATATAGACCCTGTGGTGTTCTATGGAATAGGAAATAATCATCTTCAGATGATAAAGTCGCTTTTCCCAAAAATAAGGATTATAGCCCGAGATAATGTTATACGTGTCTTAGGCGATGAAGAGGAAATGGCGAAATTCGAAGAAGACATAGAGACTATGCGTAAACACATAGAGCACTATAACACTATTTCGGAGGAAGATATCTTAGATATTGTGAAAGGTCGTAAGACAAAAGCTGATACAATAAAAGATGTACTTGTATATTCTATTGCTGGACGCCCGATAAAAGGTAGATCAGAAAACCAACAACAACTAATTGATGATTTTGAAAAAAAAGACATGATATTTGCGGTTGGCCCAGCAGGAACAGGGAAAACATATCTTAGTATTGCTTTAGCTGTAAAGGCACTTAAAGATAAGACTGCGAAAAAAATTATCCTCTCACGCCCAGCTGTTGAAGCTGGTGAGAAACTCGGATTCTTACCCGGAGACATGAAAGATAAGATTGATCCATACCTACAGCCACTTTACGATGCATTGGAAGACATGATTCCTGCTGCAAAGCTTCAGGACATGATGGACAAACATATTATTCAAATTGCTCCACTAGCGTTCATGCGAGGGCGTACATTGAGTGATGCTGTAGTAATCCTTGATGAGGCACAGAATACAACTCCTGCACAAATCCGTATGTTTCTTACACGTATGGGATGGAACACAAAGATGATAATTACTGGCGATCTAACGCAGATAGACCTCCCACATGCAGAGAAGAGTGGACTGAAAGAAGCTTTATCCATATTAGGAGACGTAGAAGGAATCTCCGTGATAAATCTGGGGAAAAAGGACATCGTAAGACATAAATTAGTTACGCGTATTGTGAATGCCTATGAGGCACATGATAAGGCTGACAAGAGATAGGACTCTATAAACATAAAAACAATGAAAGCATTAACAAAAACTGAATTCCATTTCGATGGACAGAAGAGTGTTTATCACGGCAAAGTACGTGATGTGTATGATATCAACGACGATCTTATCGTCATGGTTGCTACTGACCGAATCTCAGCATTCGATGTCGTATTGCCTAAAGGAATACCGTTCAAAGGACAAGTTTTGAACCAGATTGCCGCCAAGTTCCTTGACCAGACAGCAGATATCTGTCCAAATTGGAAGTTGGCGACTCCTGACCCTATGGTAACTGTCGGTCTGAAGTGTGAGGGCTTTCGTGTTGAAATGATTATCCGCTCAATTCTCACAGGTTCTGCGTGGCGTGCCTATAAAGAAGGATGTCGTGAACTTTGTGGTGTAAAACTCCCTGATGGTATGCGTGAGAATGAACGTTTCCCAGAACCGATTGTCACACCAACAACAAAAGCCGACGAAGGACATGATCTGAACATTTCAAAAGAGGAAATTATCAAGCAGGGGATTGTCTCGGCAGAAGACTATGCTATAATTGAAGATTGGACACGTAAACTTTTTGCCCGTGGGCAAGAGATTGCTTCAAAGCATGGATTGATTCTCGTAGATACCAAGTATGAATTTGGGAAACGTGATGGAAAGTGTTATTTAATAGATGAAATTCATACCCCAGATTCAAGCCGTTACTTCTATGCAGATGGTTATGAAGAGAAATTGGCAAAGGGTGAGCCACAAAAACAATTATCAAAGGAATTTGTACGCCAGTGGCTTATTGAACATAACTTCATGAATGAGCCAGGGCAGAAAATGCCAGAGATAACAGATGAATATGCAAAGAGCGTTAGCGATCGTTATATAGAACTATATGAGCACATCACTGGCGAAAAATTTGATAAAGCTGCAGAAGAAGGTGATATTGCTGCACGAATAGAACGAAATGTTAAGCAGTATCTTGCTTCTAGGAAATAAAATCTAAAAACAAATAAGAGGTTATTGGGAGATATTCCTCCCCATAACCTCTTATTGCTTCTAACTTTCTCTAAATTCTCCAATCCTCTTCATAAGAAAATGTACGATCAAGAAAAGATAAAACCCTATAATGGCAAAGGTGACAAAGGAAAACTAGTTGAAGAAATGTTTGATAATATTGCTTCTACTTATGATACATTAAATCATCGGCTATCTTGGGACATAGATAAAGGGTGGAGAAAAAGAGCTATCCAACAACTCAAACCCTTTCGTCCAGAAAAGATACTTGACATTGCAACTGGTACAGGTGACTTTGCTATACTTGCTGCGAAAGAATTGAAACCCAAAAATCTTATAGGTGCTGACATTTCGGAAGGGATGATGTCTATCGGACGTAAGAAGGTAAAAACTGCAGGGTTGCAGAATATCATTTCCTTCAAGAGAGAGGACTGTCTTAACCTTTCTTTCCCCGAGAACACTTTTGATGCCGTTACAGCTGCTTTTGGTATACGTAACTTTCAAGATCTAGACAGAGGATTAACAGAGATTTGTAGAGTTTTAAAAAAAGGTGGACACCTTAGCATTGTAGAACTGACTACACCTACCAGCTTTCCTATGAAACAGCTTTTTCATATATATTCCAATACCATAATGCCATTATACGGAAAGCTTATATCCAAAGATAGTAACGCTTACGAATACCTCAATAAAACTATTACAGCATTTCCACAGGGTGAGAAAATGATGGAAATTTTCAAGAAAGCTGGTTTCAGTAAAATGACTTTTCACCGATTAACGTATGGTATTTGTACCATGTATTTTGCAGAAAAATAGATTAACAAGGTTAGGATATGGATAAATATGGACTAATAGGCTACCCTTTAGGGCATTCTTTTTCTGTTGGATATTTCAATGAGAAGTTCTCCAACGAACACATCAATGCCAAATACATAAACTTCGAGATTCCTTCTATAGAAGATTTTGCAGAAGTAATTGAGTCTAATCCTGAACTACGAGGATTAAATGTTACTATCCCATACAAGGAACAGGTTATTCCTTATCTTGATAGTCTTAGTCCAGAAGCCAATGCTATTGGAGCTGTAAATGTTATTCGTATTACACGTAAAGGGGATAAAACTCATCTCAAGGGATTCAACAGTGATGTTATAGGTTTTACACGTAGTATAGAACCATTACTCGAACGTCATCACAAGAAAGCCCTTATACTTGGAACCGGTGGTGCATCTAAAGCCGTAGACTATGGTTTGAGATCTCTTGGAATAGAAACAAAATTTGTCTCACGCACAAAACGTCCTGGCTTTTTTACATATGAAGAGATAACTCCAGAAATTATCAAGGACTACAACATAATAGTAAATTGCACACCATTAGGTATGTATCCTAATACTGATGTCTGCCCTACTCTTCCTTATGAAGCTATGGACAGTCATAATTTACTTTACGATTTACTTTATAATCCAGATGAGACCCTCTTCATGCAGAAGGGTAAGGAGCATGGGGCAATCACAAAGAATGGACTTGAGATGCTGCTTCTTCAAGCTTTTGCCAGTTGGGAATTTTGGAATGGCAAAGAGCAAAAATGACCCTCTCAAAGGGCACAGGACATCTGAATTTCAGAGGATAATAGAGAGTGTGAAGAGGATTTATCTGCATTCTTGCATATATTCTATAATCTTTCATATCGTTCTTTCATATACCCAATAAAAGATAAAGACACTCTTTGAGAGTTTAAAGATCATATTATAATAAGATTACAAGCATATATATCCTATTTTCTAAATCTAATCCTGAATCTATTTATATATAAGAAAATTCTAACACCATATATATCATAGTATCCAAGAATAGTCTATAAATCTGCAATAATGAAAGAGCCAAAGGACTTATGTTACGACCTTTGGCTCTTTTCTTATTCTTTAGTTATACAAATATCTGGTTATTTTATCAGACTTATTGAACGTTTTAGGAACTTATCAAGTGCGGCTCCCTGGAGCATCCCATTCTGGAGAAGAGCCAAGTCAATAAGTTGATGTACAATAGCATTGTCTTTTGCGCAAGTAGCTATAATTGTTTTCTTCTTACTTTGCAACTCAGAAATAGACTTCTGAGTACTTTGCATCTCATCCTTTTCCTCTTGAGTTAGTTCCTCAGGTTTCTTCTTATCTTGTGATTGATGTAATGCAGCTAACCTAGCTTGCAATCCTTTTAAGTCACTAACTACAGGTTTTAATTCTTTAGTAGTGCTAGCCTCAACCTCTTCAAGAACCCTCTTCACCAATGGATGGTCAGCATTCAAAACTAAATTATAAGTGTCTGGCATCTGTGCATAGAATCCCATCCCTTGCTGGAACTGGCTCATTTCCTTCATACGACGCATATACTCATTTTGAGTAACCAGTACAGGTTGTGAAGTTTCACCAAGAGACTGAACATCAACAGTAAACTCAGCCTTATCGATAGCAGGGATTTGAGAGCGGAAAGCCTCTGACAGATTGTCAGTTTCTTCTTCAGACAAGTTATTCTTTGGTGTATCTTCTTTTTGAATAATACGTTCTACAATGTCTGAATCGACACGGACATAACGGGTTTTATCCTGTTTCTGCTCAAGCATAGAGAGCGTGGGGACGTCTAATTGTCCGCTAGCATCTATAACACTGTATCCCTTGGCCTTAGCTGCTTCTATATAACTATATTGCTCCTCTTTGTTCGTTGTATATAAGTTAACAAGGATTCCTTCCTTATCCGTCTGATTATCTTTTATCAGTTTCTTATATTCTTCCAAAGTAAAGTACTTCCCCTCAGTATCTTTAATCAAAGCAAAGTCCTTAGCACGCTCATAAAAATCTGAGTCTGAAAGCATTCCATAATTTATGAAAAGCTTCAGATCATCCCACTTCTCTTCATATTCCTTACGATTTTCTTTAAAGATACTTTGTAGACGATCAGCTACTTTTTTGGTAATATAGCTTGCTATCTTCTTTACATTAGAATCACTCTGCAAGTAACTTCTACTTACATTGAGAGGGATATCAGGAGAATCTATCACCCCATGTAGTAAAGTCAAAAACTCAGGAACAATACCTTCAACCTGATCAGTAACAAACACCTGGTTACAATAAAGTTGAATCTTGTTACGCTGAAGTTCTATATTGTTTTTTACACGTGGGAAGTAGAGTATACCAGTAAGATTAAATGGATAGTCTACATTCAGATGAATCCAGAACAATGGTTCATCATTCATTGGGAAGAGTGTGCGATAAAAACTCTTATAATCCTCATCCTTCAAAGATGATGGCGCTTTCACCCAAAGTGGTTCAACACTGTTGATGATGTTATCCTCAGCCGTTTCAACATTCTTACCATCCTTCCATTCTGTCTTTTTTCCAAAGACAATTGGTACTGGCATGAACTTACAATACTTATTTAAGAGCTCCTCTATCTTTGATTTCTGCAAGAATTCTTTGCAATCATCATCAATATAAAGTATGATATCACTACCTCTATCTTGCTTTTCTGCATCCTCCAAGGTGTATTCCGGGCTACCATCACAACTCCATTTCACGGCTTTACTACCCTCTTTGTAGCTCTTAGTAATGATCTCAACTTTCTTTGAGACCATGAAAGCAGAGTAGAATCCAAGTCCAAAGTGTCCGATGATTGCCTCAGCCTTATCTTGATATTTCTCTAAGAAATCATTTACTCCTGAAAAGGCAATCTGATTGATATACTTCTCAATCTCTTCTGCTGTCATACCTATACCATGATCGCTAATGGTAAGTGTGCCCTCCTTTTCATTCAGACTGATACGTACACTCAAGTCGCCCAGCTCTCCTTTGAAATCACCAGTAGCAGCAAGTGTTTTCAGTTTCTGTGTAGCATCAACAGCATTTGATACCATTTCACGAAGGAATATCTCATGATCAGAATACAAGAACTTTTTGATAACGGGGAATATGTTCTCTGTTGTAACCCCAATATTTCCTTTTTGCATAGTCATATATTATTTTTATTTTTTTGTTTTGTCAATACAAATAATGTGCCACTTCACACATATCTAAGTTTAGAATAAATTATAAGGGATTAAGCAAGACGGATTTGCCTTACTTTATACTATTATGTGAAATACAAATATCTCCCAACCTTCTTCATATCTCAAACAGAAGCAAACAGGAAAGATAAACTTTTAAAGGATACTCATAGCACAATAGTATTTTGCAAAAGATAGAAGAAAGTATGAAAGGACAGAAGTAGACAACAATAAAACAACTTTACAAACTAATGACTATCAACCAGAACAGAATAGCTAAAAACCCTTTTTTAATAACTTCGTAACATCCACAATACCAAACTGTTATAAACAGGCTCATAAAAGGGCATGTTTTGCAATGCAAAAGAGCACCTTTTACACATCAAAAGGGCATCTTTTACAGTGTAAAAGGGCATCTTTCAGAAAGCGAAAGATGCCCTTTTAAAATTCAATAGGAATTTAATTTTACAGAATTGAGCCAGTCTTAATATTCTACTAGCGCCTGACTGGCCAATCCTGTTACATGAATTCTAAAATAAAACACCATTCTCAATCCACTTTTATATGAATAATGAGAATGGTGGTATTGCTAAAAAGATTTATTAATCTATATTTTTCAAAATAGCAAGCAGATGATCCCATACCATTTGAACAGTAGGTATGAGTAGTCGTTCATCAGGTGTATGTACATAACGTAACGTCGGTCCGAAACTAATCATGTCCAGATTAGGATACTTCTCTGAGAATAGTCCACATTCCAAACCTGCATGTATTCCCAATACACGTGGTTTCTTACCAAAGAGCTTATGATATTGTTCAACCGCAACATTAACAAGTTCAGAATTAGGGTTCATCTTCCAAGCAGGGTAACTATCTTCAACCAAAACTTCAGCTCCAGCTAATTCAAAACATGCTTTAACCGTATTAGTCATATTAACGAGATTACTCATGACATTTGAACGCTGAGAACTAACAACGGTAACAGTATCCTCTGATATATGAATGCTTGCAACGTTACTTGAAGTCTCAACCATATATGCAAGCGCTTCGTCTTGGCAATTTGTCAAAGGACCATTATCTACAGCCTGAAGAGCAAGGATAACGTTATGAGAAACTTGCTTCGGTAGCACCTTATTGGCCTCTGTACTCTGGAGATTCCATACCATATCGGTATCAGTTACATGGAATTCACCTTCCACATCTTTAGTGAAAATATTCCAATCGGCTTTAACTTCTTCTTTCTTAGCTGTAGGTACAGCAAAAATAACTTTGCCATCACGTGGTATAGCATTATCCATTTTCCCTGAATCCCATAGTGATAACCGAAGGTCAAACTTAGTTTGCTCTTGATAAAGGAAACGTGCAAGAAGCTTGATTGCATTAGCTCGTTTCTTATTTATGTCATCTCCAGAATGCCCACCAACAAGTCCTTTCACGCTAGCCTCCATAAAGAAGTAACCCTCAGGAGCACTCTCACGTGTAAAATGGAAAGTTGCTGTAGTACTGTTTCCACCAGCACAACTAACAAAAATCTGTCCTTCATCCTCAGAATCTAAGTTGATAAGGTAATTACCAGTCATAAATCCTTCCTCCAAACCAAAGGCTCCTGTTAGCCCAGTCTCCTCATCACGAGTGAAAAGACACTCTATGGGACCATGCTCAATGTCATCTGCATCAAGAATGGCAAGCTCATAAGCAACTCCAATACCATCATCGGCTCCCAGTGTTGTTCCCTTAGCACGAAGCCACTCACCATCAACATAGGTCTGAATAGCATCTTTATGGAAATCAAAATCAACATCTACGAGTTTATCACAGACCATATCCATATGACTTTGCAGTATCACTGTTGGAACATTCTCCATGCCTTTCGTAGCAGGTTTTGAGATAAGTACATTACCAGTCGCATCTACTTTCACGTCAAGATTACGGTCTTTTGCAAATTGCTGTAAATAAGCAATCATCTGTTCCTCATGCTTTGAAGGACGAGGAATCTGATTAATTTTTGCAAACTGTTCAAAAACGCTGGCTGGCTTTAGTTCTATATTTGCCATTTTTAATAATATTTTATTTTGTTATTTTACTGTTTTATATTACCTTTGCGGGCAATATTAATTGCAAAGATATAGAAAATGTTTGTAACTTTATTATACACTCTGTTAATAATTGCAATATCACTATTGCTCCTTGGAGTACGTGTTTTATTCAAAAAGGACGGAGAGTTCCAGTCGCAACACATCTCGGATAATGCTTATCTCAAAGAGAAAGGTATCCACTGTGTCATTGACCAAGACAAGGAAGCGCGCACTAGAAATAAAGCTTATTAAACGATAATAATTAATTAAACATACTATACAAAATGAAGAAATCATTTAGTAAGATTGCCATTGTCACTTTGACAGCCTTTGCTTTTATTGCTTGTAATAATCAGCCGAAGCAGAATGACACCGTGGCAAGTAAGAATGAAACAACCACAACACCAGCTTCTGACAATCAGAAAGTTGCTTATGTAGAGATCGACTCTATTATGAGCCAATACACGTACTGGAAGGATGTGACGAAAATTATCAAAGCTAAAGAGGCAAACATCCAACGTACACTTGCAGGAAAGCAGAAAGCTATACAGGCTGCAGCTGCAAACTTCCAGCAGAATGTTCAAGCAAACAAATATACACAGGTACAGGCTCAACAGATTCAAGCCAGTATTCAGAAACAAGCACAGGATGCTGATGCTTTACAACAACGCTTAGGTGCAGAATACCAAAATGAAGTTGCCAAGTATAATAAAGCTCTTTCTGATAGTGTGCACAACTACTTGAAGGAATATAACAAAGACAAGAAATTCGCAATCATCCTTGCAAAGAGTGGTGATAATATTCTTTATGCTGATCCAGCCTATAACATTACTGATGATGTAATTAAAGGAATGAATCAAGCTTATAAAGGTATGAAGAAGTAAAGCAGAGGCTGATGTTATCTCTTGTCACAATGATGATAAGACTAACATAAAGCACTTTCATATAAATAGATACCAGTCATGATAAATGGCTGGTATTTTTATTCCTACAAACTAAAGTATTTTAAGTTTGTCTCGTTCATAAACAGTGAGGACTTGTTGGTAAATATGAAAGATGATACAGGTAGAGCCAAATAGTATTAATATATAGACACATATTGTTTATCAGAAATAAGCCACTGTAAAACTACAAACCTTAGATATATAAAGTATACCTACTAATAAGTTTTCTACAAAATATAGGATATTGATACCACCTTGTAGAGAGCTTGTTTAGGATATATATTTTCCTTTAATCACACAAAAAAATGTAGTAGAAAATTTTGAGGTATAAAATAAAAACACTACCTTTGCACCGCATTTGAGATAATGCTTGGTATTTCAGCAAAACCTTTTAAGGAAGGATGGGTGAGTGGCTGAAACCAGCAGTTTGCTAAACTGCCGTG
>ERZ773046.1947-NODE-1947-length-10878-cov-4.904001_pt1 | contig 10878 bp, 10 predicted proteins | sample MGYA00580634_ERZ773046 | MGnify/ENA primary metagenome ERZ773046 (study PRJEB29015, sample SAMEA2738127) | human oral metagenome | biome: human oral; feature: human-associated habitat; material: saliva | place: China | collected 2159 ... | reverse complement strand
TCGACTGTCATTGAGCTCGATTGCCAGTTGAGTCATCTTTATTTTGATTATCTTTTGTCCTGCTGGTCGTATGCATCTATCTGCAAAAAAGCGTATGATTCTACTCTCAAGTGATTTTGCATGTTGTCGTAAAAGCATACGTTCATACTTTTGTGTACACGTAGATAGGATATTGAAAAGATTGATTCTAAAGATTAAAAACTCGTCACTTAGTCGTATAACTTCACTCTTTTCAACCGTTAAAATGCTGCAAGTTGTCACAGCTTTAAACGTCTTTGAGAAGTGTTGAGTGAGTCCAAACAGGCGCTCAAGTTGTAGTAATTCGGGAGCCATTATGGTCTCCGTAATTTGGTAACTATGGCCTGCAGCTATGGTAGTTACTTCTATTTGTCCTTTTAAAAGGAAAAAGAGTCGATTACAAATATCATTTTCTGAGACGATAATCTCTCCTGCTTCATATTTATGAAAGCCTAATTTCGTGTGAGCAACGACAGATTCTAAGTCCGCCTTTCCTAATCCTTGGAATAATGGTAGGATTAATAACTGGGAATATAATTGTAGGTCGTACTCCATACTTTGTTATTTAGTAATCTTCTTTTCCAATGAAGGTGAATACCAAACTTTATTCTTCCCTCCCTTATCAGCATAGATAAAGTAGGCCATTAGTTCAGGATGTTTGTCCAAAACTGCTTTCGCTTTCTCTATTCCGAGCACCATAAAGGCTGTTGCATAGCCGTCAGCTTCAGCGCAACTTTTAGCTAAAACTGTCGCAGAAAGAAGGCTATGTTGAACAGGATAGCCTGTACGTGGGTCGATGGTGTGGGCCAATTTCTTTCCTTTATTATAATAGAAGTTCCGATAATTACCACTGGTAGCCATACCCTTATCGGTCACGTTCAAGACTGTTTGCAGTTCTTGCTTTGTATTTAAAGAATCATCACTTGGTTTTGTTACGCCGATTTTCCAAGGCAAACGCTTTTCACTTAGCCCACTGGTGATAACTTCTCCACCTATCTCTATCATGTAGTTTTTGATATCATGGCGTCGCATCACAGTAGCTACTGCATCACTTCCGTAGCCTTTTGCTATGGCGCTGAAGTCAAGCATTAATCCTTTGTGTGTCGATTTGACTAAAGTCTTCCCACGAGTATGTTCTATTTTGATGTATTGCATACCCATTAGAGCACGTAAACTATCCACTTGTTGGCGGTCAGGTAATTGTTGGTGTTTGAATCCAAAGCCCCAAGCATTAACTAAAGGAGCAACTGTAATGTCAAAAGCATCGTCAGTTTCCTTGTTAATGGTTTGTGAAAGTGTGAGTACCTGCATAAACATCTTATTGGCTTCTATTGTTTTTCCTTGGTTAAAAGCAGTTACTGTAGAATGTTTATTGAACATAGAGAACTCATTATCCACCTTATTTAATTCTGCAATTATTTCCTTATTGAGGTCTTTATCGTACTGGTATGTGGCGTGATAAACCGTTCCAAAGATGAAACCTTCATTGTGTTGATAGGGCATATCACGTTGTTGACGAATAATAAGGACTGTTCCTACAATTAAGAAGAGCAGAAATGCCGCCTGAATATATATTTTTTTACCTTTTCTCATAGTTCCATTGTGATGTTAAACTCACCGCCAAGACGGCTATTTCCATTACGGCCGAAGCCAGGAATATACCATGGTTCTCCGATGTCTGCATGTGAATGGTAGAGCCTTCGCTTATAACGCGCACTCCACCCCATTCTTAGTGGTCCCCAGATTTTTGCGTCAATAGAGAATGAAAACTCAAGCCAATGGTAGTCAGCTTTTTGTTGGTGTGCGGTGAAATCTATTTGATTTCCCCATATTGGGTCAGTAATATTCTGCCCATCAATATCATATTTAAATGTTGTATAAGCGTATCTTGCTCCTCCGTAAATACGATAAATATCGTGTTTATTTTTACTTAGGTTCCAATCCATACCGATTCGACCGTACGGAGCGCTTGTCTTATAAGCCATTTTTGTCGTGATATCCTTAGCATCAGCTTTGCCATAGCCTAATTCTACAATAGGAAACCATTTGTCTTTTAAGTTCAATCGTAGCGAAGCTTGAACTTGACCATAGTCTCCAAAGGCTAATTGTGCAGGGCCAACCAAGTCTGTTGAGACAGCAATTCCCCTAAACAGAGGTATAGTGTCATGCTCAATCGTGTTGGTTTTCACTTTCTGTTGTGCAGACGTTGTTAATGAAAGTAATGCACAACTACTAAAAATCAGCACTCTTAAAGTAAATGAAGAAATTACTCTTTGTAACATTATTGGTTACGTTTGGTTGTTTGATGACAATAGAATCTATTGCGTGTTGCGTATAGTTTATTGCCGTAATCTTATGAAATATGGCAGGACTGCAATCCACAGATTCAAAATGTGGCATGTCGGTTTTCGTCACTGCAATCGTATCTCTCAAATTAGTTGTCGTACCATTGATATCAATGTAGAATGTATCTATAGGCATACTATAGCTCATTGGAAGTTCAAAGCTGTCGGTCTTTTCCGCTTGATTGATGATAACAGAATCGTTCCCATTATGTAAATTGGCAGTAATGGTCATTTTACTATTAAGCGTTTTTATCTCACCTGCAAGCTTATACTTACATATTACACGATTATTGAGTGAACAATCGATAGTCGAACAGCCCACAAGTATAAGTATTACAGTGAGCAGACCGATAGCGTAGGTTGCTAATTTTGATTGATTCTCCTTCATGATGTCGCTATCTTTATTAGATTTTCTTTTCTATCTGATAGTCATTTCTATTTGGATTTTGTCGACTAATCAAGTCTCCAATGAAGCCGGCAAGAAAGAATTGACTTCCCAAAAGCATCATCGTTAATGCAATAAAGAAGTAAGGGGAGTCTGTGATAAGTCTTTGTGGAATATGACAAAAGAGGGCATAAGCCTTATCAGCTCCAATACATACCACTGCAATAAAGCCGATAAAAAACATTAAACTGCCTAAGAAACCAAATACATGCATAGGTTTCTTTCCAAAGTTACTAAGGAACCACAGTGTAATAAGATCTAAATATCCATTGAAAAAGCGATTTAATCCGAACTTACTCTTGCCATATTTGCGTGCCTGATGCTGCACAATCTTCTCTGCAATGCGGTCGAAGCCTGCATTTTTTGCCAGATATGGGATGTAACGATGCATCTCTCCATAGACTTCTATGTTTTTAACCACGTCTTTCTTATATGCTTTTAACCCACAGTTAAAGTCGTGAAGATTATGTATTCCACTAATCTTTCTTGCCGTAGCATTAAAGAGTTTTGTCGGTAATGTCTTTGATAATGGGTCGTAACGTTTTTGCTTATATCCCGATACAAGGTCGTAATTCTCTTCTTTTATCATGCGATAGAGCTCTGGAATCTCGTCAGGTGAGTCTTGAAGATCTGCGTCCATAGTGATGACAACATCACCTTCTGCTTCTGCAAATCCACAATATAAGGCAGGACTCTTACCATAATTACGGCGGAACTTGATGCCTTTTACATTTGAATCTTTATGTGCTAAGTCTTCAATTACATTCCATGAATGGTCTGTACTGCCGTCATTGATGAAGATAATCTCGTAGCTGAACTGGTTGTTTTCCATCACACGTTTAATCCATGCGTGGAGTTCGGGTAACGATTCTTCCTCATTATAAAGAGGGATAACAACTGTTATATCCATTGGTTTCAAATAAAAATTTTAATGTTTAAGTTTTGCAAAGAATGCAATAAATATTGAACAGAACCATCCTATCATTATTCCGTAGATGAAAATCAAGAAAGATAGTTCCATTGGGGTGAGCTGTTCAAGCATTGCCAAGCCATCTGTCAACTGTTGAGTACTTACTCCATTCTGCTTATAGAGTGGCATCATTTGGAATACTGCGGAGCTCATCACGCCAAGAAATCGACCATTGTCTATGAATCTAAAATAGATAAAAAGGGCAACTCCGAATAGAAGTGAGGCGTAGAAGAACGTATAAAAGCAATAGACAAGTGCTCGGCGGTAGCTCATGATGCCGTCAAGAGCATAGTTGCGAAAGCGAATCATTCGCCACGCTACAAACAAAGGAGTCGAGAAAACGAGCAGTCCTCCAATGTCCGTCTTGGGCAAATAAACCACCAATGCAAAGGTTATCATCCATAACATACTCAGAAATACGCCGTCCTGTCGTGCAAACGCCTTTGTCTGGGTAATGGCATTAAAACTAATCATCAATTAAAATTACGTTTATAAACATTGCAAAGATAACGTTTTTCCACCACATATATATAATACGTCATTACTTTTTGTCTTATTTTTATTTTTTATTACCTTTGCAATCGATAGTAATAGTTATGATATATCCAGATAATTTTGAAATAAAGATTGGTTTCTCAGAGATACGTTCTATGTTGAATGAGCGTTGTCTTTCGCCTTTAGGGCAGTCTCAAGTCGAAGTAATGACCTTCTCTGATGATGTAGAAACTGTAAATGAATGGCATCAACAGACAGACGAACTTCGGTTGCTTCTTGAAGAAAATCCCGATTTCCCATTAGACAATATCTTTGATGTGCGCGAGAGTGTGAGCCGTGCACGTATAGCAAATACACACTTGGAAGAAGAAGATTTCTTTCATTTGCGCCGGTCGCTTGACACTATTCATAAAATTGTTACAATCCTTCATCCTGATGATGATGAGCAGATGGTTGGCAAAGCGCTATTCCTTTTGTCTGATGGTATAGCTACTTTCCCAAATCTTGTGCAGCGTATTGATCAGGTGATTGATAAGTTTGGGCACATGCGTGATACTGCTTCGCCCGAGTTACAGCGCCTTCGGCGTGAACTTTCGCGTGCCGAGGGATCTGTTTCACGTACCATTTACGGCATTCTTCGTGCAGCACAAGCAGATGGACTCATTGACAAGGATGTTACACCGGCTGTTCGTGATGGCCGGTTGGTTATCCCTGTAGCTCCAGGTTTGAAGCGGCGCATCAATGGAATAGTACATGATGAGAGTGCAACAGGACGTACTGTTTTCGTAGAACCTACAGAAGTTGTTGAAGCAAATAATCATATTCGTAAGTTAGAGGCTGAGGAACGGCAAGAGGTAATACGTATCTTAACCGCATTGACACAGCATGTTCGTCCAAATGTTCGTGAGATATTAGATTCTTTTCACTTTCTTGGTATCATAGATTTCCTACAAGCTAAAGTGCAGTTTGGAAAGCAAATACGAGGACTTTCACCTCAGTTGAGCACTTCACCCTATATGGATTGGATAGAAGCTCGTAACCCTTTACTTGAAAAACAATTGGAAGTTCGCGGTGCAAAAATCGTTCCGTTAAACATTACTTTGACGCCCGAGAAGCACATACTTATTATCTCTGGTCCGAATGCAGGAGGTAAATCGGTTTGTTTGAAAACGGTAGGGTTGTTGCAATATATGTTACAATGCGGAGTCCCTATTCCTGTTAGTGAACGTTCTTCGTGTGGTATCTTTGAAGATTTGATGATTGATATAGGTGACGAACAAAGCATAGAGAACGATCTTTCTACTTATTCTTCCCACCTGCTTAACATGAAAAACATGATGAAGCAGGCCACAAGTCGGACATTAATCCTTATAGATGAGTTTGGAACTGGTACAGAACCTCAGATAGGTGGAGCCATTGCAGAGAGTGTTTTGGATAAGTTCTGTCGGAAGGGAGCGTGGGGTGTCATAACAACTCACTATCAGAATCTGAAACATTTCGCAGATACCCACCCGGGAGTAGTGAATGGTGCCATGCTCTATGACCGTCATGAGATGCGTGCTCTCTTTCAGTTGGCCATAGGAAGACCCGGTAGTTCGTTTGCCATAGAGATTGCACGAAAGATTGGATTGCCTGAAGATGTTATCGCTGAAGCGTCAGAAATCGTTGGAAGTGATTACATTCAGAGCGATAAATATCTTCAAGACATAGTGCGAGATAAGCGTTATTGGGAGGGAAAACGGCAGACTATCCATCAACGCGAAAAGGAGATGGAGAAAACGATAGAACGCTATGAACAAGAGATTAAAGAACTTCAGCAGCAACGTAAGACGATTGTCACAAAGGCAAAAGCCGATGCTGAAGAATTACTTCGAGAGAGTAATCGTCGTATAGAGAATGCTATTCGTGAGATAAGAGAGCAGCAAGCAGAGAAAGAAGTAACGAAAAAGATTCGTGAGGAGCTTCATCAGTTTGAACAGGCTGTTAAAGAAGGACAACCCGTGAAAGGCAAACAGGGGCATGGGCTCATGTCAGATGATGAGTTTGAAAAGAAGGTTGAACAGCTGCGTCAGCGTAAATTGCGTAAGGAGAAACGTAAACAGGAGAAGTCTGAACAGGCTGTTTCTGCAAGTAAAAAAGAGGAATTTACAACCAACTTCGCTGTAGATAAGACAAAGGCTGTATTGGCTGTTGGAGACACCGTACGTATTCGGGGACTGAAATCGACTGGAACAATAGAGTCGATAGATGGGCAAATGTGTACTGTTGTCTTTGGAGATATGCGCTCAAAAATACGTGTGAATCGATTAGAGGCTGCTACATCATCAACAGAATCAACCTCACAAAGTGTTGAAACAGCCTATCAAGTGAGTCGAACAACACGCGATACAATTGATGACCACCGCAAGAACTTTAAGCAAGACCTTGATGTTCGTGGCATGAGAGGAGACGAAGCTTTGCATGCTGTACAATACTTTATTGACGATGCCATATTGATGGGGATGAGCCGCGTGCGTATTTTGCATGGTAAAGGAAATGGTATTTTGCGCAATCTCATACGTCAATATCTTTCAACAGTGCCCAATGTGGTGCATTATGCAGATGAACACGTTCAATTTGGTGGTGCTGGAATAACCGTGGTTGATTTGTAAATAGACGTTAAAAGAGTGGAGATTACTTCACGTTTATTTTGCATTTACAAATAAAATCCCTACTTTTGCACGCGCTTTCAAAGGCAAACATGGGCAAGTCCCTTACGGTCTGCTCCCTCGGAATCCCCCAGGACGGGAACGTAGCAAGGGTACTTGGTTGTAGCGACGCGATAAGGATAGCTTGCCCACCTCGCCTCTTTAGCTCAGTTGGCCAGAGCACGTGATTTGTAATCTCGGGGTCGTTGGTTCGAATCCGACAAGAGGCTCAAAGAAAAAACGACTGAAAACTCAATTTGATTTAGTTTTTTCTTCAAGATAAAGAGAGACAGAAGATAGTCAGACTTAGCCGATATAACAATTATATTTGCAAGGTCTGATTTTTTTTGTGCATTTCCTTCATCATCATGTTAGCTGTGTTTTCAATAGATTTTGCACTTTAATTGATAGGGCTATCAAACAAGAATGTTGTCATTTATACTTATTCTTGAGAGCTATAGGCACACGAATATGATGTTTGTTTCGACTGCTTTATGAAAAGGTAGGAGTGAGATTTACTTCTGTTTTGATGAATTGTTTGATACAGATGTTTATTGTCAATTTTATAAACAAAAGGCTTCTGAGAATTGGGCTCGCTTAGAATCAATCGTAATTTGAGGTTAAATCGGTGATTTTTTTTAGGTGTGTTGTAAGCTATTGGCGTTCAGATGCTTATAATAAACACATGGCTTTATGCCTTGCTTCCCTTGATTTTGATGTACAAAATGATGGTTATTGTGGTTCAATATGACTGGTTTTAGCTTGTGAATGCAGGCTTTTCGTGAACTTATCTAATTGATTTAGAAAATTGAAATGAGGCATATTAAGGTTTAAATACCCCAAAATGGATATCTTATTTGTTGGAAACCTTGAAATTTTAACAACTAAATCGCTGTTTTATTTCTATTTCATCAAAAAATAATCTCTTTTTTATTGGTGTTTTTTATGACAATTTTCTCGCTGCGTTTATACATGAATGATTAACATAGACCCTTATGGTTACTCTTAAAATCATAAGGGTTTATGCCGTGATAGAAGTTTGAATGGAAGTTACCTACGTTTGCCGTATCTGTCAATCAAGATGTGTTTCTTCCCTTGAATGCCCTCAAAATAAGGTGGTTCGCAGCGCAATTGCATGTCATCGTAAATGAATTCAGCTATCACTGTGTCTTTTCCATCAGGGAGAATCAAGCCCATCTTGCCATTCTTTTCAGCGATAACAGGCATCATGCAAAGGTCATCTACGTAGACATATGGTGTGCGAAGGAAATCATAGAGCGCATGAACAAGAATCTTTCCTTCGTGATTTTTGATGCCAAACTTACCATTTTCTTCGAACACTTCATGAAACTTGATGTATTTTTTCTTGATGCGTTGCAGGTAGGCTACTATCTTTCGAGGGTTATTAATCATTTGAAGCCAGTAGCCATACGTGTCACAATAGTTGGCCGAAGCACGTATAATGACCATCTTCCAATCTAATCCACTGATGACCTTTCGGTTCAAATCTATGTATTGAGCGATTGCGTTTTCCTTCTCTGTAAGGCTTAGTTTGGAGAGAGATTCTTCGAATTTGAGCATGATATTCTTTGAACCTGACATGCCTTTTATATAGCGATGAATCTGTCTGCTCATCTCGTTACAAACAAATTTATCAATCTCTGCCAGCTCAATCTTGTCTACATAGAGTTCATCAAAGTTCTCGGCAGTAATCTTTTTCATTGTAATGTCCTCCATTGTTTTTGCCAAAGGTAATAACTTTTTAATAGTTTGAGGAATTAATTCGAATAAAATTTGCTATGGATATGTTATAAAACATACCTTAACCATTATTAACCAGTAGAGGGTAACAATTGTTACGTGGACTTTATTTGTTTTTATTTAACTTTGCACACATTATTAAATAAGAAACAAAATTATGAATTCTATTTATCCATTCGAGCAATGGCCGCTCGACTTATTGGTTGATTATGTATTGAAAGTGCATCATAGAGGGATACGTGAACAAGGACCTGCTATCTTGAATAAACTCATTGAGGTGGCAGAAGCACATCGCGAAGACAATCCAAATTTATTGAAAGTAACGGATCATTTCCGCAATTCGCTTTATGATCTCGAAACACATTGCACGAAAGAGGAGCGTGTGCTCTATCCGTATATCCTCGAAATGTATAGTGCATACAGCATAGGTCAGAAGATAGAGCCATTTCATTGCGGTTCCATTCAAGGCCCAATAAGTGTGATGATGGCTGATCATGGCGATGAAACTGAACGTCACAATCGCATAGCGACATTGACAAACAATTATACTGCGCCCGAAAATGCAGATGAAGACTATGTGGAAGCGATGAATCTTTTGAAGCAGTTTCGTCAGGCACTTGACGAACATATTGCTATGGAAAATGAGGTTGTGTTTCCTATGGCGATGAAGTTGGAAGGCTTGTCTGCTGGATATTAAGTTGTGATTTAGAAGTTGTTATATATTAATAAGGTGTTGTTTGAGATGATGTAAACTGATTCTTTACAGCACAATCAAAATAATAAATGTATAAATGAATAAGATTAAAGCAATACTTTGTATGTTATTGGGCGGTGTATTATCAGCGTGTGCACAACAAGAGAATATAACTTCTGTTGACGCAGCAGCCTTTCAGAAGGCAATAACGAAAGACAGTGTGCAACTTCTTGATGTTCGTACGGCAGAGGAATATGGTGAAAGACATATCCTTTATGCGGTGAATATTGATGTGTTGCAGCCTGGTTTTAAGGAAAAAGCAGAGAAAGTGCTTGATCCTTCAAAACTTGTTTATGTTTATTGTAGGTCAGGAAAACGTAGCATGACAGCTGCAACACTTCTTGCCGGCATGGGATTTAAGGTGATAAACCTCAAAGGTGGAATCTTGAGTTATCCTTTTTCATCTTCAAAATAGAGTATAAAGAGGGCATGAGTGCCTGTTTAATGAGTAATTAAAAAAGCCTTTCCTGAATGTAAATGTCAGGAAAGGCTTTATTTTATTGCATCTTTGTGTGTGCTTGTTTTTATGGAATGAAGAGCCGTTTTTGCTTCATCATCAAAGATGATAGATGTTTCTGATGATGAGCCATGCAAAGAATGTGATAGCGTAGAACCATAAAACAGGTTTGCTTATGATAATATTCTTCACTCTCTTTTTTGTTTTCCCTTGTGGAAGTAGTGTGAAAACAAGACATAAAAAGGTGTAGGGGAGGGCAAGAATTAAATAATAATTGTAAGCTATTACATGCGAGAAGTCTCCATGAAGAAAGGCATATAATGAACGTTGTAAACCACAAATAGGGCAATCGAAGCCTGTAATGAGTTTGAAAAGGCACTTGGGCCAGAGTCTGCTTGTTGAAGGATTGGCTATATATAGGGCGAAGATAGCAATAGCTATTAAGCCAAAGATTATTCCAACTTTTACCTTATTCACAAATAGTATTATGCTATTAAAGAACTGAAGTGTAGCGTATCACACAGACAATCATATAAAAATTAAAGCTGTTACGACTATTAGTCATATTTAACTTATTCTGAACTAACGTAATTTTATTGATTTTTTGCATTTATAGAGAGGTACGTATGGATAACAAGTTCGAAACAGCTACAACGAAAATTATAAACGACTTCCTGTTAACAAGTTGGTTAATTTAGGCGCAATTTTTTCAAGTATATAGAAGATGCCCAAACAAATACAAATTTTTAAGATAGGGATTATCATATAAATTATAGGATACATTATACCATGTATTGGTAGTTTATAAATCTGCGGGACTACTGCAGACAGTAGAATTGAGCTGCTCAAATAGTGATAGGCATAAACAAAGAATGTCGACCTTAATAAAAAAGTATTTACCTTCAGTTTATTCTCTTTAATTAGATATGAGACTATATTGAATATA
>ERZ773046.1941-NODE-1941-length-10905-cov-3.018065_pt1 | contig 10905 bp, 10 predicted proteins | sample MGYA00580634_ERZ773046 | MGnify/ENA primary metagenome ERZ773046 (study PRJEB29015, sample SAMEA2738127) | human oral metagenome | biome: human oral; feature: human-associated habitat; material: saliva | place: China | collected 2159 ... | reverse complement strand
TTCAATATTTACGCGACTTAGTATAGCAAACCTCGACTTTCATTTCAATCCCTTATACAAAGTTGAATATCACACAATCTAATAGCCAATAATTTATGATTGTTTTCCATACAATATAAACATGCATGCATAAAAATCCGTCCTTTGTGCGCGAATGAATTTTTTTCACAAAAAGCTTTTCTAATATAGATGCAAGTAGCAAACCACAAATTATTATAGTACTCAATAAATCTTTACTTGAATCCTTATTTGGTATCATACGCACTATAAATCTTCCTTAAAATACTGTTTTAACTTTTCTTCACTCTTTTGAATTTGATTAACAAATTCTTGGTAATTATCGCATGCGCATGGAATGCTCAAGCCAACTTTCTTTACACCAATATTTTCTCTAGGACTTACACTATTTTCAAATGTAACTCCTTGATTCAGCATCAATTCTTTGACATTTGAATTGTAAATATCCGGATAAATATAATATCCCCATTTCGCATCAAATCTGAACATATAAGCTAGTACCTGCAGATAATCGCCACTTGCAATATTTCTTATTGGTTTATACTTTGCGTCCACTATTATTCTATTTGCAGAATTCTTTCCAATAAAATCCGGATAAATCAATCCTGAACCATCAGAAAAAAGTTTTTGCTGTCCACTTCTAGCTTTATTCATAGGATGATAGAACTGTTCTCCAATGAGAGTATTAATATATTCTTCCCATAACCAGGCCCCATCAAATAAGATTCCGTAGATTCGCCTATTCCCAAGTCCAAACCTATGTTTTTGATTTTGCAGAATCATAATACAAAGCTTTTGTAAGCTCCTGTATTCGTGGTAATACGCATGGCTTAGTTTATTCTTTTTATTTTCTTCTATGATTGTTCTTCGTTCTGATGCACAATACCCCTGTGTTGATTCCACAATCAATTTCACTTCATCCTTGACGTTTTTCAAAAGTGCATATCCATACGATTTCCCTTTTATATACTCAATCGTATGTCGGATAAGTTCCATTAGATAATTATCAAAAGAATACTCTCTTTGGTTATACGATACATTTCCAATAAAAGGAGTATTCAATCGTATATGTCTTGCTATATCAATTACACCATTTATATTTCTATCATTGTATTTCTTACAGATATAAGTTTTAAAAGGACCTTTTCGCATTGCACTCTTAAGATAATATGGAAATAAAAATAATAACAGATGATAAACCATATCATCTTGATTCATATCTGTACATAGATTTACAAAATTAGGATAATCTAAGACTTTTTCTAATAGATACTGAAAGAAATAATCCTTGTCTCCTACACTAAACCTAGATTCGATAACAATTCTTTCAGACCCCATCCCAAGAAAACCCATTACGTTTCCAGTACAGTACTTATCATTATAACTTTGAAGAATAAACTGTTCTCTTGTAATATCCTTTGCGTCATTCATACACTCGGGAAATACAAAAACCCCTTCAGTTTGAAGATCACCTAATGTCTTATCTGCAACACGCTTTACAATATTTGCGACCTCAGAAAATGTCTCTTTCTCTATATATTGATTATCTTTAATTTTGACTTGCTTCATCTGCGTCACCTTCATCTGAAGCCTGGTATCCATATGCTTTGGCAAATCTCTTCATGATACCTTGTTCATCATATAATCCATGCACATAATCCTGTAATAAAGGTTTTAAATAATCATTCCATAAGTCATCAAAGCTTATATTCTTAAGCTTAAGGAAATATGCTGCTCCAATCTGATAGTTTTCATTTAAATCATCAACTTTGAGAATCTCTTCATTTAATCTATCCATTCTTGCTAAAGCCTCTCTTCTTAGTTGCACATCTCCTAACAGATCAAGCATATTTTGAGTCGATTCAGCTTTCACTTCAATAAATCTAAATCTTCTTCTCATCGCAAAATCAAAACTATCAACAGATCTATCAATGTCATTCATTGTCCCAATGATAAAGACATTTTCAGGAATATAAAATTTCTCATTTGGATATGCATGCATGTTAGAATATTGTGTTGCTACTTCGCCAGATTTCCCACGATACCCAGGATCGATAGAGAAGAATAACTCCCCAAGAATTTTAGAAATTTCACCACGATTAATTTCATCAATAATAAAAATATATTTTTTTAACTCTTCTGGTGCCACATCAGTTTCAGTTACATGTAGCGTTTTCGCTTTAATCGCCTTAAATAACGCATAGTCATAGGAGTAATTTTGTGTTGCAAACTGTTTACCAAAAAAGCTAGTAATATCACTCACTTTTTCAAAATCCAATCCAGATTCAAGCATCCTACGTATCTCGTCAATATTTAAACTTAGTTTATCGACTGTTTCGTTCCCCGGAATCGCTATATAGATACGTTTGTCATCAATATTAGTGATAGTGAATTTGCTTCCTTTAATTGTTTTAAATTCATCTTCTTCTAGTCTAATATTCGAAAAGAAATTAGTCATGATTGTATTCACTGATGCTTCTCGCTCCCTAATTTCTTTTGGTTTATGTGAATTCTCAAAATTTTGTCTTGCTTTTTCAACAAACGATTTAAAAACTCCATCCCGTAGTTCAAATCCAATACTTCCATCCTCATTCATCTTTGGACGCATACCTTCCACAAAATCAGAATAGTCATAACTTGGATGAAATTGAACAAACTCTATTTGTTGCTTTTGCTCATCTGTCAACTCAGTGTACTGTTCTGTATATCCATCACTTATAATATCTGCAGCAATTTGCTTTGCTAAGTATGATTTTCCAGTTCCTGGTGCACCTCTAAATACAATATTTTTAGATTCTAATAGTAATTTGGAATATGGATTTTTGTAGTTTCCAAAACCCTTTCCCCCGTCAATATCCTGACTCTCACTTAGCTCACTACTAGTCTTTGCCTCTTCAGTTTTTCCTTGTTTCGTCTGAATTTTGAATCCATGTGATTCAAAATAATTCTTGGCTTCAACCGCATTATATCCAGTTGTTACAATCTCTCCCCCATTTTCAATATGATTTGCTACTGCTATTACATACTTTGGTGGATATTTCTTATCATCGCTGCTAATGAGTTCATATTGTGTGCTTTTGTGTTTGTCCGGAATACCATGTTCATCTAAAAATTTTAATGCAGATAATATACTATCTTTTCGAATCTTTGGAATAGCCATCACTTTCTCTCCTTGTAATATTATTTATCTTATCGTTTATAACTGTGTATCTTTATTTTGATTATATGTGTAGCCACAAACTCTTTCAACTAAGTATGGTATTCGGAATATACATTGCGTATATAAAAACCCATTCTTTGTATCAGAATGGGATAATTTCACAAACTTATAGTACCTTGCCGCTTGGGACATATTCATCTTTCATGATTGTCTTCGATATCTTGTCATGGAAGAACCGATACTTCCCTTTATCCATCAATGCCATAATTAGCGAAAGAACACTACTAATTGCACTAACGATATAAATGATACGACTGATATCTTCTGCCATAAAGATGCCGAAGAAGATTCCACTTAGAATAACACCAAAGGCATCATAGAATAAACCCTCACATAAAACGGAGCCTACGAAGTAACGTAACGCAAAGTCCTTCATTGTCGCTGGTTTATCATCTTCACGCACAACTTTAATCTGCATTACCTTCTGCATCATTGTTGAACCACCTGTAATCTTGGCAGGCACAAAGACGAAGTAGAAACCGTGCGCAATAAGCACACTGAACAATAACACAAGAATCTGTGTTGTTTGGATACCTTCAAAACCATTGAGAATCTGAATATTTCCATTATTCATCAATCCATATACAATCCCCGTCACAAATAGTGACAAACGATTTGTAATAATAAAATCGATGACAAACGCAAATCCTCTTCTTGCAAGAAAAGCATTTTGATTATTTTGTGTATTTTCTGTTGTTTTCTTTCTTAGTTGCTTATTTTTACTCATGCTTATAATCCTTCCGCAAATAAGATCTCCTCTTCCGCGATGATCTTAAGTGTTTCAATACTCATTAACTGATCTTCCGCATGAACCAACAACAAATTCACGCTGATGTTCTCACCATTTGCTTCTTGTGTGATTAGTTCCGCATGTGCTTGGTGTGCTTTATTGAAAAACTCCTCTGCCTCCTGCATACACTTCTTGGCTTCCTCCACATTTTTTCTCTTCGCATGACGATATGCATTCAAAAGAGAATTTCTTGCTTCTCCTACCGACGCAATAATTTTAAAGCAGATTAACTCTAAGCCTTCCATTTTACTTACCTCTCAATTCCTGTACGATACTTTTTACCTTTTCCAAACTGACACAATCATAGTCATCACTTTCGTGATAGGCATAACTTACATTTCCAACTGTTGTAGTAGGATCTTTACACCATTCCTTACAGCTACCATGGAATTGATGTAATCCTGTTTGTTCTTTTAACGCTCTAATATTATTCGCATTGATTCCACTACCCGCAAGTAGTTCAATCTGATCACCAAACTCACTCTGTAATTTTTTGAGCACTGATGCTCCCTGCATCGCAGTAGGTTGTAACCCGCTTGTTAAGATACGATCAACACCACAATCAATTAATTGTTTGATCGCATGCATAGGGTCATCCACACAATCAAATGCACGATGGAACACTGCTTCCTTTTGATAGTGATGAATTAACTCCACCATCTTTTTTGTTTCTGTTTCATTGATTGTCGCATCTGAATTCAGAAAACCAAAGGAGATTCCATCTGCTCCATTCTCCAATAAGATTTTAGCGTCTTCAAACATCGTCTCTGTTTCAACTTCATCATAACAAAAGCCAGCTGCTCGAGGTCTATCCATGCAGACAACTTTGAGTGATGTCTTTTCTTTTACAAGTCTTAACATCGCAAGACTAGGTGTTAATCCACCAAGATGTAAAGCACTATTTAATTCAACACGGTCTGCACCGCCAAGCTGTGCATTGATACAATCCTGTACACTTCCAGCACATACTTCAAATAAATCTCTTTTCATTCCTGAATCGGTGCCATCCTTTCTTGCATGTATTGATCCATCCACTCTTGACTAGCAGCCGTAATCGCCGTCTTACCATCGACACAATTTGCTAGATACACTTTCGCTTCTTCGTTTTCACGATATACCACAAACGAGAAGTTTTGAATATTCGTAGCACAACCGTAATTACCATCTTTATCAATCGCCACAACACTAAGGTCACCCGCAAAACCACGGCTCTTTTTCAGTTTTGCGTCTAACTCATCTACCGTTCTTTGACAAGCTTCTTGTGGTCCCATTCCTTCTTTCATCTTACGAACGATTTCATAAGAGATACATCCCTTCATTAAATCTTCGCCAAGGCCCGTTGCAGTAGCTCCACCAACTTCAGAGTCTGCATAGAAACCACCACCAACGATAGGAGAATCTCCAATACGTCCAGCCTTTTTCATAAATAAACCACTCGTAGAAGTTCCTGCAACAATCTTTCCTGCACAATCCAGTGCAACTTCACCAACAGTATCATGACCATCATATGGTTTTAGCTCCTGCCCGCGTACTTCTTTGACACGTTTACGATAATGTTGCTTGGCTCTATCTGTTAACATTGTCTTTCTTTCAAAGCCTTTTTTGCTTGCATACTTTTCAGCACCTTCTGCGACAAGTACGCAATTGACAGTATCTTTCGATAACTCTTTGGCAATGGAAATTGGATTTGCAAAATCCTTAATACCAGCTACAGCACCCATCGCCATTGTATTTCCATCCATATATCCTGCATCAAGTTCGACAATCATCTCTTCATTTGGCAAACCACCATATCCAACTGATTTATAGTATGGAAAATCCTCTACACAGCGTATTGCATGTTCAACTGCTTCCCCACTGCTCTTACCTTCTTTTAATAAGTTACCTGCTTCCTGTACACCTTCAAGTGCCATTCGCCAAGTCGCAATTATCGCCCACATTCAAACATCCTCCTAGTCTATCGGTTTCCGATAGAAACCACCATAGAAATCATCCGTTCTATATACATTTATGATTGCACGAGGATCAACACTTAATATCAGATGTGCAATCTCCTTCACCTCTAATGTCGAAACAACAGTATTCAACATGTAATTCTTTTGATGAGAATATCCTCCATAGCTTTCCCAAACCGAAATACCATGACGATACTTCTTTGTATATGCAGCTATAATTTCTTCAGGCATCTTACTTGTTATCTGTATCGTACTACGGTCATATCTTCGATACAGACTTTCAATAACTTTGGTCGATACAAACTGCATAATAATAGAATACCCTGCACGCTCCCATCCAGACACAAAACCAAAGATACATAACAAGATACAGTTATATACAAAAACATATGTCCAAATACTCTTACCTGTCTTATTCGAAACATATAAGGCAATAAAATCTGTACCACCTGTACTTGCATTACCTACTAACGCAGCCACAATTCCTAAGCCGTATACCGCACCACCAATAACGATGTTTAACATGATATCATCAAACAAAATATCAAATTGAAATACAGTTAAGAATATTGACACACATGCAAATTGCAATGATGATAGTATAGTAAACTTTGTTGAAATAGACTTACCACAGAGTATCGCTACTGGTAGATTCAGTAATACTATCATTAGCGCAACTGGTATTTGTATTTGATGTTGACTGCCTATCACATTGATTAATATTGCAAGACCCGTAAATCCACTCGACAACAATCCGGCAGGTCTTAAAAAAACTTTTAAAGCATAAGTTTGCAACAAAGCCGAAAAGATGACACAGAGAATACTGAATAATAAACGGATCGATTGTTTCTGCTTAAAATCGATGAGTTTCTCTTTCATTCCATCCCTCTTTTTTCTATTACTATTTTAATCAATTCTCAGTTAGATTCCTATGTTTTGTTTTCCTACTATTAGGAAAATATTATTCTACGCTACGAAAGGTGATTATCATGAATAAACGACAAGAAAAGATTCTTCACATTCTAGGTGAAGAAAACAAATGGTTCACTGCAAATGAACTCGCTAAATTATTATCTGTATCTAATCGTACGATTCGCTCTGATATTGATACAATCAATAAAGTTTATTCTGAGAAGCTAATCACCTCAAATCTTCGAAGTGGATATGCACTCATCCCTGAAAACTATAAACAATTTCAATCAAAACGACAAAACTTATTGCAGAGTTCCCTCGAAAGAAATTTATATATTTTAAAGTCACTTCTCTTATCGCGTGATTCTATCTATATTCCTGATTTATTAGAACAGTTATGCATCTCTGAATACACTCTCGATGCACATCTCAAAGAGATTCGTAAACAATTAGCAAATTATCAAAATCTCAAACTCAAGAAATCATCAAACCATCTCGTCCTATTAGGCTCTGAAAATGAACTACGTAAATTATACAAACATCTTCTCATGGACGAGACCAAGCAAAATTTCTTAAATATCAACGAGCTAGCAAATCTATATCAAAGCTTTGATTTACTCAGATGCAAAAGCGAGTTGGAAAACTTACTGCAAGAACACAACTATGTAATTAACGCAAATGCATTACCATCCATTCTATTACACATCAGTATTTCCATCGATCGTATTCTCAGCGGAAAATACATTGAATCAACATACACAAGCTCCAAGATCCACGATGCGATCGAATATAAGATTGCCAAAGAATTCTACGAACGAATCGCAATCTTATACCAAGCACATGTTATTGAAAGTGAAGTTAATATCCTTGCATTATTACTGATGGGAAACAACCCTGCTCAAATCAGTGATACAGAAATCTCCAACTATATGCCAGATGGATTACTCTGCAGTGATATTGTCAATGAGTTGATTGCGTTTATATACGGTCATCATGGTATCGACTTCTCTAAAGATGATGATTTTAAACTTGGTCTAACACTCCATCTTCAATCATTAATTGAACGTAGTATCAGTCAAACCCACACAACCAACTTATACCTGCAAGAAATTAAACGTAAGTTCCCATTAATTTTTGAGGTGGGCGTAAGTACTGCAACCTTCCTTGCAAATAGACTACACATCAATATCAATGAAGATGAAATCGGTTTTATTACTCTACATCTAGGACTAGCCTACGAGCGTATCTATCACTCTAAAAAACTCAGAGCGGTATGGATTTATCCGTTGGGTGAAAAAGCATTCTATACACAACGCAAAAAGATTGAAACGATATTCTATGAGCACATCGAGATTGTCAAAGTGTATGCATACTTCCAGGAAGAACTCATCCTTGCGGATGAGCCAGACTTATTGATATGCTCAATTCCACTACGTCACAACCTGAAGATTCCAACTGTTGAAGTTTCATTACTGTGCGGTAAAGATGATGAAGCTAAACTTTTCGAAATGATTCACAAAATCGAAAGAACACGTACGCAAAAAGAATTCTACACAAATCTCAAAGGATTGATTTCAAAACAGTTCTTCTATAACCATCAACTCTTCAATACACCACAAGAGATTCTAGAGTTCATGTCAAAAGAACTCCAAAAAGCCTCTATTGTGACAGATGCATTCTATCCATCTGTAATGCGACGTGAAGCACTATCACCAACATCGTTTAATTTTAACTTTGCAACACCACACCCAATTGACTCCTCTTGTCTAAAATCCGCAATTTCAATCATGTTATTAGATAAGCCAGTTCTATGGGGCAAGTATGAGGTACAGCTTATTTTCTTACTAGCAATCGATAAACCGGATACCACAACACTGAAACCATTCTTCGATTGGGTTGCCTCTCTTACAGAAGATTACGAAAAATTATCGCACTTAATTTCAAGTAACACATATGAGAAATTCATTAGTTATCTCATCTCATAAACTCAAAAGAAGATGCAACAAGGATAATTCTCCTGGTACATCTTCTTTTTCATATTTCAAACAAAATTCTAAAATACTACAAAGTAAATCTAAACTTCTGCCATGGCTTTAGACTATCAAGAATAAAGAGTTCTTCTTCACGGATATGTCCAACTACATTGGTTCTTCCACTATTCTTCATATCCTGTAATGCAACCTGCAGTTCACCAGCATATGTTCCATATTCACTACTATCAATCAATACATCACCACGATGAATCATATCTGGCGCATGGAATACATCAAAGTGGTGGCCTCTATATTTCACTCTACTTTGACTTGAGCGAATCATGCATGGATTTAAATCACCTCGATTTAAATGGAGTTCTTCTAATACAATCTTCTTTTCTGTTTCAGGAATATTTGGTTCAAGTTCAACTTTGAAATTTACAACATCTAAAGAAACATGCTTTAACGCTTCCTTCTCCGCTGCACTTGGATAACAGTTTGCGATAATAATATCGTCAATCATATCTAATGCGACTAAATGTTTTAATTGAATAGCAATCGGCATATGACGATGCATTTCCAATGTACATAAGCCATCTGTTGTAGGCCATGGTCCATACGCATCTTTTTCCAAAGAGCCGATAAACGCAGCTGTTCTCAATCCATAGTGTCTAAACTTTTCAGAACATTTCAAGAAGAAATCTAAATCCAATCCTGTATAATCGTGTGGATAAAAATTATGACATGCACACAACTGATAACGATTTGGTTGATAGTCCATGACTGTGTCGATTGTATGTGTACTTGAACTCATGTTAATTTCTACTTTCAATCCATATGGATTGTACGTCATAAGTGCTTCTTCAAAACCACTAAAACCACCATCCATGCGGATACCATCCGCATGAATATCATGGAAGAATTTTAAATCTGTATAACTAACACCCAATTCTTTAAATACAGATGGATTCACATCCAAGATGATTTCATAACCAAGACTCTTTGCGTAATCATGAATCCTTGTAAACTCTTCTTTAATTTCATTTGCTGGCTTTCTTACAGATAATAAGCAAGAAAATATTCTCTTTGCACCAATTTCACTCATTTCTTTTAAATATGCAAAGATCTCTTCAATACTACTTTTTTCTGGATAAATAGAAACTCCTAGTCTTCTCATAACTTCTCCTCCTCTAATGGATTTTCAGGTATCTGTTCTGTACATAATTTATATAGTGTCCATGCATAAATTTTTGTACACGCAACTAAATCATCAATATTGACCCATTCATTTGGCTGATGTGCAATTCCATTTTGTCCTGGGAAACTTGGTCCATACGGAATAATGGAATCACAAACATGGGCGTATGTTCCGCCTGTTGTGGTCGTTGGTTTAACGCTAGTATCCGTCGCCTCTTCATATGCCTTCTGCATTGTCTTTACAAGCCATGAATCTTTATGGTGTAGCACTACTGGGGAATTCGATACTAACTTCACTTCTAAACCTACTGCTTTTGTTTGAATCTGTTGCATAATCTTATCCATATCACAAGTTGGATAACTAAGCGAGAAACGAATTCCCATCTTATTATTTGCATACAATAAAAGTTTATTGCGAATCTTCATTTCACCAAAATGTTCATCCTTTACGGCAATGCCCAATCTATCACCATTGATATTTGCATTCATGAAATACTCATTCGCAAATTCAATTACTTTCTGTTCATCACCCCAGACCTCAATGACCGCTCTACCACGTTCACCATAAATGGCTGGAAATTTATTATCCGGTGTAAAACCAACAAGAGGTTTTTTCTCATGTTTCAAGAAGTAATGCATGTCTTCCATGCCAGTTTCTTCATTTGTCCCAAAGATGATATGTATCGCTGTCTTTGGCTGAATCCCTAAATCTTTCAATGCAAGCATGCCATACATTGCCGCAAAAAGTGGTCCTTTATCATCTAACGCACCGCGTCCCCAGATTCTTCCATCGTGGATTGCGGCAGAAAAAGGCGGATCAATCCAGCCATCACCAACTTC
>ERZ773046.1939-NODE-1939-length-10907-cov-4.685035_pt1 | contig 10907 bp, 7 predicted proteins | sample MGYA00580634_ERZ773046 | MGnify/ENA primary metagenome ERZ773046 (study PRJEB29015, sample SAMEA2738127) | human oral metagenome | biome: human oral; feature: human-associated habitat; material: saliva | place: China | collected 2159 ... | reverse complement strand
CATCACTGTGTCAAATGATGGTTCAACTAAAGTATTTGATTGTTTTTGGCTTGACGGAAAATTTTATACAGGATTTAATCGCTTCATTAATAATGAATACATTAAAAATGTTGAATGGTCAGGAAAAGAAGATTCTGAAATTTATGAAAACAAATATGGTCATTTAAAAGGTGAGGTAGAAAAGAGAGTTCCTATAAACCCACCTTATGAAATTGGAAAGTGAACCCTGATGGTGAAGGGGGCGACCTGCTAAGTCGTTTCGTTCGGTATACGAATGTGGTTCGATTCCACCGCTTTCCGCAATTTAAATTGTAAAAAAATAATTTTTAATGGAATAAGATATGAAGATAGAATTAACTCCCATTGAATTACTAACAGGCATTCATGGTTGTGCAACTTTTTCTCATACGAGTCCTGGGTTGTGGAAGCGTTTAGTTGATAGCTTTAACAATATGTCAGTTGAAGAGCGTATGAAATTGTTTCATGGTTCAGTGATGGGCTTACTGACAGATTGCTGGTATCTTTTTAATGGCCCAACTCGTGATGGTGAACCACGTTATGGCAGAGATGATTTTAATATGTTTATCTCAAGATTTAATCCATATAACCAATATAGTGTTGAGGTGTCAAATAATGACTCAACTGATGAATATGAATGCTTTTGGTTTAATGGAAAGTTTTATAGAGATTCTAATAGTGTAATAGACGATAAGCATATTAAACACGTGAAATGGTGTGGTAAGGAAGATTCAGATCTTTATGAAAACAAATATGTGCAAGCAAGATCTATAATAGATGAGAGAGTTGGTTTAAAGCCACCTTATGAGGCGTGAAATTATAAACTGAACCATAATGGCGATTTGGGCGATTTGCCAAGTCGTTTCATTCAGTAATATGAATGTATTTAGATTCTTATGTTTTCAGATATATAGGTTAAAAAGCATTTTATATTATTGAATATATTTTTTTTCAAAAAAAAATACATAATAAATTTGGAAATTTGAGCAATATGTAGTATAATATAAATGTAAAGAGATCTTTAAAATATTGCAAACAAATCGTAGTGGTGGTAGTTAGCGTTACTTCGAAGATTAGCTCAGTTGGTTAGAGCACAAGATTTTGGGACTTGATGTGGTCGGTTCAAATCCGACATCTCCGCGCTTTAATAATACGCTGCTAAATGTTCCCTACGATAAACTTATAACAACATTGTGTTGTAAATTTGAATTTAATTAATGAACACAATCGTTGGAAATTATACAGGTGGTGGTTAAATTGTTACTTCGACATATTAATATTTGGCTTTAATTTTTCAAAACATACAATTTATAACTAAATTCCCCTGTTTATTTTGGCCCATTCGTTTATTGGTAAGACCCCGGTGAAGGAAGTTCGATTCTTCCATGGGCTTCATTTTTACAATCTCTCTTTTGAAGAGAAGTTTTGTATGATTAATTTACTACATCTATAGTAACACGAACTACCTCAATAACTATAATGTAAAGATAGTTTCCTTGATGTTAATTAGATGTTTATTTCACACCTTGTTTAGACGTAGAACAGTAGCCTAAACTAAAATGACAATCGTTAATTTACAACTGTTCAAGAAAACGATGTCATGCGAATAAGTAGAAGGAAAGAAGGTGGCTTATTCATTTGCAGATGTGGCGAAATTGGTAGACGCGTTAGACTTAGGATCTGATGTCATAAGACGTATGGGTTCGATTCCCGTCATCTGCACAAAGTGTCGCAAGGCATTAGTATTATTGAACTGGGTGTGGCGCAGTTGGTAGCGCACGGCATTTGGGATGCTGGGGCCGCAGGTTCGAGTCCTGTCACCCAGACAATATTTTTGCAGAAGTAGTTCAGTTGGTCAGAACGCCTGGCTTCCAATCAGGTGGTCGTCGGTTCGAATCCGTCCTTCTGCTCATAGTTTTAATGATAGATGTGTAACGATTTGTTATGTGTCTATCATTTTTTTTGACGTAAAGTTTCTTAAAATTTTAATAATTGTTTAATAAATTTATAATTAATTTTTTTAAAAACTATTGGAAATTAGATAAGAAAATAGTATAATATAATTGAATTAAATAAAGGAATCAATGTTACGAGCAATTAAAATAAGATTATATCCAAATAAAACGCAAGAGCAAGAGTTTAATAAAATTCTTGGTTGCTATCGTTTTGTTTATAATCACATGCTTGCTCGCAAACAAGAGGTATATAAAACCGATAAAATAAACCTTGGATTAACGGAACTTTCTAAATACTTTCATCACGAATTATTAAAGGATGAGCAATATGCTTGGTTGAAGGAACAGAACACAAAGGTGATGAAACAAGCCATAAGGCAAATGCTCACAGCCTACGATAAGTTCTTCAAGGAGCACAAAGGGTTTCCAAAGTTCAAGAGCAAAAGGGATAAACAATCGGCATTATTCCCAATTGATGCCATATCAAGATGCAATGACTTTGAAACAAGACGTATTACCTTGATTAAACAGCTCAAGAACATTAAATTCCGTTGTTTGGATTTGTATTTCAATAGACTTCGCAAGTATAAGGATGATGTAAAGAGTGCCACCCTCTCGAAAACCAAGAGTGGGAATTTCTTCTTATCCATCCTTATAGACATTCCTCAAAATGAGTTTGTAAAGTTCAAGAAAACCAATAAGGAAGTTGGCATTGACCTTGGGGTAAAGGATTTTGTCATAACCTCTGATGGTAAGAAGTTTGAAAATAAACATTTCTTCAAGAACGATGAACAAAAGTTGAAGAAACTTCAACGTCAATTATCCAAGAAGAGTAAAGGTTCAAACAATTTCCATAAACAATGTAAACGCATTGCAAAGACCTTTGAACATATCACGAACAAGAAGGAAAATTACATCCATTATGTTGTAAATGAACTACTTGGTAATTATGATACAATCTATATGGAAAACTTGAGCATTAATGGAATGCTTAGAAATCACCATCTTGCCAAGGCAATTAGTGAGGTTGGATTCTTCAAATTCAAGGAGATATTGAAGAACAAAGCTATTGTAAATGATAAGAAGGTTGTGCTTATTGATAAATTCTATCCAAGCTCCAAGACATGTTCATGTTGTGGATATAAGAACAAAGGATTGAAGTTAAGCGATAGAAATTGGCAATGTCCTGAATGTGGTGCAAATCATGATAGAGATTTGAATGCTGCAAGGAATATCTTTCGTGAAGGACAAAGGATAAGTGTAGCTTAAAAATAGAAAAATAAAAAAGTAGGTGTCCGTAGCACCGAATTAACGCTTGTGGACTATCCTCCTATGGATGACCGTTCATTAAATGAACCTAAAAAGTAGTGATAGGATGAAGCAAGAAATAAAATGCACGTTAATCTAAGATTTTGCGTTGAATTTTATATACGATGTGTCAAAGGTCGTTGATATGACAGATATGTTTGGATATGCGTCTAATTTTACTTCTGACCTTTCTAAGTGGAACTTATCAAATGTTACTAACATGAAGGGAATGTTTAGTTATGCTAAGTCTTTTAACTCAGAGATTTCTCAGTGGAATGTATCGAACGTCACTAACATGAGTAGTATGTTAAGTGGGGCAGAGTTGTTTACTTCTAATCTTTCCAAGTGGAACGTGTCAAAGGTTAATGATATGTTTATCATGTTTGCTCGTGCAAAATCTTTCAATTCTGACCTTTCCAAATGGAAGGTATCAAAATTTGCTATTATGAATTGTATGTTCTATGGTGCAATTAATTTCGAATCTAACCTTTCGACATGGTGTGTTTCAGATGACAAAATGTTAGAAGATATGTTTGTAAAAACTCCGATGGAACATAAAAAAGAATTACACCCAAAAATAACTAACAGTTAAAATATTTCTTAAATAACAAATAAAAAAGGTTGTGTTTGTTGGAAATAACTGTTTTTGATAGTATATTGAAAATAAAAAACAAAAATGAAAGGTGTAATTACAGGAGATGTAGTTGGCTCTACTAAAATAAATGACTTTGGGAAGTTGCCTAAACTTATCAATGATTTAATCACTGAAATAAGTTTATATTGCACTAAATGTAAAGTGGAAATTGGTCGTGGTGATAGTTTTCAAGTTCTTGTTGAAGACCCTAAACAAGCATTGCTTGTGGCGCTTTTAATTAGGGCAGGATTTAGAAAATCATCTATTGATTTAGGTAATAAAGATTTGGATGTGCGTTTGTCAGTTGGCATTGGAGAAGTATCTTATATGGATGAAAAAATTGGACAATCCAATGGTGAAGCCTTTATCTTATCAGGTCACGGTTTTGACAGCTTAACTAAGGCACAAAGATTAAGTGTGCAAACGTTTTCAGATTCTATTAATTCTGAGTTAAAAGTCGAAACAGCTTTTGTTGATGACATTGCATCAAATTGGACACATTTACATGGTGAAATTATGTATCAAGCTTTACTAACTGATGCGACACAATGTGAAATGGCTAAAAAATTAGGTACGTCTCAACAAAATATATGCAAACGTCTATGTTGTGCCAAAGAAAAATTGGTAAGATTATATTTAAATCGATTCTATTCTTTGATTCTTGATAAAGAAAATAAACATGATTCAAAAACAACTAAAACTGAAAGTAATTCAAACGTAACTAATGTAAATAAGGTTACTCCTAAAACAAAAGAAGAACTCCGGAAACTAATCTATAAGGAACTTCAACGTCAAGGTCCTGATGCAGATTTGAATTTCATTGATACATCAATGATTACGGATATGTCCGAGCTATTTGAAGGTTTGTATGTTGGAAACATTAAAATCGACAAGTGGGATGTATCGAACGTGACAAACATGAGTAACATGTTTAGATATAATCCTGAGTTTAATGCAGACCTTTCCAATTGGAATGTATCAAAGGTTACCAATATGTATGCTATGTTTTACAAAGCTAAGAAATTTAACTCGGCCCTTTCCAAATGGGATGTATCGAAAGTGACGGTTATGCGTGGTATGTTTAATGGCGCAGAATCCTTCAATGATGACCTTTCTAAATGGAATGTGTCAAAGGTTAAGGACATGGGTTGGATGTTTTATTATGCAAGCCTATTTACTTGCGATCTTTCTAAATGGGATGTTTCAAACGTTATTGATATGAAATGTATGTTTTATGGTGTACCAAAAATGGAAAATAATGAAGAGCTGCAACCAAACTTCAAAAAAAATTATTAATGAATTATGATAGGTATGTGACAATCTGTTACACACCTATCATTTTTACAAAAAAAATTCAAGATAGATTTGGAAAAGTTGAACCTTTGTAGTATAATATAGATGTAAGACAAACAAAAAACGTTCTTTGAACTATTTATTATTTGGCGGAATGGTGGAATGGTAGACACGAGGGACTTAAAATCCCTTGGGCATTGCGTCCGTGCGGGTTCGAGTCCCGCTTCCGCTACAACGCATCTTTATGATTAAACTCTTAATGAAAAGATGATTCAACCATTAGATGTTAAAATGTGGTATGGTGTAATGGTAACACGACAGACTTTGACTCTGTAATTACATGTTCGAATCATGTTACTACAACAAAAAAAATGTGGAATACATTTGGAAGTCATACAAAACATTAGTATAATGTTGATGTAATCAATTTTGCTATTATAGCAAGTTTGATTTTAACATGAAAAGAAAGTGATGAAAAATTAATATTTAAATGTAAACTTTGTAAATTATGGTGTATGAGAAATAGTTTTATCGTAGCATGTTCAATTTGTGCTTTTGCGTTATTCTCTTGTAATAAAGAGGAAAAACAAGAAGAACCAAAATTTGAAAATGTAATTGTTGCTCAATCAACACGAAACGAAATCGTTGGTTTTGGTGGTGATTCATTGGATGTAATTTCAGAAGAATATAATGAATTCTTGAAAGAATTTGGAAACACTTATATTGTGAGTGATAATTCAAAAGTAACAGATATTGTTGGTATTAAAAAACCGTATAAGATTTCTAATGCGTGTGTTGAAATTATTAAGAAATATGAAGGTTGTGAATTGACTGCATATAGGTATTGTAATAAAAAGACGGGTAAGAGAGAGAAGTTTTATACAATCGGTTATGGCCATGTAATTTTCCCGGGTGATAATACACCATATAGAATTACAAAAGCACAAGCTGAACGTCTTCTCGTAGAAGACCTAAATAAAATTTATGTTCCAAGTGCTCGTCGATTGCTGAATCAAATTGATAGTAACTTTAAAGTCACACAAGGATTTTTTGATGGACTTGTTAGCTTGGTTTATAATTGTGGTGAGAAAGGTATTCAAAAATCTGCATTTTGGCGACGCTTGAAAAAATGTCGTTTTGACAAGAATGGTAAAGTCAATAAGAAGGATTATGAGTATATGCTTCAAGCAATTAAAACCGCTCGTGCATCAGAACCTGGTCACTTTATTCGACGCCGTCAAGAGTATGCGCTGATGGCAAGTAAATAGTAATGTAAAATAGTAAAATAAAATGAAAAAAATTATGAATTTTCTCCGTAACAAGGATTTTAGTAGTAAAACATCTCTTTATATTGTGCTGTTTGTTTTTGCCTCAGTTGTAGCTTTACTTCTAATAGGACTAAATTCTCTTTTTAACAATAAGAGCAATTTGGAAAATGTTGAAGAGGTAGACCAATCAAAGGTGGTTACAGATACAATGAAGTGTTCAACTTTTAAGTTTGACTTTGATGGACATAAATACGTCAAGTTCAAAACGGAAGGGAACGAACATATTATTCACGATCCTGCTTGTAAATGTATTGCTAATAAATTGAATAACATTACAACAGTCATTGTTAATAACGAAAAAAAGAGTGCACAAGAGGTTAATGAAAAGCTGAATAAAATGGAAACACAGATTAAAAATTTCAGTGTTGAGTTGGAAAAGAAACCTAAAATTATTTATGTGTACAAAGCAACTCCTGCTCCGAAACCGCAGGCAAAACCAAAACCTGCACCAAAGAAGAAATAAATCAGGTTTCTTATAGAATATATTGTTTTTGGTTAATAATAAAACATTGTGGCTATGCTTAAATAGTTATTAGCCACAATACATTCTCCCATAGCTCAGTTGGTAGAGCATTACACTTTTAATGTAAGGGTCCTGGGTTCGAATCCCAGTGGGGGAGCAAAATGAACACTTCACAAAAAAAATATGTTATTTGATTTGGATTTTCCAATCAAAAGTAGTATAATATAAGTGTTGAAGGTTTGACATGGTATCATAGCTCAGTTGGTAGAGCAATGGACTGAAAATCCATGTGTCCCAAGTTCGATTCTTGGTGATACCACAATTAAATTTATAATAAGTGAAATCTTAATTAAGGTGGATAAAAATGAATACATAAATTAATTGATAGTTATAATTTAAAGTTTACAATAGTTATAAATGTTGTAAAATCGTACTTTCATAGAAGTGAAATTCTATTATCTACAACGTATAAGATAGTCTTGCATGACAGAGATGAAAGTTTTAAAAGGTGATAAAGTTACCCTTAGATACAAAGTATCAAACTGTCATTAGAATGTTTAGTTTAAAATGTGGTAAAACACTCTATTTAAAATAGAAAGATATAAGTTCGAATCTTGTAACGTTCTCAATAAAAAATACTCGGATGATGAAAATGTAGACATGAAAGATATTAAAATCTTTTGGGCGGCAATGCCAATATTGGTTCGAATCTCATTCTGAGTACAAATTCAAATACTTTTAGAACTAAGCAGGAATACGCAGTGCACCATTGACTATCGGCAGATAGTCTTCTTGAAAGTATAATATGTTTTGGTTATACAATTCTGCATACAAGTAAAGTCAATAGTTAAAATCTATTTTAGTTCTTTTTATACTCCCATAACTCAGTAGGTCAGAGTACCATTCTTATAAAATGGAAGTCACGGGTTCAAGCCCCGTTGGGAGTACAATAAGCCCTTATTGAAGGTTTTCTGATATACAACCGTAGATGTCAGATGTAATAATATTGTAAAAATGGATTTTAAATACAATGAAAATTATATATTGATGGGATATGCAGAACATCACACCTCAGTAATGGTGTATGGTTTACGTAGGAAAAAACAAAGAAAGAAATAATTGAATTTATTGAGAATTAATAAAAGATGTATTTAACTGAAAAACATATTATAAAACGAACACACCAATTCTACAATGAGTGTGATAGGTTGTGTTTTCAGTCAAAAAACATATATAACCAAGGATTGTACAACGTAAGACAACACTACTTTAACACAAAGACATATCTAAATTATTATGGAAATTATGACCTAACAAAAACGCAGGAATGTTATGATTACCTTCCAAAGAAAGTGTTTTGCCAAACGTTAAAGCACGTTGATATGGTTTTCAAATCATTTTTTGCTTTGCTTAAAAATAAGACTGTAAAGAATAGGCTACCAAAATATCTTGATAAGATAGATGGTCGGTATATCACAATTTTTCCAAAGCAAGCAATAGGTTTAAGGGAATTTAAGAAAACGGGCAAACTACGTTTATCACAAACGGACATCTATATTAACACAAAGCTAACGGATTTCAGTTCTTTGAAAGAAGTACGTATTGTCCCAAGGACACATCATTATGTGATTGAAGTGGTTTATCAAGTGAAAGAAAAGACACATTGTGATAATGGAAAGTATGCTTCTATTGACCTTGGATTAAACAACTTGGCAACGGTTACATTTAATGACGGTTCAAAGCCCCTCATTGTTAATGGAAGACCCCTTAAATCCATTAACCAATACTACAACAAAAAGAAAGCTCAATACCAATCAAGACTTAAAGGGAATAAACGAACAAGCAAAAGAATATACAAGCTCACAGACAAGCGTAATAACAAAGTAAGTGATTACTTGCACAAGGCAAGTCGATTGTTGGTGAATCAATTAGTTTCGCAAGGCATAACCACATTGGTTATTGGCAAGAACCCTAAGATGAAACAAGACATCAATATCGGCAAAGTGAATAATCAGAACTTTGTACTGCTTCCCATAATGCGTTTTTCTGATTTAATGAAATATAAATGTGAACTTGAAGGCATTAAGGTTTTGTTCAATGAGGAAAGTTATACATCGAAGTGTTCCTTTTTGGATGGTGAACCCATTTGCAAACACGACAAATATATGGGCAAGCGTGTAAAGAGGGGTTTGTTTGTTTCAAGGAGTGGCATTAAGGTTAATGCCGATGTTAATGGTGCATATAATATAATGTTAAAAGCAATCCCAAATGCTTTTGTAGATGGGATAGAGGGTGTTGGAGTTCACCCAATGGTAGTAACCATAAAGAAATAATATTCTATGTTATTTCATACTCTTATACACATCCAATATGGGTTCAATCCCCATCCTGAATACTAAAACTTGTCATATAATGTGATGTTAAAAGTAGTCCCAAATGCCTTTACAGATGGGATAGAGGGTGTTGGAGTTCACCCAATGGTATTAACCATAAAGAGATAATATTCTATGTTATTTCATACTCTCTTATAAACAAAAAAGCAAATAAATTTTTCGTAGTTAAAAGAAAAACTAAATCCAAAGGATAAATAAATTATCCAATGGTATCTATTATACAGCCGTAGAAAATAGAGTAAAAGTAAGGTTCAAATCTCGTAGTGATATTATTTATTGAGTCGCGAATCAATAGTTAATAGCTGCGTTAGTAACGTTATAACTATATTAAAAAAACTGTTTATTACAAAACCATCCAGGCAGAAGCCGTTAATTTTGTAATGAATTTATATACCATAACAGAGGTTGGGGATGGGTTATGGTAATATGGTGGCCTTAGTTCAGTTGGTTAGAACGTCAGATTGTGGTTCTGAAAGTCACGGGTTCGAGTCCCGTCGGTCACCCAATAAATGTCAGTCACTACGTGGTGGCCACACTTAGTGAATCGTAACGATTATATCCTTTGTCGTTATAATGAGAACGTATGCTCATACAATAAAAAGTGATTATTGTTTCGTGATTAACACATGGTGTTTCTCTTAAAGTTTTGAGTAATGAAAAACTATCACTTACCTCTCCTTAGTTCAAGGGATAGAACAACAGCCTTTAAAGATTTGTAGCATGGGTATTGATTGAAATTCTAAGAAAGAATCGTTACAACCATTATTTAATGGTGGAATTTATCAATATTCTACAAAAAGGAGCGGCTCATTAGAAATGATGAGTGCAGAAAATCCCCTAAACGGTGAACGCTAAGTTTAATAATAAGTCAACGCCGTGCTAATTTCGATTATTAATTATAATTGATTGAATGTGTAGAGACTATACAGGGATTCCCTAAACTATTTTATAGCATGGGTATGACATAGTCCAGGCCACAAATTACATTGATAATGTAAGCGATGAAAATCGTAGTTGGTATGCTAAGCTGTGAATCTCAGTTCGAATCTGAGAGGGGAGACTAAAAAATGAACACTTCACAAAAAAAGTACGTATTTGATTTGGTTTTTCCAATGAAAAGTAGTATAATATAAGTGTTGAAGGTTCAGAATGGTATCATAGCTCAGTTGGTAGAGCAGAAGATTGAAGATCTTTGTGTCCCAAGTTCGATTTTTGGTGATACCACGATAAGTCCTTGTTGAAGGTTTTCTGATATGCAGCCGTAGACGTCAGATGTAATACTTTACCATGTCTCGGAGTAATATTTCTTATTGAGTCGCGAATCAATATTTAATAGCTGCGTTGGTAACGTAACAACCAATTTATAGGAAGGTTGACAGAGTGGTCTATTGTAGCAGTCTTGAAAACTGCCGTGCCGTAACAGGTACCATTGGTTCGAATCCAATATCTTCCGCAAAAAACATCGTGGGATGGAGAAGTTGGTATCTCGTCAGTCTCATAAACTGAAGGTCGGGG
>ERZ773046.1938-NODE-1938-length-10909-cov-3.335084_pt1 | contig 10909 bp, 6 predicted proteins | sample MGYA00580634_ERZ773046 | MGnify/ENA primary metagenome ERZ773046 (study PRJEB29015, sample SAMEA2738127) | human oral metagenome | biome: human oral; feature: human-associated habitat; material: saliva | place: China | collected 2159 ... | reverse complement strand
TCATACGGTTGTAGAACAGTTTAGACTCCGCTGTAGCCCCTGCTGCCGAGACGAGTACAAAGGTGGGTACTCCATTGGCTTTACATTGCTGGGCAAAGGCGTACTGATAGTCGTAATCCACACGCCATTGGGCTTCTTTGCTACCTGCCATGGCTAAGGTGGTACCTAAGCAAGAGAAAGCCACATCGCCACGAACAAAATCTGCCCACGCTTCAGGGGTCTCAAAATCAACCACGTGAGCGTGTAGCTTCGGGTGGGTGAGGGCTAAGGGTTTGCGCACGAAGCAATGCACTTCGGTATAAGCGTTGTCGTTCAATAGTAGTGTTACTAAGTCTTTTCCGGTAGCGCCTGTAGCGCCGATAATCAGGGCTTTCATTTTTGTAGTAAAAGATAAGAGGTGATTTATTGTGCTGTATAGGCTACAAAGATACAAAAAAATAGTCATCAATTATGATTAAAAAGTATTTTTTACTATTTTTGCCGCCTCATAATTAATGACCTATGGTACAATATTTCCCTTACTTATTACTTTTGATGGTGGCTATTATGCTACTGATAATGTTTGCAAACCGGCTCAAGGTAGCGTACCCTATTCTTTTGGTGTTAGGAGGATTGGCAATTAGCTTTATTCCCAATGTCCCAACCATTACACTGAATCCTGATTTGGTACTTATCATTTTCTTACCGCCTCTTCTGTATGCCGATGTTTTTTCGCTATCACTGAAAGAGATGTGGAAGTGGCGCCGCATTATCTTTAGCTTTGCCTTTATTGTAGTTTTTATTACGGCTGCTGCGGTGGCGTGGGTAGCCAATATGGTATTCCCTGGGTTTTCATTGGCGTTAGGTTTCCTTTTGGGGGGCGTGATAGGCTCTACCGATGCGGTGAGTGCTTCAACGATAATGAAGTTTGTAAAGGTACCCAAACGCATTTCAACCATCATAGAAAGTGAAAGTTTGCTGAACGATGCTTCTTCACTAATAGTTTTTAGGTTTGCCGCTTTGGTAGTAACTACCGGTCAGCTGGTATGGACGGATATAGCGCTAAATTTCCTTTGGGTAGTTATTGGCGGAACGCTTATAGGCTTGGCAGTAGCGTGGGTGATGCGCAAGCTACACAAATTTTTCCCTACCGATGCTAATATGGATATTATCCTTACCTTTATTACTCCTTATATAATGTATATTGTAGCTAACGAAATGGGAGTGTCGGGAGTGTTGGCAGTAGTGGCTGGGGGTATGTATATGTCGTTCCACATTACTAGTATTCTTGCTGCCTCTACATACAACAAAGCGGTAGCGGTATGGGATATTTTAGGCTTTGTACTCAATGGTCTTGCCTTTATGCTGATAGGTCTTGCTTTGCCTGATGTACTCGAGAGTATAGAAGCCGAAGGTATGAGTCTTGCTACAGCTACAAATTATGGGTTGCTCATCACAGGGGTAGTAGTAGGGGTACGACTGCTATCGTCATACGGGGCTTTACTCATTACTCAAGTAATGAAACACTTTATCACAGTAGCCGACAGGCGGAACCCTGGCTTTCGGTTACCTTTGGTACTGGGTTGGGCAGGAATGCGCGGGGTGCTTTCACTAGCGGTAGCCCTTTCTATTCCTCTAACTTTAGAGAACGGTGAGCCTTTTCCGCATCGCAGCCTGATTCTCTACATTACTTTTATAGTGATATTGGCAACCCTACTCGTACAAGGGCTTAGTTTGCCAGCGCTTATCCGATGGGCTAAATTCCCTGATTATGAAGACCATATTCCTGAAGCTGAAGCCGAAAGTCTTATTCGTAAATCATTAGCGCAAGCGGCTTTAGATTATATGCAAAAGCATTACAAAGAAGGAATAAACGATAGTCTTCTATTACAGAATCAGAAAGATATATGGCAATACCAACTCGATTTGTCGAAGAGCAATACTACTCCTGAAGAGCGAAAGAAATACGTTGCTATTTTGCATCATCAGCGAGAGATATTGCAACAACTGAATAAGAACCCACGTATTGATGAAGAGCAAATACGCAATTTCCACCGACAGTTGAATTTAGAAGAAGAAAGATGGGAAGTTAATTAATATTAAAACCCAAACTTACCATTCTCTACGCCGAATAACTGGGTAATCTTTTCGGCATTTACACTTCTATTTGTAACTGCTGGGCATCGCCAGCTTTGTAAATAACGATAGCTTTCATTTTTATAAATCATTAATGAACCAATTGTCTTACAAATTCATTAGCAGGATTGCTTTTAATCATTTCGGGGGTGTCGTATTGCTGAATAACACCCTTGTCCAACACCAATACTTTGGTACCCAGTGTTAAGGCTTCGCCTATGTCGTGAGTAACAAATACGATAGTAGCCCCTGAGAGCTGATGCAATGCTTTTAGCTCGCGCTGTAGCTGCTTGCGGGTGATGCTGTCTAACGCTCCAAATGGCTCGTCCATTAGTATGATGTTAGGATTAGCAGCCAAGGCTCTTGCAATCCCCACCCGTTGTTGTTGTCCCCCTGATAGCTCGTGCGGAAAACGCTCAGCCAGTTCAGGAGCGAGGTTTACTAACTGTAGTTTTTCAGCAACAATACGGCTGATGTCGCTTTTAGGATAATTCTTTAGGACAAGCACATAGGCTATGTTCTCTGCCACGCTCAGGTGCGGAAAGAGAATATTACCTTGAATTACATAACCTATGTTGCGGCGCAAGGCAATGAGGTTTTCGTCCGCAATATTCTTGCCGTCAATACGTATCTCCCCTTTGTCAGGCAATACCAGCCCGTTAATCATCTTCAGCACGGTGGTTTTGCCAGAGCCCGAAGTGCCTATGATGGTGAGGAAAGTACCGCTTTCAATGGTCAGATTGAAGTCAGCAATAATTTCCTTACCATTATAATTTTTGTGTATATGAGAAAAAGTAATCATCGTTGTGAGTTTAAAAGTCCTTTTTGTAGCAGAAAGTTCTTAGCAACTTCTTCAGGTCGTTTTCTTTCAGTTTCTACTAAGAAGTTGAGGTGTGCCATCGTGCTATCGTCTATTAGCTGGTTCAGCTTTGCCAAAGTAGTGCGCAGGGTGGGGTAGGTGGTCAGTAGCTCGGTGCGTACCACTGTGCCTGCCTTGTAGGAGGGGTACATATTACGGTCGTCTTGCAGTACCACCACCTCACTTACCGATAGCTGTCCATCGGTAGTAAAAACCACCATAGCGTCAATCTTTTTATCACGCATCGCTTGGTATTTCAGTCCGATGTCCATATCGAGTACCTTTCTAAAGTGCATCCCATATACCTCTTGTAGTGCTTTGTAACCGTCTTCTCGCTCAAAGAAGTCGTATTCAGCCCCAAAGATAAGTCGGTCGCTCACGTTAGCCAAGTCACTAAAAGTTTTAAGCTGGTATTTTTGAGCTATTTCCTTGCTCACTGCCAAGCCATAGGTATTGTTGAAGCCATATAGGTTAGCCCATTCCAATCCGTATTGCTTTTTATAGGCAGCTTTTAAGTCGGCGAACTTGTTCTCGTTGTAAGGGTCTTTGCGTTTGAGTACTGCTTCCCACGCAGTACCGGTATATTCGGGGTACATATCAAACTCTCCACGCGCTATAGCAGGGTGAATGTTAGAGGTGCCACCCCCTACACCATTGGTCAGTCGCACCGAAAGCCCCGTGTCTTGTTCAATAAGCAAAGAAAGCATCTGCCCCAGCAAATAGCTCTCAGTCATCGGTTTGGTAGCGATATGTATATCCTTTGTTTTCTTAGGCGAAAGCACAAAGAAGAGAGTGATGAGCAGTGCCAAAATTCCTATCCCTACCAGCTTTAGCGGATTGCGCTTATAGGCAACTTCACGGTGCACCAATCGTTGCTCTACTTTTGCCAAAAGAAAATCAAAACCTAAAGCCAAGAGCGCAATCAGCACACTGCCTATGAGGGTCATCGCACTATTATTGGTAGTGATACCTCTGTAGATAGCTACCCCCAAGCCCCCAGCACCTACAAACGAGGCAATCCCTGCCAGCGCAATGGTCATCGTTACCATATTGCGAATGCCCGACATTAGTACAGGCAGGGCTAAAGGAAGTTTGATTTTCCAAAGCAGTTGCCTGCGGGTGCTACCCATTGCCTCTGCAGCTTCTACAATCAGCGGATTGATTTGGGTAATACCCGTATAAGTACTGCGGATAATAGGCAGTAAAGCATAGAGTATTAGAGCAATAAGAGCCGTGAGGTTCCCTACCCCCGTAATAGTGATAAAGAAACCCAATAAAGCGATAGAGGGGATAGTATAGAGCACATTCACAGCCCCCAAGAGCCAAACGGCATACTTGCGGTACTCGCTGATAAAGATCCCCAATAGCACCCCTACAAGGGTAGCGATAACTATGGCTGAGAGCGAGATAACCAAATGCTCAGCAGTCAGGTGCAGGAAGAACGGCGCTTCGTCACGGAGAAGAGAAATAAGATCTGTCAAGATGTTCATTAGTTTAGTCTTCGTGTTCGCCGCTATTGACCAAGGTAGCATTGATAAAAAAGGCGCCTTTGGTAGCGATTGTTTGCTCGGGGGCTATAGGTTTTACAGGGGCAATGGCAGTATACCCACTTTCGGAAGCTCCTTTTACTACCTCCACTTTCTCAAAAGAGGTTTCTTTATCCGAATTTTGGGTTACCAGAAAAATGTAGGATTTACCAGCATCCTCTACGATAGCCTCGTTAGGTACAGCAGGGGTCGTTTGTTTGTCAAGACTGATAACCCCTGTTACATTCATTCCATTGATGAGCCCTTGTTTGTCACCCTCTACGTGGCAATGTACAATGATGCTTTTGCTTTCGTTTTCAAACGAAGCCGCAATGTTATACACTTGGGCATCATATTCGCGAGAGGTGTTATTGGTAGGGTTGAAGTGCACTTGTTGTCCTACCTTAATGTAAGGCAAGTCACGCTCATACACTTGCAAGTGCAGGTGTAGCGAACTGTTGTCGATGATTTCCACAATAGGGGTGGAGGCATCTATATAAGCCCCTTTGTTAGTATATACCGCACTGATATTCCCACTAATAGGAGCCACTATCGCCAAAGTAGATTGCATTCCCTTATCGGTGAGTGTTTGAGGGTTTAAGCCCATTAGGCGTATTTGTTCTTCAAGTGAAGCTTTTTCGGTACGGAGGGTGCGTAGCTGAGTAGTAGCGGCTTGTAGGTTCTTACCAGTACCAGCATTCCCTTCATAGAGGGTTTGCTGACGGTCAAGTTCTTGTTTAGCAAGTTCTATCTGACCATTAACGGTGAGCAAGCGCTGTTGTTGTTGCAAGAATTCTGGGTTAGAAACAGTAGCGATTACTTGCCCTTTTTGCACATAACTGCCTATCTCTACCTTTACACTTTGGATAATCCCCGCATATACAGTCGATACCTTCGCCTGATGGTCGGCAGGCACGCTCAGTATTCCATTGGCTTTGAGGGTAGCGGCAAGAGCTTTTTCTTCTATATGTCCCAAACGAATATCTACAGTTTGGATTTGAGCTTGGGTAAGGGTGGTGAGGTTGCCTCCTTCTTCGTGGTGTTCTTCGCGCTCTTCGAGCTTTTGATTATTGGTAGTTGTAGGAGTGCCATTGCAGGCTGATAGACTAATTCCTATAAGGATAAAAGCGATTTTTATACCATATTTTTTCATTTGTTTTACTGGTTTAAAAGGGATTGTATTTCTATTACTTTTTGATTAAGCGCCTCGATACTCTCAAGGTATGCCAAGCGGGTATCTACGGCTGTCTGTAGGGTGTAAAGGTACTCCACATAGCTTATTTCACCTGCGCTATACCCTAACTGATTGGCTCGGATAATGCGCTCGGCTTCAGGTAGCGCTTCTTGTTTGTAAAACTGATATTTTTGCAAATTCAGTTGGTATTCCTCTTGCAGATTTATCCATTGAGTTTTAAGCTGTTTTTCTGTTTGTTGAGCTGCTTCTATAGCTGCTTCTTTCTGATATTTATAAGCTTTCACCTTGGCACGGGTAGCGGTAAAAATAGGAACTGAAAGCCCTATGGTGGCAAAGTGAAAACGTTTACTTCTATCAGTATAGGTCTCTACCCCTCCAATGGTTTGCATTCCTATAAGAGACTGATTGGTATAGCCCAATGTAAGGTCGGGCAGGGCTTGGGCACGCTCTAGACGTTTGTTGTGCTCAGCTATGTTTGCTTCTTGATAGCTGAGTTGTACCAAAGGGTGCTGAGAGAGTTGTACATCCGAAGGCTCACTGAGTAACAAAGGCTCATACACGGGCGACTTGGTAATGGTAAATGCTTCTTCTGTTTGCATTAACGTACGCAAGTTGCGATAGGTAGCTTGTTGTATAGTTTTGTTCTGTTGAAGTAACAAACTTATTTCTCCTTTCTTCACTTGGGCAGTGTTAATATCTATCTTCTTGGTATCCCCTGCTTTATAGCGTACTTCAGCAATGCGAATAAAATTATTGTAGAGACTATCAAGCTGCAAGAGCTGTTCCTCTTTAAAAGTCAAATATTGCAATTGCTGATATGCGTTGCGCACTTGCCGCTTCAGTTCATTCTGCTGAAGGGCTAATTGCCCTTGTTGTAATTGTGTCTCTGCTTGATAGAGCTTTTTGCGAGCAGCAAATACTGTAGGCAAAGGAATAGATTGTGATACACCTACTGAAAGGTCTTTTTCAGCACTGCTGTACTGCCCGTATTGCCCTGTAAAGTCTGTTTTAGCCAATTCAAAAGAGGTTTGCTCTTTAGCACTTGCTCCTTGTAGCTTGAGTTGTGCTGCCTTAATCACTCCATTGTTCTTAAGGGCTATTTGCTCTATTTCTTGTAGCGAGTAAGACTGCTGAGCGTGTAGCGCTATAGGACTGATAAGCAATAGGGCTATCGTGAGTACTTTAGCTGAAGGACGGCGCCAAGAAAAGGTACTATTGAAAGCGATGTAAAGCAACGGAAGCACGAAGAGGGTGAGGAAGGTAGCCGATACTAACCCCCCAATAACCACTGTAGCTAAGGGGCGTTGTACTTCTGCTCCTGCTCCTTGACTGAGTGCCATAGGTAGGAAACCTAAGCTCGCCACCATAGCCGTCATTAGCACAGGGCGTAAACGCATTTCGGTACCCGTAATCACGCGATGCAAAAGGTTGGTCATTCCTTCTTTTTTCAGCTGGTTGAAAGTGCCAATAAGCACTATACCGTTGAGCACTGCTACCCCAAAGAGCGCGATAAAACCAATACCCGCACTAATACTAAAAGGCATTCCCCGAAGAAGCAAGGCAAATACGCCCCCAATGGCACTCATCGGGATAGCGCTAAAGATGAGCAATGATTGTTTTATAGAGTGGAAAGCAAGGTATAACAAGAAAAATATTAAAAGTAGGGCTACAGGCACGGCTATGAGCAGTCGGTCGGTGGCTTGTTGTAGGTTCTCAAACTGACCGCCATAGGTAAAGTAATAGCCCGTAGGGAGCTTTACGCCCTTTAATTTTTGTTCTATATCACTCACCACACTCTGCACATCGCGCCCTTGCACGTTGAAGCCAATGACGATACGGCGCTTGCCTGCTTCACGGCTTACTTGTGCGGGGCCTAATTCATATTTGATAGTGGCCAATTGGCTCATCGGCACCTGCCCATTTTCGGTAGCTACCATCATATGCTGTACATCGTCAATTCCGGTACGATGGAGGCTATCGAGGCGTACCACAAGGTCGAACCTTCGTTCGTTCTCGAAGACAACCCCAGCCTTCTTACCAGCAAAGGCGGTACTGAGTACCTCATTGACCTCTTGCACCGAAAGTCCGTAGTTGGCCAAACGCACACGGTCGTAAGTAACATTGATTTGCGGAAGTCCGCTTACTTTTTCGACCTGTGGGGCGGTAGCACCTTCTGTTTTCTGGATAAGTTGGCTTACTCTTTGGGCGTAGTGGGCGAGGGTATCCATGTTTTCTCCAAAGATTTTTATCGTTACATCCTGTCTGACACCTGTCATCAATTCGTTGAAATGCATTTGTATAGGCTGGCTTTTCTCAAAGAAGACCCCAGGAATATCCTTGAGCCGCTCAATGATGGCATCTCCTAATTCCTCATAGGAGCGACCACTTTTCCATTGGTCTTGGCTCTTGAGTACGATCACAATATCGGAGGCTTCCAGCGGCATAGGGTCGGTAGGTATTTCGGCAGAACCTGTTTTGCCTATCACCATTTTCACCTCGTCGAACTCACGAATCAGGCGAGAGGCCTGCATGGAAGTCTCCAAGCTCTGCTTCAGGGAAGTGCCCGGTGGCAGAATACATTCAAAAACAAAATCGCCTTCTTGTAGTTGTGGAATAAACTCACCTCCCATACGGCTGAAAATGCCTACCGCAAGAACGAACAGTACCATGGTACTGCCTATTATCCATCCCCTAAGGCGGATAGAACGGACAAAGAGCGGTTGGTAGTGACGGTAGAGCCAGCTTATCATTCGCTCGGCAAAACTGCGCTTGTCACTTACTGTTTTAGGTAGGAGCAAAGCGCTCATGGCAGGGATATAAGTCAGGGAAAGGATCAGGGCACCCAAAATAGCAAAGACGACGGTTTGTGCCATAGGGCGGAACATCTTGCCCTCTACTCCTACCAAGGTAAGAATGGGAATATACACCATCAGGATGATAATCTCTCCAAAGGCGGCACTACTGCGTATTTTGGAAGCGGAATGGAATACCTCCTCATCCATTTGTGCTTGGGTAAGTCGTTGGTGGTTCTTTCGGATCGCCAAGTGGTGCATCACTGCTTCTACCACGATAACCGATCCATCTACGATAATTCCGAAATCTATCGCTCCCAAGCTCATCAGGTTGGCACTTACTCCAAAGAGGTTCATCATTCCTAAGGCAAAGAGCAAGGAGAGCGGAATGGCCGTGGCAACAATCAGTCCGGCACGCAGGTTCCCTAAGAAAAGTACTAAGATGAAGATGACAATCAGCGCCCCCTCTAAGAGGTTTTTCTCTACCGTATGGATGGCGCGTTGTACCAAGTCCGTGCGGTCTAAGAAAGGCTCTATCACTATATCTTCAGGTAGGGATTGCTGTATGGTGGGCAGTTTTTCTTTGATACGACTGACTACCTCGTGGCTGTTTTCGCCCTTGAGCATCATCACTACCCCACCTACGGCATCCACCTCGCCATTATAGCTAAGGGCACCATAGCGGAGGGCACTGCCCAAGCGTACCTCGGCTACATGCTTGATAAAGAGGGGAGGGGTGTGCTTGCCTACGGCTATATTGCCTATGTCTTCAAGGGAGCGAGCCATGCCTATTCCTCGGATAAAGTAGGCATTGGGGCGCTTGTCGATATAGGCACCTCCTGTATTTTGGTTGTTCTGCTCCAAAGCAGTGAAAATATCACTGACACTCACCCCCATGGCACGGAGGCGATCGGGGTCTATAACCACCTCATACTGCTTGAGTTCGCCTCCAAAGCTGTTGATTTCGGCTATTCCTTTGGTACCATAGAGTTGGCGAGCCACGATCCAGTCCTGCATGGTGCGGAGGTCTTTGGCGGAATATTTGTTTTTGCTCTGTTCCGTAGGGCGAATGATATACTGATATACCTCCCCCAGTCCGGTACTCACGGGTGAGAGTTCGGGCGAGCCTATGCCTTGAGGGATTTGCTCCTGTGCCTCCTTGAGCTTTTCATTGACTAGCTGGCGGGCAAAGTAGATGTCCATATCCTCGCTAAAGACGGCTGTGATGACCGAGAGGCCAAAGCGGGAAATACTGCGTGTTTCCTCCAGCCCAGGAATATTGGCGATGGCTTGCTCAATAGGAAAAGTAACCAGTTGCTCTACCTCTTGTGAGGCCAAAGTAGGGGTAGAGGTGATGATTTGTACTTGGTTGTTAGTAATATCTGGAACGGCATCAATGGGGAGCCTTGTAGCACTCCATACGCCCCAAAAAATAAGCATAAGGGTCATGAATCCTACAAATAGCTTATTTTTGATGCTAAATAGTATGATTTTGTCTAACATTTCTAATAAGAATTAATGATTAGTTAATGACTAATGATGGGTGAGATGACTAATGAACAATCACTTGAGATGAAGAAAGAAAAGACTATATCTTGGGAGGAGTCCAGATATTCCCATAGTAGTTCGAAGACCATACGGTCAGGGGATAGCTATAGGAGGGAATGGTTGCGGTGGCTTGAGCAATGGTTAAGGCCTCATAAGTAGTGGGCGTGCTGATTACCATTTGGCAGCAAGTGCAAATGCAGAAAGGTGAACAGCTATCCAAATGAAAATGAGAGTGTTCCCCAGTTGGGGCTGTTACAAATTCATAAGAAGCTGAAGACTCCTCACCTTCAAGCATATCCGTACAAGGCAGCCCAGTGAGTGCCAACAGATATAAGCTAAGTATGAAGGTGAAAAATCTCATATTGGGAGCAAAGATAGTAAAATAATGACATATAGCAATCAATCAATGATAATTTTTTGCTAATTCCTTCATTTGCTAATTCCCTCATTTGCTAATTAACATACGGGTTTATTTTTTCAAAATCTTCAATACTCATATGTCCTACTGAGCGGATAAGGTATATATAAGTGTCATAGCGAAATATCCTTAGGGTTGTTTCTTCATAACAGAAGATGTTGTAAGAAAAATCGTATAAATCGTATTTGCTCTCCAACAAACCTTTGCGTTTAGTAAGTTCATAAACTAATTGATAAATGTAATACACGGTTTCTTGCGAAGCCCCAAAAGAGGCTTGTTCATAAATAAAGGTACGACCACCTTGCTTGAATTTTCGCAAAATATGGTCTTTACCAAAAGGAAGCCAGTGTTCTTCGCGTTTGCGAAAGAGTACACTAAAGAGGATAATACCGACTATTAATATAAAAACTGCCATACTTTTACAACGTTTAATTTCACGCTGCAAAGGTCCGGCAG
>ERZ773046.1936-NODE-1936-length-10927-cov-3.302152_pt1 | contig 10927 bp, 12 predicted proteins | sample MGYA00580634_ERZ773046 | MGnify/ENA primary metagenome ERZ773046 (study PRJEB29015, sample SAMEA2738127) | human oral metagenome | biome: human oral; feature: human-associated habitat; material: saliva | place: China | collected 2159 ... | reverse complement strand
AACATTATGAAATAATTTATTTCGCGAACAAGATTATCATTTAATAATTATGGCTTATGTCGCACGCTTACAAGTACGACACTTGCGTTCACAGTACCGCTCGCACTGCACACGTATATCATAGCCCAGCATCGCACCGAGGATGAAGTCCTCCTCCGGCGATAGCTGATTGAGAGGTTTCGTCACCATCAGCCGGATGGCGTCCAGACATTCCTGACGGCCGAAGAAGAGATTCATGCGGTCGTGCCCCACCGGCTGGATAAGGTAAGGGATGTTCTGATGTTCGAGCCGGAGCGTAGCGAATGATTCGTACTTCTTGTTGCAAGTGTACAGAACCATCTGCCGCACACCTTTCTGGTACTCGTAGATGTGATTCATCAACACTTTCATGTCGGCGGTCATCATATCTGTCATCATAGTGATCCCTCCCGGATATGGTTAGAATATAAGACGGTTCTCCCGGCTGCGGCTTACAATGCCGGCTTGATGGTCTCCAGCCATGCATCGATGCGGCCCTCGGTCTTGTCGTCCTCGTTTACATCGTCCAATGCCAGCCCTACGAACTTCCCGTCTACCACAGCCTCGCTGTCGTCGAAGGCATATCCGTCCGTTGACACGCCCGGGAGGATGTTCGCCCCCTGTGCAGCATCGTAGAGTTCCTTCATGCCGCCGCAGAATGTATCTGAATAGCTTTCAGCATCGCCACAGCCGAAAATCGCCACGGTCTTGCCGGAGAGATCAGCACCTTTCAGTACGTTGACACCATCATACCAGTCGTCCTGCAGTTCACCTGCACCCCATGTGGAAGTACCGAGAAGCAGGTTGTCATTCTCTGCGATGGTATCTGCCGAGAAGTCTGCAACGTTAATGGCCTCAACGCCGAGCTTCTCGGCGATGGTGTTTGCAATGCTTTCACATGTACCGGTTGATGAACCGTAAACAACAATTGTCTTCTTCATATTTCTGTTACTGATTTAATATTCTTGTTTGTTTATTTTTTACGTCTGCAAAGATACGATGAAAAAACATTACCTGCAATACCTAAAAATGATGGTTTATGAAAAATACCTACTTTTAGGGAGCGGAAATCACCGTTTTACGAACTTCCTGCCATTCCTGATGTAGATTCCCTTGGGGAGATCTTCCATGGAAGTGCCCACGCACCGGCCATCCAGAAGATAAATGCGCGCGTCTTCCTGTCTTCTTTTTCCATGATCGTCGACCTCCCTGATGCCCGCTGCCTTTCTACGCAGCACTTCCTGCAAGCCGGCCTTGACGTCAATCTGCCCATACCCGTAGAGGTTGTTCGGATAGGCAAGCGACGTGTCATAATGCGTGCAGGTCTTCGAGAAGATGTCCAGACAGTCGGCAGGGGTCAGCCGGGGATCAGCCTGCAGCCACAGTGCGATGGCACCCGTCACGACCGGCGCCGCCATGGACGTACCGGCATCGGCATTCCATGCGTAGGTGCGTCCGTTGTAATCGAAGTGGCGCACGTCGCTCTGCACAGGGCCATTTATGTTCTTCGGATTGCTGATGAAGAAAGTGCTGTAAGAAGAGATGATGTTCTGTCCCGGTGCCATGACATCGGGCTTCGTGCGGCCGTCCAGCGTGGGACCCATGGCGGAGAAGGGTGTCCGCACACCGTGCTGGCCATTATCATATACCTTCCGTTCGCCGAGATAATTGATGAAACTGGTGCGGTAGCCAGTCGCACCGACACAGATTACGTCGGGCGAACTGGCCGGCGAAAAGACCGTACGGCTGCAGTCTCCCGCATCAAGTCCCGGGTCGAGCGCGTGAGGGAACAGATAGCCCGACGTGCGATAGAACTCCACGTCAGCCTCCCTGCCCACCACCTGGAGAGACACGCACGGACTGTCGCCTATGCCGGAGGCGCTGCTCAGCAGAAGGTCGTAGGCGGTCTCGCCGGCACCATAACAGCTGGGATATGCCAGCACCTGCCATACATACTTCTTGCCGTCTATCACCGCCGAGTCGGCAAGGAGCGAGTCGCGGGCCGCACAGACATCCGCCGTAGAGACCTCCAGCACCAAAGGGGAGTCCGCCTTATTATATAAGGTCAGCCGGAATGCAAAAGGTTTCCCGGACTTTGCCGTGCAGCCTACCCTGTTCGGGTTGCCCTTGACAAACGCCCCGGCACGCTCCTGTCCTGCCGGTTTATGTATGTAGGTGTTCTTCGCACCGTCATTCCCCGCCGACGAGACGATAATGTGTCCCGGCCCTGTCATGGCGGAGAGCAGCTGGTAATACAGCTGGTCGTCGCCATGGAAGTCCTGGTGGCTGCCTTCGCTGAAGTTGATGACACAAGGCTGGTGATGGCGGTCGGCATAATCGAAGATGTACTTGAAACCGAGCGCATCCGTGGCGTAGGTGTACTTGTAGTAGTCCTTCGGATCGATCAGCGAGGCATTGTCCGCCGCATTGTCGACCAGCACCAGGTCGGCATCGCAGGCCATGCCACGATAAGGCGAAACCACCCCGTTGCCCTCCGCTCCGCCGCCGGCCGCTATCCCCGCCGTATGCGTGCCGTGTGTCTGCGTCTCACCGTCAACGGCATGACCGATTCCGAGCAAGGCCTCCTGCCCGACGTAATCCCGCCCGACGTAAAGGCTTGAACCCAGTGTGTCACGCGACAGCTGGTCCCACAGCGCCTTGATGCGGTAACGGCTCATGTCCGTAGAATAGAAGTTGGGATGCGTCAGGTCGAAACCAATGTCCTGCACGCCTACGACGACCCCGCGTCCCGTATAAGCCGCGGACAGTCCGTCCCCGGCATGGACAGGCTCTGCATTGACCACTAAACGTGTGGTATCCATCTGCACGCTGCACCGGCCGCCTGTCTCGATGCGGCTTACCTGCCGGCTGCAGGACAGCCGTCCGAGCACATCCAGCGGGATGGCGGCAATGCTGATGTCCCCCACCCGGGCCAGTTCCTTACAGCCGTACCGGCGCAGCACTTCCGCCGCATTGCCGTCGATGCGCACGAAAGCCGTCAGCAGCCTTTCATCCCCCTGCCCCCGGGTGAGCTGCCGGACGGCGAGTGCGGAGGCCATCGCCTCACGTACAAAGGGCGACATCTTCTCATAGCGGGGACGCTGTGCGCTGATCCCGGGTGTCATGGAAAGGAACAGGAAAAAATACAGGATTCGTCTCATTTGCATTTGTATATATCGTTTTTTTAGACAGATTCATCCGTGCCCGTCTTTCCTCTGAACGACAGCCAACAGCACAGGGTTCTCCCCCGCGGTCGTCGGTCCGTCGGAAAGTCTGCTGCAAAGGAACAAAAAATAAATGAACCCTGCAAGTAAAACGCCCCCACCGGCAAACCGAAAACATTGAACTACACGGAAGCCGGATTCCCAGGCGTTGGGAACAGGACTCCCAGACGTTGGGAACAGGATTCCCAACGCATTGGGAACAGGATTCCCGGGCGTCGGGAACAACCGTCCCAGGACTCAGGGGCATTTGCTTAATGCAGTCTAATGTCTGGGGGTGACTGTTTTCCGTTTTACTTTCAAACTTGGTTGACGGCTGAAGGCATCAGCGGAGACAGCACCGCAGACACGAAAAAGGCTACAGACCGGCAGCCCGGTCCGTAGCCTTGATATGTTTTTGTATAAAGTCCCGCTTCTGCAAGGAACAGGGAGCAGCCTGCTTACTTGTTCAGGCCACGGTTGTTCAGCGTGACGTTGAGAAGCTTGACGTACTCACGATACTGGCGGTTGTTCAGAATATAGTGCATATAAGAAAGATCCTTCTTGATGGCCTCGTTCACCTTCGCCTCACGCTCGGAGCTGTCGGCAACAGAAGCGTTCATCATCTCGGTGGCAAATGTACGGTTGATGTCCTCAACGGCGTCGATCTGGTCCTGGTTAAGATTCAGGGCACGGCTCAGGGCATATGTGCTCACATTGAACTTATATGCGTTGGCGTTTGCAGCGTTGTTGTCGTTCTCACCGGCTGCGAAAGCCATTGTCATGCTCATTACTGCTACTACTGTCAATACAATCTTCTTCATAATCATTTTCCTTTCTTAATCATGATGAGCAACCCGATGGGGAAACTCGTTGTTATCCTAATTAACTGTAACTTTTATCTCTTTTTCGCTTGCAAAGTTACAGCACAGTCAGGTTTCGACATAGCTTTCCGTCACTTTTCATCCGTTTTCTCTTATATTTTTGACACACGTCAAGACGTTTGATTTATATCAGCAGGCCGTATCCGACTTCCTCTTACGGGACGTATGCAGAAGAACCCGGAAAAAGAAAACGATCAGCACGCACCCTTTTCTCACTTTAAATCCTTACCTTTGCAGAAGACAAACGACCAAGGCTGGTTCTGAAAATTGACTCGGAGGGATTTCTGCCTTTCAGGCGGACGGATTCAGCTTTCTCCTTGAAAGAGCATGGCGGACCATGCACCTGGAAGAGGAAGCGGAAAATGCCACATGACAGCAGCACGGAAAGGATGGACGATGTCCCCGTCGAAGACAGACCAACGTGGAATTTTCAGAACATACCTTAACATTAAACAATCAATAATGGAGAATAACACACACCGGCTCATCGTAGTCAGCTACGAGCTATACAGTGTAGAAAACGGTCAGGAACACTTCATCGAGAAGACAGAGGAACAGAAACCCATGCAGTTCTATACTGCCTGCGAAATGGCACTGCCGGCTTTCGAGCAGGAAATCGTGAAATACGGAAAGGATACCGACTTTGAATTTTCACTCACCAAGGAGCAGGCCTACGGCGAACACGATGCGAAGAGCGTACTGGCTCTCGACAAGGAGACCTTCTCCCATGATGGCGTGTTCGATTCAAAGAACATTTACAAGGATGCCGTCGTACCGCTGCAGAACGAGCAGGGACATCGCTTCCTGGGCAAGGTGCTGGAGGTCTCGGACGACAAGGTGACCATCGACCTCAATCATCCCCTCGCCGGGAAAGACCTTCAGTTCCGCGGGCACGTCATCGAGAACCGCCCGGCAAGTGATGCGGAAGTCAAAGGCTTCTTCGAGCAGATGAGCCAGCATCACTGCGGGGGCTGCGGAGGAGACTGCAACTGCGGAGGCGAGGGAGGCTGCAAGGACGATGGAGGCTGCAAAGACGAGGGAGGCTGCAAAGGCAATTGCAGCTGCCACTGACCCCTTAATCCTCTCTCATGCCCGGCCTCTCCGCCGGAAGCCCCGGAGGGGGAGACACCCCTGTCACACAGCCCACTCTTATGAACACATTCGGAAAACTCTTCACACTGACCACCTTCGGCGAGAGCCATGGCGCAGCCGTGGGCGGTGTCGTCGACGGGATGCCGGCCGGTATCCCCGTCGATACCGCCTTCATCCAGCATGAACTGGACCGTCGCCGGCCGGGGCAGAGCCGTATCACGACAGACCGCAGGGAAGCAGACCGGGTGGAGCTGCTGAGCGGCGTGTTCGAGGGGAAGTCTACCGGTGCACCGATCGGATTCCTCGTCCGCAACACGAACCAGCATTCAAAGGACTACGACGACATCCGCAACCTCTTCCGTCCCTCCCACGCCGACTATACCTATTACAGCAAGTACGGCATCCGCGACCACCGAGGGGGCGGACGTGCCTCTGCACGCATCACGCTGTCACGGGTAGTGGCAGGGGCGCTGGCCAAACTTGCACTGCGGCAGCTGGACATCAGCATCACAGCCTACACTTCGCAGGTCGGCGACATACAGCTCGACAGAGACTGCCGCCGGTACGACCTCAGCCGCATCGAATCGAACCCCGTCCGCTGTCCCGACCCCGGGAAAGCCAAGGAGATGGAAGCACTCATTGCACAGGTAAAACAGGAAGGTGATACCATCGGCGGTGTCGTCACCTGTGTCGTCAAAGGCTGTCCTGCGGGGCTGGGCGAACCGGAATCGGGGAAACTGCATGCACTGCTGGGCGCCGCCATGCTCAGCATCAACGCCGCAAAGGGCTTTGAATACGGCGAGGGATTTGCCGGCTCATCATGGCGCGGGAGTCAGCAGAACGACATCTTTCTGCCTGCCAAAGACAAACCTCAAACCTTAAACCTCAGATCTCAAATTCCAAACCTCAGACTCCAGAGCAATCACAGCGGCGGCATACAAGGCGGTATCAGCAACGGAGAAGACATCTACTTCCGTGTGGCCTTTAAGCCTGTCGCGACTCTGCTTATGGAACAGCAGACTGTAGACAAAGAGGGGCATCCCGTCACAATGACCGTATGTGGCCGGCACGACCCCTGTGTCCTGCCCCGTGCAGTACCCATCGTTGAGGCCATGGCTGCCATGACGATACTTGACGCACTGCTGATAAGCAGGACAAACAGACTTTAGACAGAAAAGGAACAATACATACGGGCATACTGCCGCCATGAACCTGACACTTCAGGCATATTACCGTCGGGGAAAAGAAAAACAGCCGGATGACTGTCCAGGTCACCCGGCTGTTTTCTCCTATGGGACAGGCGCTGAAATCCACCTTATTACAGCATTCTCCCTTGATACCGAAGGCACCGCAAGGACATCACCTGGCAGATTCTTTCCTGCGCAACAAAGCGGAGATGCTCCCTGTTTCCGGACGGTTCAGTCCAAGGCCTTTATAAACGCCTTCAGCGCCGACCCGCCGTCAAGCGACGGAGCATAGGCCTCAAGGATGTTCAGACGTGCATTGCCGCCCCTGCGCTTCAAGTCTTCTGCGGTGTTCAGCACACAGATGTCCCCTGCCAGACCGCAGACATCAATCTGTTCTATCCCCAAGGCACGGACCAGCCGGCTTATCACATCCGCCGAACTTTCGTTCTGCATGATGGAATACTCATCCTTCTGGATGCTGTCGCCCTTATACAGCAAGGTGAAACCGCCCTTCGACTCGTTGAGCGCAGCCAATAACGGTTCCCATATCGCTGCACCGGCAGAATGCTGCACACAATGACGGGGCCACTGCCCACCCTCTTCAGCAAAAGAGCAGTGATGATAAGGGTGCCAGTCGGACGTGACGATCTTCACGGCATATTCATCACCATGTGCCTTTACATACTCTGCGAGTGCATCCATTGCCCCGGCGGCACCTTTCACGGGAAGTGAACCACTGATAAAGTCAACCTGCGGGTCGACGATCAATAACATCTTCTTCATTCAATGTAATCTTTTTACTATAAAGAAATATCCTGGAATATCCACGCCGGCATACCGGTACGGAAAGCCCGTCAGCCTCTGGTGTCCTCCTGCCTCTATGCGGCCTCTTCAGCCACCTCCTCCGGCAGTAAAGTCAGCCATACCCTCGCCGGGAAGAAAGCCGGGACTTGTCCGCTGAAGAAGCTGAAGACATCAAGGGGGAGTTCTACAGGCATTGCCGTCACCTTTTACGAACTCATGCAAGACAGTTGATGATTTCCGTGACGGATTTGCAACCATGACGATCGAGCCAGTCACTGATGCCGTCACGCACCTTGATTGTCACCCGGGGATCAAGGAAATTTGCCGTCCCTATCTGGACCGCCGTCGCCCCTGCCATGAGGAACTCGATGGCGTCTTCGGCCGTAGAAATCCCTCCTAACCCGATGACGGGAATCTTGACAGCCCTTGCCACATCGTTGACCATACGGACAGCAACAGGCTTTACAGCAGGGCCGCTCAATCCGCCGGTGCGGATGCTCAGCTTCGGACGACGGTGCTCAATGTCAATCGCCATGCCCATGAGGGTATTGATCAGGGATACGGAATCGGCTCCCTCGTCTTCACAGGCACGTGCTATGCCGGCTATGTCCGTGACATTTGGCGACAGCTTCACAATCAAGGTCTTGTGATAGCGTGCCCGTACAGCCTTCACGATGGAGGCCGCTCCGGCACAGGTCACCCCGAAAGCCATTCCTCCCTCCTTGACATTCGGACAGGAAATATTCACCTCAATGGCAGGAATCCCGTCCAGCACATCAAGCCGCCCGGCCGTCTCCGCATACGACTCCGGGGAGTCTCCGCTCACGTTGACGATCATATTGGTGTCAATATCCTTTATCTCGGGATAGATGTGTCCGATGAAATAATCCACCCCCTTGTTCTGCAAACCCACGCAATTGAGCATCCCCTGAGGAGTCTCTGCCATACGTGGATAGTCGTTTCCCTCACGTGGCTTCAGCGTCGTACCCTTGACGATGATGCCCCCGATCTGGTCCAACGGCACGAAGTCGGCGAACTCAAGGCCATAACCGAAAGTACCGCTGGCCGTCATCACGGGGTTCTTCAAGCGCAAATCATTTATCTTTACATTCAAATCAGCCATGCAATAATCATTTTATTTTACATATCTAAGATTATAGATGTCTCTTCAGACGAACTTCCTTTACCTTCTGCGGCGTATGCGCCATGAGAACCGGACTCCTGCCGATGCCGCCCCTTACTTTCCCCACAACAGGCGGCGGGTATCGAAAACGGGACCCTCCTTACAGACACAGAGATTCCCTTCCGTGGTTTTCTCCACACAGCATAGACAGGCACCGACACCGCAGGCCATCATATTCTCCAATGAGGCCTCACAGGGAATGGAGGCCTTCCGGGCATAATGGGCAACGGCCATCATCATGGGCTTGGGACCGCATGTAGAGATATGGTCGAAGTGTTCTGACACGAGGACGGAATGATTCGTGACAAATCCCTTTTCACCGGCAGAGCCGTCTTCGGTAGTTATACATACCCTTCCATACGCTTTGAAAAGTTCTACCTCAGCCAGATCAGCCGCCGTACGTGCGCCCAGCAGAAAGACAGGATCACCCCCCGCCTCCCTGATCTGCTTGCCATAATAGAGCAATGGAGCCACGCCGACGCCTCCGCCGACCAGCAGGACCCGCTCGCCGGGACGGCGTACAGGAGTAAAACCGTTGCCCAGTGGGAGCACACAGTTCAGTATGTCTCCCGAATGCAGGCGCGCGAGCGCACGTGTACCCTCTCCTATGGCAGCGACCAGCAGCCACAGTTCATTGCGTTCACAATCAAGGAAATTAATGGAGATCGGACGGCGAAGAAAGGTAGAGGGAGAGCCGTCCACCCTCACCTCCACGAACTGACCCGGAAGCATCTCGGGAAAGGGCTTGTCATCTGTCAGTTTAATGAGGACATTCCTTTCATTGATGCGTTCCACAGAAGACACCTTCAGATCGAGGACATACTTCTTCATCTTTATCTTGCTTTTAATCATTATGCAAACATTGCCTGCGGAGACAGACGGCCGCCTGCGTTCATTCCGCCGGTACAGCCACCTGGTGAATAGTGGCCGCCCAATGCGAAGAGGGGGCGGATCCCCTATCTGCCGAGTGCAGCTTATTCATGCGAAAGCAATGCAGACGAGAGCAGAAGGAAACTTGCTTACGGTCTGCCGAGTGCAGCTTATTTTATGCAAACTTACATAAAAATCCCGAATTATCCATCATCTGGACATAGAAAACCACTTTTTCTTTCAGTGAAGTACAGATAGTGAAGTACCGATGGCAACATGATCAGACCTATTGGAGGCTTCCATGAATGGACAGCCGCAACCTCTACTCTGATGCCCCGGAGAAAGAGGAGGCTGGTCCGCCTCCGGGTGCAGCTGCTCCCGACTTTTCTCTACCTGCCGGACGGGAAAGTCTGACAGACCACGGTACAAGACAGAAGCCGAATACTACAACGGGAGCTCTCCGAAAGGACCTACACAACTGATTACAGGATATTACTACTCCTATTCTCTTTGTCTGGAACCATTTCTGTTGTACCTTTGCCTGCGAAAGACCATGCGGTAGCTACCAGCTGTCAGACTAACAATGGCGGGAAAAAAATACGGTCCGCGGGCTACTTCTTCGGAACAAAACTCTCCCATTTCCGATTAGCTCGGGATATTGAAAACGGCAACATGTCCGAGGACTACTTCTTCGGAACAAAACTCTCCCATGTCTGGTCATCAAAAAAGATGCGGATCTCCGTGATCCGACGCTGTGGTTTGTCAATATATTTCACTTCCGTTCGTGTCGGATTTTTGAACATAGGATCAGCAGAGGTTGCCGCGGCCGTTCCGCCTTCTTGATGTGAGTGGGAAGTAGGGGACGTGAAATGAAGTGAACCTTCAGAACTGTCCGGACGCTCTTTCTTCACGCCGCCACCCGGAGCGTCCGGCTCAGCGACCTGGTCCTTAAACATGGGACCTTGCCCATAAACAAGCCAGTCGAGATTGATCCTGGTAAACTTGCTCCTGATGGCTTCCACCGTATTCAGGGTAGGCTTGGTCCTTCCCGTGAAGATGCTACTGAGAGAGGCCGATGAGATGCCGATGAAATCTGCGAAGGTCTGCTGGGTCATGTGCTGACTTTCCATGAGCTGTCTGATTCTATCTTTCATAACCGAATTCTATTGTCCATAACCAAATAGTGACGTTTGAAAGCTTTCCTGACGCTTTTCTAACGACTTTACAAAGATAAATATAATAATTCAAGTATCAAAATAATGCGGGAGGAAATCTATTTTTCCATATTAAGATTTTGATATTTACATTTCAACACCTATGGATAGAGAACATTGTGCATTCGCATACACATTTACAAATCACAATTCACACCAATGAAAACGATAAAACATAAAAATGAGCAAAAAACAATAATCTACTGGGTTTTAGAAAATTTATGGATGATATGTGAATGTAAATTTTCGAATATGCAGTTAAGTGAGTATATATCATCCATAAACCAACTGTTTTTTATGGAGAATGTCATTATAAAACTGATTTACAGAAGTATAGATAGGAAATAAGTGGGATGAATATTTATTCGTTTAAATCTTCAAATCCAAATATATTCTTTTAGAAAAACAAATATCAGCAAGGGTGCGCGTGTTTTCACTTTGTATATTTTAAATTATAAATTTACATTCACAAATA
>ERZ773046.1934-NODE-1934-length-10950-cov-44.693988_pt1 | contig 10950 bp, 9 predicted proteins | sample MGYA00580634_ERZ773046 | MGnify/ENA primary metagenome ERZ773046 (study PRJEB29015, sample SAMEA2738127) | human oral metagenome | biome: human oral; feature: human-associated habitat; material: saliva | place: China | collected 2159 ... | reverse complement strand
GCGTTCTTGCAGAAGCGTGACCCGGACTGGTCCAACTACCCCTACTACTTCTAAGCAGTGCTTCTAGGAGGAGTACCTCTGCAGAAGTAGTTTCAGATGCATAGGCTCGGAGCCGGATTCAACCCTGATACCCTCAGCTAAGAATCCGGCTCCGGCGCATTTGATGCCGCCCCGGCATATGACACCCCGGCTCATAAGCACGCAGCCGCTACCAACAGCCGCTAAGGATTTAGCCATGATGAACACCCCCGCACCCGGGCTCACCCCTTCACCCGCCCCGCAGGAGGTTGCCCTGCACCCGCAGGCGGTACAGGTGCGTGCCGATCAGCCCGCCGACCCTCACGCCATGCTGGGTGCCTTTGAGCAGCTGCTGGGTGAGTTCACGGCGGGTGCTGGTGCGGAGAGTGCAGAGGCGGAAAGCACGGGCTCTAAGGGTGTAGAGGTTACGGAACCTATTGCCCTGGTGGTGGGCACCTCCGGCTCGACCGGAACCCCCAAACGCACCGCGCTGACCGCGCGAGCTCTTGCCGCCAGTGCGGCAGCTACCGAGCGCTTCTTCGGCTCAAACTCCGATGCCGCCTCGCAGTGGCTCCTGGCGCTTCCCGCGCACTATATTGCCGGTGCTCAGGTGCTCGCCCGCTCCGTGCTCGCCGGTACCGCCCCGGTCATTGCCCGCTCCGTGACCGAACCGGTGCACTTTAGCCCCGAAGTTTTGCTGCAGGCGGTTGAGCGCATGAGCTCGGCGCGCCGGTTTATCTCTCTGGTGCCCACCCAGCTGCATAAGCTGCTCGAAAGCGCGGACGCCAACCCGCACCTGGGCGCTGAAATTCACGAGGCGCTCGGCTCCTTCACCGGCATCCTGCTCGGAGGCGCCCCCGCCAGCGCCGACCTGCTCGCCGCCTCCACCGCGCTGGGGCTAAATACGGTGACCACCTACGGTAGTGCCGAAACCGCCGGCGGATGCGTCTACTCCGGCTCTGTTCTGCCCGGCGTGCGGGTGGAGCTCGTGCCCGAAGAAGGTATGCCCGCCGTGCCGGATGTTGAGGGGAAGCCGGCGCAGGTGGGTCGTATTTGGATCAGCGGAGCGCACCTCGCCAGCGGCTACATTGGCGACGCTGCCCGCACCGCCGAGCACTTCTTCATCGCCGCCGACGGCACCCGCTGGTACCGCACCGACGACTACGGCTTGCTCAGCCCCGCAAACGACCCCGACAGTGCTACGCACGGTAGTGAGCCGCGTCTGCAGGTGCTCGGCCGTAGCGACGACGTACTCATCAGCGGAGGCGTAAAAATCTCCGCCCGCGCCGTGGCGACCGTCCTCGAAGAGCACCCCTCCGTACGCGAAGCCTGCGTAGTCGGCCTGCCCGATGCCCGCTGGGGCACAGCCATCGCCGCCGCGGTCACGCTCGTACCTTCTGCCGGTGCCGCGGCTACATCTACCGAGAATAGCCCCGCACTGAACGAAGAACTCTGCGCCCTGCTCCGTGCCCGTTGCACCGAAAAGCTCGGTGCCCCCGCCGCACCCAAGCAGCTGAGCATCCTGCCGGATTTCCCGCTCACCAGCACCGGCAAACCGGACCGCGCAGAAATATACAGTATCCTGGACAGAGACTACCGTCAGGGCTAAAGCAGGCCCATCCGCGGGGTTCACCCCGCGCACGCAGCCGCCCCGCACACCCTGACTGTCACCATCACAACCCGTCACGCACAACACCCACGCATCATACGCACATAGACCCGGAAGGAACCCCCGTGGCAACTGCCGCCCAATGGATTGAAGGCGCTCGCCTGCGCACCCTGCCGCTCGCCGTCGCCCCCATTATTGCCGGCTCAGCTGCCGCCTACGAGATCAACGAATTCAAGCCGCTCTACGCGTTCTTGGCGTTCCTCGTCGCGTTCTTCCTGCAGGTGGGCGTGAACTACGCCAACGACTACTCCGACGGCATCAAGGGTACCGACGAAGACCGCGTGGGTCCGCTACGCCTCGTCGGTTCCGGCGTGGCAAGCCCCCGCTCCGTCAAGTTCGCCGCCTTCGCCTGCTTCGGTCTAGCGATGCTTGCGGGTCTTGCCCTGGTTGCTCTGGCGAACCAGTGGTGGTTCCTGGCGATTGGCGCCTCCAGCGTCTTCGCGGCGTGGGGCTACACCGGCGGCAAGCACCCCTACGGCTACATGGGCCTGGGCGATGTATTCGTCTTCGTCTACTTTGGTCTGGTTGCGACCCTGGGCACCCTCTACACGCAGGCGCACACCCTGACCCTGCTCGGCTGGGTTGGCGCTATCGGCATCGGTCTGATTTCCTGTGCGCTGCTCATGGCGAATAACGTACGTGACATTCCCACCGACATTGAGGCGGGCAAGCTGACCATGGCGGTCCGCCTGGGCGAACGCTGGTCGCGCATCACCTACATCGTGGAGATGGCGCTGGCCCTGGGTCTGGGCGTGCTCCTGCTCGATGAGAACCCCTGGTTCCTGCTGATCTTCCTGCTGGTCGGCCCGACCATCCACTCCTGCGTGACCGTGTGGACGCGCGGCGGCCGCGAGCTGATTCCCGTGCTCAAGCAGGCGGGTATTGTGGCGCTCGTGTACTCCATGATTCTTGCCCTCGCCGTATGGCTCGGTTCGCTGGATATTATTAGCCACGAGGTTCAGGTGTTCACCGGATACTAAGCCGACGTACGAATCTGCGCCGGGTTACCGCGCCGTTAAGCCGCTAGCGGGCACCCGGTTCATAGTTCCGCAATAACGCGGCGGTATGTCATAGTAGTGCTTATGATTCGAGCCATGCTGATTATTGGCGGCGCCGCCCTCATCGTGGGGCTGACCCTCTACACCCTCTTGGACGCCATCCGCACCCCCGCACACGAGGCGCGAACCCTACCCAAGTGGCTGTGGGTTCTCGTCACACTGCTCTTTCCCGTGGTAGGCCCCATCATGTGGCTCATCCTGGGCCGCCCCAAGGCGCAGCCCGCGGCAGGCACTCCTCGCGCCGGTTTCGGTCAGCGACGCGGCACCCCGGCGCCCTCGGTCTCTTCCCCCGACGACGATGAAGAGTACCTGCGCTGGCTCAAAGCAAAAGCGGAACGCGAACGCCGCAGCCGCGAGGCAGAATCGAACGACAAGCAGGATTCTGATCATAAGGATTCCGAGCCTAAGGACCCCGAAGCTTAAGGATCCTGACGACGGCACCCCGACTCAGGGTAACGGGCATAACTAGTCAGGACAGCTAGGTGTGCAAGCTCGTGCGCCCCTCAAGATTTACAGCAAGAGGCTGTGAGCGCATCCGTAACGGATGGGCTCACAGCCTCTTCCTATGCTCAAACTAGCTTCAGGGAATAGCTACCGGGTTTGTTAGCTGCCGGGCAGCTGAATCACGCCACCGTACAGCGGCGCGGCAGGCTCCGAATACTCCACAAAACGCGGCATCTCATGCTCAAAATCAGTGGTGCTAAACGCCAGAGTCGTAATCGACGCCAGGTTGCACTCACGAGCGCGCGGGTCATGCTGCAGCATGCGGCCCTCAACTCCCAGGCGAGTAGTCCAAATCGGCAGCTGGTGCGACACAATAATCGCCTCCGCGCCCTCGCCGCCGTGCTCATAGGCGGTACGCGCCGCATCCTGAACAGCCGCCGCCATACGGCGAATCTGGTCCAGGTACGACTCACCCCAGGAGGGGCGCGCCGGGTTGTACAGCTTCATCCAGTGACGCGGGTTCCTCAGCAGCTCCTGCGCGTTCACGTGCAGACCCTCAAAGTAGTTATCCGCCTCAATGACGCGCTCATCCGGCTGCGCGGTCAGGCCCAGCAGTTCCTCAACCGGGGCGGCAGACTCACGGGTACGCTGCAACGGCGAGCAGACCAGATGCACGAAACGGGCACCGCGCTCAGCACGAGCCGCGAACTCCTCGGCGCTCAGACGCACCATCTGCTGGCCCTTATCGGACAGACGGTAGCCGGGCAGACGGCCGTACACGATACGCTCGGGGTTGTGCACCTCGCCGTGACGCATGAGGTGAACTTTAATGGTGGAAGTTTCAGTCATAATCTCAGTCTCTCAGATAGCGCGCCGCACCCCAAACAGGTGACCCGCATATACCCTCTACAAATACAAAACACGGCATAAAACCCAGCCCGCAAAACTGCAGAAACGCAAAAACCCCGCCTCTCCATACGGAAGGCGGGGCAAAAGAAGTCTATTTACTTCTTGTTGCGGCGCTGGTGGCGGGTCTTACGAAGCAGCTTGCGGTGCTTCTTCTTGGACATACGCTTGCGGCGCTTCTTGATAACGGAACCCATAGGATTTCCTCACTTTACTCGTACCCGGCCGAGCCATTCGACTCGGTAGCTACCCGGGGATATTTATACCGGTATAACCGATCCAAAACGCATTTTAGGCACAGAAATATCCTTGCGTTTTAGAGCGCTACCTACCTAGAGTACTAGGTTTACCCCCATTTTCACCATTCGAGAGCGGCTTTTCAGGAGTTTTCCCCTGAATTTCCGCTTCTCCCGCAGGCTTATCGAGGGTATTTCCGGGTGAAACCGGGGATTCGGCAGCCCTAACGGCGCTTCTTCTTCGACTTCTTCGAGCCCTTAGACCGTCCCTTAGACAGAGCCGAACCAGAAGATGCTACAGCGCCCTCAGAAGAGCTCTCCTCAGCCTGGGAGGCGGCCTCAGCCGATTCCTCAGCGGGTTCTTCAACCGGCTCTTCTACAGAAACCTCCTCAGCAGGAATTTCCGAAGCAGAGCTTTCCACAGCGGTCTCTTCCACCGCCGCGTGCAAGGCCTTCAGACGCTCAGCACGCTCAGCCTCGGCACGAGCCAGCGCCTCTGCATCCACAACGGGCTTCTCCGGCTTCACATCGGCACTAACCTCGGGCTGAGCCTTCGCAGTCTGCTCCTTCACTGCCTGATCCTTCTCGGCACTCTCCTGAGCTTCCTCAGGCTCGTACACATCCACGCCAAAGAAACGCTTCATCTTCGAGAAGATGCCGCGGCGCTCCTGCACCGGCTCCTCATGCGGAAGCTTCTCATAGGTGTCGTGGATGGTCGCAGCCGCCTCAAGACGAGTAGGCTCAGCAGGCTGAACGGCGGGCGCCTCCTGGCGCGCCGGAGCACGCAGAACCTTCTCAGAAGACTCAGCCTCCGCGGGCGCCGCAGCAGTCACGACAGCCGCAGAACGCGCGGTACGGGCAGGCGCAGTCAGAACCCTGCTACGGTCCACCGGCTTAATGATGGTCGCACGTACCGGAGAAATAATCTGACCGCTACGACGACGCGGAGCCGCCGCAGAAGCACGCAGAACCTTCGCGGGGCCCTCAGCCTCTTCCTGCGCGTGGGCGGCAGGCACGCTCGGCAACTGACCGCTGGGAGTCTGCGAGCTGAGAGCCTGGGAGGCGGGTGCAGCCTGCGCTACCGGGGCGCTGCGGCGCGGGGTGCCGAAGCTCAGCGGCACATCCGGGCTCGCAGAATGAGCGGCAGGCTGTGCGGGGGTTGCGGAAGCCGCAACAGGTGCGGGCTGAGACGCAGCGGGAATGACATGTTCCACCTTGTCAGATGCAGAAGCATCCGTACCAAAAGTAGTCTCAGCAGAGGTATCAACACGCTCGGCAGGACCCTCAGAAGCCGTCTCCTCAATGTAGACGATATCGCTTTCAGGCACCTTGTATTCCACGGCAGATGACTGCGCAGACTCAGCCGGGGCCTCAACAGCAGGCTCCACTACAGGCTCAGGCGCATCCGCGGCAGAAAGTGCCCCCACATCAGCGAAGGACGGGTCATCCTGCATCAAATCATCAAAGTCATCAGCGGCGAACTCATCCACATCAACCGGCGCGAACTCAGACGCAATCGGCTCGCCCGGCAGGCCATTCGCCGAGGTCGCCTCCTGCTCCAGGTCAATACCGGCATCGGAATACATGCCGCGCAGCTGACCAATCACCATGGCACGCGCAGTCGCAGCGTCGCCAGCCTTCAGAGCCTCCGCAATAGCGCGACTCTCAGCACGCAAACGCTCCACAGCGCTACTCCACAGCGGCATACGGCCCACCAGCGACAGCATCGACTCAAAGCTAGGCTGACGCACCGACGCGAGCAGACCCACCAGCAGCTCGTTACCACCGCAACGCATCACCTGGTGGTGGAACGTCAACAGAAGCTCCAGGAAGTCACGAATCGACAGATCGAAATCTTCCATCTGCTCCAGGACCTCGTCCATCTCCGCGAAGGAGGCGGTCTTCGGGTCAATACGCGCAATCGCCCAGCTTTCCAGCAGAATACGAGTCTGCACCAGGTCACGAGTCGGATAACGCGAGCTGGACATGTGCAGGCGCAGAGCGGCACTCGCGGCAGCGGCAGGCTCATCACTCAGGTGTACCAGCATTTCCTTGCCGCGACCGTTGTACAGCTGCACCAGATCCATATCTTCCAGGGTGCGCAGAGCCTCGCGAGTGCGGGAACGACCCACACCAATAGCGCGTGCAATCTCGCTATCGCTGGGCAGGTCCTGACCCAGCTGAATATTGCCCTCGAACAGTTCGTTCTCGAGCCAGCGCAGAATTTTACGATGAATAGCCACGTGAATGCGTCTTTCGGTTAGATAAAGGTGAGTGAGAGTGTGTGTGCTTTATCGATGAGTTATGCCGGAGGTTGAACGGCGTCAGGGCGCGCCTTAGCGGCGGCGGCCACGCAGGAAGCCGAAGAGACCACCGCGATGAGTGTCCTTCGCCTCGGTGCTGGTCGTCTCAGTGCTGGGGCGGTACACCGAATCGTAAGCGGGCATGGTCTGATACTCGGTCTCCTCAGCGGAGGTTTCAGCCTTAGCAGGCTCACCCTCGACAGGCTCATCATTGGCAGGTTCGCCCTCACCGGGCTCAGCCTTCTCAGCAGCTTCTGCGGGCGAAGCTACTTCCTCAGCAGATTCAGCCTTTATAGATTCAGTCTTCACGGGCTCTTCTGCCGCGGCTTCATCCACTACGTTCTTCTCAATCACAGACTTTTCAGCTGCAGAATCCTCAGCTGCAGATTCCTTGCGAGTTGCTTCTTCCTTGACGGATTCAGCCGGTGCAACAGGCTTCTCAGCTGCGCCCTTTTCGTCGGTAGCCTTTTCCTCGGCGACCTTTTCAAGCACAACAGCCTCGGGAATTACAGCGATAGGCTGAATCGAGCCGCCCACAACCGTAGCGGGGTCGATGCCATAAGGCACCACAGCCGCAGGCTGAGGGAATACCACCGGCTTCTGCGCTACGACAGGCTTAGCCTCAGCAGGTGCCGCAGGGGTAGCGGGCTGAGCGGGGGTTGCCGACGCCGCGGGGGTCACCCCAGCATCGTAACCGTAGGATGCGGGAGTGAAGGGGCGCATCGGGGTCCTATCCACTGCCTCTTCCTGCGAGGTGGGCTCAGCAGCTCCCGCCTTCTCAGCGACAGGTTCGGAAGCGGTGCTATCAGCAGCCTGCTCCGCAGGGCGCGAGTAGATGCGCGCGCTGGGGGTCAGGTGCTGTGCGCGGGCGCGCTGAATGCGAGCCTGCTCGATTTCCTCGGGGGTGGGTGCCTCAACGGTGAGAGTTTCAGAGTCGGTCGCCTCGGGCTTCTCCGCGGTTGCGCTCTTCTCGGATGCAGCCGGTGCAGTTGCGGCGGGTGCAAGCTTCTGAGCGGGTTCTTCGACTGCGGGCTTCGGAGCGCTCTTTTCGAAGGTCTTCTCGACCGGCTTCTCAGCCGTCGCCTTATCGGAGGCAGATACAGTCACGCCACCGGGCAGTGCCACGGGTGCGTGCGCCTCATTGGACTGGCGTGCAATCTGAACGGTCTCGTTAATCCACTCGGTCACAGTGGCGAATACATCCGGGTTCAGGGAGTAGAGGCGACGCTGCCCCTCCACGGTCACGGAGACCACATCTGCATCGCGAAGGACTTTCAGGTGCTTCGAAATGGTCGGCTGGCTCATGCCCAGCTTTTCAACCACTGCACCCACCGTGTGGGTTTGCTCAGCGAGAATACGCACAATTCGGCGGCGAGTCGGATCCGCGATGACAGAAAAAACATCAGAATGCATATAGCGATTATGACATATAAAGTGACGCCTCAAGCTTAGAATGAGGCTGATACGGAAATTACCTTCAAAAATTCTGAAAGACCGCTGAATGCTACCTCAATATGAAGCACTGAAGGGGAGAAAAGCATGAAGTGCCTATCACATCTCGTGGAGATTTCCTGTATCTCATCCTAGGCATATGCGAGCCACCCAGACCCTCAATACTTATATAGCTAATTCAGAATATATAGTTTTCGTGGTTCCACCCACAAAACCAACCACACGCCTCTTCCAAGCTCACATATTTACCCCCAAACCACCAGAACCTCAACCCCCTCAGCAGGCACCCGGCGCGATACACTAGAAGGCGTCAAAACAGGCACATATCCGCCGCCCAACACACCAACACCCAGACACCCGCTGAAGGAGGCGCATGGGACGCATACTCCGCCGCACCCGGCGCCGACATCACCATCCCCAGGGTCAGCTCAACCGCCGCTGGGACACCCTCAGCGGCACCACATCCGTACCTCAAAAGCAGCAGGTTCACCGTAGCCGACGCGACCGCCTCGAGGCCGAAAACCTTAGCATCCTCACGAGCGTGCCCGGTATTGACCTCGATCGTCTGCTCGCCCTACGCGACCACGTGAGCGAAACCTCCGAGGTTCAGCGTAAGCGCGCCCCCATGGGGTTCAATCTGCAGACCCTCGAACGGTTCCGTGACTTTATTGACGTGACCGTTCTTGCCTCGCCTTCGCGCACCGCAATCACTGCGTTTCTGCTGGTCATCATCTTCTTTACGCTCACCTTGCTACTGCCTATCTCCTCCAATGATGGGCATCCCGCGCCTTTCCACCACGCATTTTTTACCTCTACCAGCGCGGTGACCGTGACCGGCCTGACTACCGTCTCCACCGCCGAGCAGTGGTCCACCTTCGGTCAGGCAATGATTCTTGTGGCTTGTCAGGTCGGTGGTTTGGGTACTCTGACCATTACCTCCCTGCTGGCGCTGGCTATCGGCCGTAAGATGGGTCTGCGCACCAAACTCATCGCACAGGAAGACCTGAACATCAGCCGTCTTGGCGAGGTCGGTGGCATCATCAAGAGCGTCTCCTATGCTTCATTCTCCATCGAGGCAATCATTGCGCTTGTGCTGATTCCTCGTTTCCTGACCCTCGGCGAAGACCCGTTCCAGGCGATCTGGCACAGCATTTTCTATTCCATCTCAGCCTTCAATAATGCTGGCTTTACTCCACATTCCGACGGCATCGTGCCTTACGGTCATGACCTTTTCCTGCTCGTGCCCATCTGCATTGCCGTGTTCTTGGGCTCGCTCGGTTTCCCTGTTTTCATTGCGATTCAGCATCATCCTTTCCGCCCCCGCCACTGGTCGCTCACCGCGAAGCTGACCACCGTGACGACCCTGTTTTTCTTTGCTTTTGGCGCGTTCTTCTGGGGTCTCTTCGAGTGGAACAACCCCGCCACCATCGGCGACTACTCCGCAGGCGACAAGGTTCTGAACGCCATCTTTGCCTCCGTCATGATGCGTTCGGGCGGCTTCAATCTGGTCGATATGAGCAGCATTACCCCCGTCTCCACGCTCCTGACGGACATGCTCATGTTCATTGGCGGTGGCTCCGGCTCGACCGCGGGTGGCGTGAAGGTCACGACCATCGCCGTGATTGCCCTGTCTATCCTTGCTGAGGCGCGAGGCGATCAGAAGGTTGTCGCGTTCAACCGCACCATCCCCGAGTCCTCCCTGCGTATTGCTATCTCCGTGATTGTTATGGGTGCTACCGTGGTAGGTGTCGGCGCCGCGTCGATTCTGATTATTAGCGGCGCGGACCTCAAGGAGGTCATTTTCGAGGTCATCTCCGCCTTCGCGACCTGCGGCCTCTCGAATGGTCTCTCCTCCAGCCTGCCGCCGGCCGGTATCTACGTGCTCAGCGGCCTGATGCTCATTGGCCGTGTGGGCACCACAACCGCCGCGACCGGCCTGGCGCTGCGTTCACGCCGCCGCCTCTACAAGTTCCCCGAAGAAAGGCCCACCATTGGCTAGTGCACATAACGCCCCCGTCCTCGTGATTGGTCTGGGACGCTTCGGCTCCGCGGTGGCGGCCCAGCTGCGCCTGCAGAACAAGGAGGTCCTTGCTATTGAGAAGGACCCCGAGCTGGTGCAGAAGTGGTCCGGCGTGCTGACGCACGTGGTCTCCGCCGACGCGACCGATATCGACACCCTGCACCAGTTGGGTGCGGACGATTTCGGCTCCGCCGTGGTGGGTGTGGGCACCTCCGTGGAGGCATCCGTGCTGATCACCGCGAACCTCGTGGACATTGGCGTGGAGCGTATTTGGGCAAAGGCTATTACCCCCGCGCACGGCAAGATTCTGGAGCGTATTGGCGCGCACCACGTGGTCTACCCGGAGGCGGATGCCGGACGCCGCGCCGCGCACCTCGTCTCGGGTCGTCTGCTGGACTACATTGAGTTTGATGACGACTTCGCGATTGCGAAGATGCGCCCGCCGAAGGAAACCCACGGCTTCACCCTTGCTGAGTCGGATATCCGCTCCAAGTACGGTGTGTCCGTGGTCGGTATTAAGTCGCCCGGTGAGGACTTCACCTACGCGGACGCCACCACCCGCATTCACTCGCGTGACATTCTGATCGTGTCCGGTCAGGTGGACCTGATTGAGCGCTTTGCGGCACGACCCTAAGCGCGTTTTTCCTCGCTACCTTGAGGAGCCCGCGTTTGAGCAGCCCGCGATTAGACATAGAAAAACAGCCTCTTCCCGTTCTGCCGGGAGGAGGCTGTTTTTCTGTAGTTTCAGCTAGTCAGAGGGATACTACCGGACGGTATTAGTCTCCGCTGATTAGTCCTCGTCAGCGGTGTACAGCTGGCTCATTTCCGCCGAACGTGCCGCGCA
>ERZ773046.1922-NODE-1922-length-11005-cov-4.905023_pt1 | contig 11005 bp, 5 predicted proteins | sample MGYA00580634_ERZ773046 | MGnify/ENA primary metagenome ERZ773046 (study PRJEB29015, sample SAMEA2738127) | human oral metagenome | biome: human oral; feature: human-associated habitat; material: saliva | place: China | collected 2159 ... | reverse complement strand
GAAAGGTCGAAAAGAAAAAAAACATGCTTCTGCACGATGCAGAAAGGCTAAAAAGAGAAAAAACACGCTTCTGCACGATGCAGAAAGGTCAAAAAGAGAAAAAACACGCTTCTGCACGATGCAGAAAGGTCAAAAAGGGAAAAAACATGCTTCTGCACGATGCAGAAAGGCTAAAAAGAGAAAAATTACGCTTCTGCACGATGCAGAAAGGCCAAAAAGAGAAAAAACACGTTTCTGAGCGACTCAGAAAGGGCAAAAGGAGGAAAAACACGTTTCTGAGCGACTCAGAAAGGGCAAAAGGAGGAAAAATATGTTTCTGAGCGACTCAGAAAGGGCTAAAAAGAGGAAAAACATGTTTCTGAGTGACTCAGAAGGGCTAAAAAGTGAGAACACTCCTTTCGAGTGACTCAGAACGATTAAAAAGAGAAAAGTCATGCTTCTGAGTGACTCAGAAAGGTCAAAAAGAAGAATTACGAAGAAGAAAGTGGCTTTTTGAGCGCAAAGTGAAAGGGGAGAAGTATTGAAAAGTGGCTTTTTTGTGCGCAAAGAGAGAGGGGAGATGTGTTGAAAAGTAGCTTTCTAAAGTTTTAAAGAAGAGTTTTGTGCTTTTGCAGGCAGTGGCAAGATTGCCATAGAGAGGTAGATTTTTTCAGGTTTAAGCGTGAAACCTGCTTTTGCAGGCAGTAGTAAGGCTGCCATAGAGACGAATGTATGAGGGAGAGCGTGGGATTGTGGTTATTGCGCTTTTTCTTTATAGAAAGAAAGCCTCTCCTGGCGATGTAGATGCAGGAGAGGCTTGAATATCATTATAAAACGTAAAGCACGAGTTTCACACCAAAGTTTCTTCCCATGTTGAAAAGGCCCTTTTGACCTGTCGTTGGGTCAGCACCTATATACTTCAATCGGCTGAGATGGTTTTGATAAGCACGATTAAAGATGTTGTTGGCAGTCAGATAGAGCGATGCTCTTCGATGTCCATTGAAACGCAAGTCCGTACCCGCACTGAAGTTTACGAGGGTGTATGACGGAGTTGCGGTTTCTGTATCATTGGCTGCATAGAAGTGGTTTTGTCTCAGGTTACATTCCATTGAGGCAGAAACATACGTGTTGTTCAGCAACTGACCATCGCGAACGAGGTCGTAACGGAGTTCAGAATTCCAACGTGGAGCAGGTGTCCAAGGCAGATATTTTGATTCACGTGGTTGGTTCAACTGAATGCTATTGACGTATGAAAAGCTATTTTGGAAATGCAGACGACTAATCGGATGCAGGTCGACCATAGCCTCGCCACCTACTAATCTGGCATTACCTTGTGTGTATTTATAGGTGGGACAATTTTGTGTAATGACGCCATTGAGTTTCTGACTAAAGATATAATTGTCAATGAAACTGGCGAAAACAGAGACTTGTGCAGACACAAGTTGTGAGGTCATATCCCACCCGGCATCAAGCTGCCAGCTATGTTCTGGCTTCAAATCTGCGTTTCCGAGCATATATTGTTGCGTACCTTCGTGCACACCATTGCATGCAAGTTCGCCGAGGTTTGGTGCGCGAAAGCCGCGTGCCACATTCAAACGCATATTCATTTTGTCGGTCAGGGCATAAACAGCTCCAACACTTCCTGACACACTTCTAAAGTCTCTCTTGAATGCAGTGAATTGAGTGTTAAGTTCTTTGCTGTTGAGATGACGGTTATCGAAACGCAAACCACCGCTCAAGGTCAGTTGATTAATCTTGTAAGACGTTGTGGCAAACGCACCGAAATCAAACAGATTATAGTTTGGAATCAAGAATTCGTCGCCAAGGTTCTTATTGTTTTGTATCATACCATTGGCTCCGACAGTGAGTTTCCAACCATCTTTCTCTGGAAAGAGATAATGAAAATCATAGTTCACCGTTTGGAGTTTCATGTCTAATCCCGGTTCGGTTTCGCTGTCTTCAAACTCTTGTCGGCGATTCTGTTGATAGCCAACGAGGGCATGAAGCGTTCCTTCTCCAATATAAAATGAGTTGTCGAGCACTGCCTTATAATGGTGAATCTGTTGGAACGGCAATGCTCTTCCATAGCGGAATGACGTGCTTCGTTCGCCCTCTGCAATGCCGGGAGTGAGATGATAGTAGTCAAGAATGAGATGGCTGTAGCCCCATTGCTTGTTCAAGCCAAGCATGGCATTGGCTGCTTTCTCGCGAAACTGCGTGCCAACCACGTAATTGTCTACCTTATTCTTATAGTCGTGAGCAAGTTTCTGCGACCATCTTCCATCCCAAACAAAGCCATTTTTGTTGCCACTGAAATTGGCAGAATAGCCAAAAAGCCCATTGTTTGTTTGGTATTCTGACGACACATTAGCCTGCATTTTGTTTTTACCCATGACAGGATCTCCATGGAAAATCATTACGCCGGCAAGCGCATCAGAGCCATACATGAGTGAAGCTGGGCCTTTAAGTATCTCTACTGACGAGATACTTTGAGGGTCAATCTCAATGCCATGTTCGTCTCCCCACTGGTTGCCTTCTTGCCGAATACCATCATTTACGACTGCCAATCGGTTGAAACCCAAGCCACGAATGACCGGCTTTGATATGCCTCCACCTGTTGTTATCTGCGAAACTCCGGGCTCATGGCTAACGGCATCAATGATGTTTGTAGCCGATGTAGCATGCAATTGCTGTTGAGTGACAACCGAAATTGGCGTTGGTGACTCCTTCATTAGCGTCTTTCCAGTGAGTCCTGTCACGACAATTTCATTGATCATTGCATTCGATTCATGCAGTTTAAAGTCGGCAGTTGATGTTGTTGTTAGATTGATTTTGCGAATCTCTGTTTGGTGACCTAAGTAGCTCACTTGCACGGTAATTGTCTTTGATGGCAAGTCATGCAGGGCATAATTTCCATTGGCATCGGTAGTCGTTCCCTCTGAAAGTTCGGGAATATAAATGGTAACTCCGACAAGCGGACTATTGTCTATCGCGTCAATCACCTTGCCAGTGAGTGATGCATTGGTGCCCAACGGCGCTGCAGTTGCCCAGAGACACAGGCTCATGAGCAATGCTAATAGTATTGATTTCTTCATTCTTTTATGCTATTTAAGGGTTATTTATCACGCCTCGACAAGCACGTCGCGACGCGTTTTTAATCATTTATGGATGCAAAAGAATGAAGGGTGGGGCACGTGTAGAATGAGTTTGACCCGTAAAGGACGTTAAGGCTTGCTGTAAAAGAATAAGCGCTTTGGCCTTTACGATGTTGAAGAGGCGCACACCAATTGTCCTTGCACCGAGAAATGGCAGTGAAAGAAACTGGCAAAGCAGGCAATTGTCAACCTGATTGTCAATGGAATTGATGTGCCCATTATGGTGAATATGATGCAGACATGCCGTACATTCGGTTGTGATTTGTGGCATAGCACGATGCACATGAACCGAAGTTAGCAATAACATTGGCGCGAATACCAACAATAGCAGTCGTGCAGTTATCCTTCTTTTATATCTTTGTCTGTTCATCGCCTGCAAAGTTAAGCGAATTCTTTTGAATCGTCTTGCGATAACTTATTAAAATAGTTTAATCGTCGTGGATTTCATCTCATGACATGAATGCATCCCAAGCATAAAACGATTGTTGGGAAAGCCCGTGTGCTTCCATGATAGAAAGGTTTGCGGTTTGCGTCAAATTGAGCTGTGAAGTGACGCAGATTGTAAGGTCGTTTGCCTCAAATTATCGAGTAAAATGCACCGAATCACAATCGTTTTCCATGTCAATGGCGGTCGAAAAGTAAGGGATTGCCTCGTGGAGGCAATGATATCGTCACATGATATTATTGATTTTTTCTCGTTTTATCATGAAAAATATCTATCTTTGCACGTGATAAACGTTTATAAAAATCATCATGACAGCTTTGAAGAAATATCTACCAGATGTGTTGGTAGTCATTATTTTCGCAGTAATCTCATTCGCTTACTTCTTCCCTGCGGACTTAGATGGCCGCATACTCTACCGACATGACTCGTCGGCGGGACGTGGAGCAGGTCAGGAAACGGCTGAATACCACGAGCGAACAGGTAAGGTTTCGCGTTGGTCTAATGCCACTTTCAGTGGTATGCCGACTTATCAGACGGCGCCATCTTACCAGAGTGTGAGCGTACTTAACCAGGCAGTGAAGGCTTATCACTTATGGCTTCCCGAGAATGTTTGGTATGTTTTTGCTTATCTTTTGGGCTTCTACATCTTATTGCGAGCCTTTGATTTCCGACAATCGCTTGCCGCATTAGGGTCCATAGTGTGGGCGTTCTCATCGTATTTCTTTATTATTATTGCTGCCGGACATATCTGGAAGGTCATGGCTTTGGCTTATCTTCCACCGATGATTGCAGGAATAGTGCTGGCCTATCGTGGCAAATATTTATGGGGATTCATTGTAACGGCAATCTTTGCTGCCTTTGAAGTCGATGCCAACCACGTGCAGATGACCTATTATTATCTGTTTATCATCCTCTTTATGATTATTGCCTACCTTGTCGATGCTATCCGAAAGAAGCGTATGGCGCAATTCGTTAAGGCCACAGCTGTATGTGCTGCGGGGGCGTTGATAGGCATATTGATGAATATTTCAAATCTCTATCATACGTGGCAATATGCACAAGAGAGCATGAGGGGCAAGAGTGAACTCGTTAAAAAGGATGCTGCCAATCAAACAAGTAGCGGACTTGACCGCGACTATATAACGCAATGGAGTTATGGAGTGGATGAAACCTGGACGTTGCTTGTGCCAAATGCTAAGGGTGGGGCTTCGGTTCCATTGGCTGCAAACACTGAAGCCATGAAAAAGGCAGACCCAAACTTCATGCAAATCTATCAGCAATTAGGACAGTATTGGGGTGACCAGCCAGGCACAAGTGGCCCAGTCTATGTTGGGGCTTTTGTGCTAATGCTTTTCATTCTTGGGTTGTTTATAGTGAAAGGTCCTATCAAATGGGCCTTACTTGCAGCCACGATATTAAGCATTTTGCTTTCATGGGGACATAATTTTATGCCATTTACCAACTTCTTCCTTGACTATATACCGATGTATAGCAAGTTTAGAACGGTGGCTTCGATATTGGTTATCGCCGAGTTTACAATTCCTTTATTGGCCATGATGGCGTTAAAGAAGATTGTAGATGAGCCAGAATTGCTGACAAAGAAAGCTAAATTCGTTTATATCAGCTTTGGACTCACGGGTGGAATAGCCCTGCTTTTTGCCCTTATGCCCACGCTGTTCTTCTCGGATTTCATATCAAGTCAGGAGCTGGAAGCCTTCAAATCAATCCCTGCGGAGTATCTTTCTCCATTGGAATCTAACTTGAGATCGATTCGTGAAAGCATCTTTACGGCCGACTGTTGGCGCTCATTTTGGATTATTGTTATTGGCACTTTGCTGCTCTTCCTCTATAAGTTCAAGAAGTTGAAAGCCGAATATATGGTTGGCGCTATAGCCATTTTGTGTCTCATCGACATGTGGCAGGTGAACAAACGCTATTTGAATGATGAGATGTTTGTGGAGAAAAGCGTTCGCGAACAGGCTCAACCGATGACACAAACCGACCGTCAGATTCTGCAAGATAAAAGCTTAGACTATCGCGTTTTGAATCTTGCCAGCAACACTTTCAACGAGAATGAAACCTCTTATTACCATAAAAGTATAGGCGGATATCATGCAGCTAAGCTCAGAAGATATCAGGAATTGATAGATGCTTACATTAGTCCGGAGATGCAAAAGATGATGCCTGCCATCGCAAAAGCTGGCGGAGACATGACTAAAGTCAATGGAGATAGCCTCTTCCCTGTATTGAACATGCTGAACGCTAAATACTTTATAGTGCCTCTTCAGGCTAATCAAACGGTGGCAATCGAGAACCCTTACGTCTATGGGAATGCTTGGTTTGTAGATAAGGTGACGTATGTGAAGAATGCAAATGAAGAACTTGACACGCTGGGTAAACTCAATCTGCGCCATGAAGCCGTTGCCGACGCACGCTTCCAAAGCCAGTTGGGTGAGTCAAAGAACCAAGATAGTACGTCGATTGTTAAGCTTACGGCCTATGAACCCAATCAACTCACGTATGATGTGCGTAGTGCTACGGGAGGAATCGTGGTCTTTTCGGAGATTTTCTACCCCGAATGGACGGCTACAGTCGATGGAAAGCCGGTAGAGATTGGGCGTGTTGACTATGTGCTTCGTGCGCTTAATGTTGACAAAGGACATCATAAGGTGGTGTTGACCTTTGATCCTAAGAGTGTGAAACAAACCGAAACGGTAGCTTATCTCTCTTATGGTGTGCTGTTGTTGGTAGTGCTTTTCGCCGTCTACTTCAAGAGAAAAGAAGATAAGAAAGCACAAGCTTAGTTGCGTTTTCAGGCTTTACGTTAATGAATAACGTAGCCTGCGCTATGCAAACAGGCCTTATGAATGTTGTAAAACCATTCGTAAGGCCTGTTCGCGTGAAGGAAATAAGGTGCAGTTTCCTTAGCTTCAGCATACTCATTCGCCGTGTTATGTTGGGTTGTTAATTCCTTTCCATTTCTTCATAAAGGCCTGAAGTTTCTCTTTTGTGAGTGCCATGAAGGCTTTATATGCGTCACTGTCAGGGTTGAAAGGAGTGTGATGGAGTGCCTCTTTGATAGGTTTCCACTCGCTAAGCATAGTGAACACATCTTTATGGAAATAGGTTTCAGCAAATCGTTCCCATATATATTCTACGGCTTGTGGGCTTGGATGCAACATGTCTTCTTTGTAAAAGCGATAGTCTCTGAGTTCATCCATCACAAGTTCATAGGCAGGGAAGTAGTCTACTTGAGGCCTTTGTGCCAATGATTCAGCTGCCAATAATAGGACAGCCTTGCTGAGTTGGCTTCCATGAAAGCCGTATTTGGCATATCGAATGGGGCTAACGGTGACGAGAATGTGCATGTTTGGATTGCAACGGAGCAGACATTGCACGGCTTGTTGTAGGTAGTCAGTACATGCTTCGACACTCAACATACGCTCATCAAATAGTGATTGAGGTCTCTTTTGGCAGTTATCAACAATCTCTCCCGTCTCTTTCAGCACATAAACATGGTTAGTTCCGAGCGTGATAAAGGCTACATCGGGCTTGAAATCATCCGTTTTGCAATGTCGTTCAATGCTATGAAGGATGCTTGCAGGGTTATACATCACGCCATAAGGATTGATTATAGTCGGGAATTGCTCATCTCTGAACTTGCTTCCAATGCTTTCTGCAAAGCAAGAACCAATGAAAAATAAGCGTTGAGCAGGTTTGATTTGCCAGGAAGATGGCTCAATATTGACTTTTGTTCTAAATTCCATACATCATTCTTTGTTGGTTTTTGCAAAGTTACGGATATTCTTTTGAAGGGCAATTTGCTTTTCATGATTTATTGATTCAATTGCTTTGATTTTGAAAATAATGTGTTATTTTTGTGTCAAAGTAACGAAAACGTTGAACCATGGAAGAGAAACTACCGCACGAGTTCAGTCAGTTTTATCTGCAAGATGTGACCTTTGCCAACCTCATGATGCGCAGAATCTACAATGTTTTGATTGTAGCCAACCCCTATGATGCCTTTATGTTGGAAGACGATGGACGCATAGAAGAGAAAGTTTACAATGAATATATGGAGTTGGGACTACGCTATCCGCCGATGTTCACACGCGTATCGACAACCGAAGAGGCCATGGTGACATTGCAAACTACAAACATCGACCTCGTTATTTGTATGCCAGGAACGGCTGATAACGATGCTTTTAGTGTGGCAAGGTCTATCAAACAAGCCTTTAAAAACATTCCATGTGTGGTGTTAACTCCCTTTTCTCACGGCATAACCAAACGTATGAAGAACGAGGATTTACGTATGTTTGACTATGTGTTTTGCTGGTTGGGGAACACCAATCTCATTCTCTCCATCATCAAATTGATTGAAGATAAGATGAACATTGCACACGATATACAAGAGAGTGGGGTGCAAATGATCTTATTGGTTGAGGATAGTATTCGGTTCTATTCTTCCATTCTGCCCAACCTTTATAGTTATATCCTCGCACAAAGTAAGCGCTTTTCCACTGAAGCATTAAACAAACATCAGGCTACTTTACGTATGCGTGGTAGGCCAAAAGTAGTCTTGGCACGCACTTATGAGGAGGCAATGACCATCTATAATCAGTTTTCTGACAACTGCCTTGGCGTCATTTGTGATGCTCGTTTCCCTATGAAGGAGACCTCAACTGACGAAAATGATAAGCTACCTTCACCGCTTCGAGACACTGATGTGTATAAAGACCCAGAGGCAGGACTAAAACTTTTGCGTGCAATCCGAGCCAAAGATGAATATGTTCCATTGATAATGGAGAGCTCGGAAAGTGCAAACCGCGAGAAGGCCGAAGCCGAAGGATTTCGCTTTGTGGATAAAAACTCTAAGCAAATGTCCTTAGATTTGCGTAGAATTATGGAGGAACATATGGGTTTTGGCGACTTTATCTTCCGCAATCCAAAGACACATGAGGAGATTGTTCGCATCAAGTCGTTGAAAGATTTGCAAGATAACATCTTCCAAATCCCTAATGATTCCATGCTCTATCATATCTCTCGGAACCACATGAGCCGTTGGTTGAGCGCACGAGCAATATTCCCTGTGTCGCAGTTCTTACGTGGAATCACGTGGCATAAGCTACAAGATGTTGACGCACATCGACAGATAACCTTCGATGCAATCGTACAATATCGCCACATGAAGAACCTTGGTGTCGTCGCCGTTTTTGACAGAATGAAGTATGACCGCTATGCCCACTTCGCACGAATTGGCGAAGGTTCGCTCGGTGGTAAAGGCAGAGGACTGGCTTTTTTGGATAATATCATCAAGTTACATCCTGAGTTTAATGGCTTTGAAGGCGTCAAAGTGCAGATTCCAAAGACGCTCGTGTTGTGCACAGATGTGTTTGATCAATTCATGGAGACCAACAATCTTTATCCTATTGCCCTAAGCGATGCAAGCGATGAAGATATTCTTCAGCACTTCCTTCAAGCGCAATTGCCCGACACAATGATAGCCGACTTCCTCACATTCTTTGATGCTGTGAAGGCTCCTATAGCCATACGATCGTCAAGTTTGCTTGAAGACAGCCACTATCAACCCTTTGCTGGCATCTACAACACCTACATGATACCTTGCTTGGACAATCGAGATGCAATGTTGGAAATGCTTGCTTGCGCTATCAAGAGTGTTTATGCATCGGTTTATTTCCATGATTCCAAGGCCTATATGAAGGCAACCTGCAATGTCATTGACCAGGAAAAGATGGCTGTTATCCTACAAGAAGTAGTGGGAAAACAATATGATGACCACTTCTATCCAACGTTTAGTGGAGTTCTTCGCTCGTTGAATTATTATCCCATTGGCGACGAATTGCCCGAAGAAGGCATTGCTTCGTTGGCCTTAGGCTTAGGAAAATATATCGTAGATGGCGGTCAAACGCTGCGTGTTTCGCCTTATCATCCTCACCAGGTGTTGCAAATGAGCGAATGGGATATTGCACTTCGCGACACACAAACACAGTTCTATGCACTTGATATGGCACCCGTTGGCCGACAATTCAAGGTAGACGACGGCTTTAATATCCGAAAACTAAAGGTCAAGGAGGCTGAAAAAGATGGTTCATTGCGTTATATCTGCTCAACTTTTGACCCTTATGACCAAGTGATTAACGACGGATTCTATGATGGAGGGCGTAAGATTATCTCATTTGTAGGCGTACTTCAACATGATGTTTTCCCTCTCCCTGAGTTGTTACAAATGGCAATGAAGCACGGAAGTGAAGCCATGAAACGACCTGTAGAGATAGAGTTTGCATGCAATCTTAACGACGATGGATCGGGTGAACTCTATCTGTTGCAGATTCGACCAATAGCAGATGCTCGGCAGATGTTAGACAAAGATCTGTCTAAAGTGCCTGATGAGGCGTGCCTGTTACGTTCATATCAAGCACTCGGACACGGCATTTCTGATGATATAACTGACGTAGTTTACGTGAAGTATAACGATGAATTCTCGCCCATGAACAATTACTTTGTGGCCGATGATATAGAGAGATTAAACCGCAAATTCCTTGCCGAGGGCCGCCATTATGTACTCATCGGGCCCGGAAGATGGGGCAGTAGCGACCATTATCTCGGTGTTCCCGTGAAATGGCCAGCTATCTCTGCCGCGCGAATTATCGTTGAAGTGGCCCTTAAAAACTATCATGTTGACCCCTCACAAGGCACACATTTCTTTCAAAACCTCACCTCATTTGGTGTTGGATACTTTACGATTGGCGATACTTCAGCGCGTGGTGGCTTTGTCAGAAAAGACCTTTTAGACGCTATGCCCGCTGTAGAAGAGACACAATATGTAAGGCATGTGCGCTTCGATAAAGCCTTTCGGATTATGATTGACGGCCAAAAACAAGAGGGATTGGTTGATATAAATCAATAAATTGCATGTGGAGTTAAATCATGAAGTGAATTGTTTGGAACTATGGTTATTAACCTCTATCTTTGCAATGTGTTTTTCATGGTATTAGATTTAAGGTTAACAAAGGTTGGAGTACAGCGGTACTCCTTTTTTTATGCCTTATTTTTTAAATCGTTAAAAGACACAAATCAAAACTTTAATAAATTGTAAAAGTGACACTATATGAATCAGATTATTTGGAAAATCCATACAATCTGTCTAACTTTGTGGCGTGTTTTTCATAGTATTAGATTTAAGGTTAACAAGGTCGGAGTACGGCGGTACTCCTTTTTTTGTGTTTGTTGGCGAGCAAAATCATGTCTGCTTTTGCGTTCTTTCAATAGCATTTTTGAGTTAAAAAGATAGCCATAGTAAGGCATAGAGGCTTTGTTGGAAAGCAAAACAAAATGTAATAATAACAAGTTTTGCCTGATTCCTTTTGATGGGAAACCATAGTTGATACATCAAAATGCGTAATAT
>ERZ773046.1919-NODE-1919-length-11012-cov-35.556265_pt1 | contig 11012 bp, 7 predicted proteins | sample MGYA00580634_ERZ773046 | MGnify/ENA primary metagenome ERZ773046 (study PRJEB29015, sample SAMEA2738127) | human oral metagenome | biome: human oral; feature: human-associated habitat; material: saliva | place: China | collected 2159 ... | reverse complement strand
GCGCCGTCATGGCGGTGCTGCGTGCGGCCCACGAGCCCGTGGAGCGCAGCCTCATCCTGGGCGCAGCCTCGGCCACCGGCGCTGCCGCCTCGCCCGACCTGGTGTTCCCCGCGGATGTTCCGGTCGAGGTGCACCGCCCCCTGAAGGCGTTGTACGCGCTCTCCCCCGCCTCCGAACAGTTGCAGCGCTGCTACGCGGGGCTGCTGGCGGACTCTCTGGCCCGCGAAGTACCGGAGGGCGGGCGGGTACTCGTCTCGCTTTAGAAAGGCCCCAGAGGGCCTTAGAACGCGCAAAACGCCCGAGGGGCGGCACCGAATAACCGGTACCGCCCCTCGGGCGTTTATTGCGCTAGAGCCTAGCGCCTAGTCGTTACCCTGGCCTTCGAGGACCTCGGAAGCGGGAGCCTCGGAAGACTCGCCCTCCTTCGCGGGCTCCTTCACGGACTCCAGGGAGAGCTCCTTCATCGGCTGAGACGAGAAGACGAACTTCGCGGAGTCGCCCTCGCCCTCAACGTCCACGGTGATCTTCTCTCCGGGCTTGATGTCGCCGAAGAGAATCTTCTCGGACAGGGCGTCCTCGATGTTGCGCTGCATCTCGCGGCGCAGCGGGCGGGCACCCATAGCCGGGTCGTAACCCTTGGCTGCCATGAGGGCCTTCGCCGCGTTGGTCAGCTCGATGGACATATCCTGCTCCGCCAGGCGCTTGGCCAGGCGACCCACGAACAGGTCCACAATCTGCAGAATCTCGGATTCCGAGAGCTGCGGGAAGACGATAATGTCATCCACACGGTTCAGGAACTCGGGGCGGAAGTGCTCCTTAAGGCTTTCCATCACGCGAGCCTGCATGCGCTCGTAATCGGCGGCGGAATCGTCCATGGCCTGGAAACCAACCGGGATGCGGCGGTTCACATCGCGGGAACCCAGGTTGGTGGTCATGATGATCACGGTGTTCTTGAAGTCCACCACGCGACCCTGCGAGTCGGTCAGGCGGCCGTCCTCAAGAATCTGCAGCAGCGAGTTGAACAGGTCGGAGTGAGCCTTCTCCACCTCGTCGAACAGGACCACGGAGAAGGGCTTGCGGCGCACCTTCTCGGTCAGCTGACCGCCCTCTTCGTAGCCAACGTATCCGGGAGGGGCACCGAACAGACGGGAGACGGTGTGCTTCTCCTGGTACTCGGACATGTCCAGGGTGATGAGGGCGTCCTCGTCACCGAAGAGGAACTCGGCCAGGGCCTTAGCAAGCTCGGTCTTACCCACACCGGTCGGGCCTGCGAAGATGAACGAGCCACCGGGACGGTGCGGATCCTTCAGACCCGCACGGGTACGACGAATCGCACGGGACAGGGCCGCAATGGCGTGGTCCTGACCAATGACGCGCTTGTGGAGCTCCTGCTCCATGGTCAGCAGGCGGCTGGACTCTTCCTCGGTGATCTTGTAGACGGGCACGCCGGTGGAGGCGGCCAGAACCTCGGAAATCACCTCGGGGGTCACGACGCCGTAGGCGTCTCCGCCGCCCTCACGCCATTCCTTCTCTGCGGCTTCCTTCTCGGCCAGGACCTTCTGCTCCTGGTCGCGCAGGCCGGCTGCCTTCTCGTAATCCTGCGAGTTGATGGCCTCTTCCTTCTGCTGGCGCAGCTTGGCGGCCTTCTCGTCCAGAATCTTAATTTCCGGCGGAGCGGTCATGCGCTTGATGCGCAGGCGCGCACCGGCCTCGTCAATCAGGTCGACGGCCTTATCCGGCAGGAAGCGGTCGGAGATGTAGCGTGCCGCAAGGTTCACGGCGGTCTCAATCGCCTCGTCGGTGATGGTGACGCGGTGGTGAGCCTCGTACTTATCGCGCACACCCTTCAGAATCTGCACGGCGAGCTCCTGGGAGGGCTCGTCCACCAGAATCGGCTGGAAGCGGCGCTCCAGGGCGGCGTCCTTCTCGATGTGCTTGCGGTACTCGTCCAGGGTGGTTGCACCGATGGTCTGCAGCTCGCCTCGAGCCAGCATGGGCTTGAGGATGGAGGCAGCGTCAATCGCGCCTTCGGCGGCACCGGCACCCACCAGGGTGTGGATCTCGTCGATGAACAGGATGATGTCGCCGCGGGAGCGAATCTCCTTCAGGACCTTCTTCAGGCGTTCCTCGAAGTCACCACGGTAGCGGGAACCGGCCACGAGGGAGCCGAGGTCCAGGGTGTACAGGTGCTTATCCTTGAGGGTCTCGGGGACGTCACCGTGCACGATGGCCTGGGCCAGGCCCTCGACCACGGCGGTCTTACCCACACCGGGCTCACCGATCAGCACGGGGTTGTTCTTGGTGCGGCGAGAGAGAACCTGCATGACGCGTTCCATCTCGTGGTGACGGCCAATCACCGGGTCCAGCTCGCCCTCACGCGCTGCGGCGGTGAGGTTGCGGCCGAACTGATCCAGAATCGTGGAACCCGCGGGAGTGCCTTCGCGAGAGTTACCTGCACCCACGCCGGCGGTTTCCTTCTCGCCGGAGTTGTTGCCGGGGTAGCCGGAAATCAGGTCCATGACAGCCTGGCGCACGGCGGCGGGCTCAGCGCCCAGCTTGACGAGCACCTGGTTTGCCACGCCCTCGTTCGCACGAACCATGCCCAGCAGGATGTGTTCGGTGCCGATGTAGCCGTGGTTCAGCTGAATAGCCTCGCGCATGGACAGTTCGAGAACCTTCTTCGCGCGCGGGGTGAAGGGGATGTGGCCGTTAGGCGCCTGGGGGCCGGGGCCGACGATGTCCTGAACCTGTTCACGTACTGCGTTCAGGGTAACGCCCAATGATTCCAGGGCGCGTGCACCGATGCCTTCGCCCTCGTGAATCAGACCGAGCAGCAGGTGTTCGGTACCGATGTAGTTGTGGTTGAGCATGCGCGCCTCTTCCTGGGCAAGCACCACAACGCGCCGAGCTCGGTCGGTAAAGCGTTCAAACATTTACGCACTCCTTGCATTTTCCTATTGATACAAGAGTACGTTGAGCGCCGGGTTTCTGCCCTGCGCTCGGGCGTCTGTTCGCCATCAAGAGAACGGAAAGGGCGCGGGCGGAAGGCAATCGGGGCGGACAGATTCCTTTGCCGGGGCTCGGTAGTGCGTCCGCTCATCTTTCGAGGCGCCCGGCACCTTTTTGAGGGTCGCCTCGCGACACTCGAATGCACATATTGCCGAACACAAACACAGAAAAATCCACGTATAGGAATACGATAGACCCAGATTATCTGCAGAGAATCCCGAATATTGCAGAATATGCACTGTCTTTCAAAGTATATGCACGCCAATCACTCGACGGGGCGACAATAATTCCCGAGCTCGCGCGAGAATCTCACTACATGATTCACGACTTCCCCATCATTCCCTAAAGCGCGTAAAAATACATAAAGATATAGATGCCACGAACGGGTGAATAATCCCGGAAAGAATGACACGCACACTCATCGCTCATGAGTTATCCGCGCGGAGAGAATCAATCTGGGGCTATGCCCTTATAAATACGGACGCAATGATATCGACATTCCGTCTGTACATTCTGGCAAGTGCAAGAAATTGCACTCTCCGCCACCAATAATATATTTTACGAGGAAATTAAACCTGTTGGTACCTCGGTAGGACACCGCACGCTTTCCCCCACCCTCCAGGATTGATAATTCAAATCCTCGCGCCGCGGCCCCGATATTTACCGCCACATAAAAACGCTCACGGCGGATAGCGATAATCGCTATCCGCCGTGAGCGTACGCAATGCATTTGCTCCGCGTGGAGCAAAACCCGAATGGGCTAGAAATTAAGCCTGTTCCTTCATTGCTGCGTAGTATGCGTCCTGAATGTCCTGGTGGATGCGGCCACGGTCGGAAACCTTGTGGCCGTTAGCCTTAGCCCACTCGCGAATCGCTGCGGTCTCGGGGTTACGCTTGACCGGAGCGGCGGTACCGCGGGGTGCGCGGGTGCGCTGAGCGGAGCCCTGCACGCGGCGGGACTTAGCTACGAAGGGACGGATAGCGTCGCGCAGGCGTGCGGCGTTTGCGGAGGACAAATCAATCTCGTAGTGAGCGCCATCCAGGCCGAAGCGGATGGTCTCGTCGGCGGGGCCGCCGTCCAGATCGTCTTCAAGGATGATGCGAACCTTCTGTGCCATAAATGGCACCTCCCTTATCTGTTGCATATATCCTAAGGGCGCAAAACCCTGAAGCCCCTATCGAAAATTGATAGAGAAAAAGTGTGCTGGATATACATATGTACTAATTTCCTATATATCGTAACAGAAATATCGGAGGCGTTCATTGCGCAAACCGGCAAAATAGACGGATAAATAACACCCGAGAATAATATGAGGAATATTTTCGGGAATATCGTCCCCAAATCATCGGCAATACGGAGGCAGTTCTCTGTACGCATATTATCGCCTCCGCTGTGCGGGTCGGCTCATTAAATAGCCCACCGGTCGAACGCTAGAGACGCGCCGCGTGCATTTGAATGGTGCGCGTCAGGAAATCAGCAGGAATAATCTCACGGATAATCCTTCATCCCGCGCGGAACGGCAAAACTATCTCAACGGTATATTCCACACCCGCACGCCCCTATTCATTGCGAATCCGTAAGTCTTCACCGAGAATACTTTTCGCTCGCCGTCCCCATATACGGCTGACCAGCCAAAACTAAGCTACAGCCGGAGAATTTCAAACCGATAAAAGCCGCCCGAAAACACCACATCCGAAAGCGCCGAAGCAAAAACGCCGAGATGAACGAGATGAAAACACGACTACGAGAAACACGGAGCCGAGCCCGCCCGGGCCCATTCAGGGCTAAGTACCGGATTCACTCGGGCACGGCACACGAGAGCGGGGGCCGCGAGCGCACACGCGCCCGCGGCCCCCGCCGCGTCCAGACCCGGAACACTCCGCGCAAACACGCGCGGAACGAGCCAGGGCCCTCAATACACGAAATTAAGCTTCCGGCTTCATGAGCGGGAACAGAATCGTCTCGCGAATACCGGGCTGACGCACCACGGTACCCGGGCGCTCCGGGTCCTGATCGCCGGCCAGCAGCATAATCAGACGATCGATGCCCAGGCCGATGCCACCCATCGGGGGTGCACCGTGCTCCAGGGCGCGCAGGAAGTCCTCATCCAGCTCCATCGCCTCATCGTCACCGGCGGCAGCCAGCAGCGACTGGGCGGTCAGACGCTCACGCTGAATCACCGGGTCAATCAGCTCGGAGAACGCGGTACCGCGCTCCATGCCGCCGATAATCAGGTCCCAGGCCTCAATCAGCGGCGCACCGGAACGGTGCGGGCGGGCCAGCGGCTGGGCGCTCGGCGGGTAATCGTACACGAAGGTCGGGTTCACCAGGGTCGGCTCGACAATCTCGCCGAAGAGCTCGATGACGAGCTTCTCGGCGTCCCACTTCGGGTCGATATCAACCTCATGCTTCTCGGCAATCTCGCGCAGAACGGACGCGTCGGTCTCCGGGGTAATCTCAACGCCCACGGCCTCGGACAGGCCCGGGTACACGCCAACCCACTTCCACTCGCCGAACAGGTCGATGGTGCCGCGCTCGGTCTCAATGCGCTCGGTGCCGACGGCCTTGGCGCAGCTCTGGATAATCTCCTTCATGCGCTCAGCCATCACGAACTGGTCGGCGTACGCCTCGTAGCACTCCAGGGTGGTGAACTCGGGGCTGTGGGTCGAGTCGACGCCCTCGTTGCGGAACACGCGACCAATCTCGTACACGCGCTCAATACCGCCCACCACGGCGCGCTTGAGCGGCAGCTCGGTCGCGATGCGCATGGTCATCGGCTGGTCGAAGGCGTTCAGGTGGGTGCGGAACGGACGAGCCGTCGCGCCACCGTGAATCAGCTGCAGGACCGGGGTCTCAACCTCGACATAGCCGTGCTCATCCAGCACGCGGCGCACGGTGCGGGTAATCAGGGCGCGCTTCTTCACCAGCTCGCGGGCCTCCTCGCGCACCATCAGGTCAAGGTAGCGCTGGCGCACGCGGGTTTCCTCGTTCAGGTCCTTGTGCAGAACCGGCATGGGGCGGATAGCCTTCGAGGCCATCTTCCACTCGGTCACCATGATCGACAGCTCACCGCGGCGAGACACAATCACGCGACCGGTCACGAACACGTGGTCACCCAGGTCAACCAGGGACTTCCACTCGGCCAGGGACTCCTCGCCCACCTCAGCCAGCGACAGCATCGCCTGGATGCGCTTGCCCTCGGTACCGCCCTGCAGGGTCGCAAAGCACAGCTTACCGGTGTTACGAACGAACACCACGCGGCCGCCCACGTGCACCACGCGGTCGGTCTCCTCGCCAGCCTTCAGCTCGCCGGACTCCAGCTTCGGGTCGTACTCGGCGCGCAGATCCTCGATGTGGTTGGGCTCCACACGGTTACCCTCGGAATCCAGCAAGCCCACCGGGTATGCCTCACGACCCGACTCAATCAGCTTCGCGCGCTTCTCCAGGCGAATCTGCATCTGCTCGGACATATCAGCAATCGCCGGTGCGGCGTGGTGCTCAGTGCTCACGGTGGTACCTATCTGTGTAGTGTGTTGGGAAGTCTCTAAACGAAATTCAGCGAACGCTTAGCGCAGGTCCATGTTGTCAATCAGGCGGGTCGGGCCCACATACGCGGCGACCAGGGCCAGCACGCGTTCCGAATCCTCGGTCGGCTCGCCGAAAGTCATCGGGTCGACCAGTTCCAGGTAATCGAGGCGCACGCCCGGGGTGGAGTTGATGCGCTCGCGCGCGCCCTCCAGGTCAATCTCGTGGAAGCCGCGGTTCAGCGAGTTCTCGCGCAGCATGGCCAGGGTGCGGGAGAGCACCAGAGCCGATTCGCGCTCCTCATCCGACAGGTAGCCGTTGCGCGAGGAGAGGGCCAGGCCGTTATCGTCGCGCACAATGGCCACGGGGCGCAGGGTCACGTCGTGGTTAAAGTCGTGAACCATGCGCTGAATCAGGATGTACTGCTGGGCGTCCTTCTGGCCGAAGTACGCGTTCACCGGGTGCGAGCCGGCGGCGGGGCGGATGATGTTGAAGAACTTATTCACCACGGTCAGCACGCCGTCGAAGTGTCCGGGGCGAGTTGCGCCCTCGAACTTGGTGCCCAGCTCACCGCTCGAGATGCGGATCAGCGGGTCGCCGTCGGGGTACATCTCCTCCACCGAGGGGGCGAAGATGATGCTCACGCCGGCGGCACCAGCCAGCTCAGCGTCGGCCTCAAGGGTGCGCGGGTACGCCTCGTAGTCCTCGCCGGGGCCGAACTGCAGCGGGTTCACAAACACAGAGGCGACAACAACGTCGTTCTGCTCGGAAGCGCGGCGCAACAGGGTGGCGTGGCCATCGTGGAGGGCACCCATAGTGGGCACGTAACCCAGGGTGGCAGTACGGTACTGAACGTCAGTGCCGTTCTGCTCCGCCTCGAGGCGGGCAGCACGGTCCAGAGCGTCCTGCGCGGTGGCCAAAGCCTGCGCGATAGCGGTGCGGAACTCCGCAATAGTGGTCACGACGCGGGGCATCGAAGTCTCAGTCATGACGAGAACTCCTTGTTTTCGGGGGCAGAATCGTCGGTGTCGCCGGTGTACTCCACGTTCGCGGAAGGTTCCACCAGGCTTTCGATCCGTTCCAGTTGTTCATCGTTTAACAAACCTCTATTATGCGCCCTTTTTGCGGTCGCATGCGCCAGAGCGGCGTAAGAGTCTGTAATATCACCTGTTTTTTCTCCCTGTGCATACTCGCCGAGCGCCCTCATGTGGGCGGCCACAGTACCCGCATCGCCGCGCGCAACGGGACCGGTCAGGGCCCCTTCGCCGCTTGCGAGCGCGTTATCCACGGCCGCGCGGACCAGCGGACCCATGTAGTGGGCCGGGTCCTCAATGCCGATGGATGCGAGCATCTGCTGGGACTGGGTCAGAATCGTCACGAGGTGGTTCGAGGCGTGGGCCAGGGCTGCGTGGTATAGGGCGCGGTCCGCTTCGGCCACGTGGACGGGCTCGCCACCCATCTCAACCACCAGGGCCTGCGCGATGGGCAGGAAGGGAGCGGGACCGGTCACCGCGAAGCTCGTGCCGTTCAACCGCTGCAGGTCCATGGACAGGCCCGTGAAGGTCATGGCCGGGTGAATGGCCAGGCCAATGGCGCCCAGGGCCGTTGCGGGGGCGAAAACCTCCGTGCCGTGGCGGCCGGAGGTGTGCACCAGAAGCTGACCGGCGGTGATGCTCCCGGAGGAGGCCAGGTAGGTGATGAGGCCCGGCAGCTCGTCGTCGGGGACGGCCAGAATCAGCAGTTCGCTCCGTTCGGCAATCTGTTCCACCGGAAGCAGCGGCACATCGGGGAGCAGCATCGCGGCGCGCTCCCGGGAGGCCTCGGACACCGCGTGAACACCCACAATCGTGTGCTCGCAGGCGCGCAGGGCCGCGCCGAGGACGGCGCCAACCTTCCCGGCTGAAATGATTCCGATGCCCAAACGGGCGGGTTTTGAATGGTGTACCACGGTTCTTAAGTATATTCGCCCGCACCGGGCGGCGCCTCCGGCTGGTTTACGCCTGTGGATAACCCGGCCGCGCGTCGGGCGGTGGAGAGCCGCTGAAACGGTGGATACGACGCAAGGCCCGCCCGCACCGAGTGGTGCGGGCGAGCCTTACCGGTTGAGGTTCCGGCGCTAACGCGCCTCGGGCACGCGGTAGTAGGCGCGGGTGCCCTCCAGACGCTCCGTGAGGGTCGAAGCGATAATCAGGCTTGTGCGCGGCGGCAGGTGCTTCATGGTGGTGCTCACCGGGCCCTTCGCAACGTCGAAGCGCAGGGTAGCGCATCCGCACGCACGCTCGAGCGGGCCCTGGGTCCAGCGCACGCCCAGCACGCGCCGCACCGGCAGAACCGACAGCCTGCGCACCAAGAAGCCGTTACGGATCAGCAGCAGATCGCCGCGGGCGTGCTCCTCGATGTTCGCGTCAGGGCGCGAGGAGGCGGGCCCCTGAGACCCCTGCGCGGAGGCGTTAATGCTGGTCAGACCCTTAACGTGCAGGGTGAGCGGGTCAAGCCAGCGGGCCGTGGACGGCACCTGCAGCATCTGCGGGGCATCGGGCACCTGTCGCTTCTGGGAGTTGCGCGCCGCGGCCATGAGCACCTGCGCCTGCTGCTCGTCCAGCCCCGGCAGGAGCAGACGCAGCACCGCGGCGGTCTCGCGAGCATCGCCCACCGGCAGGGCCACGTTGCGGGTCAGCCCGCCCTGATCGGGCCTGTCGATACCCACGCCGGCGATGGTCATCTTGATGCGGTACCAACCGAACATCTTCCAGAGAATCGACTGCTCAACCTGAACCGCCTGCACGCGCTCCGGCAGCACGTTCTGCGTGTGGGTTCCGGTGAAGCCGTAGCGCAGGGTGAGGGCCCCGCGGTCACCGCAATAAATCCTGAACCGCGCGGAGTTATCGAAGCGGGCCCACAGCGCACCCGCGTAACCGATGAGCGGCGCGCCAAGGCTCGGGAGGGCAAACATCGGGATGTACAGCGGGCTGATTCCACTGAAAATTGCCGTAATAATTGCGCTCATACCCATGACGATGACCAGCGGGATAACCCACACGAGGTTCTCCAGCAGAATCGACATGATGAGGGTGCCGGTCGAGATGCGGAAGGCCACCGCACCCTCGGGGTTACCGGGTTCGGGGAAGTTTCCGGCCGGAGCGGACGAAGCGGCGGGGTAGGCCGCGGAAGCCGAGTCGGACTGCGCAGGATGAGGCTGCGAAACGCCGGGCTGGGGCGTGCCGAACTGCGCGGCATCCGGCCGGGGCGCACCGGACTGAATCGAGGGAGCAGGCTGAGCCGGGGATGCAGGCTGAGCCGAGGGGGCAGAGGAAGCCGCGCCCGAGGGGAGCGGCGCATCCGACCGGTAGCCGGCCCGGGCTCCCCTGCCCTGAGCCCGCAGAATCGAGATACTCTGCAGAGCCGCATGACGCAGCCGGGTTGCCTTCGCCCGCGACAGGTACTTGATGTGCAGCGCCTCGCCGGAGCCGTCCGCAACCTCAAAACGCAACTCCGACAGGCCCAGCAGGCGCACCACCAGCGGGCGGGAAATATCCACGCTCTGCACGCTCTCCAGGCGGATCGTGCGCTCCTTCTTGAAGAAGATACCGCTGCGGCGGTGAATCGCCAGCTCATCCAGGTGATAGCGGGTGAACCACCATTGAAGCGAGCCAGCAAACAGAATCAGCACCAGAACGACGAAGCCAATCAGCTGCGAATACGTCGCGCTGAAATAGCTGTCGTCCTCGTTGAACACCTGCGTCAGGCGCGTGCCCCACTCGTTCGGCGGGGTGGTCAGAATATTCAGAATGATGCTCTGAAAGAAGCCGAAGGCCAGCAGAATAATGAACCACAGGTTCATGATGAACGTGCGGATATCGGCGCGCCACCACGTCTGTTCCTGCGGGCCGCCGGGGCCGCCCACGCCCTGGCCGCCCGGCGCGCCACCGCTCGGGACGTTATTGTTCGGAACGGGCGCGCTCATTACAGGGCCGCCATTCGCTCATCGGCGCGGCGCACCAGCTCGGCGCGGACCGCATCCACAATGTCGTTCGGGACGCCGTACACCACAACCGTGCCGGCGGCCTCACCGGCGGTGCGCACCGTCAGACGCGACACCCCGCTGAGGCGCTCGAGCGGTCCCGAATCGACGTCAACGTACTGGATACGCCCGTACGGAATCGAAGTGATGCTGCGGAAAACCAGGCCGCGGCGGGTCATGAGGTGGTTGCTCTCCAGCGCGTAGGCCAGGGCGCGGGTGCGGCGCGGGGTGGTCAGCAGCCACCAGCCGCCCCAGAACACCGCAACGAGAGCCACCAGCACGCCCAGGATGCGCATCCACAGGGGTCCGTCGGTCAGAACCGCGAGTGCATCCAGGCCCAGCCCCACCAGCAGCACCGGCACGAACGCGGCCACGGTGTGGATGAAGCGAACCTTCAGGTAGCCGGGGGCCGCGGGCTGCCACTGCGGGTCGGGTGCGGCCTGCCGGGGTGCAGGC
>ERZ773046.1910-NODE-1910-length-11053-cov-10.841789_pt1 | contig 11053 bp, 9 predicted proteins | sample MGYA00580634_ERZ773046 | MGnify/ENA primary metagenome ERZ773046 (study PRJEB29015, sample SAMEA2738127) | human oral metagenome | biome: human oral; feature: human-associated habitat; material: saliva | place: China | collected 2159 ... | reverse complement strand
TAAAGGTGAATAAGCTCGTCAGTAAATCCATCGGAAGTGGCGGTAGTGGTGAGAAAAGCCATCTTTCCCGCCTTCATTCCGGTCTCTTCCAGCAACTCACGGTGAGCACAATCAAGAGGATCTTCGCCTGGATCAAGCTTTCCTGCAGGCAGCTCAACTGTTACGCGACCAAGCGCAGTTCGGTACTGACGAACCAGACAAATTCTACCCTCATCAGTCAATGCAACGATAGTCACAGCACCGGGATGACGCACAACATCACGAAGAGCAGTGCGTCCATCAGGAAGAGAGACGCGCAGACGATTCACGTCAAAAATGCGACCAACCCAAACGGTATCTTCAGAAAGTGGCTTCTCTTCTAGAGAGGCATCACGCGCATCCTCTGTACCTGCAACAAAGCTGCGCTTTTGTGGCTCCCCAGAATGATGGTAGGCAGCATCGCCCACAGCAACACGCTCACCGTCGTAGGTAAGCGAATCAACTGCCGAGTGCAAATCATTGCGAGCGGAATCAAACACCTCTGGAGTTACCTGCATGTCAGCATCAAGAATCTCTGGCTCAGCAGACTGCATATCATCAAACACATCACTAAACTGAGAGCTGCCTTGATTGCTGGTCCAAGCACCATCCTGTACGTTGGTTTTCTCGTCATTTTGATTTGCCATAAGCGCTAACCTAACTATTTTTCTGGACGACCTTGAAGAGCCTTAAGTCCAATATCGTGCCTGAGCTGCTTGCCTTCAAAGTTGATAAGGTCGCAAGCCTCATATGCACGAGCGCGAGCTTCCTCAAAGGTTGGTGCAAGCGCAGTGACGTTGAGCACGCGGCCGCCTGCTGTGACAATCTTTCCGTCCTCGGTCTGAGCAGTTCCGGCGTGATACACAGAAACGCCCTCAAGCTGCTGAGCAGCCTCAATACCAGTAATCTCCTTGCCCTTCTCGTAAGAACCAGGATATCCGGCACTTGCCAGAACAACAGAAACAGCCACTGTATCAGACCAGGAAACCTGCTGATGACGGAGGGTACCGTTATCGCAAGCCATCAAAATTGAAACCAAATCGCCCTGGAGGCGAGGCAGTACAACCTGAGTCTCTGGATCGCCAAAGCGAGCGTTAAATTCAAGAACCTTAGGGCCATCTTTGGTCAGCATAAATCCGCCGTAAAGGCAGCCAGAATAGTTGATACCCTCTTTTTTGAGCTGGTCAACAACGCGCTGCTCAATGGCAATCATCTGGGAAAGTTCTTCATTGGTCACAAAAGGAACAGGAGAATAGACGCCCATTCCACCGGTGTTAGGTCCCTTATCGTCGTCGTAAGCGCGCTTGTGATCCTGAGCTGTTGCCAGCGGAACAACGTACGTTCCATCAGTCAACGCAAGTAGCGAGCACTCTGGGCCTTCAAGGAACTCCTCGACAACAACGGTTGCTCCTGCATCGCCAAAGTGACCCGAGAAACACTCGCGGACACCTTCGAGAGCCTGCTCAAGCTCAGTTGCAACAATAACACCCTTACCTGCTGCAAGACCGTCTGCCTTAACAACAACAGGTGCACCGATGTGACGAACATACGCCTCGCAAGACGCCTGGTCTGTGAAAGACTTCCATGCAGCAGTTGGAACGTTTGCTCGCTCCATAATACCCTTGGCAAACGCTTTTGAGCCCTCCATCTGGGCTGCGTTTTGGTTAGGACCAAAGCATGCAATACCGGCCTGACGAACAGCGTCTGCAACGCCCACAACAAGAGGCGCCTCGGGACCAATAACTACCAAGCCAACGCGCTTTTCTTGAGCAAAGGCAACAACCTCTTCAGGATTATTTTGATCAATAGGAGCAATCTCTGCCTGGGCAGTCATGCCGCCATTACCTGGAGCAACGTAAATTTTTCCTGCGCGAGGCGATTCCTGCAGCTTAGTTAAGAGAGCGTGCTCACGACCACCTGCGCCGAGCAACAAAATATCAACGGTGTCATTCATAAGTACTCCAGCCTTCTGATACAACGCCTTTGGGATACAAGCAACGCCAACAGCGCCTTCTCCAAGATGTTTTTTAAACTCAGGGGAAGCAAGTCTTTCTGCAATACATTCTGCATCATATTCATTGGTTTTAAGCGGCTTTTTGAGATGCTTTTCTATGCGTTTCTCGCCACTTGAAATCACAACGTATTTGAGCTCGCCGCGCTTTACAAAACAAGCGCTCATAAGGCGAGAAATTCTTGCTGCTAGATCGGTAAAATCTGATGAACGAGCAACTTCTGTGCACCTTCCGCCAACCAAACGATACAAATACATATCGTTTGAGATGCGCCTATGCAAACGCTCAAGTCGAAGTCTTAAAGAAAGCCTCGGATGCTTGTCCTTGCTTTTATGTAGGACAACCTTGTTCATTGCGATGTACATTGTGGCAACTACTTCAGCCAGCTCTTGTGCATACGCACAAGCAGCTTCAAATGAAGCTCCAGACTTTCTTGCCACACTTAAGCGCTCAAGCATGATTCCCATAGCAGTGGGCATATTTCCGCTATCTACCAGGCAAATTGAGCTTGAAATATCAGGATTGTTCTGACAAGCCTTTTTTGCCGTAAGAAGCGAGTCAGAAAAATCTGAATACACATGGAGCGAGAGAATCTTTTGAGCTCCTGACTCAAAGATGCCTCGATAAAACTCGCCTACCTGATCAGCATCTGAACTAAGAGCTCCAGGTATTACAGAAACCCCCAGGGCTTCAAGCTGGGAAGCTTCAAGCCCACAGGGGTTATCGCAAACTATTGCAAAAGTTGAGCAGTCCGAAGACGCCACGGGTTACCTCCAGTAGCGGTCGATTGTCTGCTCGCGATCTGGACCAACGGTGATGATAGAAACGCGTACACCAGCAAGTTGCTCCAGGAAATCAATATAATCCTTAGCCTCACGAGGCAACTGGTAGAAGTTACGAACGTTAGAGATGTCGCACTTCCAACCAGGAAGAGTCTCGTACACAGGCTTTGCGTGATAGAAGACGCTCTGGTGCTCTGGGACGGTCTTGTAAATCTTGCCGTCGCACTCATAAGCAACGCATACCTTAATCTCGTCCAGGCAGCCAAGAACGTCAAGCTTGGTAATTGCCAGGTCAGTGAGGCCATTGATGCGAGCCGCGTAGTTAACAACTACTGCGTCGTACCAGCCGCAGCGGCGCTTACGACCAGTAGTAACGCCATACTCATGACCAACTTCGCCGAGAAGATCGCCCGTCTCGTCAAAGAGCTCTGTTGGGAATGGGCCAGAGCCAACGCGTGTGAGGTATGCCTTTGCAATACCCAGGACACGGTCAATGTTGGTTGGACCAACTCCAGAACCGGTAACAGCGCCACCAGCGGTGCAGTTAGAAGAGGTAACAAATGGATAGGTGCCGTGGTCAATATCAAGCATGGTTGCCTGAGCACCCTCGAAGAGAATGTTCTTACCAGCCTCAAGCTCTTCGTTGAGGAAGAGAGAAGACTCAACAATGTAAGGACGAATGCGATCTGCATAAGGCAAGTAGGTCTCGCAAATCTGATCAACGGAATAGGTTGGAAGACCATACACAAGGCTCAAGATTGGATTGGTGTACTCAAGTGCAGCTTCAAGCTTCTTGCGGAAGATCTTCTCGTCAAGCATGTCCTGAATACGCAGGCCAGTGCGGTTCATCTTGTCCATATACGTTGGACCGACACCGCGCTTGGTGGTACCAATAAGGTTCTTACCCAGCTTTTTCTCGTGCACGCCATCAAGATCTTTGTGATAAGGCATAACAATGTGAGCGTTGCCGGAAATTTTAAGCAGGTCGCAGGAAATACCCTTGCTCTCCAGCATATCAATCTCGCCGAGAAGAACCTCTGGGTCAACAATGCAGCCATTACCAATAACTGGATAGGTGTTCTCGTACATAACGCCAGATGGAACCTGGTGAAGCGCAAGCTTTGTGTCTCCAGCAATTACCGTGTGGCCCGCATTTGCACCACCTGCGTAACGGCAAACAACGTCAAAATCTCCGGAAATGAGGTCGGTAACTTTACCCTTACCCTCGTCTCCCCACTGAGCACCAACAAGAACGGAAGCTGGCATAAGTTCTCCCCTATCGCAGCTATCTACAAACACGACCATTACATGACGGTTGCAACCTCTTTAGGGGTTGCTTCATAAGTATATCTAATACCGCTCGCAAAAGCACAGAAGCGCAGAGGTTTTGTCACACATAAGAAACGATTAATGCGCGGGGTTTGCCATCGCAGCGTACTGAGCGGCTTCACTTTCTGAGTAATTATTTCCCTGGTAGATCTCAACAAACTTAGTGGATGTTGGCATAAACATTACAGGAACATCCCTCAGAGCACCTGCACGGTTCTTTGCAACAATGATGTTGGTAACGTCTTTATCAGGACGGTCATCGCGTGCGGCTTCTTCATCGCTCAGTGAGCGGTCAAGCAGCAAAACAATATCTGCATCCTGCTCGATTGCACCGGACTCACGCAGGTCAGAAAGCTGTGGACGCTTGCCGTTTCTGTTCTCAAGCGTACGATTGAGCTGAGAAAGTGCAATAACAGGCGCCTTGAGGTCTTTAGCCATAATCTTAATGCCACGAGACATCTCAGAAACCTCAGTTGCACGACTGTCTGCACGGCCCTTCTCGGCTGGTGGAGAAAGCAGCTGGAGGTAGTCGATGATAATAACGCCCTTCTCAGCCTTATTAAGCATTCTGCGGGCTTTTGCACGGATTTCTGTGACCGTTGTGCCTGGAGTATCGTCAACAATGATTTTAAGGCGAGAAATACGCTCTGCTGCCTCCAGAAGGGTAGGCCACTGCTCATTCCTGATGTTGGAAGAACGGATGGTCTGCAAATCAACCTTTGATTCAGAGGCCAACAGTCTCTGTGCAATCTCAATCTTACTCATCTCAAGCGAGAAGAGCGCAACAGTTGCACCGGAAACTGCGGCGTTATAGGCCATACTGAGAGCAAAAGAGGTCTTACCAACACCAGGACGAGCGCCAATAACAACCATCTGACCAGGGCGAAGACCCTGGAAGAGGCCGTCTAAGGTTGCAAATCCGGTCTGGACGCCCAGCTCTGAAGCATCTTTGCCAGCATTTTGCTGAAGCTCTTCAAAGAGGTCAGTCATAATGTCTTCAATGCCCTGCTCAGACTGCTGAACATCTCTGTTGGTTACATCAAAAATGAGCTTTTCTGCCTGGTCAACTACTTCTTTTGTATCTTCTGGAGCGTTGTAGGCAAGCGCAGAAATCTTTGCAGAAGCACTAATCATCTTTCTGAGCGTAGTATCACGGTGCAGCATAACAGCGTGGTTTTCCCAACCAACCATAGCAAGTGGGTTATTTCCAAGCTCTGCTAAACGGACAGCTCCTCCAGCGCGCTCAAACTTGCCGTTACTCTTAAGGTGATCTGCAAGCGAAATGACGTCTACTGGCTTGTTATTGTCAAACAGGGACTTAATTGCCTCAAAAATAATTTGATTGGATGGAATATAGAAATCCTCGGAAGAAAGCCTAATGAGGCACTCTCCTCTGATTTCTTCCGAAAGAATCATTGCAGAAAGAATGGAAAACTCGGCATCAGAATCTTGTGGCATAGAGGCGTTCTCTAGGGCCGTCAATTGCGTAGGATTCATCTCAAACGAGTCTTGTGCCATCGTCTTTTCCAATCATGTTTTTTGGGAATGAATCTGAATGGTAGTGTACTTTTCAAAAAAATAAAGAGTCATTTTGGCTTGCAAAATTCGAAAAGTTAAGTCTTCAACACGATTTTCCAAAACTCGCATACCCTGAGCGGGATTTCCTTAAGTTTTCAACGTTTTCAACATTTTTTGGACTTTTTTCGACACGTAGTATTTTCTACACAATTGCTTATCTGCGGTTATACAAATCAAATTACAATTCCGCAGGTTAAGTGAATATGTTTTACATAACATTTTGAATAACCGCAGGTAGAGCACAAGAAAATATACCGATCCGCCTACACATAAAAAGACCACCCCTTTGTTACGTTTCACAAAGGGGTGGTTCGAACAAACATTCCATTCTTTTCAGATGGCTGAGCTTTTTATAAAAGCTTACAAATCTGTAGAAAACTGCAGAAATTGTATAAACCACCAAAAAATGCAGGAGAACAGTGTTTTATGCATGCATAAAACTACTCTGCGGACTCAACCTCAACCTCGACGGTTGCCTCAGCGGCAACCTCCTCGGTCTCCTCCTCTGCAGGAGCAGCATCGTCCTCGCCAACAAGAACAACGACGGTAGCGGTGATGTCACGGTAAAGCTCAATGGTGACATTGTGGCGACCAGCGGTCTTGATAGCAGCGCTACGAGCAATGCGCTTACGATCAACGGTGACGTTGAGCTGTGCCTCGATTGCGTCAGCAATCTGAGCGGTGGTGACGGAGCCAAAGAGCTGGCCCTCCTCGCCAATGCGAGCGTCAACAGTTACGAGCTTGCCATCAAGAGCTGCCTTGGTAGCATTTGCGTCAGCAATACGCTGCTCTTCGCGCTTAGCGATATTGTGACGACGCTCCTCAAGCTGCTTGATGTTACCCGGTGTAGCAGGCTGGGCAATCTTGTTGGGGAACAGGAAGTTCTCCGCATAACCCTGTGCGACCTCTACGATGTCGCCTTCGCCGCCCTTACCGCGAAGCTCGCCCAAGAGAATAACTTTCATGGGAAACTCCTTTGATGAGTCGATTGTCTCGACTAGTTGTTGTTTATCGTAGGCTCTGAATCCTGGTTTCCTGAGCGATTAAGCTTTCGGAAGTTAACCCAGGCGTCAATAAGTCCTACGAGAGCCATAACGCCTAACTGAACTTCTAGCATGCCTGCCAATACAAACAGTGACAGAGAAAGTGCTGGCGAGAAGTGCTTCTCGCGCACAAACCATGTGAGCACTGCAAGGCCCTGAAGAGCAAACACAACTCTAAGAGCCATAAACACATTCAACGTAATAAGCTGAAGTATGTCTTGTGCAGACAAAATGGTGCTTGAAAGTGCATACACAAACAAGTTGGCCACGGTAAGAGCACACATCCAAAATGGAACATCCATCAGCTGGAACTGTGGCAATTTCTGTGGGTCTCTTGTCAGTGCTTTATACACTGTTCGAGCTCCAAAACGCGCAATTACAAAATATAAAAGCGCCATGCCGGTATAGCTGGTTGGCCAAAAGAGCATAAAGAGTGCCTTTGCTGTTGAAAGACCTTCTTGGATCTCTGGAGAAGCACCTGAGACCTGCGAGGCGTATTGATTAAATACGTTCTGAGCAAGCTCGGGAAGGGTTGTTCCTGCCATTGCGGCAAAGAACGCGTCATATCCTAGAAGTGCCAAAGCCGTTGCTCCTACAAGAAGAGACCCAACACCAACGGTGAGTTTCTCTGTTGCAAAAGCGTAGCCAACTCCAAGAGCAAGTGCACAAGCGGTAACTGAAGTAGCCGCCTCCGTTGGTCCCGAGAGCAAATAAGCTGCTACACCCGTAACAAGTACTGAAGTAATAGCAGGACCAAACCATCCGTGCCCTTTTTTGCAATAGACAGCAATTACCATGCCATACGCAACCAAAGCTGCTCCAATAAAAGAAAGGAGCCCGGTAATTACTCCGCCAACAACGCAAAGAACAAAGCCTTGCTTGTAGGTTGGAGCTTCAAACGGACGCGGCTTGCCTCCGTTTTGGTTGCTTGGACCGGCAAAATTCTGTGGGCTACTCTCTGGGCGAGAATACCCTTCAGGTGCCTGAGGAATATTTGAATCCGGTCTATCCATTGCTAACCAACTCTACCTGAAGAACAGATAGGTTATCCGCGACTACGGCCACCGCGGCTGGAAACCACAGGGACAGTGTAGGGCAGAAGTGCCATCTCGCGTGCGCGCTTGATAGCAAGTGCAATGTCGTGCTGGTGCTGCGTGCAGGTGCCAGTGACGCGACGAGGCTTAATCTTGCCACGGTCGGTCATGTACTTACGAAGAAGCTGAGTATCTTTGTAATCGATGAACTCAGTCTCCTCCTTGCAGAACTGGCAATACTTGCGACGCGGCTGGCGCTGGAAATCTTGTTTCTGCTGAGCCATGTCTTTTACCTTTCAGATGACAGTAACGTCTGTGTTGCTGTCTGACGTTTAAAACGGAATATCAGCATCGTAGAACTCCTCGTCTGGCGGAGCCGGAACGGGAGCGGGTGCCTGTGGAGTTGGAGCTGCATAAGATGGTGCACCCTGTGACATAGGGGCTCCACCCTGCTGATTCCTAGAAAGGAACTCGACCTCATCAACAACAACTTCAAGCTTGCTGCGACGCTGTCCTTCCTTCGTCTCCCAGGAGCTGAAACGAAGTTTGCCTTCAATAGCAACCTTCGAACCCTTGGAGAGGAAGCGGGAAAGTGCTTCAGCACGCTGTCCAAATACTACGCAGTCAACGAAATTGGGAACATCTTCCCACTCACCGGTCTGCTGGTTCCTGCGACGATCGTTAACCGCAACGCCGAAGGATAGAATCTGGGTACCGCCTGCTGTGGAGCGAAGCTCCGGGTCACGGGTCAGGTTGCCTGAAATGTTAACCCTGTTAATACTCATAAATCTCACTACCTCTCATCGTGGAATAATTCCACTTTTCCAATACAAGGACTTAGTCCTTATCGACTCGACGCACGATCATGTGACGCTTAACAGCATCATTGATTCGCAGGACTCGATCGAGCTCTGCAATCTGCGTTGGATCTGCATGGAAATTGATGAGGGTATAGTCACCCTCGGTAAGATCGTCGATCTCAAAAGCAAGCTTACGCTTACCCCAGTCCTCGACGCTGTCGACTACTCCGCCGTCAGTGGTGATAGCAACGTCAATACGCTTCATTACACCAGCGCGGACTTCCTCGGTGGAAGCTGGGTCAACAAAAAACAGCAGTTCATAGGCCTTCATATTGTCACCTCCTCTGGGCTAATGGCTTCGGGAAGTGAAGGTGCACCCGAAGCAGGAAAGTTCGACCAAGCATCATACCACATAAATGCTCAAATACGAAACTAGCCCACAAACTTTCTCACATGCAGTCCACATATAAAGCTTAAATCGGCAATTTGTTGCTTATTTACCTCTAATCTTGCAAATATCTGACGCGAATCTTTCTAAGGCATGGTCACTCGCACAATTTTAAAAACATGGGATTGAAAAAGAAAAACGGCCATCACACAATCTGCATGATGGCCGTCTCTTTTATATGTGCTCTACTTTACTGAGCTGCAGGTCCCTCAGGATTCTGAGTTGGTGCGTCTGCTGGAGCAGCTGGTGCCTCAGGAGCCTCTGGAGTTGTTGGGATAATTGGCTCAACAACAACAGTTGAAGCAGGTGCAGGCTCTGGAGCTGCGGGGGCGACAGGAACCTCTGGAGCTACAGGTGCCGCTGGCACAACAGGTGCGACTGGTGCCGCAGGAGCCGCAGGTGCAACAGGTGCTGCAGGTGCAGCTGGAGCAGCTGGAGCAGCAGGTGCTGCTGGTGCAACAGGTGCTGCTGGTGCAGCTGGAGTAGCAGGAGCCACTGGTGCAGCTGGTGCAGCAGGTGCTACTGGAGCCGCAACGGGCTCAGCTGGAGCTGCAACAGGGGTTGCAGGTACAACTGGAGCTGGAGCAGCAACTGGGGCAGCAGGTGCTGCAGGGGCTGCTGGAGCCTCAGGTGCGACTGGCGCTGGGGCAGCAGGTGCTGCAGGGGCTGCAGGTGCTGCAGGGGCTGCAGGTGCTGGGGTTGCTACTGGTGCTGCAACAGGAACGGCAACAGGAGCTACTGCAGGAGCGGCAGTTGCTGCTGGTGCAGTTGGAGCAACTGGTGCTGGAGCTGAATACACAGCGGCTACACCATCGCGAGGATCATTAATAAATGGTGGCAGTGGATCGTTGCTCTGTCCCCATGCGGCAACGTTGAACTGACGCATCCAAAGAGCAATTGCGTTCTGCATAAGAAGCATAACGATAAGACCAACAACGTGACCAATATAACCAATAGCAAGGAAGATTGGTCCCATCTGAATAAAGCCACGTGCAAGCAGGGCCAGCATGATAAGACCCACCTGGCTCTGGTCGGTTACATTCTGGGTTCTTGCAATGGTTAAAGCCTGAGTACCAATGTTAACAATCATGCTAATTGCAGCGCTACCGCCGATGATACCCATAATGATTGAGGTAACAATGCCAAGCACAATGCCCATACCAAAGATACGGAACAGGCCTCCCATGTCATGCTTGATCATCTCAAAGATGTTCTTAAAAGCAAAACCAGCAGAGATGCGACCATAAACTGATGCGCGGACCTGAACAACATTGATGAACAGTGGATACACAAATGCTGCAACAATAAAGACTGGGATAAGAATCAGATTGATAACTGGAATGAAAGAAAGAATTCCAGTAGCAATGCTGTATGCCAGACCAAATGCAAGTGCAATTACAGCTGCCTTGAAGCCGGTAACAATGTAGGTACCAAACTTAAGGTCTTTCTGCTTTGGACCAGCATTGATACCCCATGCAGTTACGCGTGCAGTCTCAAGTGCATAGCCAACAAGTGCAAGAATTCCGACAACTGGAATAAGACCAAACAGAGCCATAATAAGAACAGGCTTCCACCAACCCTTTTCCAAAGTCAGAAGTGCCCAGGAGCGTGCAAAGTAGCGATCGCGCCTGTAGCCATTCAACTCATCTGCTGAAACAGCCATTTAACTCTCCCCTCGTGTCAAAAAAGATGACATCGAATTACAAAGCCTAAACATTCTATATAAAATCGAAAAATAAATATATCTTTATTGGTAACAATTAATCAAATAAAAATGTTAAATGGCGGAGGAGGAGGGATTCGAACCCTCGTACCCCTAGAAGGGGTAAACGGTTTTCGAGACCGCCGCATTCAACCACTCTGCCACCCCTCCGAAGGGTGAAACGGCGCCCGTAGGCGCCGTGAAAATTCTGGCGGAGAGTCAGGGATTTGAACCCTGGAGACGCTTTAGACGCCTACACGATTTCCAATCGTGCTCCTTCGGCCACTCGGACAACTCTCCATATAAA
>ERZ773046.1909-NODE-1909-length-11061-cov-4.802562_pt1 | contig 11061 bp, 3 predicted proteins | sample MGYA00580634_ERZ773046 | MGnify/ENA primary metagenome ERZ773046 (study PRJEB29015, sample SAMEA2738127) | human oral metagenome | biome: human oral; feature: human-associated habitat; material: saliva | place: China | collected 2159 ... | reverse complement strand
CGGCAGCTCCTCCTTCGCGAGCGCCTACGCCGCGGGCGCCGCCGCGCTGGTCGCCTCCGCACACCCCGACGAGACACCCGCCATGTGGAAGTGGCGCCTCGAAGCCACCGCACGCCGCGCCAACCCCATCGCATCGACCACCGCCATCGGCTGGGGCATGATCAACCCCTACGCGGCCGTCACCATCGCCGCAAACGCCCACATCGACGGCCCCATCAACCCCATGACGGGCACCAGCGGAAACGACACTCCCCCCGTCCTGCCCGTCACCGAACGCTCCTCCGGCGCCGAAGCCCGCACCCGCGCCGACCTGACCATCGCAGGCATCGCCTTCGCGTGCGTCACGTTCCTCGGCTGCCTCGTCGTCGTCTCCTGGCTGCGCAAGCCGGGCGGCTCGACGCGCTGACGCGGGCCGGCCAAGGCCTGCTCGACCCGTTACTCGACGGCGACGCAGATGCTCACAGGCTGAGACTGTAGGCCGGAGGCCGACACGACGGTTCGCACAGTCAGGCAGTTGTCCCCTCCGTGCGCGGCGGGCAGGGTGACGGACGCGACGGGGCTTGATGCGGCCATCGGTGCCTCGCCCGGGCGATCAAGGCGGTATTGGAACGCCAGGTCCTCGCTTGCGTAGTTCGGATCGGGCGGCGCGGTCCACGTCCACACGATGGATTCGCCCTCCAGACGCCCGTTCAGGCCGCTCGGCGCAGTCGGCGGGACCGTCAGGTCTGCGGGATCGTCCCCGTTGGCGCTCGGGGAGTCAACGGGATCGATACGAACCGACTGGCCCCCACCGGTCAGCATCGCGACGACGAGGCCGGCGGCCGCGACCGCTGCGATCACCGCGAGCGTCACGACGGCCAGGAACGGCACGGAGCGCCCCTTGCGTTCCTCCTCCCCCTCGAAGGACGTCGCCGCCGCTCGCCCCGTCGACTGGTTGCGCGGGTGGTGCCACGAGTCCGCCACCGGCACGACGCCCGACTCTGAAAAGTCAAATCCCGCGCCCGAACGGATCGTCGCATCCTGCGCCGCAGACGTCGCCCGAGGCCTCGTCCCCACATCCTGGGATGCAATCGGCACGGGGAACCCACCCGCGCTGGAGGCGCTCGGCTGGCCGGGCTCGCAACCGCGGGACGCATCGCGCACCTCGATCGGCGTTTCCGGCAGGCCGATAGGACGCTGGATGCCCTGCAACGACTGCGCAAAAGCCAAAGCGCTGCGCGTCCTGCGCGAAGGGTCGAGCGTCATCGCGGCGCGCAGCACCTCGTCTAACTCGACCGGCACGTCAGCGCGGGCAACCGATCGCGCACGCCCCGAACGCACGCGCATAGCGACCGCAACCGTCGAATTATCCCCGATCGGGTCCTCGAAAGGACTGCGCCCCACGAGTAGCGTCCACAGGCACGACGCCAACGCCCACACGTCCTGTGAGGGTTCCGCGGGCGCAGCGCCGTCGTGTTGTTCCGGCGGCGCCCACAGGACCGAGAACCCATCGGCGCTGCCGCCACCCTGACCGATGCGCGCACTCACGCCGAAGTCGGCGAGCACCGGCGCCTTGTAGGCGTCCAGCATGATATTGCCGGGTTTAATGTCGCGGTGCACGTATCCCGATCGGTGCAGCATTTCCACGCCCGCGGAAATGCGGATCATCATGTCCAGGGCTGAAGCCACATCCATGGGTCGGGCCCGCACCTGATCCGCGATGTCGGCGACAGGGCAGTACTCCATGATCAGGAACTGGCGGCCGTCTTGCAGCGATCCGACGCCGTAGAGGTCGACGATGGCGGGGTGGCTCGACACGCGAGCCATCGCGTCCGCCTCGCAGCGGACCGCATCGTTGCCACCCTCAACGTTCGACCGCGCGATCTTAATCGCAACGTCGCGCGAGGGAACCTGCTGATGATACAGGTGGACGTCCGCGAAGCCGCCCGAGCCGAGGGCGCGAATCCAGCGGAAACCCTCAATGTGAGGACCCTGGCCTACAATGCCTCCCGGTGTCATGACTTCCTCCTCACGCTTTGGGTGTGCTCCGAGGGACCATCCACGTCCTCGCCGTCATCGGTGGCCGGACCCATGCCTCGTCCCTGTTTCTTCAGCGCGACCGGCGTGCGGCTCCACGCGCGCAGGAGCGAACGCAGCGAGAAACGGCGGCGCAGGCGCACCCACAGGCTCGCGGAGGACGCCAGGGAGCGTTTCAGCTGATCCACGTCCGACCATGCGGACTCGGCTTCCTTCGGGCCGCCCGTCGCCTCCGCGAAGTCAGCGATGTCGGCGCGACGAGCGATCGCCACGGTCATCGGGACTGTCTCGCGGAACAGTGTCCAGCCGGGAATGAGGGCAGATGTCGACGCCTGGGACGCGACGCGCTCACCCTCCGGCGCCTCGTCATCCTGGCCCTCACGTAGCTTCCAGAACGACGCTAAAGCCCACGCCGTTTCCTGACGCGTCTGATCGGCGCGCACGCGCACACCCGCGTCTATCGCCATGTCGACAACCTCGTCCCACGAACCCACGAGGGCCACGCCGGGTGAAGCTTTGCGCCGCACGCGGGTGCGCCTGGCTTTGAGGGCCATGATGAACACGAAGGGGAGGAGGAGCAGGAACAGTGACCCTGAAATACCGCCAATCATCAGCCATGGGATGCCCGCGCCCGGCGGCTCTTTCGCTGCCACGTCCTGGTCACGGTTGACCGGGGGCAGCTCGACGGGTTCCTCGGGAGGCTCCGGCGGCTGAAGGACCTGGGGACGCGGCGAGTTCTTCTTCGTGTGCGACTTCGACTCTGGAGTGCGGTCCTTGTCGGGGGTCGGGTCGAAAACGGCCCAGCCCGTGTCCGAAAACTCCATTTCCACCCACGCGTGCATGTCGGTACCCAGCAGGGTCGTCGTGTCTGTCGGCTCGCCCGACGGGTACGCGCCGATCACGACTCGCGCGTTCCACCCCAGCTGATGCAGCATGAGCGCCATGAGCGCCGCGTACTGCTCGTCGTCGCCGATCAGGTCGCCGCTATCTGAAATCATCGTCGACAGGCGATTGAGATTGTGTCCTGGGCGCGACTGGTCGGTGTTTTCCGTGAGGTAGAAGCCTTCGTTGTGCAGATACTGCTCGATCGCACGCGCCTTTTCAATCGGCGTTGACGTGCTGCCCACGATCGTCGCCATGAAAGCGTCGAGACCCGTGGGGTAGGGTTCATCCGTATCCGCGTGGAACTTAACAGGCGTGGCGCCAGCGAATTGGGAGTCCGTGGGGGTCACAACCGCATCCGATCGGACCGTCAGCGTTTGCGGCTGCGCGGGCACGCCGGTGGTCAACGCAGCGTTAGCCCACATGTCAAAACGCAGGCCTTCCTGCTGGCTGCTCGCGTTCTCCCCGCTAAACGTGAGCTCACGCACGTTGCCAGCCACGGGCACCCACGGACCCACGATCCCCGATGTCTCGATCGTCGCCGTGAAAGTGGAGTCGTCAGCCTGCGTGCCGACACGCGGGATCGAGGACCCCACCGACACGTAACCGTTGCGCACGTTCACCACCTGCGCGGTCCCATCAGGTTGCGCGACCGTCACTGACGAGGCCTGGGTCTTCGGGGCGCTCATCGTGAACGTCGTCCCGTCATAGACGTCGAGGGCCGCCAGGCGAATGCGCGTGTGTGCAGGCAGGCCCTGCACCGTCATGACGGGCTGCTCAGCCAGATCCTTCTTGTAGTGACGGAAAGCTGCCAGCGGAGACGGGTACTGTCGCACGTTGAACGGCGGTTCCACCAGCTCACGCGCCACGATGCGTCGGCCCACCGGCCCCCACGTCGCGGTCACCGGCAGGGCCACGCCGACCGCGAGCGCGATCATCAGGGACGAGGCCAGCAGACGACGCGAACGGAACACGGCCTGACGGGAGGGACCGCGCGTGGAAGCAGTCGCAGCGCTGGCACCGCCGCGGCCTCGTCGATTAACGGACACGTCAAGCCCGAGGGACAGGCGCTGGTGGGAGGACGCCCACGCGAGCCACAGGAAAGCGCCGGCGACCCACACCATGAACGGCCACACGGGCGGAACCAGCCCGGACGGGCCGAAGGCCAGGCCCACGACGCCCATGAGGGCGATGGGAAGGACGCCGAGGAGTGGGCGGCCCCATCGCACAGAGACGAGGCCGGCGGCGAGCGCGCAGACTAGGCCGGTTATCCACGGGACAAGAGCGGGACCCACGTAGGAGGCGGCCGGCGGCGTCAGGGTCAGTAGGTCCTTCCAGGAGTCCACAGCGCCGCGCACGAGCGTCAGCAGGGTGTCCGTCGTGGGGACAACGCCCCAGCGCACAGTCGACGGCAGCGCGATAGGGCCGCCCACCAGGAAGTAGACGACGAGGACGACCGCGAGCGTGGACAAAGTGTCCCACGACCAGCGGGTCGAAGCCGCAGCAATCCCCAGGCCGACGCCGACGCCAGCTCCGGCGGCTATCAGGCCCGCGTACGAGCCGAACACGGCCTCGTGCGTGAGGACCGGGCCCGTGAAGAGCACGGCGAGCGCAAAGAAAGACAGGAGGGGCAGGCGGGGCCTGGCCCGGCTCACAGCGTCGACGGTCATCGCAGACCACCCACCAAATGCGCCAATTCTTGCAGCGACGGGCAGTCGAAGAGCACGCCGCCCTCGAGGCTGCGGCGCCTCGCCCGCTGCTTCGGGTTAATGCGCAGTACCTGGACGGTCACGTCCCTGGGGGTAACCTGCGCGAGGTGAGCGGCTTCCTCGTCGCTGACCGAGGAAGGCGCGATGACGCTCACATACGAGGCCGAGGGACACGAGGCGAAGGCGCGGCGCACGCGGGCCGTGATGTCGGAGCGTCCACTGAAAGACAGGGATGCGAGGGTGTCGAGCATCGAAACCGCTGTGGTCGTGGGCACCCACCGTTTACCCGCCGCGAACGACACCGTACGTGAGGCTGCGATGCCTGACAGGGCGAGGGAGGCGGCCACCGAGATCCCGTCCTCAAAGGAGTCACGGTCCCATGAGGAGCGGGCCGTGTCGAGCACGATCAGGTGGTGGGAGCGGTGCGTCTCTTCGTACTGGCGCACGATGAGCTTGCCCAGGCGCGCCGTGGACTGCCAGTGCACGGCACGCCGGTCGTCGCCCGGCTCATAGTCGCGCAGCGCGTGGAACGACACGTCGGAACTGGACAGCTTCGCGGTCACCACGCCCTCGACATCAACCTGGAAGCCGGTCGCGTCGAAAGGCACGCGGACCGTGCGCGGGTGAACGTACAGGGTCACCGGGTTATCCCAGGAACGCACGCGGCGCAGCAAACCCAGGCCGTCCGAGCGCACGGTGCGCGCCGGGCCGATCTCGATGACGCCGCGGCGGCGGGTCAGCACGGAGAAGAACTCGTCCCACGTCTCGTGCGAGGAAACGCCCGGGATCACGAACTCCGCGACGCCCGTGCCGATCGGCAACTCGATGACCTCCGAGCCGCCGCGGCGCGCTGTGTCATTGACGACCCGGATTTCACCCAGCGCCGTCTGTCCGGCGACCACGCGCTCCTGAGCCAGGCGCAAAAAGACGCGGTACGGGGAGGGTGCCGCCACGAGGATGATGGCGATGATCAGCAGGGACAGGCAGGCGACGAAAAGCGCAAAAGCCTCCGCCCAGCCCGCGAGGATCGCTCCGACGAAACCAGCGATCGCCGCGCCAATCACAAGCCAGCCGAAGGACGTGACGACCGAGCACGCGTCCATGACGTGACGGATCCCCGGGATCGCGCGCAGGCGCGCGGCCACGAACGTGCGTGCCGAGTCCACGACGCGCGCCGCAAGCGGTCGCTGAGTCTGGCCGAAACCGGCATTCATGCGCTCCATGACGTTCCTCCCATCGTTTCTCCTCGGCGTGACTACTATCGGCGCGGCTCGCAGCTGTGCACCACGACCTTGCCCCTCATGGCGATCTGGGAGCCCGCCAACGTCGCGACTCCCGACTCAACGCTGGGACCATCCACGACGACGCTGTATTGACGCGCGGGGTCCACGTCGGAGGAAACCTGACACACGTGCGGCACCGACACGTCGGAGACGTAACCGGGCGCGGACAGGGAGAACGTGTGGCACGTCTGCCCGCCAGGCACCTGGGTGGCCACGTCCGGCGAGCAGGTCTCGACCCACGTCGGGGACACACTCAGCTCGGTCGTCGTCGAGGTCGAGTCAGCCGAGGCCTCGCCCTCGCTGTTCTTGGCCACGACGTGGGCACTCACCGAGGCACCCTCGGTCAGGCCCGTCACCGTCTCGCTCGTGCGTCCCGTCATCGTGACCGTCTTTCCGCCCACGGTCACCGTCATCGACGTGATGGCCGGGTAGGCCTCGGCGACGGCGACGTTGACCGTCACCGCTCCTGGGCCCGCCTTCGCGATCGTCACGCCCGACACGTTCGGAGGAGCAGTCGGCTGACCCTGCGCGGATACGGGGCTCGAGGACACCGGGGTGCCCGAGGTCGCGGTCCCGACCTGGCAGAAGTAGTAGGTGCGCGCCGAGATGCCGTTGCCCTCGATCACCGCGCCGTCGCTGATCTCCGAGCCGGAGGAACAGCCGTCGGACGTCGAGGCGTAGCGCAGGGTCAGCTCGGAGCTGGAGAATCCGTTCCCCGCGGCCTTACTGAGGCCCGAGACCCGCAGCTGACCGGCATAGCCGGTGCCCTCCAGCCTCGGGGCGCTGATCGGCATGGGGACGGTGAGCAGCGAGAACGACTTGTCTCCCGAGGAGGCGTGGTCGCCCTCCGCGTTCGATACGTCGACGTTGACGGTCAGCGAGGAGCTGGCCGAAACCCCGTCGAACTGAACGGAGGTGGTGCCGCCGTCAACCGTCTTGGGCTTGTTGTCCACGGTCACGGTCGTCGGCCCCCAGTCGCTGCCACCGGACTTGCCCAGAGACCAGGAGATGACGACGGAACCGGTGGATCCGTCACGCGAGGACCCCACGTGCTCAAGGCCCACGTTGCTGGGCGTGTCTGGTTTACCGTGCGGCGTACCGGTGGCCTTCTCCGACCACTCGGCCTGCTTCTCGGCACTGTTGCGCGCAACGATCGACACATAGTAGGTGACACCGTTCTCAAGGTTGCTCACCGTCGTCTTCGTCAGGCCGGCCCCCGCGCTCTCCTGGCGGGTAGAGCCGTCGCTGCCGTTGAGCGTGATCTCGTAGGAGGTAATCGGGGAGCCCTCGTTGTTGGGCGCGCTCCACGTCACGTCCAGTGACCCGTCACCGGGGGACAACGACGGCACGGCCATGCGCTCCGGCGTCACGTCAACGAGGACCTCGCTGGAGGGGGCGGACGCGTCGGAGTCGCCCACCGCGTTGCGCGCGACGACCGTGAAGGAGTGCCGCTCGCCGTTGGTCAGACCGCTCACGTCGCACACGGTCTGCTCGCACTTCGTGGTGCCCCCATGCGAGCTCGTCACCAGGTATTCGGTGATGCGCGCGCCGTTGTCGGCGCCGGGTGTGAAGGACACGGAGGCACGGCCCGGACCCGTCGCGGTGGCATGAACGTTCTCAGGGGCGTTGGGACGGTCGCGCACGGTCACTGAGACTCGCCCCTCGACGGTACGCGAGGACTCCAGTGTCTTGTCCATGACCCGGTAGACGATCACCATGTTCCCGTGGAAGCCCGCGCGCGGGCTCACGGCCAGGACCGTGCCCTGGGGGTCCACGGTGCCCTCGCCGACCTCGACGGTGGCGCGCTGGATCGTGATCGGCGTGTCCGGGAACGGGTTGGTCGTGTACTGCGTCAGGTCGACGTTCACGGTGGACCCGGCGTCGGCGATGATCTGCGCGAGCGAGGTCTGGATGAGTGGGCGCGTCGAGGCGACGACCTCGATCGGCACCTTCGCGCTGACCGCGGCCCCCGATCCGTCGTCGACGCTCAGTGTCAGCGAGCCCGCCGTACCGGACTTCGTGCCGGCCGCTGCGCTGACGCGCAGCTGTGTATCGGAGGACTGGGTGACGGTGATTCCCGAGGGGATGTCGGACACCCGGTAGGTGAACGAGGCCGGGTCTGGGGTATCGGGGTCGCTGACCATGAGCGGCAGGTCCACGGTCGTCTCTTCGCCCGATGCGACGCGGATGACCGTCGGCGTGATCGTCGGCGGGTGGTTCTGGGTGGCCTCGACCTGGATCGGCAGCGTCAGCGACGCGGAGGTCGCGGAGTCGTCGCCCTCACGCCCGTCGAAGACCTCCACGTTGATGTAGGTCTTACCCACGTAGCTGGCTTCGACCGTGAAGGAGATCGAGCTTTCGTCCGCGTTCAGGTTCGTCAGGCCGGCGCCCCCGCGCACGGTCGACGTGTCGCGGATGTAGGCGTGCGCGTCGCGCTTGACCAGCACGTAGTCGTCCAGCGTCAGCGTCTTCGTCTCACCCGCCTTGAGGCGGATCGGGATGCGCGAGGGGTTAACGGCGGGGACCTTGCGTTGCGCGCCGGGCACCGAGACGACGGCCGAGGAGGACAGGCCGTCCTGATCCGTGATCGAGTAGACGACGAGGCGCCGGTCCGTCTCGGGGGTCACCGTCACCGTGTGGGCCGTGTTGTCCACGCTGACTCCGTCGGCGTTCGACGCGATCGACAGGTCGGCGAGGGAGCCGTCGGGGTCCTCGTCGTTTGCCAGCACGTTCACCGTGACCGGGGCGCCGTCGCGCGGCACGTCGGACAGGGAGACCACGTCGTCGCGAGCGATCGGCGCCATGAGGGGAGCGTCGGTCTCGACGTTGACGGTCAGCTGACCGGTCGCGGAGCCACCTCGTCCGTCCTCGACGACGTAGGTGACGACGAAGGGGTTGGTCTGCGCGGGGGTCGTGATGGACACGGACGTCGGGGACACGACGGTGGCGCTGACCTGGTCGTTGGAGGATTCCAGGGATCCCTCGCGCAGCTTCAACGTGTCGCCGTCGGGGTCGACGTCGTTGGACAGGACGTTGACCTCGACCGTGCGCGAGGGCCTGGCCTTGATGACGTCGGGCAGGGCCACGGGGTTGTGGTTGAGTTCGGAGGGCGGGGCGACGCCCACGCGCACGCGGGCCTTGGCCTGGCGGCCCAGGCGGTCCTCGACCGTGTAGGTGAAGACGTCCGTGCCGGACGCGTTCTCGCCGGGCGTGTATTCGATCCATTCGGTGCCCAGCGTGGCCGTGCCCATTGTCGGCGGCTGGTCGATACCAACCAGGGTCACCGAGTCACCGTCGGGGTCGATGCCGTTGAGGGGCACGGGGATGCGCATGGTCTGCCCGGCGCTGGCCCAGGCCGTCAGCGCCTTGGGCTGGGGCGCGGAGTTCGCCTGGTCGGCGCCGATCACGTTGAAGCTCGCGACGGCGCTGGCCGTATTGCCGGCCGAGTCCGTGACCGTGTACGTCACGTCGACGCGGCCGGTCGTGTCCAAGGCCTCGAAGCGCACCAGGTTTCCGGTGACGAAGGCGTGGCCGTAGACGGAGTCGACCGTGCCTGACAGGGTCGAGGAGACGCTCATCGCCAGGCCCGACGGGGAGTGGTCGTTCGCCAGGACCGGGATCGAGGCGATGTCGCCCACGCGCACCTTCGCGGAGTCGTTTTGTAGTTCGAGGGGGGCGCGGTCGTCCTTGGCGAGCGTCGGGATGACGGCGACCGAGGCCGTGGCCGAGCCGGAGCCGTTCGAGACGGTGTAGGTGAATCGCGCGACGTCGTCGAGGCCTGCCGGGGCCGTCACCCGCAGGAGGTGGCGGTCGATGAGGGCGACCTCGATGCCCGAGTCTGAGTCGACCTCGATGGACTGGACGACGAGGACGCCGCCGGAGGGGTCGGTGTCGTTGGCCAGGGGCGCGACCAGGGCGGAGCCGCCGGAGGGCAGGATGGCGATATCGTCCTCGGCGACGGGGGCCGCATGCTCGTCGCCCGATACGACGTCGACGCGCACGACGCCGACGACGGCCTCGGGCCCGTCACTGACTGTGTAGGTGAACTCGTAGGAGCCCACCTGCGAGGCCGTGAAAGTCACGGTGCCCAGCTCCAGGTCGGGCACGAGGGTCGTCGAGGCGGGCGCGGTCGACACCTTGGTCAGCGCGAGCACGTCCCCGTTGGGGTCGGTGTCGTTGGCCAGGGGCGCGACGATGAGGGGTTCGGAGACGCGCGTGACGTAGAAGTCGGCGTTCGCGATGGGCGCGATGTTGCCGTTTTCCTGCACGAGGACGGTGAGCTCGCCCTCGGTGGTGATCCAGCCGTCGGACACGGACAGGGTGACCTGACGAGGCCCGGGGCCGCCGCCGAGGTCGTGGATCGAGACGGTCCCGTCCTCGGAGAACTGGACCGACAGGCCCTCGGAGCCCTCGGCGCGCTCGAGGAAGATCTGGTCACCGTCGGGGTCGATCCAATCGGCCAGCACGTTGTATTCGATTTGGGCGCCCGCGCCGAGTTTGACGCTGGCGTCGTGGACGCGCTTGGGCCCGGCGTTTTCGCTCCAGGGGTGGACGCGCAGGGATACGTTCGCGGTCGCCGAGGCCAGGCCGTCGGACGCGGAGTAGGTGAAGGAGCTGGAGCCTTCCGCGTCGTCGGCGACGCCTGTGATCTGTAGGGCGCGTCCGCCGCGCGTGACGACGACGGAGCCGAAGGAGGGCTGGGACATCGGCTCGGCGGTGAGCACGTCGCCGTCGGAGTCAGAGTCGTTTTGGAGGACGGGCAGGAGCGTTGATTTGCCGGGCCGCACGCCGAACTCGTCGTCGACGGCGGTGGGCGGCGTGTTCTTCTGGTCGCGCTTGGGGTCGCTGATCTCTTCGAGCAGGTCGGGGTTTTGATCCTCGGAGGAGGACTGGGACTCGTCGGGGTTGTCCTCGTCCCAGGTGTCGATCATGATCATGTCGCGTTCGGGCAGCCACACGGTCCCGTCCTCGATGTCGTTGAGGACGATGCGGGTGCGGTTGACGCGGAAGACCGGCTGCTTCGACGTGGCCAGGTTTTCGACGTTCGAATAACGCTGAGTGCCGCTCTCGCACACGCGGATCGCCGCACCCGAGGTGCCCCACGCGCCGTACGCGCAGCCCTGGTGGAAGGCCGGGGGCGCGGGGACGCCGCCGATGCTCGACCCCTCCTG
>ERZ773046.1908-NODE-1908-length-11062-cov-5.061415_pt1 | contig 11062 bp, 10 predicted proteins | sample MGYA00580634_ERZ773046 | MGnify/ENA primary metagenome ERZ773046 (study PRJEB29015, sample SAMEA2738127) | human oral metagenome | biome: human oral; feature: human-associated habitat; material: saliva | place: China | collected 2159 ... | reverse complement strand
CTATTTGCCGGCGTGGCGGAATTGGCAGACGCGCTGGACTCAAAATCCAGTGTCCATTAGGACGTGCCGGTTCGACCCCGGCCGCCGGTATAGTAATAACAACAAGGTTTTCGAGCCTTGTTTTTTTATGTCTAACACTATAATTAATTACCATTTTATACCAATTTCTTTTTTCTTTATCTATCTGGTAAAGTTATTTTGTTTGAAAGTTATATAATGAAGTTAGACAACCAACATTTTTAAAAGTTAGATGCTTAAACTGGTTAAAAACTTGTTTAACAGTTATAAAGGGGCTTTTTTATCAAATGAAAGCGTAATTTAGGCATAAGTAAACACCTCTGTGTTATACTTGTTGTTCAACTACAAACACAAGAAAGGCATAGAGAAGGTGCTGCTCTATTTGGAAAAGAGAACTAATGAAAAACACTATAGGCTCATTCGTAGATGGTTACCTAAATGAAACAAAGACAAGGTTTAATACCTTGTTTTTGTTTTAGTTATTCAAACAAGTTCCATTTTGCTTTTTAGAAAATCTCGTCCAATTTATTAGCAAGAGATTTCTGTTTACTGGGATATAAGTGAGAGTATGTATCAATTGTAGTTGTTATGGAGGCATGTCCCAAACGCTCCTTAACTACAAGATAGTCTTCCCCTTGATTGATAAGTAACGAAGCATGAGAGTGCCTTAAATCATGAATGCGATTTTTTTTAATATCATTATTTCATAATAGTATTTGTTTAAATTTTTTATCAATCATATTTTTAGTAATTGATATTGGTGAACTTTGAATAACCTGAAGATTGTCGATATCATCAATAAACTCTTTTAGTAATGTAGTTTGTTCTTGTTTCCATTCTCTCAGCATATTTGCTAATTTGTTATTAATTGTAATGTACCTTGTGCCTGCTCTTGTTTTTGTTGAGTTTATATGATTTCTTTTATTCAGAAAATAAGCCGTTTTAGTAACGTGAATAGTGTTTGTTAATAAATTTATATCATTCCAGTTTAAAGCAAGAATTTCTCCCATTCTCATACCTGTGAAGAAAGCAACTGTAAAGAAAAGATCGTAGCTTTTTTCTTCTTTGGTAATAAGTTTTCTAAATCTAGCAAATTCTTCTATACTCCAAAATGTGATTATCTTCTTATTGATTGGTAACTTTCTCAAATTTTCAACAGGGTTTTTATCTATTAAGGACTTTCTCACACCGGTATCAAATATTTTTTTGAGAAGTATTATTATTTTATTGATAGTGTTATTACTTAGATGTTGATTATCATTTTGTTTTTTGGGTTTAGTTTTTAAGTATTCTCTGAATTCAAAAATACTTTCATAACTTAACTTATTCAGATTTACATTTTGAAAGTATGGTTTTATATGCCTTTCATAATTATTTTTTTGAGTACTTAGGTAACTAATTTTTCTATTATTTTGTATGTCTTCTTCTTCAAGCAATTCAAAAAGCATATCAGTTGTTATTAAAAAATCAAAACGTTTTCCTTTCAAGTCAACAATTCGGAGATGTTGCTCAAGTTCTAAAGCTTCCTTTTTTGTTTTTGAACCTTTTCGAACAACTCGAATTCTTTTTTGCGTTATAGGGTGAAATCCATCAGATATATCAACTGTCCAAGTTCCATTTTTTTCTTTCCTAACGGTCATTTTCTATACCTACCGAAATATCAAATCCTAGTAGTTCATTTGCAATAGTAGCTGGGATTGTACCAATACGTTTATTTTGATAGACATTAAAACCTCTTGTGACAAGAAGTTTCTTACCTTGCCGTATAATTCGTTTAGAGGTGCCTTCGGAAAATCCAAGGGCAACTAAGTCATTTTTATTTATTGTTGCAATCATTGTTTTACTCCTTAATATTTAATTTAATTTTTTTGTATTTTACATTATTATCAATATATTCGCCCCCTATATAAATTTTACTGTTATATTCGCTTTCATATACGATTTCTTCATTTGAGAATTTATAATCAAATGGGACATAATTTGTATTAATGATTGGTTGTTTTAGATTGTTTGAAGATAAATAAGGATGTTTACCAAAATTATCAAGGAGTTCTTGACCGATTCCTTTTTCAAAATACTTTGTAACATATCTCCCTCTATTATCTTTGCTATCAACATCAACTTTATTTATTCGTACTGCTCCATGTTCCCAAAGTTTGAGTAACTGACTATGAGGGATATAGGGAACATCAAAAAGCAAAATATGAGCATGCCAAGCACCACGCTTTTGTTTTTCTAAAACTGCTATATATTTTAATTGATTTTTCTTTGTTTGAAAAATGTTATAGTTAAAACGCTTAATAAATGTTTTTAGTAAGTTTTTAAACTTATTTCTATCTTGGATATTTTCTTTTGTGGTCAAAGTCAAAAATGATGTATTATCATTAAAATTACAATCCACTAATCTAAGTAACTTCCACTTTGCATTTAATCGAGTTTGTTTCATTCGTTGAAGACGTTTCCTTTGTTCTTTTTCAGTCAGTTCTTCAAATGTTCTTCTTTTTCTTGGTTCACTTTCATTGGCAGACTCCTTATGTTTTCTATTAGTAAAAATTGCTTTTTCATATTCCCAAATTTCAATATAAGAAGAAGTACGTATGATTTTCTTATTATATTTCATAGTATTCAATCCAAAATTAGTGGGAATGTCTTAGATGAATTTCGCCAAAATATTGTTTATATAATAAATAAACTAGAAGGGACTTTGTCCCTTCATTATCAATTTTTTTCTGCAGGTAAAATATCAGAACAGTTAAACCACAAGTTTCCATTATACTGTCCCATATTTAAATCTTTTAAAATTACATGTCTAGTTTTATTGTTAGACATTTCTTGCTTTGACAAGGTGGGAGTAATGGTTTTAACTTTAACAGTAATCATTTCCATGAAGAAATCGCTACTATCGTCTTGGATGGAAACATTAAGTCTTAGAGCTTCTGGTTTTCCTGTTTCCCTATTAAGTTCTTCACTATAACCTTTAACTGCGTAAAATTTATTACCAAGTAGTTCAGTTTTCAAAAAATCATTTAATTTCATTTCGTATATCCTTTCTTATATCACTGCTTTGCAGTGAGAAACAGTTAAAAGCATTTAGTTCTCTTTAGTTCGTGCGTCCGCGGATCTCCGTGCATTGCGAGCTACGGCAATTTGCCCCCTCGCTCGCAGGCACGACCTAACCGCCCTCAATCGAACTGCATGCTTTCAACTCTTAATATTAATTATTTTAAAAATTTGAAAAAATGAGTGTGTCGTTGTTTTTCAAATTCTTCAAATCGTTTCTCAAGAGAAGCGACACGGCTAGCTAAAGATTTATTAGCGTTTTTCAAAAAGTGTATTTCAATGTTAGTATCCTTTTCATTTTTCTTTTGAAGAGTATGTAAGAATAAGATTTGACGCTCTAAATCAACCTGTTTAGGAACTTTTACATCTCCCCCAATTTTTTTTTATTGATTTATCCAAGTCGTTAGTTTTTTCCACTTGCTTAGATAGTTCTACAAATTTAGAAACTTCTTCTTTGGTAAAATCGAAGAATGTCTGTACGCTGCGATAACTAACTTTAGTCTTAATTTTTGTAAATTCATAGCCGGATAAAGTTTCTATTTTTTTTCTCCATTTTTTAATAGTACTGATGGATTTACCTGTTTTATTTGCAACTTCTAAATAGTCAATAATACCACCTCCGATAATTTTAAAATGTTACATTATTTCGAAAAAATGTTATACTAGTAAGGTAAAATGATTTTTTACCCACCTTTATGATATCAAAAAGGATTTTACCTGTCAATAAAAAAGTAAAATGATTTTTTACCAAGGAGATATTTTTATGAAACCTTTATTTAACTATACAAATATTATTCGTGCTGGACAAATAGATATAAAGTCAGTGAGATTAAAAGCTGGTTTAACCCAAAAAGAATTAGCAAAAATAATTGGAGTAACTAAACAGACAATTATTAATTATGAAAAAGGCACAACAGAGCCTACTTGGGAAAGACTAGAGGAAATAGCGTTAGCCCTTAATTCGGATATTGAAGATTTTTTCCCATATAATGAAATGGGACAAGCAAAAGGTGATTTTGCTTGGGCAGAACATATGGATAGATTGAATAATAATTTTATGTATAGAAGATTGGCAGAAGAAGAAGCTTATCTTAATTCACTATTTAAGTATGTTCGTTTTCAGCAAGATTTAACAGAAAATAAAATAAAAGAAGAACAGCTAAACAAAGAATTATCCTTTGATTCCAATGTTCCAATCTCTCTTGAAGATAAAGTAAACCTAGTTAAACTTAAATTATCTGAACAACTTGATGAAAATAAAGATCGTTTGGTTGAATTGTATAAGATTGCCGATTCAGAAACAACTATGGAATTGATGAGATATGACATCAATAGAAAATTATCTAAAAAATAAAATCTATACCATTTTATAATCATAAATCAAAAAAATACCATTATCACGATAAAATATATAGGAGTTTTTAAGATTTTTTAAATATTTTTAAAAAATATTTTCATTTTTAAAGCACAATATATAGGGGTGGCAACGACGACTTTCTATATATCGTATCTTGAAATTACAAAAACGTGCCATATATGGATTTTTTGTTTAATAATAGATTTTCTATACTACATTTAGTGGCATAGAGGGAGGTTTACAAAAGATGAAAATTAGGATATAATAGTCGTACAAGAACTCCAGAGCTCCCTTTGATTAAGTTTAATTGAAATTTAATCAGATAGTTTTGTGAGGCTTTTTTTTTTAGGATGAACGATGGATACAACTGATAAAAATATTAAGAAAAAAAAGATTACTGTCAATTATTACGAACTAGTTCCTGATGAAGAATCTTCAATGAAAGAATTTCTTGAATTTGAAAAGTTGAAGGAAAAACTGGCTAGACCCGTGCAGAAAACAGGTGCTAAAGTAATAATTAATGAGTCTGAGGAGGCTTTCGCTGAACAGTTCCTTTTTCAGACAAATTATTATGATTTTTCAATATACAGAAAGTGTTTACCGAAACGAGAAGATACTACTTTTTCTTTTCAAGACTGTATTGAACTCTATGAATTCAATTCATTTTTGAGAGAAAATTTGATGAAATTTACTGGTAAAATAGAACTGTTAATCAAATCTTCCATTGTCCATACTTTATGTAGCAATTATAATGGGAATTTACAAAATGGCGAGTGCTATTTAGATAAATCAATTTATAAAAATGAAAAGAATTATCAGGAAGTCATTGAAAGAATTGGAATGAGCTTATTTAATTCAACAACTAAATCCCTTCCAGTAAGTCACCATGTGAATAATAAAAATTGTAAGTTTCCTTTTTGGGTTGTTGTACCTGAACTGACTTTTGGAGAAACAACTAAAATAATTGAGCTGTTGAATGATAAATTTTATACTTTATGGCTTGAAGAATTGTTTTTCAGTAATGATTATTATAAAAACGAAGCTAACTTGAAGGAACACATTGTATCTGCAAGCAAAAGTTGGATTGCTGCCACATGGTTTATTCGGAATGTTTGTGCACATTATGGCAGATTATACGCACGTAACTTTAATGTGGGTGTTCCAAGATTGTATACACCAGTTTTGCGGAAGATGAAAGATTATGGGAAGAAAAAAACAGATAATAAAGACTTGTTTGCCTATATGCTGGCAATAAAACAAATTCTTATTTGTCATAATTCAAGCGTTCATGATGAGTGGAATAGATTTATTGAAGAGATTGAAAATAAAATCATGACTAGTAGTATTGTAGAAAAAACTAAAATTGGCTTTCCAGAGTGCTGGAAGGAATGTTTATTAATTAAATGATTATCACAAAAAATATCTACTAACTAATTAATTTTGCTATAATAGTAATAGAGATATCAGGAGGAAAATATGATAAAATATCGTGAAATTTTTGAATCACAATTTCTCGAAATATTCGAAGATCATTGTAGAGATGAGATTGCAGAATTAGAATTAAACGATGATGAATATAGTATAAATGTAGATAAGATTATTGAGTTACTTAATTTACAAGTTAAAGGCTTAATCATTGATATTCATTCAGGAAAATTAGAAGATGGTATAATATATGTTAATGTAACAGAAAGTAAAAATAGACAACGCTTCACAAAAGCTCATGAAATTGGGCATTATTTATTAGGACATGAGGGTATTAATGGTGTAAATTACCGTTCAGATTTGATTGGAGGGATAGAAGAACAGCAAGCTAATGATTTTGCAGCAAATTTGTTAATGCCTAAAAAATTGATATTAAAAACACTAAAAAAAATTGTTGATGATTATGGGATAGATCTACATGAAATTGATAAAATCCCAGTTAATACTGTGATTTCATTACTGAGTAAATATATGAATGTGTCGAACTCAGCAATAAGATTTCGATTAAGTAATTTAAATATGTTATCAGAGAGGGTTTGATTTTGAGAATAGAAGGCGATTTTTATAGTATTTTAGGTTCCTATTATGATGGAGCCTCTGATGAAAATATTGAACGAGACATTAATTCAAAATTATTTCAAACTCAAGATATCTATATAAAAATACATCCTATTTTCTTGCAAAAGAAAAAGTTAAAGATTACTAGTCTTGAATTTAAAGGTGATACTCAGGAAATTGAAAATACCATCAATGAAATCAATTCAGACATACAGAGACAGGGAGATAATTCAAAAGGATATAAGTGTGAGGAACCTAATACTTGGTCAGTCTTCTACTTACTAAAAGAACTTATAACAGCATTGTCTTCATCAAACTATAATTTTTACAGAGGGCAAGGAAGTAACTGGGCTACAAGACCAAGTATATTTAGACCCTTGAAATTAATAGGCGATATAGAAGACGAAATCAATTTCTACGAGGATTTTGAGAAACTATATCAACAAGTTTCTCGTGAATATCCAGATAATATTAAATACATCGAGCTTGAACACGATGAGTTAATTGATGAGAGAGCAGATGAGTTAGCTACACTCCAACACTATGGTTTACCTACTAGTTTGTTAGATGTAACGGAGAATCCTTTTATTGCCCTGTTGTTTATGCTTGAAAGTGATGAATTTTCAAATCCACAAATAGAATTTTATAAATTTAATCCACAAAAAGATGTTGAGGATAGTCTGTTAACTTTTACGCATAAAAAAAATAATAATAAAAGAATAAAAGCTCAAAAAGGAGCCTTTATCAATTACGACAAAATTAATCGCTTCATTAAGATTGACGGAAAAGAGTGGAACTTAAGTGATAGATATCGTAAAATTGATAGAATTCTAGTAAAAATAATACTAGATTTAGAAGAGTATAGATCTTATCTAGATAGTTTAGGAGTAGATAGCAAAGAATTGAAGGAAGAAGAGCGAAAAATAATAGGAGTAGAAAAAAATAAATTTTTTCCAGAAGATGAAAGTAGTGCAACTCAAGAAGAAATTAAAAAGAATAAAAATGAAATTTTTGAGAATTTACGTCTGGAATTGATGAAAAAATTAAATGAATTTCATTATTTTCAAAGAGATTTATATCCAGACTTTAACGACTATTTAGTCCATTTGAAGAAAAAATATAAGCCTTATTCTTCTCAATCTTCATTTACACTTTAAATTTACTGTTCATATAGAAAGTAACCTAAATTGTACCAAAAAATGGAAAATAGGCTAAATATAAATCTTCTAAAATAGTAAAAACGTTAATTCAAATATATTTATAGTGATAAAAACTGTCTATATTTGGACTCAAAATCCAGTGTCCGCAAGGACGTGCCGGTTCGACCCCGGCCGCCGGTATAGTAATAAAGACAAGGTTTTCGAGCCTTGTCTTTTATTATGTGATTATTAGTCCGTCTTGCTCTGTAAGGTGCGAGATAACTAAACCACCTTCATATATGGAGATTATGATTTTCTACTAAATTCTATCTTTTGTTAAGTGTCATAAAGGCTCAATAATTATTTTTGAGTGTCACTCTAATCTTTTTTGAAAGGATTTTTGGTATAATATTACTTATTCACATTTTATGTAGATTATGAAAGTGTTGGTGTTTGATGTCTCGTTCGGTTGACTTGCTTAAGAAGCGCTACTTAGAAAATATAAAAGAGAAGACGGATTTATTTGTTGGGGTTGAGCTGGAGTATCCTGTTGTAAATTTAGAGGGTAAGGCTACAGATGGTGAAGTTGTTAAGGATCTCTTTCGGTATTTACCATCAGTACTGGGATTTACTATCGAAAAAGTGGATGATTTTGGGAATCCAATTCAGTTACTTGATCCAGTCAGCCAAGATACGATCTTATTTGAGGTTGCTTATACGACAATTGAGTTTGCATTCGGAAAGGCCGAATCTATCCAAGAGGTAGAAGAACGCTTTAACTTCTATATGGCTACGATTCAGAATAAGTTGGGTGAAGCTAATCATGCTATTGTTGGCTGCGGCATTCATCCCAACTGGGATAAAAATGAGAATTGTCCAGTGACTTATCCCCGCTATCAGATGTTGATGGCTTACTTGAACTTAAGTAGAAGTAAGACTAGTAGAGGTTTACACGATTTTCCTGAGTATGGAGCCTTTATCTGCGGTAGTCAGGTTCAACTGGACGTTTCAAGGTCCAACTACCTGCGTGTTATCAACGCTTTTACTCAGATTGAAGCTGCCAAAGCTTATTTGTTTGCAAATTCTGAGTTTTCGGGGGCAGATTGGGATACCAAAATTTCGAGAGATATTTTTTGGGAAGAGTCCATGCATGGTATCTATCCAGAGAACATTGGTGTCAATGCTAGACTATTTAAAGATGAGGATGATTTTTTGGATTACCTAAATCATTCTGCGATTTTTACAGCAGAGCGGGATGGTGAAACCTATTATTTTTATCCAATTCGAGCAAAAGATTACTTAGGAACCCCTGAAATTCATGCCTTTGCTCTTGATGGGGAGGAGATTCTTCTTTATCCTCAGGAGAAGGATTTTGAAACTCATCGTAGTTACCAGTACCAAGACTTAACGACTCGAGGAACTATTGAATTTCGTAGTGTGTGTACACAGCCACTTGATAGGACTTTTACTTCAGCAGCTTTTCACTTGGGCTTGTTGGTTCATTTAGACAAGCTTGAAACTTACTTGCAAACTGCTCCATTTTTTACCACAGTTGGTCGTGATTACAAGTCTTTAAGGCGACAATTTTCTAAGAAAAAACTTACATATCAGGAAGAAGCTGCGATTCTCGAGTTTTCTAAAGACTTACTCATCCTGGCTGAGGAAGGTTTGGAGAAGAGAGGCAAGCAAGAAATGACCTACTTACAGCCTTTGAAAGAAGAATTGGGCCTATAATTTCTCTGATAAAGGGAGAATTTTCTGAAAAATCATGATATAATGGAAGAGACTATAGATAAAGGATAGAGATTCATGACATTAGTTTATCAATCAACGCGTGATGCCAATAATACAGTAACTGCCAGCCAAGCTATTTTGCAAGGTTTGGCGACGGATGGTGGTTTGTTTACACCGCTTTCTTATCCAAAGGTCGATTTGGACTTTGAAAAATTGAAAGATGCTTCTTACCAAGAAGTTGCTAAGTTAGTTTTGTCAGCATTTTTAGATGACTTTACAGCTGAGGAGTTGGACTACTGTATCAACAATGCCTACGATAGCAAGTTTGATACTCCAGCTATCGCACCATTAGTGAAATTAGACGGGCAATATAACTTGGAACTTTTCCATGGTTCAACGATTGCCTTTAAGGATATGGCCTTGTCTATCTTGCCATACTTTATGACGACTGCTGCTAAAAAGCATGGTTTGGAGAACAAAATCGTCATTTTGACAGCGACATCTGGTGATACTGGGAAAGCTGCGATGGCAGGGTTTGCCGATGTACCTGGTACTGAGATTATCGTCTTTTATCCAAAGGATGGTGTCAGCAAGGTTCAAGAACTACAAATGACAACTCAAACAGGGGACAATACGCATGTTATCGCTATTGATGGAAACTTTGACGATGCGCAAACAAACGTGAAGCACATGTTCAACGATGTGGCTCTTCGTGAGAAATTGGCTGCTAATAAGCTACAGTTTTCATCAGCTAACTCTATGAATATTGGTCGTTTGGTACCACAGGTTGTTTATTATGTCTATGCCTACGCTCAGTTGGTTAAGTCTGGTGAGATTGTGGCTGGTGAAAAAGTCAACTTCACAGTACCAACTGGAAACTTCGGTAATATCTTGGCTGCCTTTTATGCGAAACAAATCGGCCTACCAGTTGGCAAATTGATCTGTGCTTCAAATGACAATAATGTCTTGACAGACTTCTTTAAAACACGTGTCTATGACAAGAAACGTGAGTTTAAGGTTACAACTAGCCCATCTATGGATATCTTGGTATCTTCAAACTTGGAGCGCTTGATTTTCCATCTTTTAGGTAATAATTCTGAAAAGACAGCTGAACTTATGAATGCCTTGAACACGCAAGGACAATATGAGTTGACTGATTTTGATGCAGAGATTCTTGACCTCTTTGCAGCTGAATATGCGACTGAGGAAGAAACTTCGGCAGAAATCAAGCGTGTTTATGAGTCAGATTCTTATATCGAGGATCCACATACGGCGGTTGCCTCAGCAGTTTATAAAAAATATCAAGCGGCTACTGGCGATATAACAAAGACCGTGATTGCTTCAACAGCTAGTCCATACAAGTTCCCAGTGGTTGCAGTAGAAGCTGTAACAGGGAAAGCAGGCTTGACTGACTTTGAAGCCTTGGCTCAATTACATGACATTTCAGGAGTGGCAGTGCCGCCAGCAGTTGATGGGCTTGAAACAGCTCCTGTTCGTCACAAGACAACAGTGGCAGCTGCTGACATGCAAGCAGCGGTTGAGGCTTATCTAGGACTTTAAGACAGAGGGAGTAAACTCGGTTGGGAAACCAACTGAGTTTCTTTTCATCAGGAGGAAGGATTGTTTAAGAAAAATAAAGACATTCTTAATATTGCCTTGCCAGCTATGGGTGAAAACTTTTTGCAGATGCTCATGGGAATGGTGGACAGTT
>ERZ773046.1903-NODE-1903-length-11070-cov-6.734725_pt1 | contig 11070 bp, 15 predicted proteins | sample MGYA00580634_ERZ773046 | MGnify/ENA primary metagenome ERZ773046 (study PRJEB29015, sample SAMEA2738127) | human oral metagenome | biome: human oral; feature: human-associated habitat; material: saliva | place: China | collected 2159 ... | reverse complement strand
CGATTACTCGCAAAGCCAAGAAAATGAATGCGGATTTTATCTTAAACGAAATAAGATATGAAAATAAATCAAAGTGAATGAAATTTATCATTACAAAAAGACAATGTTAGCAGAATATGACAGAAAAGGAATACACAGAAAGACGAGCACAACTCGTTGGGCAGGCGAAGAAGATAAATAAAAAGTTCTTTCCTCGATGTGTCAAGGCAAAGCTTAGACAGATTGCAAGATTAGAAAACGATTATCGTGGCGTTGATTACGAAACACGAAAGAATGAACTTTACAAAGAATGGTTTAACTAATGAAGGTAATTTTAGACATTTCATTTGATGGGAGGAACATCAATGACATTTACAACCTGCCGTGTGTAATGGCAGTTACGAAAGATGCAGGAGGTAAACCTGCGGTAATTCTCAAAAAGACACACACCAAAGGGCGGACGATAGCCAGACTTGGTGACCATATTTGCCAATATGAAAGCGGTTTATGGCAGGTTTACGGTTCAGAAGCAGCCGATAGAATCATTAAAGCAGGAAGATAAGCATATGAATGAGTTTAACGCAAAGAAGTTGGCTAAAAACGAGATAGTTGACTTCATGAAGGTAACACAAAAACACCGAGAAACATTTAACCATGTTTCAGCCCTATTTCATACTATCGTAGGTGGAACAAACGACATCGCCCATACCTATATGCGTGATGCAATAGAGAAAATCAAAGAAGCAGGCTTGTATCGACAAAGAATAAAGAAAGCGTGCAAAGATGCTATGTCCCGATATGATGTTTTTGAGAAACTCAATATGCAGGATATGCAGAATGCAGAAACCGACAAACGCCAGCTTTACATGGACTTCCTCGATAGTGTTGATGAAAGATTGAAACCGCATATCTTTCTATTCCGCCAAGCAATAAAAAGAGTACTTGATAGGAATATGATAAAGGATAGCGATTTAAAGTCATATATTATCCTTGCATACGAACTTATCAACTACTCGGTAGAATTGTTCGATAAGTTCATCGAAGGATGTCCGTCTTGTCCTCCTGTAAACTTTGGACTTACCTTTAAGCCTGCACGACTTCACTCTGTCCGCCAAGCATGGGGGCAGGTTGAGGAAATACTCTGTAAGGATTGTGTTAGCATTGACCTCAATAAAGATGAGAATTGCAGGCGTTCACTTGATGTTATCGAACTAAATCTTGTGTCAGAGAAGTTTATCAACGAAAGCGGTACAGCTGCCCTTGAACTCAATCCTGACGCACGAATGGAAGCTGATAGACACATGATGGAGTGGGACAAGAAAAATCATAAGAAATATGAACTCACTGATAGGCAAGCAGACTATCTGCGTGAGAATTATCATTTGAAAACAAACAAGGAACTCGCAGCGTTTATCGGTTGTGGTCTTACAAAGCTGCGTGAGTTCGCAAAGGAATTAGGTTTAACAAAAAAGAAAGTAGCATGAGTAGAACAAAGTTTTGTATAATGTCAGTCGTAACCCTTGCTACATTTGGGTTTGCCGTTTACGTACATAGTAACAACAGACTTGTAAAGGGTATAGTTATCGAGAAATCGGAGATACCCGAACACTACGAAACGATAGATAAGGGTGTCTTACCTTATAAGCAGAAATACATTAATGCTCAGTATTTCGTCACTCTTTCGTTTCGCAATAGGAAAGAAAAGATTGCCGTTGATTGGGTGACATTCGACAAAGCAATTGTAGGCAAAGTATTAACAATCAAAAGATAATATGGGAAAAAGAGATTTTCAAGAACTGATGGATTTTGCAAGGTCTAATAACCTTATGAACGTTCCATTGTACATTGTCATTCAGAAGTTTAGGATTTACAAAGGGAGTGCCAAGTAGGTGCTCCCTTTTTTGTTTATACGAAAAACCCTGCTTGTCCTCTCGGATTGCAGGGTTATCCTAAAAATAATCTTACCTTAATAATAACTAAAAACCTAAATCTATGTCAAATACGAATTCAATCCTTTTCTCCTACAAATTTAGCAAATTATCGTGAAAGATGCAAGAGAAAAGGAATATTTATTCAATGAATTTATGCAAATTCTTTCAAATATTGCAAACATTGGAAAGAATTAAATCTTCCTATACTTCTTCAACAACCAAATAACGATATATCCAACAACACCCAGTAGAACTGTTGACATTGCGCCTATCGCCCAACCACCGACATCCATCTTGATTTTCTGCCATCGAGATAGTTTCTTCTCAACTGGTATTGGAACTTCTTTGTACTCCGTCTTTGTTGCACGTAGGCTATCATTGCTTGCCTTGTAGCGGTCTATCTGGCGTTGGAGCGTAAGATTATCCTGCGTAGCGTGCCAGCGGTCACGATAGCGAACAATCAACTTTTCCTTGATGTGTCCTTGATCATCCTTGATGATTACAATACTATCATGAATAGCGACACTATCACGGATGTTAATCACCTGCCGAGTGATTAAACTATCCTTGATATGTACGCTGTCCTTTTTTGCCATGTACACCGTATCTGTGCGAATAGACTGCACAGGTACATACACTCTATGTGAACAGCTAATACAAAGTGCCGTAAGTGCAAGTAATCCAATAAAGATTAACATTGAATACACGTAGTATTTAATTTCTTTATCGTCCATACGATTATACGTTTAATGTGAAACATTGTCTTCTCTGCTTTCCGTCTGCACGCTTATAGCCTACATGCACCCATCGGGATGTCTTCGACTTCTCGATAATGATTTGGTCAAAGGCATAGCCCATCTTTGAGAAATCCGAAGCAAAGAAACGTTCAAACTCATCCTGCTTACCATTGACAGGCTGCAAGTCAGCTGCATATCCCATGACATGAGCAGAGCTTTTAACCCCTCCTACAGCCTTGTTCAATTCTGGTGAGCGATACCCACTTGTGATGCGGATAGCAGGGTTCTCAAGTGAATGTTTTGCACAATACTTACCCCATTCTGCACGAATACACTCTAAAAGGGTAATTGTTTCCGTCAGATGCACCCTTACGCTTGCTGGTGGGTTGTTGCTAATCTTTAATCTGTCTGCGGTGTTGGATTGTACCATTTCCGCTATTGTAAAATTTGCCATAATCTAAAATCTAATTACTAAATCTGCCAAACTAAGATACTTTTCTTCTCTTTAATGACTTCCTTCTCTATTACGATAGGGTCGGGCATAGCGAGTTTGAGAGCATCACCATTGTCGTCAACGAGTTCAATGTTAGAAGTGGCGGTGAATGTTTCTCGTCTGAATCCGTCTGAGAAATTCTCATCGGGGTAGTCAATAGAAACTTCAATCTTTACTCTTCCTTTTCCTAAGTTGTGGTTATCGAAGAATATTATCAGTTGTTTGTCTGCGACTTGACAATTAGAACATACTCCGTTCCTCCTATCTGCCTTGTATGTGGTAAACCCACTGCCTGCGGTCGCCTTAACAGTGAAGTCGCAATCAGGAAAGACTACTATTTCACCACCTCTTATCAGCTTAATACCGAGTGGGAAGTCGCTCTTTCTGTTGATTCTTAATATCCCGTCAACGTATCCGCTGCTTTCGTTTCCTATAGTTACTGTTTCCATTATCCCAAAATATTAAATGTTGTAATAATAGTAAAGCACACACCTTCCTCCCACAGAACACTTCGCTTCCGTCTGATAAGGTAGATAATGCCGTATATCACCCAAAAGACAAGAAAACGATAATCAGTAATTCCGATTAAGAGTTGTGAGGAAATTGCTGCCGTGAAAGCACCTATCATGTGAAGTGCTTTGCCAATCGTCCGATAGTGTGGGCTTGCTCCGACCATCATCATTCCGAAAAGGAATACAATGCCCAAAAAGCCTACCCAACCACTTGTATTTACAATCATCTGCGGTGTCATAAGGAAAGACCCCATGACAATTACAAACGTGAATACATTTGGCGATTTAACAATATAGGCGGTTTCAGAAAGGCTACGTAGTGGGCAGCCTTTCTTTTTCGCCATTAATATCGTGTACACCAATAGTAGCAGGCTTCCGATAACGCTTGCTATAAGTAATGCTATTTTCATAACTGTAGCTTTTCGGGATAACCTTTCGTGAAGTCGTATGCGTTCACTTCCTCTATTGACGACAAAGCCGTGATAGCCGCCTTATGCTTGACCGTCACCATGAAAGTTGCATCCGCATAACGTTGAATCTTTGCAAGGACAATCTTTGCTGTTGGAATATCAATCGTCAAAGGTTGTTCTGCAATGGCAAATGTGATAGTCGTTTCGCCAAGTGCTTCCGCAGCGGCAATACTCACATTATAGCTTGCACGTTCTGAAGGTGTTAACCACGTGTGAATGCCTTTAAACGTGAAGTCGTTTACCTCTGATGATTGATTGAACACGTCAAGTTCTGCAAGTTTTCTGTCTTTTGCATCTTGCAGGAGTTGCTCTGCTGTTTCTGTTTCTACCTGCTCATAACCGTTTGCGTTGAGCGTTTCTTCTGTTGGGTTGATAATTCTAACCCCGTCTACCTCGATATATACACCGTTGTAGGTGTCGTTTCCTTTCTTGTATTGTTTCATAATTTTATTTGTAATCACATTCACTTAACGGAAAAATTCTATCTGCGACTTTAGAGAAATATATACTTTCCTTATACGCTTGTACGCTCTCATCGGGTACGTATAGATTACCTTTACCACCTTTTCCAGTTTTGCTAATCGGGGGCGTTTTTGCCCTTATAACAGTACAACTTGCATTTAGTGACGGCACATTGAAACCGAAAGACTTTACACCCTCGGGATAATCAATATATTCTTTTATTGTTCTATCAAATCCCTCTGGGATATTGGACATCTTGTTTTCAAGCATGACAACTTTTTTTATCAACGGTACAGTCCAATTATTCCACCCTCCAAAAGTGTACCAGCCTATAGATCCTATTGAAGTCGGCAACACAACTTCTTCAAGTGACGTCATTCCTTTTATCTGTGAATTCGTAAAAGAAGTTATACTTGTATAAGCAAGCGCATTAAGAGTTTTAACCTTTGTGTTATCTACAAATAGAATATCGATTGAGGTTATTAATTTCGCTTCCTCAATGCTTATCTTTCCGTCACCGTCTTTATCGAAATTAGCTAAAAATATACGCTCCACTTCGGGGTCGTCAAAATGCACAAACTTTGGCTTTTTCGCCATGTTTGCAAGTAATTTCTCAAACAAAATCATAACGTTCCTCCCATTATTAAAAATCCGTTAACCACACACCCTTGGTATGTCTGTCCCTTTTGTGGTGTGAACACATCGCCTATCCACTTTATAGAACTTGGTAACGTTAATTGCGTACCATTGTCTGTTGGGCAAGTGAATTGAAAACAATACTCTGCAACAAATTGTGTATCTGTGTTTGGTGCTAAAGTGAGTGTAAGGCTATCAACGACGCCCCACACGTGCATAACATTCGGTGTGAGCGCAAATACCTTATCATTTGTGCCATGATTCTGCAATCGGAGGCGACCATCAGCTCCATTCGTGCCATTTATTCCGTTTTCGCCCTTGTCACCCTTCTTTCCTTTGAGCATTGTTATGCTCATCTTCTTAAGTGTGCCATCTTGTGCTACCACTGGTAATGACGCGAAATCCTCAATATTATCTGATACTGGGAGTTCTGTGATGTCCTGCGACTGCCCTTTGATAGTTTCTATCACCTCGTGGACGATGCCACTCTTTTCTTCTTCTGTCATATCTTTATCGTTAAATGGTTATTCAAACTTTGATTTGTTGTCATCGACTTTTACATGAGCCGTTTTGAGATATTCGCTGAGGAATGGTATTTTGTCGATAGCTTTCAGTGTCAGAACGTAATAAACAAAACCTGCCACTTTCCACATCGTCGTATTCTCAATGAGCATCATTTGCCAATTTCGGACGATATTCGTAGAGTAAAACCAGATAGCCACCCCACACAATGCCTTTACCACTCCGAGCGTCTCTTCTCCTGCATGAAGGAAATAGCCTGTAACGAAGATAGAAGCTGACATCACGAAGAACAAACAACAATGGTAGAAAAACACCATTGACTTTTTCAAATCCCACTCCTCGCCATGTTTCAGTCCTGCAACTAATCCGAAGATGTAGTTGACTCCGAAGACTACAAGCATAGCATACATAAAGTCCCTTATGGGAAAGAATAAACTCAGCATTCCGCTGATTACGCTACACATTACGTACTTAAATTGTTCTAAATAGTTCATAGCAGACACATTAAAACTCCAACAACCGCACCCACCAGACCAGCAGCTACGTCGAGCCAATCGAACTGCTCATCACGGAGGTAATAATCAACACTCTCCTTACCTGTCATCAGCATCAACACACCCGTAATTGCAGGGAATGCCCACGCTTCAACGTTTGCAAACAGCCTACCAAGCACGAAGGCTACGATAAGGCCTGCAATGAGGTGTAAGTACTTGTCGCTACCAATAGCAGCGACTTTCTCGAAAATCCTGTAAATACAATCTAATGCTTTTTTCATTTTGCTTTATATTAGTTAATTACATAAGAAATACATACCACTTATTTGTTGTCTTAGAATATACTACTCGGAATGTATATTTAATCTCATCACTTGTGCCATTCAAAGAATGCTTAAAGGCGTAAAGTTTCTCGATAGGGATATTGTCTGTCGTTGTGAAATTAATCTCTACACCGTTTACTGAGTATATAGTAAACTCTTCTCCATCTTCTGGGCTTGAAGGCAATGTAAACGTCTTTGTGCTCGAGCTTACAAACAAGATAGAAGAGTCACCTAATCCAAGTGAATAATTCTCGCTAATTACCTTTAACGAACGACGAAAACCACCATAAGTGCCACGCAAAGAGAGTATGGCATGATTATTTTTCCATCCAAATGTAGGGTCTGGATGTATGTCTAAGAATATACCTACTTTTTCAAAGTCTGAGCGTGGTTCATTCCTCAGGCTTAACATCATATCCTTTCCTGCAAACTTTCCAAGTGGGTCTTCACCTAATATAACTTGTCGCTTAGACTTCTTGTAGTTATATATTAAGCAGTTATCAAAGAGTGTTAATCCGTCACTGTCTTTCCCATAGCCTATCATTCCTGGCAGTATTTTCCAACCAGCAATAGTTCCTTTGTTGGTATTTATAGTTCCATCAAATGTACTATCACCAGTTACTGTGAGATTCTTAAACTTCGCTTCTTTTGCATCAATCTCTTGTGCTTGTATGCCGAGAGCTACAAGTTTAACGGCATCAATCAATGCCGCTGACAGCTTGCCACCTTCTATAAGCACAGTTTCCTTGCCAGTGTTATCGACAAATATAGTCTTGTCAGACTTCACTCTAAATTCACCGTTCTCAAGCTTTGCTTCCACTTTCTTCACTTGTTCGTCTGAGCTTTCCTCTGCACTTGGAATCCACTCAGCAGCAGGGGCTGTTCCTTCTGTCACGACTGCCCAATTAACTGTAACCTCGCCATTCTTACCTTGCGGTTCTCTGTTAGGGGTAGGATAGGCATCAAAGACGCATACACCATCATTTGGCAACTCATTAGGAGTGGTAAATGTGTAATGCTTGATAGTGTCTTTTGCACTACTGATTTCAAGGTTTCCACCGCCAGCACTCCATGCCCAGCCATCCGCAATGATATACGCTTGTAATGTCTGCCCATTTGCAATCGATTCAGCACTGATATGACCGCTAATAGTCATTGTGTAAGTTGTGTTTGGCTTTAACTTAATATGCGTATTACCATTTCCATATCCATATGAGTGGTAAGTCTTTTCTAACTTACCCCCAGTAAGGAGGTTTCTTACGCCCGTTCTCAGTCCATCTACTATTAAGCTGATACTTTTCGCATCCTGCTTGATAGTTGATATGCTATCTCCATGCTGCGATACCGTAGTGCGCAAATCAGCTACTATATCGACATAAGAAGATGCTTCCATAATTATTTGTGCAGTACGAATGTCAACGACCTTATCGGCACTATCTCTCAATTCAATGATAACATAATCGGGGCGGTTCTGTGCCTTTGAATAGTCCGTTAACTTATAAGTACCACTATTCACCGCTCCGTTTGTCATAGCGATAGATACACCGTTGTTCATACGTGCAGTGACATGGTAGCCTTGTGCGCTGCCTGCTTCCGTTGTCACTTGCGCACCCTTGACGTGCTCGATAGTGTACTCAAGGTTTACACGTAGCACGTTGTCAGATGCCACGATAGCTTTCTCCGTCCGTGGCTGGAGACGATAGAACTCCGCTGCTGCTCCGTTGCTCCCGTTCGCACCCCGTGGCCCTGCGTCTCCCTTTGCGCCTTTCTCTCCGTCGCGTACATCGGCAATCGTAATCTGTTGTCTTGCAACAGTTTCTTTATTCATATCTGTTATGTTTTAGGTAGGCGGAAACTCATCCGCCTACGATTGGTTATTTCTTCGTTATCTCACAGATGATAGTTGTCTTTGTAGCCACCTCGGCAGCAAGGACAGTGATAGGGTTGCCTGTCTTGACGTTCGATGTTGTCCCGTTCCAATTCTGCGGCTTGCCGTCCTTATCAAATTTTGTCCATGCGTAATCGAACTTGCGACTTGCGGCTGCCGTCGCCTCGTCTTCTATCTTCGTTCCTGACTGCCATATACGTGCACTGATGGTAGTCTGCCCAGTTCCGTTGACAATCTTGTCGCCTGTTGGGCAGTAGAGTTCAACGGTGTAAGGGTCGGTTAAGTCTTGGAACGTCACGAGGGCTTGTGCGTCGGCTGCCGATTGCCCATTGCCACCATTGTCGCGAGCACGCACACGGAAGGTTTGGAAGTTCAGTACGTCAGCAGGCTTCACTGTTAGCGTTGCATCATTAGCACGTCCCGATGCTACTGACTTCCATGCTCCTGTAGCCGTGTCAAACTGCTCCCATGTGAAGGAGTTGCCTGCGTTGTCGGCCACCGAGCCACGGAAGCACTGTGCCGTGACGGTCAAGTCGCCAGTAACGGTCTTGTCGAATACGTTACCCTTAGGGCAGGTCAGCACGACAGAGAAGAGTGCGCCACTCGTCACGTTGCGTATCACGGTGAACGAGCCACCAATCTTAGATGTGATGTGATCAGCATCTACATAGTCCGCTGTGAACGTCACGTTAAGGTCTGTCGTGATATTACCCTTGATAACAAGTTGCTTAGCTGCGTTGACAGCATAGTTTGCGTTGTTTGTCGATGCCGTGATAGCTGTTCCATTGACCGTGTAAACGACATTCGTACAGTTCGCCAAATGCTCCATTGCATCGCCACTTTCATACACTTTCGGAGTAATCGTGTTGTTCTGTGTAGAGTAATTCGGAGTGTACACGTTCGTATCAGGGTTGTACCCTTGCGAAAAACCCTGCGAGGCTGTGAAGTAAACCTGCACCGATTTTGCGTCATTGAGGTCTACAATAGTGATTTGATTTCTTGCTGTAATTGCCATTGCTTTTAATCTATGAAGTTAATACTTAGTTAATCGTCTAATACGCATTCAAAGACGGTGCGCTTGTCTACGTCCTCCGCCTTAATAGTGATGGTTGAGCCTACGCCCTTATGTCTGTCGTTCCATGCCTCGTCATACGTAGCGTTACCGCTGTGTCGAATCCATGAGAAGCTGGAGGGCGGAAATGTACTTGTAATATCCACGTTCGCCTTTGTCACGACAGCCGTAAGCGTTACGCTGCCTTGATGATTACGAATGAAGTTACCCCCGTCAGAATAGATGTTAAGCATAACAGGTGCTGCTCCCTGCTCACCTGCCACGCCTTGCGCCACCTGCTTAATCCATTTCGCGCTCTTGTCTGATGGAGCGTCTACAGAGGGTTCTTTTGCCACGTAAAGCCATAGCGAACCTTGATAAGAGAAGCGGTCGTAATGTCCTGCTATCGTCCCCGTCTGCCACTCACCACGATCGCATACAATTGGCGAGCTTGTGCCCGTTCCTGCTCCAGATACTATCTTGAAGCTGTCAGAGCGAATCGTAGTGACTCGTGGTGAAAACTCATTGACAATATGCGTAGTTAGGTCGTAGTTATTGATACCTGCATAGTCAACACGTTTCCCCTCTGATACATAGATGATGTGAGCGTATTGCCTTTCGGTGTCGGTCTGACTTCCTAATTGGATAATATCATCCTCCACCTTTGGAATGTCATTCTCCGCCTTTGTATCATAGCCTATACAAGTATATTGTTTGCCGTCAATAGTAAGTTCAAGCGAGCCTCGCACATCCGAAAGGTCTACGAAGTGGTATAATTTACCATTAATAGTTTCCGTTCCCTTGTTTACCACCAAACGCCAATAGTACCTATTAGCTGTTCTGTTTGATGTTCGAGAAATGAGATTATCAGTCTTGCACATAGCTTGGTCACCAACTCTCCAATCATTACTGACACGCTTATCGCCATCATCTGCAAGAAAGTAACATCTATAAGCAGATATACTATTCCCACCCGCTGACACACTATAAGAGAGTAGGGCATTATTTATCATCACCTGCTTATTTGCAGACTTAAAGAAAGTTGTCGAGTTAACGATAGGAGTACCATTAGCACCAACTGGAATAACACTATATATATGTGCGCTTGCAGACGTAAATCCAACATCGCCAGTAGTAAAGGCAAGACGTTTATACTCCAATTCTGAGAAGGTGGCTTTTTGTCTTACATTCAGTTTATCTACCTCAGCTATTGATTTCCCATAATCGTCCTTGTAAATCCCAAAGCCAGCACCATCCAATAGTCCCGAACGGAAATCATCACTCTTTACTGAGTTTGCCTTGATAAATCGAGCAAACAAGTCGCCAAGTTCAGTTATTCCGTACCCATTACCGATAGCAATGCCCTTTAAGAATGTAATTAACTCTTGGGCGGTGTCTGGAGCGTTCTTACGGAGGAAGCGTGGGTCTACATAGTTCTTTATAAGCTCACTTATCTGTGTAGAGTTTAATCCACCACCACTGAAATTACCCGATAGGATATTATTGACATCCTCCTTTAATTGCGAGATAGTACCCTTGACGGCTTGGTTGCCAACGCTTATCTCCTGAATA
>ERZ773046.1900-NODE-1900-length-11087-cov-17.650653_pt1 | contig 11087 bp, 2 predicted proteins | sample MGYA00580634_ERZ773046 | MGnify/ENA primary metagenome ERZ773046 (study PRJEB29015, sample SAMEA2738127) | human oral metagenome | biome: human oral; feature: human-associated habitat; material: saliva | place: China | collected 2159 ... | reverse complement strand
AAGGAGGGCCTATGAAACTATCCAACCGTGTTTTAGAAATGGAAGAAAGTGTGACTCTGGCTAGTGATGCAAGAGCAAAGAAGTTAAAGACTGAAGGAAAAGATGTACTTTTCTTAACTTTAGGTCAGCCCGATTTCCATACTCCCAAAAATATTCAAGATGCAGCTGTTGCAGCCATTCGAGATGGACGTGCTTCTTTCTATACGGTAGCTTCAGGTTTGCCTGAGTTAAAAGCAGCAGTCAATACCTATTTTGAGCGTTATTATGGTTATTCCGTAGCGGCCAACGAAGTCACATTTGCTACCGGTGCTAAGTTCTCACTCTATACTTTCTTTATGGCTGTGGTCAATCCAGGTGATGAAGTGATTATCCCAACCCCATATTGGGTCAGCTATGGTGACCAGGTTAAAATGGCTGGTGGTGTTCCAGTCTTTGTCCAAGCCAAAGAAGACAATCACTTTAAGGTGACCGTAGAGCAGTTGGAAGTAGCTCGCACAGACAAGACCAAGGTTTTGGTGTTGAATTCGCCATCCAATCCGACAGGCATGATTTACACTCGTGAGGAGCTCTTGGCAATCGGAAACTGGGCTGTTGAACATGACATCCTCATCCTAGCAGATGATATTTATGGTCGTTTGGTCTATAACGGGAATGAGTTCGTACCAATCTCTAGTTTATCAGAAGCCATTCGCAAGCAAACCATTGTCATTAACGGTGTATCAAAAGCTTATGCCATGACAGGTTGGCGGGTAGGTTATGCAGTGGGTGATCCAGAAATCATTGCTGCTATGAGCAAATTGACAGGTCAAACAACTTCTAACCTAACTGCTGTTTCACAATATGCAACCATCGAAGCCCTAACTGGACCGCAAGATTCTGTTGAAGTTATGCGTCAAGCATTTGAAGAACGTCTCAATACCATCTATCCACTCTTGTGTGAAGTCCCTGGTTTTGAAGTTGTCAAACCACAAGGAGCCTTCTATCTCTTCCCAAATATCAAAAAAGCTATGGAGATGAAAGGTTATAGCGATGTAACAGCATTTACAACGGCTATTCTTGAAGAAGTTGGTTTGGCACTCATAACAGGAGCAGGATTTGGAGCGCCAGAAAATGTGCGTCTCAGCTATGCGACAGACTTAGACACGCTTAAAGAAGCAGTTAGCCGCTTGAAAGCATTTATGGAAAAATAAAAGAAAAAGAAAAGGAAAAATAATGACAAAACGTGTAACGATTATTGATGTAAAAGACTATGTTGGTCAGGAAGTGACGATTGGCGCTTGGGTTGCCAACAAATCAGGAAAAGGGAAAATTGCCTTCTTGCAATTGCGTGATGGAACAGCCTTCTTCCAAGGTGTGGCCTTTAAACCAAACTTTGTCGAAAAATTTGGTGAAGGAGTAGGACTTGAGAAGTTTGATGTCATCAAACGCTTGAGCCAAGAAACTTCTGTTTATGTGACAGGAATTGTCAAAGAAGACGAACGTTCTAAGTTTGGCTATGAGTTGGATATCACAGACATCGAAGTGATCGGTGAGTCTCAAGATTACCCAATTACACCAAAAGAACACGGAACAGACTTCTTGATGGATAACCGTCACTTGTGGCTCCGCTCTCGTAAGCAAGTAGCGGTTATGCAAATCCGCAACGCTATCATCTATGCAACTTATGAATTCTTCGACAAGAACGGTTTCATGAAGTTTGATAGCCCAATTCTTTCAGGAAATGCAGCAGAAGATTCAACAGAACTCTTTGAAACTGACTACTTCGGAACTCCAGCCTACTTGAGTCAATCAGGCCAGCTATACCTAGAAGCAGGTGCTATGGCTCTTGGTCGTGTCTTTGACTTTGGTCCAGTATTCCGTGCTGAAAAATCAAAAACGCGCCGTCACTTGACTGAGTTTTGGATGATGGACGCAGAGTACTCATACTTGACACACGATGAGTCACTTGACTTGCAAGAAGCTTATGTAAAAGCTCTTCTTCAAGGTGTTCTTGACCGTGCGCCTCAAGCCTTAGAAACTTTGGAACGTGATACAGAGCTCTTGAAACGCTACATTGCAGAGCCATTCAAACGCATCACTTACGATCAAGCCATTGATCTCTTGCAGGAGCATGAAAATGATGAAGACGCTGACTACGAACATCTTGAGCATGGTGATGACTTTGGTTCACCACACGAAACGTGGATTTCAAACCACTTTGGTGTGCCAACATTTGTCATGAACTACCCAGCAGCCATCAAGGCCTTCTACATGAAACCAGTTCCTGGAAATCCAGAGCGCGTGCTTTGTGCAGACTTGCTTGCACCAGAAGGATATGGAGAAATCATCGGTGGATCTATGCGTGAGGAAGACTACGATGCCCTTGTTGCTAAGATGGATGAACTTGGCATGGATCGTACAGAGTATGAATTCTACCTTGACCTTCGTAAATACGGTACAGTTCCACACGGAGGATTTGGTATCGGTATTGAGCGTATGGTAACCTTCGCAGCAGGAACAAAACACATCCGTGAAGCCATTCCGTTCCCACGTATGTTGCACCGTATTAAACCGTAAAAATATAATAGTAAAACAGGATAGATAAAACTCCTTGGAATCATAAAAATGCATAGTATCAGGTATTAAAAATTTTGATATTATGTGTTTTTTTGATAAAAAATTATTATATTTTTCTCTCAATTGATTTTTTTAACCAGTCTCATGTACAATCCTATAATGTTACGATATTTCAAACAAAGTATTTGAGATTTTATTTTTAAAATGCTATAATAATAATTAGTTACTTAGGCTCAAAATAGTGTCTAATCAACTCTCTTTACTAACTTATTAGTAATTCAGTCTTTATTTGTATGTGCAGATATACGTATATGTATAGAATAAGTGCGACGTCTCGAAATAGAGGTGACTGTCTGTTTCCTCTTTAGGTAATCCATAGGATATATCTATCTAACGTTTGCGCTTTTGTGCGACATCAGAAAGGTCTACAAATTTAACTAAATTGCTATTAGTATGAGATAGAAAGATTGGCCGAGAGTTAGGTATATAGAAAAAAATAAATTTATAAAAGGAGGTTGTGAGTCTAAATGAAGGGCAAACAACAAGATTTTAGAACGGAAAAGTATATTCGTTATGGTATTCGTAAGTATAGCTTTGGAGCGGCATCGGTAGCGATTGCGGCTGGTTTAATGTTCTTAGGAAATGGAGCCGTTTCAGCTACTGAACAAAATCCAGCTTCAGACTCTAAAGAAAATATTCAGAAAGTAGAAAACCCTTCTCCAGAATTAGGAGTAAGTGATATTCAGTTGACAGAAAAGACAGCTGAAACACCTAAGAAAGAAGAAGTTAAAGTTAATAAATCACTTCTTGAAACAAGCATTTCAAATTTAGAGACTGCATTATCAAATGCTAAGTATGCGGACGCCTCAGTTGTAGCTAATGCCCGTGAAGCCTTAGCCACTGCCAAATCTGTTTTAGCAAATGAAACTGCCAAGCAAGAAGAGGTGAATATTCAAAAAGATATTCTTTCTTCATTGAAAACAGTAGTAATTGAAGCAAACAAACTAGGATTAGAGAAAAAAGAGGCTGATAAAGATAAGGCAGCCAAAGAAGAAGCAGCACAAAAAATTGCGACACCAACAGAAAAAGCTGTGTCTGCTGCAACAACTATCCTAACACAAGTTTCTTCAGAAGCTGATGTAACCAATACACTTGCTGCTACAGAACTTCGTAAAAAAGAAGTATCAGAAGATAATCGAGTAGCAATTGAAGCAGCAGTTGCCAAAAACCAAGCAGTACTTGAAGAATCAAAAGTGCTTTTAGCTAACAAGAGCGTTACAAAGGAACAAGTAGATGCTCAATTAGAACGTTTAAACGAATCAATTCTTGCTGTTTATAGTGAATTGAAAAAGGCGGGAATTGGTCGTGATGGTAAGTATGAGGTGGTCTTAGCCGATTTAGCAGAAAAAGTTGATGAAGCACCATTAACAGAAGCTGAACAAGCTGATCACTGGAAAAAATATGCTGAAAAAAATACAGAACGTTTAAGACACCAAATTAAATGGTTCGATATCACAAGTAAAACAGCAGTCGTTGAAAATCTTGGTGACGGTGGAAAACTAAAAGTTGGAACGAAGTTCAAACAAGAATTGACTCCTGGATATGTTGTGGAAATGGAAGTTACTGCGTTAAAACCATTTAACTCAACTGACGTTTATAAAGAACGTGGTGGAGCAGGATATGATGCGAATGCTAAAAACGTTTATTCAGATGGAACTGAAGCAGAAGTTAAAGTTGTTCGTCAAGGTGGATATTCTGTTGCGAAAACAAATGGAATTGATACAGGTGGTACGACAGTAATCCAATCTGTAAAAAATGGAGCGAACGTTGGGGTAGAATTCAAAGTTAAAGCGACTTTAAATGGGAAAGAAGTACCAGCGAACGTTGTATTTGCAACAGGGGAAGAAGCGGGTTCATCTGAGATTGAAATCTACAAAACTGATGGGGATGGATTCGAATTAGTTACTGAATTATCGAATACAAACTACCGAGTGCCAACTGCACGTTCTTATACTGCAGAATCATACGATAACCGTTATAACTTAAGTCCAGTAGGAAATGGACAAGGTCGACAATTAGGACAATCTTACTCTATCGAAGGAAGAGGGAAAACAGCTTTTGAACCATTTATCGCTGATAAAGCAAAAGGGTTCCGTTCAACTGAAATTACAGAAGATACAGTATCAACGGTAACAGATACAGATGGAACAGTTTATAGTGATGGATTAGGAACACAAGTATTTGGACCAGCGGTTACTCACCGTGATTCTGGTATGTCTACGCCAGTTGTGTTAACACGTAATGCTAAAAACCTAGGTGTTTATATTCTATCAAGTGGTCAACAAGGGGCTATGTTCGGATTCATGGTATTAGATGAAGGGGATGCACCAGCTTCTTATGGTAGAGTAGGTCACGCAATTGCTAAAGGTGCTGGAATTACACAACCTTACTTAGGTTCAAAAGAGCCAGATATCGATATCCGTACTGAAAAGATTACAGACGAAACAGCCTTCAAATATGACGATGTCAATGGTGAAGGTGGAGACGAAGGTGCTCGCCAATTAATGGGCGATAAAGTAGCTCAAGGCGACAACTATAAATTGAAAAAAGTTAACGATGGAACTTACTCTATGACATTTGACGCTCACTTAGGTGGCGGTAAAAATGCATTCGTCAATGGATGGATTGACTTTAACAATAACGGTAAATTCGATGAAAATGAAGGTGCTGGAACAGTTGAAGTAACAAAAGACGGAGAAGTGACATTAACTTGGACAACTCCTGTTCAAAACGTAGATGTAACGGCAACTAAATTAGCAACTCGTCTACGTATCGCAAATGATAAAGCAGACGTTAAAGAAGCTACAGGAATTGCCTACTCTGGGGAAGTAGAAGATTTCCAAATCCAACAAACAATTCCACCACGTGGTACTAAAGAAGAAACATACGATGTTCAAGGAGCTACTCAACGTTCAACTGTTAAATTTAACGCTTATGGAAACAAAAACTATAATTTTGAAGAAAAAGCAGCAATTGACGAAGATGTTAAACCACAAATCGTTAAAGCTGACGGTACAATTGTACAAGATTCAGATTTAGTAGATGGTTACTATGTAGTACCAGGACAAGGTAAATATAAAGTTACAGCTAAAGGAAAAGACGTTAACGTTGAATTCGTTCCAGAAGCTACATTCGTTGGAGATGCAGACGGAATTACAATCCGTCGTACAGATTCAAACGGAGCTACAACTGGATGGGGTAAAATTGGGAAACCAATCGTTAACGGTGATGGAGATAACGGAGACCAATTAAACTTAATTAGTGAACAAGTAACACCAGAAGGTGCCACAGAAAAAGGTTCAATGGATGGACGTTATATCCCTCACGTAATGAAACGTGAAATCGAAAACGGATCTGAAAAATCGAACGATATTCAAGGAGCAAAACAAACAAGGACTCCTGAATTCAAAGATACTGCAGGTAACAAGATTACTCCTTCAGAAGAGTATCCAGTTAAATTAGTCGATCCTAAGACAGGTAAACCAACTGAAGAAACTGAAATCCCAGCTACAAAAGATGGTAAACCAATCGGTACTTACACTATCACACCTGCAACAGGAGAAGTAGTATTTACACCGAATAAAGACTTTACTGGTGAACCAGATCCAGTTACTGTTTCATTTACAGGTAAAGTTGGGGTAGATAAAAACGGAAACCCTGTGACTTCAACAGGTACAGTGACTTACCAACCAAAAGTTAAACCAGTCACACCAACTGCAGAAGGTGGCGAAACTACAAAACCTCAAGGTGAAACTCAAGAACAAGAAATTACATTTACAGCAGGTAAAAACACTGTAACTTACTTAGATAAGAACGATAACCCAGTAGAAGTTGAAAAATCAGTTCCGATGAATCCGAATGCTTACACATTATTAGGAGAAGATGGACAACCGGCTACTGAAGTGCCAGCGAAGAAACCAGATGGAACTGTTATTGGTACATATACACTTAAAGTTGTAGATGGAATACCAACAGCAGTATTTACACCAACAGATAAAACTTACGTTGGAGATGTTCTTCCAGTAACAATCCAAGGGGAAGACGAAAATGGTACAAAAGCAACAGCTAAGTACACACCACATATCACACCAGTAGAACCAACAGCTAAAGAAGCAGAATCTACTGCAAAACAAGGGGATACTCAAAAAGGAAAACCTACATTCACACCAGGTTCAGAAACTTCAACTATGAAACCTGAAACATTAACATTAGTGGATGACAGCGGAAACCCAGTTGAAACATTACCAGCAACAGATAAAAAAGGTAATAAAGTAGGGGATTACACTGTAGATAAAACTACAGGTGAAGTAATCTTCACACCAACGGATAAATCCTATGCAGGTGCAGTATTACCAGCTCGTGTTCGTATGCAAGACTCAAATGGAACACCAGCAGAAACAAACTATACTCCAAACATTGTTCCAGTAAGACCACAAGGGCAACCAGCTGAATCAAAAGCTCCTCAAGGACAAACTCAAGAAGGAACAGTATCATTCACTGGAGGAACAGTTACAGTAAATGGTAAAGAAGAAACTGTTGCGATTCAAGAAGGAACTGCAAGACTATTAGATCAAAATGGTAATCCATTAGAACCAACTGCGAAACAAGATGTAATGGGACCAGATGGTAATAAGATCGGGGAATACTCAATCGACCCAACTACGAATAAAGTAACCTACACACCAACTGATTTACAATACACAGGTAAAGTACCAGCAGCAGTAGTTCAGGCGTTAGACGTAAATGGAACACCAGCGGTTACAACTTATACACCAAGTATTATCCCAGAAACACCAACTGCAGAAGAAGCAACTTCTATCAAACCTCAAGGACAAGTTCAAAAAGGAACTGTAACATTCACAGCAGGTTCAGAAGTAACGCCAATCGTTACAAGTAAAACGACATTATTAGACGAAAACAATCAACCAAGGGACGAAGTTGATGCTAAGAGTCCAGAAGGTAAAGTAATTGGTAAATATACATTAAATAAAGATACTGGTGAAGTAACATTTACTCCAGATCCAGCAGTACCATATGCAGGGGATGTAGTTCCTGTAACAGTACGTGGAGAAGATACAAACGGTTCACAAGTTACAACAACTTACACACCATCTATTATCCCTGTTAACCCAAGTGCAAATCCTGCTAAGTCAGAAGGGCCACAAGGGGTTGAACAAACAGGAACAGTAGAATTTATTCCAGGGAACCCTAATAAAGAACCAGAATCACCAGCTCCAATCGTTAAATCTACAATTAAGTTACTAGATAAATCAGGAAATGAAGCTGAAACAGTAACAGTAACTAAAGATGGTAAAGAAATCGGAGTTTACTCACTAGTTAAAGATGAAAATGGAGTCCCAACAGGTGAAGTGAAATTCACACCAACAGACAAAACATATGTTGGAGAAGTTGAACCAGTAACAGTACAAGCGAAAGATACAAACAGTACTGTAGCGAAAACAACTTACACACCTAAATTCACTGGAGTAACACCAACAGGAACACCTGTAGAATCAACAGGAATCCAAGGTAAGACTCAAGAAGGAACACCTAAGTTTACAGAAGGTGACGTGAAAGTACCAATTAAGATTGATGAAACACAACCAGCAACATTCTACAATCCGGTTACAAAAGAACCAATTGCAGAAACAGAAATTCCAGCTACTAAAGATGGAAAAGAAGTTGGTAAGTACACAATTGATCCACAAACTGGAAAAGTAACATTCAAGCCAAACAAAGACTTCACAGGAACACCAGATCCAGTGACAGTACAAGCAAAAGATGCGAATGGAACACCAACAACAGCAACTTACACACCAACTGTAACACCAGTAACACCATCAGGTAAAAATACTGAATCAACAGGAATCCAAGGTAAGACACAAGAAGGTACACCAACATTCACAGAAGGAAATCCAGAAGTACCAATCACAATTACGGATGAGCAACCAGCGCAATTCGTAGTAGATGGAAACCCTGTAACAGAAACAGAAATTCCAGCTACTAAAGATGGAAAAGAAGTTGGTAAGTACACAATCGATCCAAAAACTGGAAAAGTAACATTCAAGCCAAACAAAGACTTCGTAGGCACACCAGTCCCAGCGACAGTACAAGTAAAAGATGCGAATGGAACGCCAACAACAGCGACTTACACACCAACAGTAATAGGAGTAACACCAACAGCAGAAGGTGATAAGTCAACAGGACTTCAAGGAAAAGTACAAACAGGAACACCTAAATTCACACCAGGAAACCCAGAAGTACCAATGGACGATGAAGTACCGGCAACATTCGAAGATGGACAAACTACGAAGACAATAGACAAAGTTGGAACATACACAGTAGCGAAAGATGGAACAGTAACCTTCACACCAGATAAGTCATTTACAGGAGAAGCGCCAGCTGTCACTGTAAAACGTGTAGATAAGAATGGAACACCAGCAACAGCAACTTACACACCAACAGTAACACCAGTAACTCCAACAGCAGAAGCTGTAACATCTGAAGGAGCTAAAGGTCAAGTTCAAACTGGTAAACCAACATTCAAAGAAGGTAATCCAGAAGTACCAATGGATGATGAAGTACCAGCAACATTTGAAGATGGAAGCACTGTTAAAACAGTAGAAGGTGTTGGTAAATACGAAGTTGCCAAAGATGGAACAGTAACATTTACACCAGAAAAATCATTTACAGGAAAAGCACCAGCTGTTACTGTAAAACGTGTAGATAAGAATGGAACACCAGCAACAGCAACTTACACACCAACAGTTCGTCCAGATACTAAATTTGTAGTAGTAGGAAAAGATGGAAAAGAAACAGAACTTATCCCATCTAAAGACGGTAAACAACCAGAAGAGAAAATCGCTGGATACAAAGTTGTTAAGACTGAAGAAGATAAAGATGGTAATACTAAACACATCTACGAAAAAGTAACAACTTCATTCAAGGATAAAGAAGGAAACGAAATTCCAAATTATCCAACAGAAGAAGGTACAACACCTAAGAAAGATAATATTCCAGGATATCGTTTCGTAGAAACGAAAACACTTCCAAATGGAGATACAGAACACGTATACGAAAAAGTTAAAACTTCATTCAAGGATAAAGAAGGAAACGAAATTCCAAACTATCCAACAGAAGATGGAGATCAACCGAAGAAAGATATCCCAGGATACAGATTCGTAGAAACGAAGAAACTTCCAAACGGAGATGTGGAACACGTATACGAAAAAGTTAAAACTTCATTCAAGGATAAAGAAGGAAAAGAAATTCCAGGATATCCAACAGAAGATGGAGAAACACCTCAAAAAGATATCCCAGGATACCGCTTCGTAGAGACTAAGAAATTACCAAATGGTGATATCGAACATGTATACGAAAAAGTTGTAACACCAACGCCAACGCCTACTCAAACTCCATTTGAATACAAGGTCATCACAACATTTGTAGATGAAAACGGGGAACTAATCATTCCTAAAGAAAATGGAGAACATCCAAGTAAGGAATTATCAGGTTATGAATTGGTGAAAACAGAAAAAGATACCAATGGTAATGTTCGTCATGTTTATCGTAAGATTCAAAAACAAACGCCAGTTGAACCAAGTCAACCAGTTTCTCCACAAGAGCCAACAAGCCCAGAGAAACCAGTAATGCCATCAGTACCTGAGCAATCTAAACAGCCAGAAACACCTAAATATGTTGAAGGTAAAAAAGAATTGCCTAATACAGGTACAGAAGCTAACGCTAGTCTAGCTGCACTTGGACTCCTTGGAACGTTGAGTGGATTTGGACTTCTTACTCGCAAGAAAAAAGAAGACTAAAAACTCATAGTTTTTGAGAAGATGATTCGTCATCTTCTTTTTTGGCTCTTTGTCAACTGTAGTGGGTTGAAGAAAAGCTAAGATCGAGAAAGGACGGATTTCGTCCTTTCTTTTTTGATATTGAGAGCGATAAAAATCCGTTTTTTGAAGTTTTCAAAGTTCCGAAAACCAAAGGCATTGCGCTTGATAAGTTTGATGAGATTATTGGTCGCTTCTAATTTGGCGTTGGAATAGTGTAATTGAAGAGCGTTGACAATCTTTTCTTTATCCTTGAGGAAGGTTTTAAAGACAGTCTGAAAAAGAGGATGAACCTGTTTTAGATTTTCCTCGATAAGTCCGAAAAATTTGTCTGGCTCCTTGTTCTGAAAGTGAAAAAGCAAGATCTGATAGAGATTATAGTGGTGTTTCAAGTCTTCTGAATAGCTCAAAAGCTTGTCTAGAATTTCTTTATTCGTCAAGTGCATACGAAAAGTAGGACTAAAAAATCGCTTATCACTGAGTTTACGACTATCTTGTTGAATAAGCTTCCAGTAGCGTTTGATGGCCTTGTATTCATGGGACTTTCGCTCAAATTGATTCATGATTTGAACACGGATACGACTCATAGCACGGCTGAGATGTTGGACAATGTGAAAACGATCTAGAACGATT
>ERZ773046.1897-NODE-1897-length-11104-cov-6.818083_pt1 | contig 11104 bp, 3 predicted proteins | sample MGYA00580634_ERZ773046 | MGnify/ENA primary metagenome ERZ773046 (study PRJEB29015, sample SAMEA2738127) | human oral metagenome | biome: human oral; feature: human-associated habitat; material: saliva | place: China | collected 2159 ... | reverse complement strand
TCCGCGCCCACGCTCGCTCTGTCGGGCACTGGCATCGCCGAGGCCGGGGAGGGGTACGCGCTGAACGCTGGCCTGGGTGCGCCGACGACGGTGACCGTCACCGCTACCGGCGGTACCCAGGACGTGCGCGAGGTGCGCTTCGTTCAGGTCGGGCCGGGCCATGCCGAAACCGTCCTCCAGGATTGGAGCGCCCTCGCGTCTCGCACGGCATCCTTCGTGTGGACCCCGACCAGTGCGACTGTGGGCCTGCGTGTCGACGTGCGCGACGCCTCCTATGCCCTGCATTCGACGAGGCTGAGTGTCGGTTCGTCTCCGGCTCCCGAGCCGCAGACCGGTGGATGGAAACAGGACGCTCGCGGCTGGTGGTATGTCAACGCAGACGGCTCCTATCCGAAGGACCAGGCGCTGACGATTGACGGAACCGTGTACCGATTCGATGCCTCTGGATACATGCGCACGGGCTGGGTGAAGGACGGCGGATCGTGGTACTACCACACCGGCTCGGGTGCTCAGGCGAGCGGTTGGCTCAAGGACGGCGCCTCCTGGTATTACCTGGATCCCTCCAGTGGTGCCATGGCGACCGGGTGGCTCAAGGATGGCGCCTCCTGGTACTACCTCAATGGTGCCGGTGATATGGCGACCGGGTGGCTCAAGGATGGCGCCTCCTGGTACTACCTGGATCCCTCCAATGGGGCCATGGCGACCGGCTGGCTCCAGATCTCGGGAACGTGGTACCACTTCTCGACGAGTGGCCAGCTGATCGGCTAGCCCGACGACAAACACGACGCCATCAATCCCTGCGCCCCCGGAAGAAACTTCGGGGGCGCAGGTCTGTCTTGGTGCGTCAGTACCGCCCAGCGCGGTGTTGGCTCCGTGCGATTGTGGGGGAGCGTGGGCTGGGAATGAGAGAAAGACGCGATTCCTCATACGTGAGGTGACAATGCTAGACATTGCTCCACATGTCCTGAAAATGCGGGAAGCACCTGTTTGACAGATGGTGCGAAACATTCGTAAAAACTACTGTGACCCTCCCCCGATAGGGTTACTCTTGTCAGTGGAGCTGCACGTATGTGCACGCCGATTTGTCACTCGTTAAGAAAGTGGGCACAGATGTTCCATCGAAGACTGTCAGCGGTGGCGTTGGTTGCCGTCGGCGCTCTCGCCGTGACGACCATGAGCGCGCCGTCCTCCGTCGCGGCGGACACGGAGCGCGCCGAGGCCTCGTCGATGAACCGAGACTCGGGCGAACGCTGAGCCACGGTCATCGTCCAGCTTGAGGAGGGTGGCGGCGATCATGCCTCCCGCTACGCCGACGTCAAGAAGCGCATCGGTGAGGCTGTGGCGCAGGCGAGTCCCGGCGCGACCATTGAGGACGTACGCGACTATCACCACGTGTTCGAGGGCTTCGCGATCAAGGTACCTGCCGCTACGATGGCGGCCATCAAGGGCGTGCAGGGAGTCAAGGGGGCTTTCTTCGAGGGGCGTCACGAGCCGGTCACAGACCCCGACTTCTGGGACATGCGCGACCACTCCACCGACAGCTCCCCCGATCTGGGCACAGCCTCACGCATGACGGGCGCCGCGGCGGCCTCCCAGAGGGGTCAGGGGCAGGTCATCGAGGTCATCGACGTCGGAGTCGACACCTCGCACGAGGCTTTCGCCGGCTCCCTCGATGCTGCTTCGGCGCGCCTCACGCACCAGGCCATGGCCTCCCTGACGCCCAGCCTCGGCGCAGGCAAGGACGGCGCGTGGGTTAGTGACAAGATCCCCTTCGCGTACGACTACGGGGACGGGGATACGGACGCGACGACAGGTAACGCGAGCAGCCGAGCGTCGGAGCAGGGCACACACGTCGCGTCCCTTGCGACCGCGAACGGCACCTCCTTCACGGGGGCCGCGCCGGGAGCTCAGCTCGTCGTCGCGAAGGTCACCAGCGACGGCACGTACACGGCCTACGACACTGCGCTCCTGGCGGCCCTCGACGACGCGGCGGTCATCAAGCCCGATGCCCTCACCGTCTCCTTCTCGACGCTCGAGGGGATGAGTAGCGACTCCGTGGCCCTGTACTCGCAGGTGTACCAGCGCCTGACCGAGGCCGGGGTCGTGGTGAACGCGCCCGCCGGCAACGATGGCAATTCCAGCTATGGTACCGACCCGGATACGGGCCTCCTCGGCTTCCCGGCGTTCTACTCCTCGACTCTGGCCGTCGCCTCCGTGAATGAACAGGATGCAGCGGACCTGGGCACGGGGGCGATCACCGTCTCCGATTTCTCCGGCACGGGTGCGACCTACGACCTGCGCCTCAAGCCCGAGGTCGCGGCTCCCGGCGGCGAGGTGATGTCTGCTAGCCCCGGCAACTACTACGGTCGCCAGTCGGGCACGGCCCAGGCCTCGGCCCAGGTTGCCGGAATCTCCGCCCTCGTGCGCGAGCGGATCGCGACCGACCCGGCCTTCGCAGCCTTGGGCAGCGCCGAGAAGAACGCACTCGTCGGTAACTTCGTGATGGGCACGGCTCGCCCGATCGCAGACGTGACCCGCAATGACGGCGCGTACTACTCGCCGCGTCGCGTCGGCGCCGGCATGGTGGACGCGGTGGCGGCCACGACCTCGTCCGTGTACCCGACCGTCGTGGGTGCCCCGGATCCCTCGCGCCCCAAGGCCGACCTGGGCGACGGCACGAACGGGTGGACCTTCCAGGTGCGCCTGACCAACGTCTCCGACGCCGCCCACACCTACACGCTCGGCGGCCAAGCCCTGTCCGAAGACGTCGAGAGCATGCTCTTCACCGGCCACTCGACCAACTGGGCGGGAGCGGGCATTGACCTGTCCTTTTCCGCCGACTCGGTGACCGTTCCCGCCGCCTCCAGCGCCACCGTGACCGTCACCGTGACCCCGCAGGCCGCCTTCGCCTCGTACGTGAGCGACAAGACTCCCAACGGAACGTTCGTCGACGGTGCCGTGACCTTCACGAGCGCTGACGGGCAGCCGAACCTGACGGTTCCCTACATGGGCTTCTACGGCTCCTGGGGACAGGCCAATGTGTTCGATCAGCAGGCCCCGAACAACCACGAGGTCGGCTACGGGTCGACGCTCATGAGCGGCAACCTGCCTTTCGGACAGTTCAACCCCTTCGAGATGGAAGACGAGCGCGCGCTGCACGGCTTCTACCCCGATCGTTTTGTCATCACGCGCAACGGTTCTCGTACAAGCGTCACTCCGGGCACGATCCTGCTGCGCGCCGTCCCCGCGCTGACCTACACGGTCACGAACGAGGCCGGGGCAACCGTGCGCACCTACACCTGCGATCGCGCGGACAAGGGCTTCTACGACGACCACTGGCGCGGCGTGCACAACGCCGAGTTCATGTCCCCAGGATGCGCCCCGAGCTTTGATAGCTACGACGCGGACGGCAACGAGCTGCCCGACGGCCGATACACGGTCACGATCGAGGCCGCCACGTACGGTCCCTCGTCGGCGACCCAGCGCACCAGCTACAGCTTCGCGGTGGACACGGTCTCGCCCGTCGTCTCGAACGTCACCGTTTCCGGTGAGGGGGAGGAACGCATGCTCTCCTTCGACGTGACCGACGCCTCGCCGATCGCCGGCTACGGATTTAAGACGGATCCGGACGGAGCGCTGACCCTGTGGCGCGTCAACAGTGATCCGAGCTCCCGCTCAGACGACGGACTCTACCACGAGCACTTCGAAGCCAAGCTCCCGAGCGTCCTGAGCCAACTCGGCGGCAACCCTGCGACCATCCAGCTGGTGGTGTGGGACTGGGTTGAAAACAGGGCGACATCGTCGGTTTCCCTCAAGGCCGATGACACGCCCGCCCCCACGCCGAAGGTGGGGGAGTGGAAGTGGGATGGTCGTGGCTGGTGGTACCGCTACGAGGATGGTTCGTTCCCCGCTGATGCGGTCCTGGTGATCGATGGTGTCACGTACCGTTTTGACGCTGCCGGTTATATGCGTACCGGGTGGGTATTCGAGGGCGGTCAGTGGTTCTATCACGCTGCTTCGGGTGCTCAGGTGAGTGGTTGGGTGCTTTCGGGTGTGAGTTGGTATTACCTGGAGCCCGCGACCGGGGCTATGGCCACGGGCTGGGTGCAGGTGGGGTCCACCTGGTACTACCTGAGCCCGGCCACTGGTGCGATGCATACGGGCTGGCTTCAGGAAGGTGGTCACTGGTATTACCTTCAGTCCGGTAGTGGCGCGATGGCGACCGGTTGGCTGCGTATTTGGGGTACCTGGTACCACTTCGCCGACAATGGCCAGTTGATCAGCTAAGCGCCTGGTGCCAGGCTCACGCCTGACCTCATCGGCCCGCGCCCCCGGTCAGTTTTCCGGGAGGCGCGGGCCTTTTCGTGCGTCCAGCGCTCCGCGGCGTCGCCGATGTGTGGGACTGAGTGTGCGCACACGTCGCTGCCTCGTTACGCAGTGGTCAGGGGCGTCCCCCTTCTTTTCGTTGAAATGTTGGGCAATGGGTAGGTTTGTCCGACAAATGCGTGTGAGAGCGTTTTGACAGATTGCGTGAAAATTTGAGAAAACTAGTTGTCGATGAACGGGTCTAGGTTACTCTTGAACGGAGGGATCCGAGCAACGATGCAGGCACCCATTAACCAGTTGTGAAGAAAGTGAGTCACAGATGTTACCCCGGAAACGGTTGGCGCTGACGCTTGTAGCGGCAGGTGCCCTTGCTTGTACGACCGTGAGCGCGCCGCCCTCGTTTGCGGTCGACGCGCACGAGGCCGAGGCCGCCTCGAACACCGGGGTCTCCCTGGATGCACAGCAGACGGTTATCGTCCAACTCGAGGATGGTGCTGATCGTGAGGGGGTGCGACAGCGCATCGATCAGGCGGTAGCGGCCGCCACGCCCGGTGCGAGCACCGAGTATGTGCGCGACTATCACCACGTGTTTGAGGGCTTCGCCGTGAAGGCGCCCTCCTCCGCCCTCGCGGCCATCAAGGGCGTGCAGGGTGTCCAGGCAGTCGTTTCCGATGGCGTGCGCGAGCCGATCGTGTACCCGGAAATTGTGGGGCGGGCCAGCGATGAGATCGATGATCCGTCGGTGCTCACCCGCGCAGACCAGGCGTCTGAGCGGGGCCAGGGGCGTGTCATTGAGGTCATCGACTCGGGATTCGACACCTCGCACGAGGCCTTCTCCGGGACCCTGGATGCCGCATCCCTGCGCGTCACCCAGGCTGACATGGCGGCGCTCACCACCCAGCTCGGTGCTGGGCGGGCCGGCGCGTGGGTCAGCGACAAGATTCCCTTCGCATACGACTACGCCGACGCTGACACGAATGTGCTGGCCGACTACGAGTATGGAATTGAGGACTACACGCGGCACGTGCATGGCACTCGCATGGCTGCCCTTGCCGGCGCCAACGGGACAACGTATCGAGGTAGCGCGCCCGGCGCTCAGCTCATCGTCGCCAAGGTTGTCTCCGATTCCTGGAACGTCGTTCGCGATAGTGTTGTGTTGGCGGCCCTGGACGACGCGATGGTGCTCAAGCCTGACGCCCTGGTCGTCTCTGTCATGGCGGCTCGCGATGTGAGCGGCGACGCCGCGAGGCTCTACGCGCGCGCCTACGACAAGTTGTCCGCGGAGGGCGTCACGGTTGATGCGCCCGCCGGAGATGATGGGCGCGCTGCGTGGAGCACGCGAGGGTCTGATCCGGGCGCGATCGGCGCGCCCGCCGAGTACTCGTCTGTCCTGTCGGTGGCGGCGCTGAGCGCGTCGGGTGCCCCCGGCCAGCCCAGCTTCAAGCCGTGGGATTCCTCCTCGTGGGGACCTGCCCCCGATCTGAGGCTCAAGCCCGAGATCGCTGCTCCTGGAGTGCTCGTCAATTCCGCCGCGCCTGGCAACGACTACGTGACCATGTCGGGCACGGCCGAGGCCTCGGCTCAGGTCGCGGGCGCGGCGACCCTCGTGCGCCAGCGCATCGAGACCGACCCGGCCTTCGCCGGAATGTCCGACGGGGACAAGAGCGCGCTTGTCACCAACTTCCTGATGGGCACCGCCCACCCGGTCGTGGACGCGAGCCAGGCGAATGGGACCTTCTGGTCTCCTCGCCGAGTCGGCGCTGGCATGGTGGACGCGGTGGCGGCCACGACCTCGCCCGTGTACCCGACCGTCGTGGGTGCTCCCAACCCGTCGCGTCCCAAGGCGGAGCTGGGTCAAGGCGCCGACGGGTGGACCTTCCAGGTCCAGCTGACCAACGTCTCCAATGAGCCCCGCACCTACACCCTCGGCGGCCAAGCCCTCTCCGAGAACGTGATCGACCTGCTCTTCCGAGCCAACTCCACGAACTGGGCCGGAGCGGGCATCGACCTGACCTTCTCGGCCGACTCTGTGACCGTTCCTGCCACCTCCAGCGCCACCGTGACCGTCACGGTGACCCCGAAGGCTGAGTTCGCCTCGTGGGCGAAGGAGAACACCCCGCAGGGCACGTTCATCGACGGAGCCGTGACCTTCACGAGCGCCGACGGTGCCCCCGACCTGACCGTGCCCTACCTGGGGTTCTACGGCGAGAGCGATCAGCTGGGCATCTTCGATAGCCCCGTGTACGGCGAGTCGAAGCTCAGCCCGTCAACGATGACCTTCCACGGCCTGCCCCTCGGCCAGATCAACCCCTTCGATCCGGAAGAGTCCATGGCGATCAGCACGAATGACCGCGACCTGTACATCATCACGCGCTCGGCGGAAGAAAACGCCAGGACGTACGCCACCCCGGGCACGGTGCTGCTCCGTGATGTCGATTCGCTGACCTACACGTACACGAACGAGGCCGGGGTGGCCGTGCGCTCCTACACCTACCCGGGCGCACCCAGGAGTCGCACCGTTGGCAGCGGGCGTTTTTCGGAGGTAACCACCGCCGAAAGCACCTTCGACAGCGCCCCCTTCTTCGACGGCTATGATGAGGCGGGCCGCGAACTGCCTGACGGCAACTACACGCTCACCATCGAAGGAACGAGGGGCGGGGCGAACCCGGCGACCGAGCAGCTCACCCACGTGATCCGACTGGATACGCAGGCGCCCACCATCTCGAACGTGGCCATCACGGGCGAGGGGGACGATGCCGCCCTCTCCTTCGACGTCACCGACTCCTCGCCCATCGCGGGCTACGGATTCTCGATGGCGGCGAACGGCGAGGCCTTCATGCGCGAGAAGGAATACGGCTGGGGCGAGCTCGGAGGCGACGGTCTGCGCCACTACCACTACGACATCAAGCTCTCGGACATCGCGCAGCGCGCGGGCGCTGACCCGAAGGCTGTCTACCTGCAGGTGTGGGACTGGCCCCTGAACCGGGCTCCGCTGGCTGTTTCCCTTGCGGCCGATGACACGCCCGCGCCGAAGGTGGGGGAGTGGAAGCATGACGGCCGCGGCTGGTGGTACCGCTACGAGGACGGCTCCTACCCAGCTGACACGGCTGTGATGATCGACGGGACGACGTATCGTTTTGACGCCTCCGGCTACATGCGTACTGGCTGGGCATTCGAGGGCGGTCAGTGGTTCTACCACGCCTCCTCGGGAGCCCAGGTGAGCGGTTGGGTGTACTCGGGCGTGCACTGGTACTACATGAGCCCCGCGACCGGGGCCATGGCCACCGGCTGGGTGCAGGTGGGCTCCACCTGGTACTACCTGAGCCCGGCCACTGGTGCGATGCATTCGGGCTGGCTTCAGGAAGGCGGGCACTGGTACTACCTGGATCGCTCCTCCGGGGCCATGGTGACCGGCTGGGTCAAGATCTACTGGAAGTGGTACCACTTCGCCGACAACGGCCAGCTGATCGACTAAGTACCTGAGTCGATTCGCGCTCACCCGCGCCCGCGCCCCCGGTCAGACGGGCCTATGTCTGCGTGACGTGCAACGATGACTCGACACTCGACAGTCGTTTGTCATCCTCCCTCATAATGATGGTCAAATTCTGAACACAGTGACAGGCAATGCGGCCCAAGAGTTCGCTTGTATGTTTGTCAAAACTAATACGAATTGCCAGAAAAGGTTTGTCACACATGCTGAACAGTCTACGCTTGGATGTGAGGAGCCTCGCATAGTGGCAACCTCAACATTGGTCAAACCCTCCGACAAGTGAGCCAGACATGTCCCATCGAAAACTCTTGGCACTGGCGCTGACAACCGTCGGTGCGCTCGCCGTAACAACACTCAACACACCTGCCTCCGTCGCTGACGACACCCGGTCGACGGAACCCGCCCAGGCCTCGTCCTCGGAATACTACGAGGACTACACCACGACGATCATCGTCCAGCTGACGGACGACGCCCCCGCGCTCGCGGAGATGAAGGAGCGCGTGTCCGCCTCCGTGACGGCGGCCGTCCCCGGGGCTAACGTGACCGGCGTGCGCGAGTACACGCACGTCCTGCGCGGCTTCGCGATCAGAGCGCCCATGTCCGCCCTCAAGGCGATCAAGGCAACGCCCGGCGTGAAGGCCGCGTTCAAGGATCGCTACAGCGCCACGGTCTACGACGAGTACGGGTCCAGCAACAGCGGCAACAAAGACAAGGACCACGACCCCGCGCACTCGGCTGCGATGGACATGACGGCGGCCGCCCAAGCCACCCACAAGGGCTCGGGGCAGGTCATCGAGGTCATCGACACCGGCTTCGACACGAGCCACGCCGCCTTCGCGGGTCCCGTGGAGGGCGCGCGCCTGGCTCAATCGGACGTGGCCTCCCTGACGGCCGGACTCGGTGACGGGCGGGGCGGCGGCTGGGTGAGCGCGAAGATCCCCTTCGCCTACGACTACGCCGACGGCGACGCGGATGTGACGTACCCCGCCCCCGGCGAATTCCCCGACCAAACCGATGACGCTCGATACACCCACGGCACGCACGTCGCGGCCCTTGCAGCCGCCAACGGCTCGGAGTTCCGGGGTGCCGCGCCCGACGCGCAGCTCATCATGGCGAAGGTTCTTGGCAATGATGATCAGAACATTAACGATAGCGTTTTGTTGGCCGCCCTCGACGACGCGGCCGTCCTGACCCCCGACGTTCTTGTCGTGTCCGTCGGAGATGATTCCGGACAAAATGGCGACGCCTTGGCTGTCTATGCCGACGTCTACGCCGCCCTGGCGGACAAGGGTATCGCTATCAACGCCCCCGCCGGTGACTACACGTCCTCAGCGTGGGGCAACTGGAACAGCGACAATCTGCCTTTTGCCACCGACGCTGACTTTGGCGCGATCATCTGGCCCGCGCTCGACTCGAACGCCCTGGCAACCGCCTCCCTCGATGAGGTGAAGAGGACCGATGGTCAGCCCCTGCCTGACGCTTCCCCGTCGTACTTTTCGTCTTGGGGCGTAACCCCGGATCTGCGTCTCAAGCCCGAGATCGCGGCCCCCGGTGGGGCTGTCATGTCCGCGCTGCCCGGTAACGAGTACGGTCGCAGGTCCGGCACGGCCGAGGCCTCGGCTCAGGTTGCGGGTATTGCTGCCCTCGTGCGTCAGCGTATCGCTGTCGATCCGATGTTTGCTGGCATGAGTGCCGCCGACAAGGATGCGGTGGTCGCGAACTTTCTGATGGGCACTGCCCACCCGGTGGTGGACGCGACGCAGGCGGATGGCGCGTTCTACTCTCCGCGTCAGGTCGGCTCCGGCCTGGTGGACGCGGTGGGGGCCACGACCTCGCCGGTGTACCCGAGCGTGGTGGGAGCCGCCAATCCGTCGCGCCCCAAGGCCGACCTGGGCGACGGTACGAACGGGTGGACCTTCCAGGTGCAGCTGACCAACGTTTCTGGCACCGACCGCACCTACACGCTCGGAGGCCAGGCGCTCTCGCCGACCATTGAAGGAAACTCTTTCACATTCCGCTCCACCAACTGGACGAACACGGGTATCGGTCTGGCCTTCTCGACCGACTCCGTGACCGTCCCAGCGAAGTCTAGCGTCACCGTGACCGTCACGGTGACCCCGACAGCCGAGTTTGCCTCGTACGCGAGCGCGTACGCACCTGTCGGTACCTACATCGACGGTGCCGTCACCTTCACGAGCGTGGACGGGCAGCCGGGCCTCACGGTGCCCTACATGGGCTTCTATGGCTCCTGGGGCGATCCGTCCGTCTTCGACGGCAAGTGGGATGATCCCTCGGGTGGCGGTGTGCACCTGCGCGGATCCACCTTCACGAACCTGATGTCGGGCATGCCGCTGGGCGACGTCAACCCGCTCTACAACCACAATGACATCCGTGAAGCGCAACAATCGGACCCGGACCTGTTCTACGTCTCCCGGTCTGATGAGTGGCTTGCCCCCTCACGCGTCGGCCCCTCGACGTACACGCTGCGCCCCATTGACACCCTGACCTACACCTACCTCAATGACGCAGGACAGGTCGTGCGCTCCTACACCCGCTCGCACCTCCGTGCATCCCTACATAGCCACGAGATTCCCTACGGTAATCTGGGTATCGACGTTGAGGAATGGACGGACGAACCCTACTTCGATGGCTACGACGAGGCGGGTAACGAGCTGCCCGACGGCCCCTACAAGCTGGTCATCGAGGCCGAAACCTACGCCCCCTCCAGCGCGAAGCAGCAGATGACGTGGGATTTCACACTGGACACGAAGGCTCCCATCGTGAGCAACATGACGATGGTGCCCACGGGCGAGAACGCCTACTCGCTGTCGTTCGACGTCACTGACTCCGCGCCTATCGCCGGATGCGGGATCTCGCTGGACTCGGGTAAGGGCTATTTCCAGCGGGAGTACGAGGAGGAACCCGCTGCGCGGGGTGAGGACGGGCTGTTCCACGCCCACTACGACCTGAAGGACGTGCCGTTCACCGCGATTAAGGACAAGGGCGACGAACCGTCGACGCTGTCCCTGGATGTGTGGGACTGGGCCAAGAACAAGGGGACGACGAAGCTGCCCTCCTCCCTCGTTCCCATGACGAAGCTGTCGGTGTCGCCTGCGTTGGCGTCGCTGGTGGTGGGGGAGAGCGTGACGCTGTCCGCCTCGCATGAGCCTGTGGATGCGACGGTGACGTCTGTGGTGTGGTCGTCGTCGGACGAGGCTGTGGCGACGGTGAGTGCGGATGGTGTGGTGAGTGCGGTGGGTGTGGGGGATGCGACCGTTACGGTTGCTG
>ERZ773046.1896-NODE-1896-length-11108-cov-53.310142_pt1 | contig 11108 bp, 8 predicted proteins | sample MGYA00580634_ERZ773046 | MGnify/ENA primary metagenome ERZ773046 (study PRJEB29015, sample SAMEA2738127) | human oral metagenome | biome: human oral; feature: human-associated habitat; material: saliva | place: China | collected 2159 ... | reverse complement strand
CATTGGTTGCTGTTGACTCCATATAAGTCATGTTCTCAACACCATTGATACTCTCCTCCAATGGTGTAATAACTGAATTCAATACGGTCTGTGCATCAGCTCCTTGATAAAATGTCTGAATAGAAATCGTAGGAGGTGCAATATTCGGATATTGTTCAATAGGCAGTGATATCAGACCAATTATACCCAAAAGGACAAAGAAGATGGATATAACAGTTGATAATACCGGTCGTTTAATGAAATTCGTAAATGTCATAATACCTAATTATTTATTTAGGGTTTAGAAGTATTGAATGAGTTAAGCAATACATCATCGCCTATCATTCAACACTCATCACCTACTTATCGTCGCCCTTCATTGCTTTAAGGAAGCCTGAGGCAGAACTCTGCTTCTCTCCCAATTTCTCTGCTTTCTGAATGGCTTTATCATACTCTGCAGGGGTTAGAGCCTTAATCCATGTACCATCTTCAAGACTTGAAACGCCTTTACTTACAATACGATCACCCATCTTAAGACCACCTGTCACGATATAGTTGATACCATCATTCTGTGGGTCAATGCTTATCTCACTATAGCGTACTGTGTCTTTAGCATCAACCTTGTAGACAAAGACCTTATTCTGAACTTGTACGGTAGCCTCCTGTGGTATCAACAATACACGATTGTTAGTCTTTGCTATAACTATCTGACCACTTCCACCACTCTTCAGTAAGTGTTCTGGATTAGGGAAACGAGCAATAACACTTACTGTTCCTGTTGTAGGATCAATAATACCACTGGTCTTAACAACGACTCCTTCATGATTATAGGTTGTTCCATCAGCCAATATCAAGCTCACACCTGGGAAAGACTTGATGGCATTACTCAATCCATTATTAGTACGACTGAGCTTTAAAACATCCGCTTCTGTCATAGAGAAATAAACTTCTATTGAAGAGTTATTGCTGACTGTGGTAACTGGCTGTGCTGAAGAAGCACTTACCAAAGCTCCCTCCTTATATGGGAGGCTACCAATATAGCCTGATGCGGGGCTCTTCACATAGCAGAAACCAAGGTTGTCTTTTGCCGTAGCAAGCATTGCCTGAGCCTGACGAACAGCAGCTACTGCTTGAGTCACAGCTGTCTTAGCTGCGACAACACTACTCTGTGCTTGACTAACAGCCGACTGCGCTGTCTCGTATGCATTCTTTGCTGACTCCAACTCATACTCACCAATCACCTTATTATTATATAGGTTCTTGCTGTTACTATATGTCAAACGTGAAGTGGCAGCCTGTGCGTTGGCAGAATTGAGACTTGCATTTGCCTGAATGACACGAGCTTGTGCACCAGCAACACCACTTTGTGCTGATGCTACCTGTGCCTCAGCTTGGCGTACTGCAGCTTGATAAGTAGAGTTATCTACTACAAATAGCACCTGACCAGCATGAACATACTCACCTTCATGTACATACAGTTTTGTAATAAAACCGCTAACCTTCGGACGAACCTCAACATCCTGTACACCCTTGATGGTTGCTGGGAATGTTGTCTTCAACTGTGCATTAGCTGCACCAATCGTTACTACTGGATACTCATTACTTGTAGGAAGACCCTGTTGGCCTCCCTTACAGCTGGTAAGTAACACTGCCGCTGCTGCAACAGCAGCCAGTAAGACACCTTTTTTCTTCATACCTATAATATTAAATATTCTTTTTCTATATTCTTTCTCACAAATAGTAAGACTCTAACTATGTACCTCTAAGGGGTTTTATCAGTAAGTCTAAGCCCTTATAAAACCAAAACTAAGTGTTTTAGTTTTCGGTATGCAAAGATACACATTTTTATCCATTGACATCGAACAAGCACTTACTTTTTTTAACATTTATTATTTATATCAATCCTAACTCTTTTGCTTTTACTTGTAACAAAGCTAATAGTGGCTCACGCTCATTGGGTACCTTATTATCAAGAACAGCATCCTTCAATGTCTTTTTCAGTTCTCCCACCTCTCTACTCGGCTTCAGATTAAACATCTCCATAATCTCATTACCGTCAATACAAGGCTGTAACAAACGCTTATAATCACGGTCTTTCAGGTCTTTTAGTTTCTCACGAACAATACGGAAGTTATCTAAGAAGCGCTGTTTTCGTACCGCATTCTTACTTGTTATGTCTGCTTCACAGAGCGTCATCAGGTCGTCTATATCATCACCTGCATCATTCATCAATCGCCGAACGGCTGAGTCTGTTACTTCTTCATCGGCTATGACTATCGGACGCATGTGTAGATCTACTTGCTTCTGCACATATTTCATCTTGCTATCCATCGGGAGCTTTAGACGTCGGAAGATTGTTGGGACCATCTTTGCACCCACAAAGTTGTGGTTATGAAAAGTCCACCCAGCCACTGTATCCCATCGCTTACACTTTGCTTTCCCTACGTCATGTAACAAGGCTGCCCACCGCAACCATAGATTATCCGTATGTTTACAAATATTATCCAACACTTCTAAGGTGTGATAGAAATTATTCTTATGTGCACGACCATTCTTTGTTTCTACAACATCGAGTGCAACAAGCTCAGGCAGAATAAGCTGCAGGAGTCCACAACGGTATAACTCAATAAAGCCCTTACTTGGAGTTGCCGTCATCATAATCTTATTCAACTCCTCTTCTATGCGCTCTCCGCTGATAATCTTAATTCGTTCAGCATTGCGTTCCAAGGCTTCAAAGGTCTCGTCTTCTATGAAGAAGTTAAGCTGTGTAGCAAAACGAACACAGCGCATCATGCGCAATGGATCGTCTGAAAAGGTCACGTCTGGATCGAGAGGAGTACGGATAATTCCATCCCAGAGGTCATCAATGCCTCCAAATGGGTCTACTAACTCACCGAAGCGTTCCTTATTCAAGCAAACAGCCATCGCATTAATCGTAAAGTCACGGCGGTTCTGGTCATCCTCTAATGTGCCATTCTCTACTACAGGTTTCCTACTGTCGTGGCTATAACTTTCCTTGCGTGCCCCGACAAACTCCACCTCTATGTTCTTATACTTTACTTGTGCTGTACCAAAGTTACGAAAGACTGACAGATGCGCCTTCCTCCCCAAGATGGATTTTAACTCACTTGCAACCTGAATACCACTTCCAACAACCACAACATCAATATCGTTTGACGGACGTTCCAAGAACAGATCACGCACGTAACCACCTACAACATAACATTCTAAACCAAGTTTATCTGCTGCAGATGAGATGTGATGGAATATGTCTTTATCTATAAGCTGTGCCAATTCGGCATCTGAAAGATCTCGCATAAAATAATGTTATCTTTAATAATAAGAGTCATGCAAAGATACATAATTTCCTTAACTCTCACAAGACTAAAAGTAGGTGAATACGCTTTTTACAACTAACTATTTTCACAATAACGCAAGTTACAAGTATAGACAAGCATGATGTAAATCAAGTACATTGGTAAAAAGAATACACAACATTCATCTTCACGCTTACAAAAGTGGACAAACTTAAATGGGAAGTACCATTAGGCAAATGTTAATATATCACAACAAAAGATGTTTAATCACGACATATACGTTAATTAAAGTTTCGTTTTAAAAAGTTTCCAATAAGCTTTTTTACTGTTTACAGAAGAATGATTAACCTTGCGACCCACTAAAAAAAGCGACGGCAAAGGACTTGGTAATAAGTCTTTAAGACCGTCTAAAGATAAAATAACCACCGAATACGGATTTGTGATATCAGCAATTAAGGACTCCTTCTAACGGAGATGTTCAAGAGAAAAGGACTGACACCAAAGTAAAAGACATAAAGAAGTCGGTCACGGATAACAAAAGAAACAAAAGGAAACTATGATATCCAAAGAGAGAAAATAGGATAACAAAAAGGAGAAAAAATGAAGAAAGTATATCAAAAACCATCTACCCTTCTGGTCAAAATAGAGACAGAAGGTGATTTCTTAATGGATAGTGCGCATGGTACTCAGCACGAGGGATTTACAGAAACTCACGACCCTAACCTCAGAGTTGAAGATGGTACTGACGATGACACACCATTTTAACCACAAAGGATTAAGCTTATCACAAAACGAACAAAAAATCAAAAAGGATTATATGAAACATTTTAAAGCATACTTACTGTGCTTAGGACTTGCACTAATCACAGTATCATGTTCTCAAGACGACTTCGGAAACGGCGACAGTGACAGTGAGGAGCTCGTTGAGATGAGCTTTATTGCAGGCTCATCACAGCCTGTCACACGTACAGTACTTGGCTCAGACGGCGCAACTGTTACTTGGCAAGCAAACGATAAGATTGGTATTGGCTTTAAAGGGAACCAACCCAAGAATTATCCTTTCACAACCCCTACCGCAGGAAGTGACGTACGTTTCTGGGGACAAGCACCAAATGTCAATAACGTATCATACTTCATGATGTATCCTTATCAGCAGGATGCAAAGATTTCAGCAAACAGTAACACCCAAGCAATATACCAATACAACTTTCCAAAGGATCAGAACGCTATTGCAGGCACATTTGATCCAAAGGCGAATGTATCTGTTGGTATTATTCCACAACGTGGAAAACCATTCATTGCATACAATGTTGGTGGTTTGCTCCGCTTTACCATCAAAGGAACTTCAGACGTAAAGCAGGTAAAGTTACTTTCTATTGGGCAGGAGAACCTTGCTGGTAATTTAAAGTCAACCATCACTTTTGCTAATGATGGAAAGATTAGTGCGGCTAAAAACGAGTTCACTAAGGCTTCTCCAGTGGTAAACCTCAAAGCCGAGTCTGGCACTATTGAGGAGAATAAGGCATATTACATTGCACTCCCAGAACAAAAGCTTTCACAGGGTTTGACGCTTGTCTTTATCATGCAAGATGGCAAAGCTATCTTGAAGAAGGTTAAGCAAGAAATCAACATTCAGCGTGCCAAGGTTTACGACCTCGGTGAGATGACGCTTGATCCGTCTAAGGCTAAGGCTTTCATACTCAAAAACCAGGGTCTGATTGAGGCTGTTGCAGCGAAAGTGGTAGGCGGCTTAACTACAACCGCAGATGGTCACTTGGACATTTATGCGGCAGACAACTTGGAGAAGATCCTTTCTTACAAGGGAATGTTGGAAATTAAAGGAAACCCAAAACTCACTTCAATTGATGAGTTACAATACTATCGTAATGTAAATGGACTAACTCTTCAAAATAATACGAACCTTGCAGGAGAGCTCAATTTCAACAAATATCCACAGCTCACAGACCGTATAGAAGTTGCTGGTAGTCCATTAGTCACAAAGGTAAATGTAACGGGATTGGATAAGATTTCACAATTACAAGCACACGATTTGAGTGGATTAAAAGAAGTGGTAACAGGTGGTAACACAAAGCTTAATTTGTTTGCATTATATGGTAATAATAGTCTTGAATCGGTTGATGCAAGTAATATGCCTGCATTAACAAATTTACAGACATACTATAGTTCTAACATAAAGACTATCAACACCACTAATTCACCAAACGTGAGCGATTTTAACGGTATCTCTAATAATAGTCTACAAAACTTCATCGGATTATCAGAGCAATCAAAACTACAGAAATTTTGGGCATCGGGCTCAAAGATTGAGAGCTATGACTTTAGTAAGATGACAAAACTAAGAGATGTCAATCTTGCAAGTGCTGCAGTGAAAGAAATCAAGGGATTGTCTGCTGCTGGCGCCAACTTGAAAGAACTTCAACTGTCAAATACCCATGTAAGTTCATTGGATGTATCAAATAATCCAAACCTTACAAGTATTGACTTGTATAATGTAAAAGAAATGACTGCGTTGGATGTCACTCACAACCCCAACTTAACATCGCTACGTATACCATTTACTTCTATAAGTTCACTTGATGTTTCAAACAACACAAAGTTGACATATTTAGGTGTAGCACATTGTAAACTTACGACATTAGACATACGCAACATACCGGGCTTAACTACATTCTATGCAGGAAGTCAAAGTAACTCAGCAGGGTTTTCGCAAATGATTACTATTACAATGACACAAGCGCAGAAAACAAAATTTGGCAATATCTTCTATGAAGATAACTCAGGACCAAACGCTACAGTAGAAGGAAGTAACAATTACGTAAAAGTAAACGTTCAGTAAAAACGTGTATTTCCATACATACCATCTAAGAGCGGGAACACCTTCAACAGGCGTTCCCGCTCTTCCGTTTTATCGTCTTTCAAATGATTTTAGGCAAAGTATTACGAAGATAGAAAGACCTTTTTTAATATCAAATCCCGCAGACAAGGTTCTGAAAAATCATTACATAATTCCGTATAAAACATCTATAAATAAAGGCAAAAACACTGATAAAAAGTGAGTATACAACCAACAGAAAATCAATTAGTTATAAAGTAGCACAAAGAAGGTGCCTAATTAGACTCCAAAAGGGCGTTAGTTAGACCTCAAAAGGGCTCCTTCTACAAGCCAATTAGCCGTCTTTAAGAAGCCAAAAGAGCATATATTGGTTTCGAACTGCACAAAAACATTTTACAAACATCAAACGACAAGGGAATAAGTTGTTTGATGAAGACGAATAGATAGGGTATCAATTTGTATTTTACTCTGCAGTTTATCCTCCTTTGTGAGACCAACAGATATAAGAAAGTAATACTATGCAAGTGTATAACTCTTTATTCTATTCACAACCAATAAACTAATGGAAGAACCTTAAGGCATACGAGTTCTCTCAAAAAGACTTAAGGTTAAGACCCTCAGAAAGCCTTGTAAACCGACCGAAAGACCCCTATCTATCTTCAACACAAAGATTGACAAAGGATATTCAAGTCCTTGTTGCAATCGCTCACAATGATTTACGAACCAACCTTAAAGACAGGAATAGTTGTTAATTCATTCGTTTATTACAGCGAAATTACGTATTTTTGCAGTCAAATCAATATAAGACTATGGCAAGTCAACTGACAAAGACACAGCAGGAATTTCAAGATGTACTCGCTGAGTGCAGAAGTCTCTTTGAAAAGAAGCTCCATGACTATGGTGCTTCCTGGCGCATTCTGCGTCCTTCTTCCCTTACTGATCAGCTCTTTATCAAGGCGAAACGCATCCGTTCCTTGGAGATTACGGGTAAGAGTTTAGTGGGTGAAGGTATTCGCCCAGAGTTCATCGCACTGATAAACTATAGTATCGTAGGACTTATCCAGTTGGAGAAGGGCTTTGTTGATAGCGTCGATATGACCCCTGACGAAGCTTTAGATCTGTACGACAGATACGCAAAAGAGGCTTACGAATTAATGATTAAGAAAAATCACGACTATGGCGAGGCTTGGCGCGATATGCGTGTCAGCAGCTATACCGACCTTATCTTGACAAAGATCGAGCGTATTAAAGAGATAGAAGACCTTGGTGGAGCAACGCTTGTCAGCGAGGGTATCGATGCCAACTACATGGATATAATGAACTACGCAGTCTTTGGAGCAATCAAACTACATGAATAAATTAAAGTCCATACTGGTAAACTTAAGCCGTACATTACTTGCTTTGACATTCATCTTCTCAGGCTTTGTCAAGGCAATTGACCCTTTAGGTTCGCAATATAAGATTGCAGAATACTTAGAGGCAGCGCAGTTGTCGGCATATATTCCAGACTGGGCACAATTGATTTTATCTGTCGGACTATCAGCAATAGAGTTCACCTTGGGTGTGATGCTCTTGCTTGCTATACGTCGCCGACTCGCCAGCAAGCTCTCACTCATCATGATGGTAGTGATGACGCTCGTGACCCTTTGGCTTACTGTAAGCAATCCGATACAGGATTGTGGATGCTTCGGTGATGCCATTCACCTTACGAACACACAGACTTTCATCAAGAATCTTATCCTCTTGACAGCAGCTATCATCCTTGCATGTTGGCCGCTTTATCAAGTGCGCTTTGTGTCAAAGACAAACCAGTGGATAGCTTTCTATTTCACGATTGTCTTCATTGTCACAGCCTCCACACTGAGTCTTTATCATCTGCCTATCTTTGATTTCCGTCCTTATTACATCGGACAGAATATCAAAAAGGGAATGGAAATACCCAAAGGGGCTAAGCTAACAACTTATAAGACGACCTTCATTTGTGAGAAGAATGGCGTAACAAAAGAGTTCACTGAGAATGATTACCCTTACAATGACTCTACATGGGTGTTCAAAGATACGCACCAAGAGATACTCGAAAAGGGTTACGAACCGCCTATTCACGACTTTTCAATTACAGACGAAAAGACGGGAGAGGACCTTACTGATAGCATTCTAACTAAGGATGGATATACCTTCCTACTCATTGCCCCAGTATTGGAGCGTGCAGACGACAGCAACTTTGGAGAGATTGATGCTATCTATGAATATGCTAAGGAGAATGGTTATGGTTTCTATGGATTGACAGCAAGTACGGATAAAGCCGTAAAACATTGGCGAGACATCACTGGAGCGGAGTACCCTTTCTACACAACTGATGGTACAACCTTAAAGACTATCATCCGTAGTAACCCTGGTTTAGTACTGCTTTACAAAGGTACTATCATCAACAAGTGGAGTCATAACGACCTACCCAAACAAGCAGAACTGAACGCACCATTGTCACTCATAGAGATAGGACGCGAACCAGAGAATGAGACATGGACAAAGATAGTACTGATACTTATTTGCTATATCTTCCCACTGACCCTTCTCATTGTTGCAGATCGCATCTGGTCATGGACAAGATGGGTGAGAAAACGGGAGGAATGGCTTAAGCAGAAAGAGCAATGGATAATACAGAAAGAACAATCAAATAGATTATATCAACTTTTAAAACGTAAAAGACAAATGAGAAAGAAAATTGTAGCAGGTAACTGGAAGATGAACGAGACCCTGCAAGAAGGTGTTGCTTTGGCAAAGGAAATCAACGACTCATTGAAGGCAGAGAAGCCTAACTGTGATGTTGTTATCTGTACTCCATTCATTCACCTTGCAAGTGTTGCAGAAGTGTTAGACGCTGAGGGCGTTGCTCTCGGTGCTGAGAACTGTGCTGATAAGGCTAAGGGAGCTTACACAGGTGAGGTTTCTGCCGCTATGGTAAAGAGCACTGGTGCACAGTATGTAATCCTTGGTCACTCAGAGCGTCGCCAGTATTACGGTGAAACAGCAGAGATTCTCAAAGAGAAAGTACAGTTGGCATTGGCTAACGGATTGAAGGTTATCTTCTGCTGCGGTGAGACGCTTGAGGAGCGCGAGGCTGAGAAGCAGAACGAGGTAGTAAAGGCTGAGCTCGAGGGGTCAATCTTCCACCTCACAGCTGAGGAGTGGAAGAACATCATCTTGGCTTATGAACCAATCTGGGCTATCGGTACTGGTAAGACAGCTACATCTGATCAGGCTCAGGAAATGTTAGCTTATATCCGCTCAATTGTTGCTGAGAAGTATGGTAAAGAGGCTGCTGAAGATACATCTATCCTCTATGGTGGTAGCTGTAACGCAAGCAACGCTGCAGAGTTGTTCAGTAAGTCAGACATTGATGGTGGTTTGATTGGTGGTGCTTCACTGAAGGCTGCTGACTTCAAGGCTATCATCGACGCTTGGAAGAAGTAATTAAAGAATATCTAAGAGGCTGTATCAATTTGTCACTCGGTCAATAACCCTTGGCATCTTTGATACAACCTCTGTTTCACTTATCACAGACTAAAGAATGAAAAGACTCCTTACAATCATAGTTCTTATGCTGACTTCCATTGTGGCTGCTAATGCCCAAGGGTCGGTAACGGTATCACAGAGTGCCGAGATTGACGCATTGGTGAATGGTAAGAAAGCTTCAAAGAAAAATAATAAAGACCGACAGAAAGTAGAGAGTCAAAACGAGACGGCACGTCAAAACATCAAGACACCAGACACCAGACAGCTAACTGTCCCGAAGCTAAACGAGCATAAGCCAGAGATAGCACGCCCAGACAATAGCACCTTACAACCAGTTAGGACCAAGATGGTCAAACGTTTAGTCAGAAGACCGCACGTTCCTTCATGGGATGAAGTAGACGAGACGCGGATTGTGACCAAACGTATTAAGAAAGGAACACAGAAGGTTAGGGGCTTCCGTGTACAGGTTTATAGCGGTGGTAACACTCGTATTGCTCATCAACAGGCTGACAAGGCTGGTCAGAAAGCCAAGGAGCTATTCCCAGAACAGCCTGTTTACGTACATTTCTATTCGCCACGTTGGATGTGTCTTGTGGGTAATTTCACTAACTATAATGCGGCTAAGAAGGTTATGCGGACACTCCGTACAGAGGGTTATCCACATGCCAATGTAGTCCGTATGATGGTAACCATTAAGACATCTCAGGTCGTAAGTAACTAAAGGTCCTACCTTTTATTAATAGGGCGAAGGACCAGAACATATACAATTAACAAGAAACTATAATAATATGATTCCTGAATCACCATTCCGAGAAGGGTTAGACGAACTCGCATCACACTACAAGCAGGTGCTTACTCTCTTAGGAGAAGACCCAGAAAGAGAAGGTTTGGAGAAGACTCCAATGCGTGTTGCAAAGGCAATGCAGGTACTTACGCGTGGTTATACACAAGACCCACATAAGGTATTGACCGATGCCTTGTTTGAAGAGAAGTATAATCAGATGGTTATAGTCAAAGACATTGACTTCTTCTCCATGTGCGAACACCACATGCTACCGTTCTATGGGAAGGCTCATGTGGCGTATATTCCGAAAGGATATATTACTGGATTGAGCAAGATAGCACGTGTAGTAGATATCTTCTCACATCGTTTACAAGTGCAGGAACGCCTAACGGAACAAGTGATGCAGTGTATTAATGATACACTGAAGCCACAAGGTGTGATGGTTGTCATCGAAGCAAAGCACATGTGTATGCAGATGCGTGGCGTGGAGAAGCAGAACTCTATCACCACAACAAGTGCTTATAGTGGTGTGTTTGAATCAAGTAAGACCCGCAACGAGTTCATGGACTTGCTGCGTGGAGAGACCAAGAGAATATAGAAGAAACAAACAATAAACTTAAAACCCAAAGTTATGAGAAAGACTATAAAAGCCACAACGATA
>ERZ773046.1894-NODE-1894-length-11109-cov-43.156685_pt1 | contig 11109 bp, 6 predicted proteins | sample MGYA00580634_ERZ773046 | MGnify/ENA primary metagenome ERZ773046 (study PRJEB29015, sample SAMEA2738127) | human oral metagenome | biome: human oral; feature: human-associated habitat; material: saliva | place: China | collected 2159 ... | reverse complement strand
TCAGCCTGCTCGCGGCGAGCCACCTCGTGCGGGAAGAGGAACTCCTCATCGCGCAAGCCGGGATCGTGTTCCCAACCGCGATTAGCCAAGTAACGCACCACCGAGTTGACCACAGCCAAAGTCGGCACAGCGAACAGCGCACCCACCGCACCAAAAATCATGGAGCCACCAGCCACCGAGAAAATAACCGCCAGCGGGTGCAGGGAGACAGCCTTACCCATAATGAGCGGCTGCAGAATGTGGGACTCGAGCTGCTGAACCAGCAGAACAATACCGAGCATAATCAGCGCCTGCACCGGGCCCAGAGCAACCAGCGCCAGCAGCACAGCCACAGCACCGGAAATGAGAGCACCAATCACCGGAACGAAGGAGCCGAGGAAGACCAGCACACCCAGCGGGATAGCCAGCGGAACACCCAGGATTGCGGCACCAATACCGATGCCGACAGCGTCAATAGCCGCCACCAGAATCTGAACGCGCACGTACGCACCCAGGGACTTCCAGCCCGCACGACCCGCACCGTTGACGGCGGCACGCGCATCCTTCGGGAAGAGGCGGGTGACGAACAGCCAGATACGCTCGCCCTCCATCAGGAAGAAGACCAGGGTAAACAGGGTCAGCAGGGTACCGGTCGCAACCTCAGCCGCAGTAGAACCCACCTGAGACACACCGTGCAGCACAGAGCTGGGGTTATTGGTTGCAGCACTCTCCATCTGATCCAGCAGCTGGTTCAGCTGGTCGGCACCGAACTCGTAGCCGAGATCCTTCAGCCAACCAATCAGCTGCTGGTAGCCCTGCATCGCCTTATCCGCCATGGACACAAAACCACGCACAATCTGCTGACCGGTCAACGAAATAATACCGGCGAGCACCAGAATCATACCGATTTCGGCAATAGCCGCCGCCCCACCGGCACGAACGCCCTTCTTACGCAGAAGCATCACGGCGGGGCTCAACAGAGCCGCCAGCAGCAGAGCCACCAGAAGAGAAATAACCAGCAGGGAGACGTGCCCCAGACCCTTCCAAAGGATCCAACCGGCACCGGCAATCATAATGATGCGCCACGCCCAAGCACCGGCAACTTCCATAGCAAAAGGCACCCGGTAGCCGCGCTCCTCCTCGGCTACATGTTCTTCTGCAACAGGTGTAATTTTCACGGTGTCTCCAAATCGTTATCGGTGTTGCCCCGCGCGGGGCAGCTCGGCTACCCCAGCGGAGGCGATATGTGGTGATATTGTCGTGCCCCTCCCCTGCGCCTCGATACATCGGGGAAGTAAAGCGGCAAAGGCGGCGGCACCATCACGGTACCGCCGCCTCATCATGAGCTTTAGTCGTTGCTAAAGATGCTTGCCAGGTACATGAGAACACGCAGGATCTCAACGTACAGCCAGACCAGAGAAGCGGTCAGGCCGAATGCAAGGCGCCAGGACTCACGCTCGGGCAGGCCAGCCTCCACAGCTTCGGAGGTGGTGGTGAAGTCCAGCAGCAGCGAGTAGGTTGCCAGCGCAACAGCGAACAGACCAACAACCAGGCCCAGCGGGATACCACCGATCGAGAAGCTGTTCAGCGAGGAACCGAAGATACCCGCACCCAGGATCGAGATGAAACCGTACGCCAGGTAGCCAATAGCGCCGATCATGAAGATCTTGTTGAGCTTGGGGGTTGCACGCAACTTACCGTTCGCGAACAGAGCCAGGGTAGTACCTGCAACCGCGAGGGTTGCCAGAACAGCCTGAATTGCCACGCCGGGGTAGCGCATGTCCACAACAGCGGACAGGCCACCGAGCAGCAGACCTTCCATGAGCGCGTAGGTCATGACCAGGACCGGGGAAACCTTCTTCTTGAAGGAGTTCACCAGACCCAGGACCAGACCGCCCACCATGCCCAGGAACAGCAGCACCGGCATGTACCATGCAACAGCGGCACCGACAGCGACCAGGCCCAGGTTGATGCCGGTCTTAACCATGACATCGTTCATGGTCAGACGCTCACCGGCGGGGATGGGCTCCGAGTAGGTGGGGGCTGCTACGCCGTAGTCAGCCTCACCGTACGGCTGGCCGTACTGTGCCTGCTGACCGTACTGGGGCTGGCCGTAGGCGTTCTGGCCGTAGCCCTGCTGGTCATACTGCTGCTGACCGTACTGGCCGTAGCCCTGCTGCTGACCGTACGCCTGCTGGTTGTTCTGCTGAGACTGCGCACCAAAGCGACCGAAACGAGAGTCACCCTGAGTGGCATTCTTCGTCATTGAATTCAGAAGCGGATTTCCCGCCATCATTCTCTCCTTCATACGGGGACAAAACTAATTCTTGTTAATTCTATCGGATAGATTCTGCGCTCACGGGCGCTGTTCGTTACCAGCAAGCGCATCTGGCGACCTTGCCAGAATATTTCAGGGCGGTGTTTACCTGAGGTTCACCCAAGTCCACACCGCCCCGCATGCAGACCCTCCGGCGCACCTCTTTGTGAAGCGTCTAGTGCGAAGCTTCCAAACGATCCAGGAGCTGCTCCAGATAATCCAGAACTGCTTGCTCCTCGTTCGAGCCGATCACCTCGTCAGCAGCATTCCGCACAACCTCCGGGGCGTTAGACATAGCAACACCCCAGCCCGCATAGCGGAGCATCTCCATGTCGTTCTCACCGTCACCGAAGGCAAGAATGCCCGCCGGATCAGCATCCAGACGCTCGCACAGGTCCTTCAGACCGGTCGCCTTGTTGACACCGGTGCGCACCAGGTCAATGGCACCGAAGCCGCTGACCATCGGGGTAACGGTCTGCGGAAGAACCTCACGCAAGTAGACGCTCAGTTGCTGCGTCTGCTTAGGCGGAGTCAGCAGCGGGAACTTAATGGGTGCACCCTCAAAATCTTCAATAGAGTCAACCATGACCGAGCCGGGGAAGAAGAACGCCGCAAAGTCCTCCAGGGTGAGGGTTTCGGGGAGTTCCTGACCAGTGTCTTCAAAATAGCCGCGAATCATGTGCACAATCTGGTCGCAACGATCCTTGGGCAGGTAAATACCTTCGGTGGTGCACACCAGCAGACCGATTTGGTCTAGCCCCTGAACGATTTCAATGACGCGCGGCACGTCTTCATCCAGGAAGGGATGCACGGCAAGCTGGCCGCTGTCATCAGCGAGGTACGCGCCGTTCTCAGCAATGTAGGTGAGGCCCTGGTTTTCGAAGCCCCGCATATAGTCCCGCAGCTTGGCGTAGGTGTTTCCGCTCGCCACGACGAAGTGGATCCCCTGCGCCTGCAGGCGGGATAGGATGCGCGCGAACCGTTCGGTGTCGAAAGTTTTGGAGTCGGTGAGGAAGGTGCCGTCCATATCGACAGCAATGATGGAGGGTTTAGTCTGCATGCTGTGCCTTTCTGACTCTGCTACCCCGTTCAGGCAGGGGTGCGTCTGTGGCTGTGTCTCTTCTAGGGTCTCACGTTTTTAAGCTCCGGAAGACGGTTCGCGGGTGTTTTAGGGCGTGGAGCCCCGTCACAAAACGTCATCTAAACCCCCTGTTTTGCACTCTTTTTCTCCACAAACTAGACTTACTTGAAGTGTAAAACTTTACTTGTCAAGCTTGAAGGCATGAACAACACCACGAAATACAGCGGCGCAGGCAAGTTCTCCATCGACGCGCTCGTGACCGCGCGCCGCAAGTAAGCTTTGAACCGCCTCCTGCCTCCACACATGACCGAGGCAGGCAATCACCTGCAGGTTCACCAGACTTCACCGCCAGCCGTCCTGATTCCGGCAGAGGACGAGCTCTTCTATCCGCGGTGAAGAGAGTGCGCGGAATGCCATAGCCCGCACCGCCACTCCACGATGCCCCCGATAGTATGGGTCGGGGGCATCGCCTTTTCACCCCCACAAAACCCCAGATATGTAAACCTTCAGATACGCAAGCGGCGGCCCCTCCCCCACGGGAAGAGCCGCCGCCCATCTATACCGCACATCTACGCGCGTCTATGCTGTGCCCCCACTGGGACTCGAACCCAGAACACAAGGATTTTAAGTCCTCTGTCTCTGCCAATTGGACTATGAGGGCGTATCCCGAACAGTCCGGGACACAAGTAATTATTATTCCACGAAAACGCACTCGAACCTAAGCGGAAACACATTTCAAGCAGTTCCCCGCACCCTGCCTCAGCAAGCATCATGCAAAAGCACCGGTGGGCGGCTAAGCTAGACAGCTCGCAAGCACCCAGGCGCAGAATAGGCGGTGCAGAAGACTAAGGTCTTCCACACCGCCCATTGCTTTATCTCAAATGCGCTATCTCAGGGGCATACCCCTAAGTCAGGCTATTTTAGAGCTTTGCCTTCTGGCGTGCCGGTGCAGTACCGGTTGCTTCCTGGAATGCCAGGCGCGGGGAGCGCTGGTGGCGAATCGAGGAGGTGTCGCGGCCGAAGATCTGGTTCAGAGCCCAGGTGGTCATAACGCGAACGGTACGCTCGGTGGTGGGGATTGCAGAGCCGTGGTAGCCGCGGTGCATGATCCATGCCAGCGGACCGCCAATGGTCTTGCCCTTGAAGTTTGCAACGCCCTTCCACAGGCCCAGACCTGCCACAACACCAATGGTCTCGTGGTAGTAGTCGGTCAGAGGCTCGCCGCGGCGAGCAGCCAGCAGGTTCTTAGCCAGAACAACAGCCTGGCGGGAAGCGTGCTGAGCGTTGGGAACGCAGAAGCCGCCCACGCCGCCACCGGAAAGGTCCGGAACAGCAGCGTTGTCGCCTGCAGCCCAAGCACCCTCGACCACACCGTCGTCACCGGTGACGCGAAGGTCTGCGCCCACGCGAACGCGGCCACGCTCGTCGATCGGGAAGTCGGTGTTCTTCAGCATCGGGGATGCTGCCACGCCTGCGGTCCAGATCAGGGTGTCGGTCTTGATCTCGCCTGCGGGGGACTTGTCAGCCATGTTAATCAGCTGCAGGTTACCGTCGGTTGCGTCGGAGAGGGAGGTGTTCAGCAGGATTTCGATGCCGCGCGCACGCAGCTCTGCAACGACCTTCTCTGCACGGTCTGCGGGAACCTCGGGCATGATGCGCGGTGCAGCCTCAATCATGACGAAGTGCAGGTCGGAAACGGAAAGACGCTCGTTGCGCTCAACAGCAACGCGTGCCATGTCTTCGAGCTCGGAGATGGTCTCAACGCCAGCGAAGCCACCACCAACAACGACGAAGGTCAGGGCACGACGACGTGCTTCAGGGTCGGACAGCATGGATGCGACCTCGATGCGGTCCAGAACCCAGTTACGAACAGAAACTGCCTCTTCAATGGTTTTCAGACCGATAGCAACCTCTGCCAGACCCGGAATCGGGAATGCACGGGTCACAGCGCCTGCGCCGAGGACGATCTCGTCGTACTTCAGCTCGAAGGGCTCACCGTTATCGGTGGGCTCCACTACAGCGGTGCGGTTTGCGTGGTCGATGGAGAGAACGCGGCCGGGGATCAGCTCGGTGTCGCGCAGGTGCTGGCGCAGCGGCACAGTTGCGTTACGGCCTTCCATGGAACCTGCTGCAACCTCGGGGAGGAAGGGCTGGTAAGTCATGTAGGGGTTCGGCTCAACGATGGTGACAACGCCACCGGTCTCCTTGATAGCCTTCTGGATCTTCTTAGCAACGGTGAAGCCGACGTAGCCGCCACCGACGATCAGGACGCGAGGACGGTCCTGTGCCACCTTAGTGAATGCCATTTTGTTACTTCCTAGTCTTTAGGTACCGAGGTTCGGTAGCCCCGGTAGGGTGGTATGTGCAACTTTCGGGTCGTTCCGAAAGCTCCCCTGACGAACAAAGCGGCCCGCTCTGGAAGTCCTTGCGCAACGCGAAGTGGCTAGCAGCACGAGCCTGTCTATCACATACCTGTTATCTTCTATTTTACGCCTTTGTTTAGGTAATTTCGCACTTATGCCGTCTCAGGGCGCACCCTAAGTTAAAAGTTTTGCGCATCTGAACGGGGTTCACCCCTTAATGGTGGTTACGGTCAAAAACACCCTTTCTGATTTTTACGCGGCGTGTTCGATATTTTCGTTTATTACTGCTTATCCTGCCAGAACCCCCAACCCAAACAATAAAGCCCGGGGCCAACTCAAAAGTCAGCCCCGGGCGAACAGAAAAGCCACTGTACAACAGAAAAACGTCATCAAACAGTACTAACGAGAGGTCCGGCGAGTACCCCGATGAGACCCCGGATGATGCGCCGCCGCACGAGCCATCCGCGTAGCCTGCCCCGCGCTCACATGCATCCTGTGCAAACGATGCACCGAACCAGCCGTAATAATCGTCAGCCACAACGTCAGCGCCGCCAAAATCACCGGCGGCAACCAGCCACGATCCTCCGGAGGACGACGCGCATCCGGTGCAGCTGCCTTCACAATGCTCTCACCCTCCTCATGGACCGGCGCAGCATCACTCGGAGTCGGCTCACTCACCTGCTGCTTACGGTGCACCGCAATCCACTCAGAAATAGAACCCAACGGATTCGCCGTCACCGTAGGCGCCGCCAAAGCCATCGCATCCTGCGGGTTAAACACACCGTAGCCGTACAGCGGATCACGACCCGTAGCGCCAGCATCATCAGTCGAAGCAATCAGACGCTGAGCCAACTGAGCCGCCGACTCCTTCGGATACTTCTGCTTCAACAACGCAGCAACACCCGTCACCAACGGAGCAGCAGCCGAAGACCCCGACCACAGCATGTACCCATTACCCGGAGCAGCCGCAATCATATCCGTACTCGGAGCAACCACAGCAATCGAAATACCCTGAGTCGACGAGCCCTCAGAAACCTGCTTATTCCGGTCAATACCGCCCACCGTCAACACGCCAGGAATCGTCGCCGGAGCACCAACCTGCGTCAAGCCGCTACCGCGGTTACCCGCAGCCGCAACAATCAGCACGCCCTTCTGCTCCGCATAGGCAAACGCCTCATCCCAGCTCTGCGGCCAGCTCGTCTTATTCGAGCCAATCGACATGTTAATAATCTGAGCCCCGTGGTCGACCGCGTAACGCACCGCCGCCGGGATCTGCTCATCAATACTCTTACCGCCGGTCGTACCCATATTCAGCGAAATCGGCAGGATCTTCGCCTCGGGAGCCACACCAATCACACCGGTCGGCCTACCCGGCTGACCCGCAATCGCAGAATAGCCCTGCGTATCGTGACCGTGACCGGCAATCAGAGAAGCGACCTCCGTGCCGTGCATCGGCTCAGCACCCAGGCCCTTCCAGCCGTCCTCGCTACCCACGCCCGAGGCGTCATAACCACGCAGAACATTACCCTCAAGATCCGGGTGAGTACCATCCACGCCCGTATCAATCACAGCAACCGTCACGCCCTTACCCGTAGCCTGCGACCACAAGGACGTAATACCGTACTCCTTCAGCCAATACTCACGCTGACGAACATCATCACCATTCGTAGTCGACGTGCCCTTACTCGGAGTCGCAGAAGTCTTCGGCACCGCAGTAGCCGACGGCGAAGGAGTCGCCGTCACCTCCCGCTTCGGGCTCGGGGAAGCAGAAGGGGTCGGGTCCGTCGCCCAAGCGGTAGGCGCCAGCGGAGTCCACAACGGCAGAAGAGTCAATGCGGCACTAGCACCCAAAGCTGCAACCTTACGGATGCGGCAAGTAGCGCCTCGGTCAGAACCAACCGAGGCGCGCACACCAAATACACGAGACGCACAGGCGCAAGACGGCGCAAAAGACCAGGCGGTCAGGGGCATACCTCTCCGACGCTCAGAACGAACCATTAAAACTCCTCAAGCTGAGCCGCGCCGTGAACCACCATCGGTTCACGGCGCGAGCGCTCAAGCCTACAGCTGGGACAGAGCGATACCGTCCAGAATGTCATGCTCGCTGACGGTCACCGAATCCACGGCACCATCAGTCATCTCATTCAGACGGGTCAGGATGCGGGCGTAAATCGTCGCGCCGGCACCAATCACATCCACCCGGCCGGGGTGCATGTAGCCGAGCTCCTCACGCTCGGCTCGGCTCAGCGAAGCCAACCAGCGGGCGGTCTTCTGAACGGTCTCTACGGAGAAGCTTTGAGCGTTAATAGCCTCAGAATCGTAGCGGTCCAGACCCAGCGCAGCGGCAGCCACAGTGGTTGCGGTACCAGCCACAGCCACCACGCGGCGCGCATCCTGCAGGGGCACAGTCTTACGTGCCACCTCGAGAGCCTCATCAGTATCAGCCTCAACGCGGGCAATCTGCGAGTCAGTGGACGGGGCGCTCATCATGTGACGCTCAGTCAGGCGCACACAACCAATATTGACGCTGCGGGAAGCCTTCACACCCGACTCGTCGCCGAGCACGAACTCAGTCGAACCGCCGCCCAGGTCGAACACCAGGGTGTCACCGTCGCCGTAACCAACAGCGCGCACCGCACCAGCGAAGGACAGAGCAGCTTCCTCATCACCGCTGATAACCTCGGGCTCAATACCCAGAATCTCGCGGATACCATCCACGAACACCTGACGGTTACCCGCATCACGGGTCGCACTGGTTGCCACAAAACGCACCGAATCAGCGCCGTGCTCCTTCAGCAGCTGCGCATACTCACGAGCCGCAACGAAAGTACGGTCCAGCGCCTCCTGCGCCAGCCAGCCGGTCGCGTCCACACCCTGACCCAGACGCACAATGCGCATCTCACGCACAACGTCCTTCAGGACGGTCTTCTCGACCCCGTCCACCACCTCAGTAGTGGAATCAGCAATCAGCAGGCGAATAGAGTTCGTACCGCAGTCAATCGCACCAACGCGCACGGTGGGTTCCTTTCAGGTCTTCAATACCAATCAGTGCCAAAGGCAACGCGAGCGCCGCAGGCGAAAAATTTTCGCTTTTCGGCGCTCTTTCTTCTATCTATTATGCGCCCGCACCGTCCCTTACGACGATGCGGGCGCACCAGAATCAATATTTAGGCTTCTTCACGCCACGCGGGGTCGCAGGAGCAGACCTCGGGGGTCCACCACTCGGCGATAGCGTCCAGGCCGCGGTCACCCATCGGGTTCACGCCGCGACCCACCGACAGAGTGTGGCCGATAACAGCGTGCAGGCACTTCACGCGGGTCGGCATACCGCCGGCAGAGATACCGTCAATCTCCGGGACCTCTTCGGTGCCGCTGATCAGGCGGATGCGCTCACGCTCAGCCAGGTAGTTCTCGTGTGCGGCAGCGTACTGTGCCGCCAAGTCGGCGTCCTCAGCCAGCGAGTCGGTCATCTCGTACATCAGGCCGCCCGCCTCCAGACGGGAAGCCGCAGCGGTAATCACCGGATGCGCCAGGTAGAACACGGTCGGGAAGGGGGTGCCGTTGCTCAGGCGCGGCGCGGTCGCAGCCACAAGCGGGTTACCGCACACGCAGCGTGCCGGAATCTCAACCACGTCGCGGACCTTACGGCCCAGCTGCGCGGAGAGAACGCGGATGTCCTGCTCGGTGGGGGTCAGGGTTTCAACAGTTACGCCGAAGCCGCCGGGGGTGCGTGCCTTCAGCTCTTCAATGGTGTTTTCGGTGCTCATAATCCTAAGTTCCTGGAACGAGGGGTCACCTCGTCCGCTTGTGCCGGGTGCTTGCCAAGGCAGGGTTCCTGCCGGTGGCTGGAGCTAGTTCTTTTCGAGAGAATCCCAGATTTTCGTGGTCCAGGCGTCCTCGGGGGCGTTCTTCGCATTCGCAGAAGTACCGTCAGCCTTCGTGGAGTCCTCGGTAATGCCGGTGACAACGTAGGGGGTGTCACCGGGGTTCACATAGTAGAGGCGGCTACGTGCCTGCTGACGAACGTAGTTGTCGTCGTTCCACCAGGTCTGCTCCGCCTTCAGCTGGGCGTTCTCCTGCTGCAGCTGGGAAATGTGCGTGTTGATCTGCTTGATTTCCCGATCCTGGTCAATGTAGGTGACCACCGGGTAAGCGGTACCGAGCGCAATCACGCCCACCACAACAGCGGTCAGGAAGCTACGACCGGAGAACATATGAGCCGCCACGGGGGCGTCGTATCCGCCCTCTTCACTGCCCTGCTGGGCTGCGGCGCGGCGGCGGGCACGCTCCTCACGGCGAGCCTGCGCCTGACGTTCACGTTCAGGGTGGCGCTGGTTCAAGCCCACGCCGAAGAAAAGGGCACTAGCCTTTTTCATCAGGGAGGTGCGGGCTTCCTTAGCGGCGCCACGCGGCGCATCGGAGGCGGTAGCGCCCTGAGCGGGTGCAGTGGAACTCGTAGAGTGCGACCGGGTCTGCTGGTTTGCTCGCTGGCTCATTGCTCTATCCCTCGTTCCGTTCTGTGCCGCTAAACGCTTCCTTCATATTCTACCGGGTTCGGAGGGCTTCCCCAGCTCTATGTTGCAAGCGATACATTCTACCCTGCCACGGCATACCTGAGCTGATAGATCGCGCACAGAGAAGGAGGCGGTGCCACTCCCCTACGGGGTAGCACCGCCTCCTTGACGTCTAACCGCTCACGCGGTCGGATGCTTCAGTAACTTATGCCTTGAAGCGGGGGAATGCGGACTTGCCAGCGTAAACAGCTGCCTCGCCCAGCTCTTCCTCGATGCGCAGCAGCTGGTTGTACTTAGCAACGCGCTCGGAACGTGCGGGAGCACCGGTCTTGATCTGGCCAGCGTTGGTTGCAACAGCCAGGTCAGCGATGGTGACGTCCTCGGTCTCACCGGAACGGTGAGAAACCATGCAACGGTACTCGTGGCGCTGTGCCAGCTCCATTGCATCCAGGGTCTCGGTCAGCGAACCGATCTGGTTCACCTTCACGAGCAGAGCGTTAGCTGCGCCCTCTTCGATACCGCGAGCCAGACGCTCGGGGTTGGTCACGAACAGGTCGTCACCGACAATCTGGACCTTGTCGCCGATCTGCTCGGTCAGGGTCTTGTAGCCCTCCCAGTCGTTCTCATCCAGGGGATCCTCGATGGAAACCAGGGGGTACTTTGCAACGAGGTCAGCGTAGTATGCGCTCATCTCAGCTGCGGACTTCTTCTGGCCCTCGAACTCGTATGCACCGTCGTTGTAGAACTCGGAGGATGCAACGTCCAGTGCCAGTGCAACCTGCTCGCCCGGCTTGTAGCCAGCCTTCTCGATTGCCTCAACGATCAGGTCCAGTGCAGCTGCGTTGGACTCCAGGT
>ERZ773046.1891-NODE-1891-length-11122-cov-22.135086_pt1 | contig 11122 bp, 9 predicted proteins | sample MGYA00580634_ERZ773046 | MGnify/ENA primary metagenome ERZ773046 (study PRJEB29015, sample SAMEA2738127) | human oral metagenome | biome: human oral; feature: human-associated habitat; material: saliva | place: China | collected 2159 ... | reverse complement strand
GGGCAACTAAATTCTTAAGCGATATGATGATAACAGCAAGAACAATTAAAATCATCCCAACCACATCAATGGCAAAGAAGCGGTCCCCCATAATTAATACGGTCAAAATGACCGATGCTACGGGTTCTACCGAAGCCAAGAGACTCCCTTTGACAGCTCCAACCATGATCGTCCCCTTAAGGAAAACAGTGTAGGCAAAGACTGTCCCAATGAAGACCAAACCAAAAAGCGCTAAGAGATTTCCGCCAGTCAAAGGAAGCTTATACTTCCAGGCTTGGATAACAATCGGAAAGATTAAACCACCGATCAACAGACCTAAACCAATGACAATCAAACTTCCCCATTTTTCAATAGCCTTAGCAGGCAGTAAGATATAAAGTGCATAGGTTACCGCCGAAAAGAGACCCCAGAACAAGCCCAGAGGTGTAATCGCCAGCTCCCTTATCTGAGCATGCGTTGCGATGGTAAAGGTTCCCACAATAGCCATGATAATCGCCACTAGCTCTGCTGCTGTTGGGAACCTACGATATTTTGCACATACAAAAGCCAGGATGATAACTGGGGTGACATACTGCAAGACCGTCGCTGTCCCAGCATTAGTGTATTGAATAGCACTAAGATAGGCGTACTGATTTAGTACCAGACCAAAGAGCGCAAATAAGGCGATACTTACTAAGGTTTTTCTATCTTTAATAGCTTGTACTAATTTGTCTCGCTGCCTAAAAAAGACCGAAGCCGTTAGTAAAATACCAGACAAAAGCAAACGTAAACTCGTCAAAAGATTGACATTAACACCATGAGCCATTAGGTATTGACCAGAAACTCCTGAAAATCCCCAGGCAATTCCTGCAGTTATGACCATCAGACTACCTTTTAGCGTCTTTGACATAGTCACCTCCCAAATCTATTTGTTTCTGTTATTGTAACACAAAAAGGTCGAAACAAAACGGTTTCGACCTTTATCTATTCATTCGACCTTTATAAGCTTATTCTGGTTGAACTAAGATCTTAATTTGAGATTTATCTTGTGTTAATTCAACAAATCCTTCTTCAACGATATTCTCCAATTTAATTTTCTTAGTAACCAATTTATCAGCAGGGAAGTAGCCTTGTTCCATCAATTCCAAAACTTTAGGGAAAATGTGACGGTAGGCAATAATTCCTTTGAGAGATTTTTCTTGGATAGCAAATTCATTTGGATTGATGCTGGCTTCACGTTCCCAGATAGATACGACCATACATTCTCCAGCTTTATGAACAGCTGCAAGGGCTTGGCCTAAGACAACTGGAACCCCAGTAACTTCATAAGAAACGTCTACTCCACCACCTGTCAAACGATGGATAGCTTCTACGACTGTTTCCCCTTCTTCTGGGCGAACTACGATTGCCCCCAATTCTTCTGCTTTGGCTTGACGCTCAGGAGACAATTCAACCGCATAGATTTTTGATGCGCCTGCTGCACGAAGGGCTTCAACAATCAAGAGACCAATTGGTCCCAATCCAAAGATGACTGCTGTGTCCCCAGCTTTCAATGCAGATTGACGAACTGCATAAACAGCAACAGCAGCAGGTTCTGTAAGAGCGGCTTGTTCATAGCTCAAGCTATCTGGAATCACATGGACAAGATCACCGTCAAGGACACAATATTTGGCAAAACCACCATCTGCAGCGAGACCGACGAAGTTCAAGTTTGGATCGAGGTTATAATCACCAATCAAATTGTGCTCTGCAAGAATTGGTTCGATAGTGACACGATCACCAACTTTAACACGAGTGACATCACTTCCAACTTCCACAATTTCACCAGAGAATTCATGTCCCAAAGTAACCGGTGCTTTTTGACCAGAATAAACATGTTCTTCAGTTGGAATGAAGATTGGTCCATCCAAATATTCATGCAAGTCAGTACCACAGATTCCCGTAAACTTGACCGCTACTTTTACTTGATGAGGTTGTACTTCAGGTACTTCCACTTCTTCGATACGAACGTCTTTCGCTGCATGCCAGCGAGCTGCTTTCATTGTAGCCATTTGATAATCTCCTTGTTTTCACGTTTTTTGTTTTCTTTTCAGGAAACCTTATATTTCAAATTGTAAACGTTTTCTTTTTACTTGTCAAGGAAAAACTGGACAAAAGAGATTAAAGAAGCACCTATAAGATACTTCCCTAATCTCAGAATTATATACGTTATTTCTTTTTGATTCGAGACACCTCTAGCCACCAACCGACAATCCAACCAAGGACTAAAAGATAATTTTCAAGAGCACCTATGGCGTTGACTGAGTGATGATGTTGAAGATAGCTAAGGAAATGATTGGTCCCAATTCCAAGGCCTCCAATAATCAAAGCTATCAGTGCAGCTCTCAGATAAAACCAATCGTACTTGAAGTTTACGGCAATCAGGATGACAAGGACTGCCACATTCCAAATACCAATCTCCCTCTGCCAACCAACTGAAATACCGTACCCCGAGTGACTTCCCATATAGGTTGGGAAGAATAGCTGAAAAATAATAGCACCAGTCATGGCTAGGATGACAAGGATAAATAGGACTCTTAAGAATTTGTTCATGGGGTTGCTCCTACTTAATAGATGTTTTATTGAATACCATTAGTATAACAAAAAAGACCTTAACAAAGTTAAGATCTTTAATCATAAATTAAGCTTCTTGTTCTTCTTTCAACAATTTCTTATCGTAAACACGAATGAATGGGAAGTAAACAAGGAAGGCGGCAACTGCACAGACAAGAGCAACTAAGACAGCACGGAGATCTGCTGTTCCTAAGAAGGCTCCGATTCCCACTGGGGTTGGCCATGGAACTTGTGCAATAACAGGATTAATCAAATGCAATGCATTAACAAAGTAATAAATAGTAGCTGTAACCATTGGAGCTAAGATAAATGGAATCGCTAATGCTGGATTATAGATAATTGGCAAACCAAAAATCAAAGGTTCATTAATGTTGAACAATGCTGGAACAACTGAGGCACGTCCAATCGCTTTAAGTTGCTCTGACTTAGCAGCAAAAGCAATGTAGAGACACAGACCAAGAGTTGCACCTGATCCACCAGCGATAACAAACATGTTAGAGAACTCACCAGCTACAGCATAGTGTCCTCCAGCAGCATTTTCTGCCATATTAGCAAGTGCGATAGGGTTAACGAAAGCAAAGATAATATTAGCACCATGAATCCCTACAATCCAGAGGAGTTGAGTTAAAAGATAAATAATCATTAATCCAATCCATGAGTTAGTTAGGTTAGCAACAAACCCAAATGGAATAGCAATAACTTTAAAGATGTCAGTTCCCAACGCCACGAGTGCACCGTTAATAAAGATAACTACAAATGCAACGACGAATCCTGGAATCAAAGCTGTAAATCCGCGAGAAACCCCTTCTGGAACAGCTTCAGGCATTTTAATAACCCAATTACGTTTTACACATGTACGATAAATAAGAACTGTCACAATAGCCATGATAATAGCTGTGAAAATACCAGTAGTACCAAAACGAGTAACGCCATTGCCCATTGCCCAACCGTCAACAACGACTGCACCTTCTTTAAGGCTACCTACAGCTTTCATCATTCCACCGTCAAAAATGATTTGTGGAACTGTCATAATGAACGCCATGAGCGCAAGAAGAGCACCGTTAAGAGGATTCATATTTAGTTCTTCTTCTTCTGCATAGATTTTAGTTAACTCATAAGCAAGTGAGAGAACAAAGTAAAGAGAGAGGGAACCCATAGTAGCATAGTTAGCAACCATGTATAGAGAAGTAAACTTATCAAATGAAGCTGAGAAAATATCAGCTACAATTGGCCAGAATGAGAAAGCTTGTGCAGAATACTAAATACCAAGAACATTGACCCAACAATAGTAAATGGTACAGCTGCCATACCTGCTGCCGTGATTGCACGTACAACTTTAAACTGGGCAAGTTTTCCCATTGGTCCCATGACATGATTTTCAAGGAAACCAAATAATCCGTTTTGTTGATCCATAATCGGACCTCCTTAATAATAATTATATATTTATTTCAATAGCAATCCTTTTAAAAGATGTTATAAGGTTATAGAACTCTTTTCTAACTGGATAAAGCGTTGATAAGCCTTATCTTTACGTTCATATATTTCTTGAATTCTTTTAAGATTTAGCAAGCATAGACCCAAGCCTAGTAAAAGAATAACAAAAACGAAGAAACGTGCAGCTTGATTATTTTCAAAAATTGGGAAAAGAGTTGTAAACAGACTTGTCCAAGTTAGAACAAGTAGTCCCACCTGAATAACAGCTTGCGAGCGAACAAACATCTGAGTCACTTTCAAACGTTCATCACGCTTGCCATACAATCGAAACTGCTCAACAGTAGCCAAAATCGCTAATACAATTAACGTAATAGGGAGAACAATAACAAAAGAAGGACGAATAAATTGATTCAAAAGCCAATAAATATTGCCAAAAAAGAAGAGTGCTATTGTATAACGTAGAAGAAGGTAGCGATTAAAGAAAGTATTTTTTAATGCTGTCTCCCGACGTTGACGCTCGATTTCTAGTTGTTCTTTTTTTGTCATTGTCTTCCTCCTTGTTTAACTATATCTATTCAGCCAACCTTTCTATGAAGAACTAGCATTTCTTTTGCCACTTCCAATAGAGTCATTGTGGTCATTAAATGGTCTTGAGCATGGACCATGATAATTTCAATCTTAATTTCTACACCACTTGCATAGTCTTGCAAAAGTTTTGTTTGTGCATGGTGTGCTTCTAAAATTTCTTCATTTGAATGGTCTAACTTAGCTTCTGCTTCGTCAAAGCGACCTTCTCGCATATCAGCAAACGCTTCATGAATTTCTGTTCTAGCAGTACCTGAATGAAGAATAATTTCAAAGGCTGCAACCTGTAGTTCTTCTTGATTCATACGAACCTCCTATGTTATTTTTTCGAATATTGTAATAAACTCATCAAAATCCTTGCAATTAATTAATTGCTTTTGTAAGTCATCATTTTCTGTTAAGGAAACTATTTTCTTCGTCACATCCTTCAATCCATCATTTCCATATAATGATGGTGATAAAAGAAAAACAAGTTGAATATGTGAGCTTTGACTATCCCAAGATACAGATTCTTGACAGATAGCAACCGAGACTTTAACTTCTTTCCCCAAAGGTCTAATGGGATGTGGAACCGCGACTCTTTTGGAAAAAACAACAGAACTTAATGCCTCACGCTGTTTTATTTCATAAAGTAGGGACTGTTTAAAGTCCGCTGGTTCACCGACAGACAGAGCTTCAACCATTTCTTCTAATAGGCGTGATTTGTCGCACTTCGACCACACGAAGAAATTGTCTTGGCTAAAGTACTTTTTAAAATTATCGTCTTTAATCCGAGCTACTTCTGAACGTTTCCTAATTTTCGAGACTTGCATCTGATTCATAGCATGACGAATCTGAGATATTTCCTCGGATTTAAGAAAGACACTCACCGTAAAAACTGGTATCTGAAAGTAAAGGTTTGATAAATCAACAGCAGATACAATAAAATCAATACCGTCTATTTTTTCTTGGTTCAACTCATAGTAACCTATGACATCAACCACCTCTATACGATTCCCAAGCTCAGATTCAAGACGATTTCTAAGCATTTGAGCAGCCCCAAATCCTGTCGCACAAATCGCCAATACTGAAAATTTATGGTTTTCTTTTCGACGTTCGAGAGCAGCCAAGAAATGAAGACAGACATAAACTATTTCATCATCAGATATAGTAGCCTGTGAAAAAGCTTCCATATTTGCAAGAATCTCCTTAGTCATGAAGAAGACGTCACTATAATTCTGTTTAACCTCATCTACCAATGGATTACTAAGATTAATATGACTGGCTAAACGTACCTGTAAGGTCATCAAATGAGTTATAAGACTCTCAATAAGTTGAAAATCCGAAGAAAAGTGATATATGTCCTCTAACCCTAAGGTTTTAAAGCTTTGGACCACCGAGTCTCTCAGTGCCTCTTTAGAAAACTCTGTTTGATTGTTTTGGGGTAACTGACTTTTAGCTAACAGATGTAGGGTAATATAATCAATCTCTTGAACTGGAAATTCCTGATTGGTCACCTTGCTAACTCTTGAAAGAATCCTCTTAGCAACCCGGCGTTCAATATCATTATCTGCCATCTGACAATCTAAGTTACTAATTTCAAAACCAGACTTGATACGGCCTATTGCTAAAGCTATATGAACAACTAAATTTTGTAAAACAAAATCCGACAACTTTAGACTGGCTTCCTGACATTCTTCTAAAACAATCTTTGCCAATTCCTCTAATGGAAGATTTTGGTCAAAAAAATTTGACTTCACATAAGAGTGCAATGCTTTAAAAAACTGGTTCTCCAAGAAATAACTCATAATAAAGCGACGTTTGTCTCGTTCTTCACCAGAAACGTAGACACCTTTATTCGCTCTACTTTCTATAGTTAGGTTATACTCAGCCAGCATCTGGCGTATCTTTTTAAAATCATTAGACAAGGTTGAGCGACTGACATATAGCTCCTCAACTAAATCATCAAAAAGAACTGGAACCTGTTCAAACAAGAGCTTATTTAAAATGAAGGCTAGCCGATCATCACTTTGGGACATGGAAGATTTTGTATTATAATCATCTCCTAATTCATAAATCAGACGAAAAGTTTGGCAAGCTTCTTGGCTTTCAAAAAACAGTCTATAACCTTGTCCTTGTTTTGATACTAAGCTAACACCTTGAAGGTTTAAGGTTTGATCAATTGATTTTAAGTGACTACGTACAGTCCTATCCGAGCAGGACAAGTATTCAGCAAGCTCTTTACTCGTAACATAACGTTCCCTATGCTTTATCAAGAATTGAAGGATGCTTTTTTCCCTAGTTTTTGACAATCACATATCCTCCTAAAAATGATATATTCACCTTCTATTATAGGATATTTTCACACCTTTACTTCTTTTTATCGAGCATAAGTTACATTATGAATCATTTATAATCTAGTCAACAGATAATATTAACTAACATCTATTTTTTTACACTATTTCTTTAACGAAGATTAGATGTTTTCTACAATTAAATTAGCCATTTTTTCAATTCCCATTGGAATTGGAATGTAAGCTTGTGGTGGAATTTGAACAACTGGTTTTCCGACTTTAGCCCCTGCCTCTTCAAACTGTTTAAAATACATTTTTGTTTGAGGACTTACAAGGTATAAATCAAATTCTGATGCTGCAATAGCTTTTCCGCCCTCAGTGGCACTAATAGCGTCAACCTCAATATCCTGACCTTTCCCCTTTAGAAACTCAGTTGTTTTCTTTGCCATAAGTGATGAAGACATTCCAGCTGCACAAATAATCAATGCTTTTGCCATAAGATTTTCTCCTTTAATCTAATCCCATCAAATTGATACCTGATTGGGTTACTTCTTATTTACACTTTAATTATAAAATAAAGCGCTTACAATTACCATTTCTGATTTTTCCTCAACGATACGGAAAATAATTATTTGTACTTTAATTTATAAATCAAAATAATACCAGATAGTAAAAAGGAAACACTATTAGCCAAAATCAAAGGTAAGTCACCAATATGAAGGCCATGAGCAAGCCACAAAGCAATACCAATAACCTGCATAACATACATCCCTAAGGCAATTGATTCAGTATCTTTTGTTTTTACCACACGCACAACTTGTGGCAAAAAGGCAAATGTTGTTAAAATTGCTGCAATACTACCAATCATATTTATTCTCCTATGTTTACTAAAGAAGCTGGGAATACACCCAGCTTCTTAGTTTTATTCCACCGTTGCACCATTAGATGCAATAACTTCTTTATACCAATTAAATGATTTCTTTGGTGAGCGTTCATAAGTCCCTTGTCCATCATCATCTTTATCCACATAGATAAATCCGTAACGTTTTCTCATCTCACCGGTACCAGCTGAAACTAGGTCTATGCAGCCCCAAGGAGTGTATCCCATCAAATCAACACCATCTTCAACTACAGCTTTTTTCATTTCACGAATATGAGCCCCTAGGTAATCAATCCGATAATCATCATGAACCATGCCATCTTCTTCAACTTGGTCTATAGCACCAAAACCATTTTCAACAATGAATAGTGGCAAATGATAGTGATCAGTAAACCAGTTTAATGCATAACGTAAGCCCTCTGGGTCAATCTGCCACTCCCACTCAGATGCCTGAACATAATTATTTTTAACCAAATCTTCTGTTTCAAGATAATCGAAATAGGGATTATTCTCACGATGAGAATCGATAGCGAAAGACATATAGTAACTAAATCCAATATAGTCTACTGTTCCTCCAAGTAAATCCTCTTTATCTTGATCTGTAAAATCAACTGAGATTCCTTTACGTTCCCAATACTTGAGAATGTGTTCAGGATATTTACCCAAAACATGTACATCAGTAAAGTAATAACGTTTTTGCATAGCCTTCATAGCCATTAAAATATCTTTAGGATTACAAGTTGCAGGATAAATAGGACACATCGCAATCATACAACCAATTTGAAAATCTGGATTAATTTCATGACCAATTTTTACTGCTCGAGCAGAAGCTACTAACTCATAGTGTGCTGCTTGATACATAATAGCTTCTCGGTCGTCACCTTCCTCATATACAATACCAGAGTTCGTAAATGGTGCAAAATCTTCCTGGTAATTGGCCTGATTGTTGATTTCATTAAAGGTCATCCAGTATTTAACTTTATCTTTATAACGTTTGAATACGACTTCCGCAAAGTGAGCAAAGAAATCAATCAATTTTCGATTTTTCCACCCACCGTATTCTGTAACCAAATGATAAGGCATCTCAAAATGAGATAACGTAATTACAGGTTCAATTCCATACTTCAAGCACTCATCAAAAAGATCATCATAAAATTGCAAACCTTCTTCATTGGGCTCTAACTCATCACCTTTGGGGAAAATACGTGTCCAGGCAATCGATGTTCGGAAGCACTTAAATCCCATTTCAGCAAAAAGTGCAATATCTCCTTTATAACGATGGTAAAAATCTATAGCCTCATGGTTTGGATAATATTTACCTTCCAAAACTCCCGGGGTAATTTCACGGGCAACTCCATGACGACCAGCAGTCATCACATCAGCAACACTGATTCCTTTACCACCTTCTTGCCATCCACCTTCAAGTTGATGAGCAGCAACAGCACCACCCCACAAAAATCCATCTTTAAAAGTAGTCATCGTTTTTCCTCCTGAATTTGATACTTCTATTATAAACTCCATAAGCGGTAATGAAAACGCATTCTTTTTCCATAATACTACGGAAAGTAATAGGTCATCTTTTGCTTGAAAACGTTTTAGATAAAGAATATACTATGTCTCATAAGGAGGCAATAATATGAATTTCATACAGTTTTTAATTGCTTTTGCAGGACTTGTTGTTGGAGTTAGCGCTGTTGCTATACTCTTCTGGTACTTAAGTAAGACTTTGAAGAAAAACGTCATTGTACGTAATAGTAATACCTTTACTATTATTCATATTAAAGAGCTAGATCAATACCCTCACTTACTTAAGAATACTGATTTTAAGAAAATGGGAGACTGGACTGTTCATGATAACGGACATGAATTCCGAGGAACTGCTAATGTCTCTAAAGAAAAACTTCGTCAATGGATTATTGATGAATATCATTTAAAAGCTCATCAAGTTATTGTCACTGCTCCTGAAGAAATGAAGGTTGCTTCAGCTCTTCCTCATTTCTAAAGTCACTTAGTCTTTTTCAAAAACTCCTACGAACTCCACTCGTTAGGAGTTTTTGTATACTCTAATAATAGATAAAAAACCAACCTCTCGGCTGGTTCTTTATCTATTACTCCTCTTTCAACTTAGCCAATTCTTGGGCAAGTAACTTGAGGGCTACTTGTGGGTTGGCTTGGCCTTTGGTTGCTTTCATAAGGAAGCCTGTGAAGGCCTTGTCAGCGTTACGTTTACCTGACTTGAAGTCGGCTACAGCTGCTTCATTGTCTGCAAAGACTTGGTGGATGATTGGGATCAAGACTTCAGGGTCTGAAATCTGTACCAATCCAGCTTTTTCAACGTATTCACGCGCTCCACCACCGTTTTTCGCCAAGTGAACGAAGACTTTCTTGGCAATCTTAGATGAAATCGTTCCATCTTCGATGATGGCAATCATTTCGACCAAGTTTTCCGGTGTCAATTGGATTTCTTCAAGCGTTTTGCCTTCTGCATTCAAGAATTGTGCCACTTCACCTTGGAGCCAGTTAGACACTTGTTTAGCATCGCCACCAAGGGCTACAGCTGCTTCAAAGAAGTCAGAAGTAACTTTTGTAGCTGTCAATTGGTTGGCATCATAGTCAGACAAGCCAAGCTCTGCCACGTAGCGAGCCCGACGGTCTTTTGGAAACTCTGGCAACTCCGTACGCATTTCCTCAATCCACTCATCTGAAATTTCAAACAAGGGAAGGTCTGGTTCTGGGAAGTAACGGTAATCCGCAGCTCCTTCTTTGACACGCATAAGGATCGTGCTCTTATTAGCTTCATCATAACGACGTGTTTCTTGACGAATGACACCACCTGAACGCAAGATTTTCGCTTGACGCTCAACTTCGTATTCAAGACCTTTACGGACGTTTGAGAAGGAATTCAAGTTTTTCAACTCTGTCTTGGTACCAAATTCCTCTTGACCGTATGGGCGAAGGGAAATGTTGGCATCTACACGCATAGACCCTTCTTCCATCTTGACGTCTGAAATACCTGTGTACTGGATGACTTCTTTCAAAGCTGTCAAATAAGCGTAGGCTTCTTCTGGAGAACGCATATCTGCTTCAGATACGATTTCAATCAATGGTACCCCTTGACGGTTAAGGTCTACGTAAGAGAATCCATCTGTTCCGTGGGTGTTTTTACCGGCATCTTCTTCCAAGTGGGCACGTTCAATCCCAATTTTCTTAGTTGAGCCGTCTTCCAATTGCACTTCAATCCAACCGTTATATCCGATTGGCTCATCAAATTGCGAAATTTGGTAGGCCTTTGGATTATCAGGGTAGAAATAGTTCTTACGGTCAAAGTGCATGTGCTGATGGATATCCATATTCAGCG
>ERZ773046.1889-NODE-1889-length-11129-cov-5.432635_pt1 | contig 11129 bp, 8 predicted proteins | sample MGYA00580634_ERZ773046 | MGnify/ENA primary metagenome ERZ773046 (study PRJEB29015, sample SAMEA2738127) | human oral metagenome | biome: human oral; feature: human-associated habitat; material: saliva | place: China | collected 2159 ... | reverse complement strand
CGCTCGAAGTCAAACAGGTCAACGACCTCCCGCGCGTCCTCGCCAGCCTCGGCGACGTCAAAGGCGTGTTGAGCGTTACGCGCTTGTGATGCGGATACATCCGGCCCTACCGCTTTAACGCCTGGTTTTGACTCAAGCTTCATCCGCAAGAAAAGGCCGTCTGAAAACAATATTTAAGGTTTTCAGACGGCCTTTTCTCGGGCTATTTCAATTCACAAGGTTTAAGCCATATTTTCAGCCACTACCCCGTTTTCTATCGGCTGCAACAGCGGCAATCCGTTCAACCGCTCCAAGGCCGTCTGAAAAGCAGACAGGCCGACCGTTTCCGAACCGAAACGCTGCAAATGATGCGTATCCTGCTGGCAGTCGATTAACCCGACACCGCAGCGGGCAAGGAACGGTACGGCGCAGGCAAAGGCGATTTTCGATGCGTCGGGCATACGGGCGAACATTGATTCGCCGTAAAACACCCGCCCGATCTGCACGCCGTAAAAACCGCCTGCCAACCGCCATTCCCCGGCCTCATCAGGCAACCGGCACTCGAAAGAATGGGCATGACCTAAACGGTGCAGCCTGCCATAGGCCGTCTGAAAATCCGGCGTAATCCAAGTTCCGTCCTGACCCGGGCGCGGCACTGCGGAGCATGCGGCGACAACGTCGGAAAAACAAGTATTGACGGTAACGCGGTAACTTTTGTTCCGCAGCGTTTTTGCCAGAGAACGGCCGATATGCAGCTTTTCCGGCAGCAGTACGGTGCGCGGGTCGGTGGTAAACCAGTAATACAGCCCGTTTTCGGAAAACCACGGGAAAATACCCTGACGGTAGGCCGACAAAAGCCGCCCCACGTCCAAATCTCCGCTTACGCCGACCAGCCCGTCATATTCCGCCGCCAAGCGGGCGGCGTCGGGAAACCTATAATCATTGGGGGGCAGATAAGGAATTTGCATAAATCCCGCCGCAAAAAAACGGCCATTTTACGAGTAAATCCCATCCTCTGCCTCACCTTTGTTGCGGCAAACCGACAAATATTAACAAAACAACCGATTCTACTGCACATTTTTTGAAACACGACTAATTAGCGTTTATATTTCATCCCCTTTATCCCATTCCGCACACAGAAAAGGAAAAATATGTCTGCCCAACGCAAACTCCCCCTCTTCCCGCTGGCCGTGCTACCGCTGACACTGGCCGCCGCCTTCGCCCATGCCGACGGAGACACCGTCGTAGAAGGCGCATCGCTCGACACCGTTTACGTTACCGCCGAAAAACAACTCCAGCAATCACTCGGCGTTTCCCGAATTTCCGCCGAAGACATCGAAAAACGGCCTGCCGTAAACGATATTTCCGAACTCGTCCGCACCATGCCCGGCGTAAACCTTACCGGCAACACCGCCACCGGCCAGCGCGGCAACAAACGCCAAATCGACCTGCGCGGCATGGGGCCGGAAAATACCCTGATTCTGATTGACGGCAAACCCGTCAATTCCCGCCAGTCGGAACGCATCAGTATGCGCGGCGAACGCAACACGCGCGGCGACAGCAATTGGGTGCCGGTTGAAGAAATCGAATCCATCACCGTCCTGCGAGGCCCGGCCGCCGCCCGCTACGGTTCCGGCGCGATGGGCGGCGTGGTCAATATCGTTACCAAAAAAGTACCGAAAGAATTCAAAGGCCAAATCAACCTGTATGCCAACCAGCCGCAAGACAGCAAAGAAGGCGGAACACGCCGCATCGGCTTCAACCTCGGCGGCCCGATTGTTCAGGACGTATTGGGGTTCCGCATCTACGGCAACCTGAATAAAACCGATGCCGACTCCGCCGACATCAACGCCGGACGCAGCGGCAGGCTGGTTGCGGCAGGCGTGGAAGGCGTACGCAACAAAGACATTGCCGGCCGTCTGCAATGGAAAATCAGCCCGTCGCAAACCCTGGTTTTCGACAGCAGCTACAGCCGCCAGGGCAACATCTACAACGGCGACACGCAAAACAGCAACCCGCGTTCGGCTTTGGTAACTACATTGGCAGAGAGCAAGGCTGAAACCGCTCGCCTCTACCGTTCCGCCTTCTCGCTGACACATGACGGCGTATGGGACTGGGGCGACACCAAAAACATCATCAGCTACGAACGCACCACCAACAGCCACCTGCCCGAAGGCCTGGCAGGCGGCCCCGAAGGCAGCTACACAGGCTTGAATTTCGTTCAAAGCCGTCTGAAAAACCTGCGTTTGAGCAGCGAAGCCAATATTCCGTTCAAACTCGGTGTGGACAACGTCCTAACCGTTGGCGCTGAATTTACCGACAGCAAACTGGACGATCCCGCCTCCAACTCGCAAAGTCTGACAGACCGCATTCCGGGCGGCCCCGGCCGGCCGCCGCGCGTGATTGTCAACACCTTCCCCGGCGTATCGGACCACCGTGGCGGCAAAACCTCCCAGCGCAACTGGGCTGCCTACATTGAAGACAATATTTCGCTGACCGGCAAAACCCACCTGATTCCCGCACTCCGTTTCGACCACAACAGCGTCAGCGGCGGCAATTGGAGTCCCGCATTAAACTTCTCGCAGCAAATCGGCGAAAACTGGCTGATTAAAGGCGGCATCGCCCGTGCCTACAAAGCCCCGAACCTGTATCAGAGCAACCCCGAATTTATTTTATACACCCGTGGGCTCGGCTGCCCGCTGGCCGCAGGTGGACGCAGCCTGAGCTGCTACTACATGGGCAACGCCAACCTGAAACCCGAAACCAGCGTCAACAAAGAAATCGGCGCAGAATTCACCCGCAACGGCTGGCAGGCTTCCGCCACCTATTTCCACAACGCCTACCGCAATAAAATCGTCATCGGGGAACGCCCGCTTGCCATCAACAGCAACGGCAACTGGCTGCTCGAATGGTCGAACACCCCCAAAGCCACCATCGAAGGTATCGAAGGCAACCTCGTACTACCCCTGCACGACACGCTGAAATGGAGCAATAACTTCACCTACATGCGCAAATCCGTAGATGCGAAAGGCAACCCCCTGTCGCTGGTACCGAAGCACACCATCAACAGCACGCTGGCCTGGACGCCGAACGAACGTTTCGACGCCAACCTGACCTTTACCCACTACGGCCGCACCAAACCGCGCAGCATTGCCGTAAACGACGTCGAACTGCACGGACAGGGCAACATCGCCAAACTGTCCGACAGTCAGGCACAAGTTGCTTCTTACGGCATCTGGGGCATCAACGCCGGCTACAACTGGAACAAACGCGTGGCCGTGCGCGGCGGCATCAGCAACCTGTTCGACAAAAAACTGTACCGCACCGGCAACGGCGCGCAGACCTACAACGAACACGGCCGCGCCTTCTACGGCAGCTTGAAAGTATCGTTTTAATCAGATTCCGTATCCGTAGGCAAAGAGGCCGTCTGAAAACATCTTTCAGACGGCCTCTTATCCCGTACGCACTTTATACCCATCCCCGTCGAACACTATTTTTCAAAACCGTCCGAAACCGCGCGGGCATCAATAAGCGCACAACGGCAACCGGCATTTCGTATAATTTATCTATTCCGTGCCCACACTGTCCGAAGCCTGTTTTCAACCAAGCAGCCCGTTTCAGACGGCCGGCAAAACATCCCAACCAAAGAGACCCCATCATGCAAAAAACCATCCTTTTCCTCTCCTGCCTGCTCGCCGCAACCGCCCAAGCCGCACCAAACTTTCCCGGCCTGCGCACCCAACTGGGCGATTGGGACACCGTTTGCGACAACACCGGCACCTGCCGCGTGGCAGGCTATCACAATGACGGTTCGGACAATGCCGTATCCGTCCTGTTCACCCGCCCCGCCGGCAAAAACGCCGCCACCACCGCGCAGATTCAGATTATCGAAGAATGCGAAACACCCGCCGCCTGCGCCCAAGCCGACAACACCGGCGGCGAACTGTTTTTAAACGGCCAATCGCTGGGCACGGTCGCCTTCGGCAAAGACGACTACACCGCCACACTCAGCCCGAAGCAGACAGATCAGCTCATCGCCGCCTTCACCGAACGCCGGCCGCTGTCAATTTCCGACCGTCAGGGCAAAGTGTGGATAATCCCCGACAAAGCCTTTGACCAAGAACGGCTGGCCGAAGGCAAGTTCTGGGTAATGTACGCACAATCGTTTGACTTTCCCCATGACCATGATGAAACCAACAAAAAAAACGCGCTAAAAAATCAAACCGTCGGCCTGTTTGCAAACGGCAGCAAAATCACCGACATCCTCATCGATAAAGACTTCACGCTCGCCACCATTCCCGAAGGCGGCCGCGCCGCCGTCGAAGCCGCGCTGGCGACGGCCAACCGCGTAACCCTGCGTATCGGCGGCAAAGAACGCGAACTGTCCGACGACGGCGCATATACCGCACTGCTCGCCGCCGATGCCTATCAAGGGCGCGTGGGCGACAACAGCGCGTGGGTGAAAAACGGTGCGACACGGTTTGCCGCCCAAAGCCCCGCCGTGCTGCCGCCCAAAGCCGCGCCCAAAATCCAGGCCGCCCGCGTGCCCTCCGAAACGAAAGGCAGGGAATACGCCGCCGGCACGCCCGAATACCGCAAATTATGGAAGCTTATCCGTAAACCTTACCAAGCCGGCGAATGCACCATGCTGCAAGATTCCAAACGCAACCGCAGCATCACCGTTTACCCCTTAAGCGGCGGCAAAATGCTAATCGAAACAGGCTGCGAACTGTTTGCCTATAACAGCAACGGCTTTTTCGCCATCGCCGACAGCAAATTCAACCGCCTCTACACCGTATTGGAGGATTCGAGCCTGGGCGGATACGGCGGCTTCGACGCAGACAAGAACGGCACGGCTACACTTTCAGGCAACCAAAAAGGCCGCGGCTTGGGCGACTGTTGGAGCACGGTTGAATATGTGTGGGACGGCAAAGCCTTCATCCGCAGCAAAAGCGAAAGCGACACGCAGTGCAAAGGCTTTGCCGGCGGCGCGTGGGAGCAGCCCGATTTTGTGGCGGACGTGCTTGCACCGAAATAAAAGGCAGACCGTCTGAACAGGCAACCGGCCATGTTTCAGACGGCCTTTAATCCCCTCAATCCTAAAAACCGTTATTCCATCCCCCATCTTGCGCCCGCTGCCGTGCAACCCGCAGACAGCTTTTTTTCACAACGCCCGTCAGGAAACCCTATGAAACTTCAACGCATCCCCGCCCTGCTGCTGGCCGCAGCCCTGTCCGCCCAAGCCGCGCCGCCGCAAAAGGCCGAGCTGCCGCGCTACCCTGCGCCGAAAAATCTTGACTTTTCCCAAGTGGCAGGCAGCCTGCACACCATCACCGTGAACGGGCAGAGCGTGCCATACCGCGCCTTCGAGCACATCGTTTATGTGATGAAGCCTGCCGACACGCGCTACCAAATCATGAACGTGTACATCCCCGAAGCCTATTTCCAAGGCGGCAGCATCAACGGCTTCACCAAAGACACCGCGCCGATTTTCTTTCCGAACAACGTGGGCGGCTATATGCCGGGCGAAGCGGGGCAGCCTGAAACCGATTCGCGCGACAACGGCAAACCCAACGCCATCGCCGTGGCCCTGTCGCAAGGCTATGTGGTCGCCAGCCCCGGCGCGCGCGGCCGCACCGAAGCCAACGGGCGCGCCCCCGCCGCCATTGTCGATTTGAAAGCCGCCGTGCGCTACCTCAAAGCCAACGACGCCAAAATGGCAGGCGACGCGCGCAAAATCATCAGCAACGGCACCAGCGCGGGCGGTGCATTGTCCGCACTGCTCGGCACCAGCGGCAACGCCCGCGAATACGCGCCCTATCTGCGCGCGCTGGGTGCGGCCAACGCCACGGACGACATATTCGCCGTCTCCGCCTATTGCCCGATTACCAATCTGGAACACGCCGACGCCGCCTACGAATGGCAGTTCAACGGCGTGAACGACTACGAAAAAATCGACATTTCCATGCTGGACTACCGCGTGCAGCGTAAAACCGTCCGCGGCACGCAAACCGCCGAGCAGCAGCGCCTTTCAGACGGCCTGAAAAACCTGTTCCCCGCCTATGTGAACAGCCTGAAACTGAAAAACGCCCAAGGCGTGCCGATGACGCTGGACAACAACGGCAACGGCAGCTTCAAAGCGCAAATCGAATCCATGCTCGCCCAATCCGCGCAAAAAGCCTTGGACGAAGGCAAAGACCTGTCCGGCCAAACCTGGCTGACCATCGAAAACGGCAAAGTCAAAGCCGCCGATTTTTCTGCCTACGCCAAATTCGTCGGCAGACAAAAAACCGCGCCCGCATTTGACGGCGTGGATTTATCCACCGGCGAAAACAACCTGTTCGGCGACGCACAAACCCAAGCCAAACACTTCACCGCGTTCGGCGCGCAAAACAGCACCGTATCAGGCGCGCAAACGGCAGACGCAGCCACCGTCCGCATCATGAACGCCATGAATTTCATCCGACGCGGCGGCACGCAGCACTACCGCATCCGCGTCGGCGAAAACGACCGTGACACCTCGCTGGCCGTCTCGCAACTGCTCGCACTCAAATTGCAGGCGCACGGCAAAAACGTGGATTACGCCCTGCCCTGGGGACAAGGACACGGCGGCGATTACGATTTGGACGAGCTGTTTGCGTGGATGAAGGACGTGAGCACGCGGAAATAATGAAACAGCGGCCGACTGTGTGCCGCTGATGCTTGCAGGCTGCTTTTGACCATTCAAAAGCAGCCTGCATTGTTTACTTTGTTGAAACTTTGCTTTCAGACGGCCTTTCGGTTTATTTTGTTTATTCCGACACAGGGCGGCGGCCAATCACGCAGCCGATTGCCCGACTGCCCTATCCCATCCTGCATAACGCGCTGACAAAAGTGTTAAAATAGCCCGTTTATAGTGTCATAAAACATGTTTGACCGGCGGCTTGAAGCGTTTCGGCTTCGCAGAAACTCCGCTTCCTTCGGAAGCTCGGTTCTAACTTCGTTGAAGCTGCGCTTTCAGACGGCCTTCAGCCTTTTCTTGAAAGATTGATCGTGATAACCCTCCCCATTCCCGTCCCCCAAACCCCGCACGCGCTCTACCGCGCCATGTTCCTCTACATCGTTGCCGCATTCGGCATCGGCTGGTTCCTGCCCGTAAACGGTGTGCTATGGGGCGTACTGCTGGCCACCGCGCTGGTGCTGTATCTGCAAATCCGCTCGCTGGCACGCGGCGAAAAACGGCTGTACGACCGATTCCCCGCCGGCAAAAGCGGCATCTCTTCGCTGCAATGGCTTTATTTGATGATTGCCGTTACGGGTATGGTTGTCGCCTTTTACGGCGGCACGGCGGCCTCATACGGCGAATTGCGCGAAGCACGCGGCATTGTGCCCGCCAAACCGTATAATGCAAGAACCGAATGTTATGCCAGGCAGGATGCCGTATCCCAAAACGAGTTTGTCCAATTCCTACTACTCGGCCGCCCCTGCCGCCATGTGAGCGGTACCAACTACCTTCCCTTCCCCAACGGCGGCGAAACCCTGCATTTGAGCTGCGCCGCCGACCTGCACGACGCTTGCGAACTCGCCTATGCCCACGCCGGCAAACCGGCCGTGGTGAAATACAGCGGCTCGCGCCTGTATGAAATGGAAGTGGACGGCGTGCCAATCTACCGTTATGCCGAACAAGCCGCCCGATTCAACCGCGAACGCAAAGCCGCCCTGCTGGACGCGCTCATCGCCGTGCCGCTGTTCGCCCTGCCGCTGATGTGGTTCCACCGCCGCTTCGACGATTGGCAGAACGCGCTGGCCGAAGGCGAAACCGTGCCGGACGAAACGCCGCAATGGTGGAAATACACCGCGTTGTGCTGCTGGTATCTGCCGCTTGCCGCCGTCTTTGCATGGGTGGGCATCGGCTGGTGGCGCAACATTGACGAGCCGATTGCCTTGACCATCGGGCTGCTGTTCATCGGCGCGTTGCTGTTTTTCACCTTGCGCGGCGCGTATCGCGTGTTTGTTCCGAAGCAGCCTGCATCCTAAACGGCTTCACATCAACGGATAGCAATTGCCCACACAGCCGCTGACCACATTCAGGCCGTCTGAAAGCATGGGCTTCAGCAAAATGAAAACTCCGTTTCCACCAAGAAACGGAGTTTCCGCAAAGTTAAAGCCAAAAACCAGCCTGTACAAAGGACACCCCATGCACTACCAATCGCTAACCGCCGCGCTGGAACAATACAGCAGCAGCCTGACCCACCATCCCGCCTCCCCAAACAGCCTCGCCCTGCATATCGACCGTCAAACGCAAGGTCGTCTGAAACTCCACACACCCGACGGTATCAGCCTCAGCCTGACTTACAACGATGAACCCGTGTTCTGGTCGTTCTTCAGCCACGATTTATACGACGTTTACCTCATCCGCAGCTACGCCGAAAGCTGGCAGACATACCAACCCGTCGGGCACATCGGCAGCCGCGTAAACGAACACATCGCCCGCCAACCCGCCGCAAAGCAAGGCCTGTTTTGGAACAAATATTTCATCGAACAACTCGCCACCCACAACGCAGGGCTGTTTGGCATCGGCGAATGGCACTTCGACTACCGCCCTGCCCAAACCCTGCCCCCGCAATGGGGCGAATGCTGGCATAACACCGCCGTAGGGCAGCCTGAAACCGACGAAAACTACCGCAAATGGCTATTTTCAGGCAGCCGTTTCGACGCGCTGGACAACAATTTTTATACCCAAGCCGAACGCTTCATCGCCCTGAAAACCCACCACGCCGAAGACGGTCGTCTGAAATATTGGCGCAAACGCGCACGGCAAAACCAACTGCCGCCCGTCTTGGTGTACGAACTTCCCGCCCTGTCCGACCGCTGGCTGATTTTAGACGGACACCTGCGCCTCGCCGCCGCGCTTACCGAAGGGCAACTGCCGCCCCTGATTACCATCCAAGCTACCACCGCCCGACACAGCCCCCAAACCGTCACCGAACACGAAACCGCAAAAACCGCCGCCCTGTCGCAATACGAAAAAATCGCCTGACAAACCGACCACAATCCCCAAGCCTTAAACGCCGTCAGCCAACACATCGTCCAAGCTTTCGATACCCGCCCCTACCTGCTGCACACCACCCGCGCCGCCGCCGACATCGCCCCGAAAACCTGGCTGCAACAACTGCAAACCTACGCCGCGCAACACGGTTTCGCCGAAGAGTTGGAACGCGTTTGGACAACCGACTCATGGCCGATGAAACGGGTAGCCGCCTTCCAGGCCGTCTGAAAGCGCAGCTTCAACGAAGTTAAAACGAGGTTTCCGAAAGAAGCCGAGTTTCTGCACAGCCCAAAGGCTACCTGAAAGCCCAAAAGCAGCCTGCACTCCATCAACACAAGGAATCATCATGGAATTATCCGCCGAACAAACCGCCGCCCAACTGCGTTGCCCGCATGACGAAGCCGGAACGGCGTTCGGGCAGGCAATGAACCTGCGCAACCTGACCCAAATCGTCAGCGCATTCGCCGCCGCCCGCCTGCAAAACGGCGACAACATACTGGAAACCGGCTGCGGCAACGGCGGCCTTTTGGGCTACATCCTGTCGCAGGCGGACGGCCTGCACTACACCGGCCTGGAAATTTCGCCGCTGATGCACGAACAGGCGCAGGCGTTCAACGCACCGTTTATCGCCGCAGGGCAGGCGGATTACCGGCTGTATGACGGCGGCGCGCTGCCCTTTGCCGATGCCGCGTTCCACAAAGCCGTGTCGGTCAATACCGTCTATTTTTGGGACGACGCGCCCTTCATGCTGGCCGAACTCTGCCGCGTGCTGAAATCCGGCGGGCGGCTGTGCCTGAATTTCTGCGAAAAAGACTTTATGGCCAAACTGCCGTTCGCGGCGCACGGCTTCACGCTCTACGATGCCGCCGACATCCGCTCCCTGGCCGAAAACCTTCCGCTGCGCTGCACTTTGGAACAACGCAGCCGCGATTGGGCGGTCAGCAAAAGCGGCAAACTGGTTCGGCGCGAATTTGTCGATTTGACGTTTGAACGCGTATAGCAGCCTACACCCCGCCGCTTGTATCAACCCAAAGTGCAGGCTGCTTTTGTATTTTTCAGGTAGCCTAAAAGCAGCCTGCAGGCAGCCCCCTCGGAAAGGGAAAACCATGCCCAAGCCCACCCGCCAAGACTTCGCTTTTTTAAACGACGCGAAAACCGAAGCCGTATTGTTCGACCTCTACACCGCCGCCGTACGCCAGATTCCCGGCCTGATATGGCATTTTTTGCCCCAAATGCCCAAACTGCTGGGCAAAGGCAGCGGCTGGACGGGCGAAAACGAAGCCTATTTCGACGACAAATACATCCCCATCGTCCCGCAGCAGGGCGCATTTCTGTATATGCAGGCCTTGGCCAAGGGCGCGAAAAACATCGTCGAATTCGGCACGTCTTACGGCATTTCCACGCTTTATCTGGCCGCAGCGGCCAAGAAAAACGGCGGCCGCGTAATCACCACCGAATACCTGCCGCACAAAGCCGAAGCCGCCCGCCGCCACTTCGCCGCCGCAGGGCTGGCCGACTATATCGAACTGCGTGAAGGCGACGCGCTGGAAACGTTGCAAGACATCCCCGGCGGCATCGATTTCGTGCTGCTCGACGGCTGGCCGAACCTAGTCTGTTCCGTGTTCAAACTGCTCGAACCCAAACTCGCCCCGCGCGCCGCCGTCGCCGTGGACGACGTGGAAGGCTACGCCCCTGCCATGCAGGATTATCTGGACTACGTCCGCAATCCCGCCAACGGCTATGTTTCCGCCACCTTAAAGCCGTATAAGGCCTTGGAATACAGCGTGAAAACAGGCGGGCGGATGCCGCTTGAGGCCGTCTGAAAACTAAAAAGCAGCCTGCAACCCCGTCCCCTCTCCCGTGAGAGAGGGTTAGGGAGAGGGCAAACCTGAGCGGCAACAGAAATTTTTAACCTGCCATACCGCCAACCCGACCAACCAACCATTAAGGAAGCCCCATGGAATTATCCGCCGAACAAACCGCCGCCCAACTGCGCTGCCCGCACGGCGAAGCCGGCACGGCATTCGGGCAGGCGATGAACCTGCGTAACCTGACCCAAATCGTCAGCGCGTTCGCCGCCGTCCGCCTGCAAAACGGCGACAACATACTGGAAACCGGCTGC
>ERZ773046.1886-NODE-1886-length-11139-cov-7.985926_pt1 | contig 11139 bp, 10 predicted proteins | sample MGYA00580634_ERZ773046 | MGnify/ENA primary metagenome ERZ773046 (study PRJEB29015, sample SAMEA2738127) | human oral metagenome | biome: human oral; feature: human-associated habitat; material: saliva | place: China | collected 2159 ... | reverse complement strand
CATTTTAAAATGTGCTCTATACAAATACATAAGTGCATAAGTACATAAAGAAGGACATTAATATGTTAATACGAAAAGCGACAACTGCAGATTTAGATGTAGTTACATATATCGAAGCAACTTGTTTTCCTCCGGCAGAGGCGGCGCCTCGTGAGGCTTTTAAGGAACGATTAGACCGTTATGCAGGGCAGTTTTTAATTGCCTTTGATGGAGACACACCAATTGGTTTTATCGATGGCTTCGTATCTGATGATGAAGTCTTAACGGATGAGATGTTCGCCGATGCTTCGCTACATAATCTCAATGGCGCATGGCAAATGATTTTTGGTCTAAATACAATGCCAGAATATCGAAATCATGGTGTTGGTGGTCAGTTGATAGAGGCTTTCATAGAATTGGCTAGAGAGGAAAACCGAAAGGGCGTAATTCTAACCTGTAAGAAAGAAAAGATACCTTATTATGCCAAGTTTGGTTTTGTAAATGAAGGTGAGTCTGAGTCTGATCACGGCGGTGCCAAATGGTATCAAATGCGCCTTGAATTGTAGAGGAAAAGTTATTAATCGATAAAAATAAATTATAGAATTTTAAGGACATTTTTACAGATTGTCCTAATGAGAAGCTAAAACTCCGCTTAGTGGTTGAGTTTTAGCTTCTTTTTAGCTGAAAAGTGTAGATTTTACAGGGATAGCTGTACCCCTATATGTTTATTGACACTGTATATACCGCATGCTACGATGAGAAAAATCACATATGATTGGGTTAGGTGTCTATTGACTTAATAGAGAATTTGGTACAAGCCAAAGCGGTCACGCCACTGTAACAGCGAGGTACTTTGCATAGAGGGTGAAATGCTCTCGGTCACTGAGGTCTTTGGGAAGGCGCAAAGTAACGTTAAACTGGAGCCAGGAGAACTGCCTAATTAACAATTGCCAATTGACCTGCGAGAGACAGGGATGGGGATTGATATAGATGAATTTATACTAGCTATGCATAGTTGAAAGCTCATACTATATGCTAGCTTATTAGGCGTGGTAGTTAGTCTAACTGAGATGACAGCCCGTTTCCTCTTCGTGGGGAGACGGGCTTTTTATGTGCACTTATAGTGATAGTTTTAGTTGAGAGAAGAGAGGTACTTATGTTCAAACAAAAGAAGTTTATGGCGTATTTAGCCACGCTTTTTCTCTTAATTGTTAGTATGCTCATCGCTGCATGTGGAGGTTCTAGTGAGACAAAGAAAGATACGGTGCAAAGTAACAAGCCTATCGAAATTACAGACGTAACAGGACGTACGGTAACTCTTAAAAAGCCAGCAGAGCGAGTTGTTTTACAATGGAGTGGCGCTGGTGGTCCATTCTTTACGATTTCCGCACTTATGGGCAAGGATACGCCGAAGGTTATCGCCGGTATGGATACATCCTTACAGGATTATAGAGCGGATATGTGGAAGCACTTTACTGCTGAAATGCCTGAGTTAGCTAAGATCCCAGTAGTGGGGACTATCGGTGATAAAACATTTAATGTGGAGCAAGTTATTTCCTTGAACCCTGATGTTATTTTCATTCCTCTTGACTTGAAAGAACAATATGAGTCCGATGCTAAACCAAAATTAGATGCAGCAGGTGTACAAACGATTTACATTGATTACCATGCTGAAAAACTTGAAAGTCATCAAAAATCTATCGAAGCCATAGGTAAGGCTTTGGGTAAAGAGGAACGTGCCGCAGAAATCAGCAAGTTCTATACGGATCGCGTGACAAGAGTTCTCGATCGTGTTAGTAAAATTAACAAACCAAAACCAACAGTTTACCTTGAAGTTGGTATGAATGGTCCGGAAGAATTTGGTAATTCCTTTAGTAGTAATTACTCTTGGGGGGCATTAGCTACTATGGCTGGTGCTGATGTCATCACCAAGGATGTTATTAAGAAAACGTCTCCTATTAATCCAGAGTTTATACTTGAGAAAAATCCAGATATCATCATGATCATGGGTTCTTACTGGCCTAAGAAACCAACCTCTATGCGTTTAGGTTTTGAAGCAACCGAAGCATCGTCTCAAGAGTTGTTGAAAGCTTTCACCACAGAACGTCAAGGTTGGAGCGAATTAAAAGCAGTTGAAAATAAACAAGTTTACTCTGCGCATCATGGTCTTCCACGCGAAGTCTTTGATGCAGCCGTATTCGAATATTTAGCAAAAACCTTCTATCCTGAAGAGTTTGTGGATGTAGATCCTGAAGCTACGCTTAAAGAGTTCTATGACAAATTCTTGCCATTCTCTTATAGTGGCATCTGGTTTATGCATATGAATTAGGGTTGTGTTGTGTGTGAAGGAGCTGATGATGTAAAACCCAAATAAATGCTGTTATATATTGTGTTTATTAGAACTTATTAAGTTTGGAATCGAGGTATTCTATGGTTAAGAAAAAGAAATTTATGGCTTATTTAGCCACAGTTTTTCTACTGATTGTTAGCATGCTCCTGACTGCATGTGGTGGCCCTGGGGATGCAAAAAAGGATGCAGCTCAGACTGGTAAATCTATTGAGATTACAGACGTAACAGGTCAAAAGGTTACGTTGAAAAAGCCAGCAGAACGCGTAGTAGTTCAATTGAGTGCTTCTGGTGGTGCGTTCTTGACTATGGCTGCGTTGCAAGGCAAAGATGTGGCTAAGACTATTGTTGGTATTGACCCTTATTTGAGCAAATTGCGTACAGATATGTGGGATCGCTACAAATCTGAAGTGCCAGAGTTGGAAAAAATTCCTCTCATTGGTAACGTAAATGATAAAACATTTGATGTGGAAAAAGTAATTTCCTTAAACCCAGATGTTATCTTCATGCCTTTATATTTCAAAGATCAATATGAAGCTGATTACAAACCTAAAATCGATGCAGCTGGCATTCCTACTATCTATATCGATTACCATGCGGAAAAGCTTGAAAATCACCAAAAATCTATCGAAGCTATCGGTAAAGCATTGGGTAAAGAAGAGCGTGCAGCAGAAATCAACAAGTTCTATACTGAACGTTTAACAAGAGTTATGGACCGCATTAGCAAAATCAATAAACCAAAACCAACTGTTTACATTGAAACAGGTAACGAAGGTCCAGAAGGTTTAGGTTTTGCGTATAGTGCAAATGTTGCCTGGGGCGCATTGGCAACGCAAGTTGGTGGCGACCTTATTACCAAAGATGTAGTTCAAAAAGCAGGTCCTGTTAACCCAGAATTTATTTTGGAAAGAAACCCAGATATCATCATGATCATCGGTTCCTACTGGCCTAAGAAACCTACATCCATGCGTTTAGGTTTTGATACAAATGAAGCAAAATCTCAAGAGTTATTGAAAGCTTTCACCACAGAACGTCAAGGCTGGCCTGAATTGAAAGCCGTTCAATCTAAAAACGTATTCTCTACTCACCATGGTTTACCTCGTGAAGTATATGACGTTGCAGTATTCGAATACTTAGCTAAAACATTCTATCCTGAGGAATTCAAGGATGTAGATCCTGAAGGCACACTTAAGGAATTCTATGATAAATTCCTTCCATTCTCTTACGGTGGCGTTTGGTTTATGCAGTTGAACTAAAAAGGGGTTTTGTATAGTGACGGAAACTAACAATCAGTACGATTATAAAAAACAGAGCTATAAAAAGCTCATGTTTATTATCATTGGTCTGATCATTTGTGCGGTAAGTTTTGTTACCGATATTATTGTAGGTCCTGCATCACTTACGTTAAGTGATGTATGGCTCGCATTAACAGACCCAGCAGAGGTTTCCAAAAACGCATATGTTATCATTTGGTCGATTCGTCTTCCAACGGCCATTATGGCGTTGCTCGTAGGTGCTTCTTTGGGCATTGCTGGTGCTGGCATGCAGACTATCCTTGATAACCCGTTATCTAGCCCGTATACACTTGGTATATCCGCAGGGGCTGGCTTCGGTGCATCTCTTATGGTTGTTGTAGGCGCTAGTGCATTAGAGTTTTTAGGTGTCTTTATGGTTCCATTTGGTGCCTTTGTATTCGCTAGTTTGACGAGTTTCTTTATCTATTCCATCAATAAGATTAAGAACTTCTCCTCTGAAACGATGATTCTCGCTGGTATCGGCATGATGTTCTTGTTCCAAGCGCTTCAATCCTTGATGCAATATATGGCATCTCCTGAGGCCCTTCAAAACATCGTGTTCTGGACTATGGGGAGTTTAGCTAAGGCAAATTGGGTGAACATTTCTATTGTTCTTATCGTGCTAGCAATCATGCTTCCGCTCATGATGCGTGAATCTTGGCGTTTAACAGCATTAAAATTAGGCGATGAAAAGGCTTCTGGTCTTGGTGTTAATGTTGAAAGCTTACGAGTAAAAGTGTTTGCTTTCATCTCCATCATTACAGCCGTTGCCGTTTCTTTCGTTGGAACCATTGGTTTTATCGGTATTGTAGGACCACATATTGCACGTATGCTTGTGGGTGAGGATCAACGGTATTTCTTGCCGTTATCTGCAGTGTGTGGCATGGCGATTTTGTCTCTCGCATCTATTGCGAGTAAGATGCTCGTTCCTGGGGCGATGTTCCCAATCGGTATTGTGACAGCAATCATCGGTGTACCTTTCTTCTTCTCGTTGGTATTAACTAGGAAAAGGAGCTATTTCAAATGATTGAAGTTCATAATCTAACCTTTGGTTATTCCGCTACGGAAGACGGACAAATCTTAAAGGGCGTTGATTTTGCTGCTAAAACAGGTAAATTGACTGCGCTCATTGGTACTAACGGTGCTGGTAAATCTACACTGTTAAAAACAATTATGGGTATCTTGAAAGGCAAGGGCGAGATTTCCGTTAATGGTAAACCTGTATCTCAATATTCTACAAAGGATTTTAGTAGTACAGTGAGCTATTTGTCTCAAGATAATGACTGTAAAGTCAATCTATCTGTTTTTGAAGTCGTTATGCTAGGGCGCATGGGCTCCATGTCCTTCCGCGTAAGTGATGAGGATATTGCAGCCACACAAGAGGTATTGGAACGGTTGAACTTACAGCGCTTTGCATCGCGCAGCATCATGGAGCTCAGCGGTGGTCAACGCCAACTTGTGTTCATGGCGCAAGCCCTTGTAAAAGAACCTAAAATCTTAATTCTTGATGAACCGACAAGTGCTTTAGATTTGCACAAGCAATTTGACTTGTTAACATTGCTAAAAAATCTGACTCAAGAAAATGATTTTACAACACTCGTAACATTACATCATCTTGATCTGGCGGCTATGTTCGCAGATGAAATCATCGTGCTTAAAGAGGGTACAGTATACGCTCAAGGCGCGCCGAAAGACATCTTTACAGAAGCCATGATGGAAGATGTATACCGTGTTAAAACGAAAATTTATATCGATGACAATGGTTTACCTCATGTTATTCCATTAGAAGCTATTATTAATTAATAGGATTCTTTGTGATTGCGTTGAGCTTATTATAGTGTTGGAACTATTTATTATAGATAATCATTGACGTGAATCCAGTTATATTAATAGGCTGTAAGGTTATTAGTTAATAATAAAAGAAGCTGAAGTCTTTGCAATGCATTGATTTCAGCTTCTTCTTAGTTTTAGTTATATTAATATGATTTAAAAAGTATTAATTTAAAATTGATTATTTAGAGTAATTGATACAGGATAGGGGAATATTGCGTTAAAATTTTTATAGGACTACAATATAAGTAAGTATATAGTTACAGTTCTTAAGATGAAGTTTTGTAATTTATGTATTGAGGAGTGTTCATCTAATGAGTAGGTCAATAATTGATAAACTTTTAGAAAAGTCTAAGGAAGCAATGGTTGCTGCAGTTCAAACTTATAATAATCCTTCAATTCATTTTAAGTCAGAAATATTTATAATTACAGCAATTGTTTCGTGGACATATCTTATGCATGCATATTTTAGAAAGAATAAGATTGATTATAGATATTTTGAATTTAAAGGGCGTCGTAAATTATTTTGTAGGACAGACGCGGGGGATTTCGATATTGGGATCTGGGACGATGTTTATCTGAACAGAACCTTTTAAATAAGGATACCATTAATAATTTAAGGTTTTTGCTTGGGATAAGACATGAAATAGAACATCAACGGACAGACCGTATTGATGAGTATATTGGGGCTAAGTTACAAGCATGTGCTTTAAATTATAATCGTGAATTAATTAGTCTATTTGGAGATAAGCATAGTATAAAAGATAAATTAAGCTTTGTAATACAGTTTTCTTCAATTGATCCCATACAGGAGCAAAGTCTAAGAACCGAAGTAAAAAACAAAATACCTAGTAACGTTTATAATTTTATAACTGAATTTGAATCAAACCTATCTGATGAGGAGCTTAAATCCTTATCTTATTCATATAAAATTATATATGTTCCATTATCTGTAAATAAACCTAATCAAGCGGACAAAGCTATAGAGTTTATACGTCCTGGAACTGAAATGCATGAAGATGTAGAGCATGTATTATTTAAAATGGTTGAGAAAAATAAGTATTTACCTAAAGAAATTGTAAAAATTATGAAGGATGAGGGCTTTGATTCTTTCAATATGTATAAACATATAAAATTATGGAAAGAAAAAGATGCGAAGAATCGTAATTACCATTATGGTGTAAATGTTTCTGGGCAGTGGTATTGGTATGACAATTGGATAGAAATTGTACGGACATATTGTAGGGAAAATTATGCTTAATAAAAATATTATTACAAAAGCTTGTAATAGAGCCATAAAAAATATAATAAGTGAAGGGACTACTGATGTTGAAGTATTTAATCGGGCATTTGAAATTGATTTATTAAGAAACAAGGACTTTAGAGACTCTATTTGTAAAATTATTTATTCATCCATAAATAGAAATAACTTTTCTGAGCTAAAAATTCATAAACTAGGTTATGTATTGGTACCAAAGAAAAATTTAGCTGATTATAGAAAGTGCGCATTAATAGATGTATATGATGAAATAGTTTTTTTGACATTAATATTGAGTATATCTAATGAGATAGAAAAAATGAGGATTAATAAAAGTAAGAATCGTGTTTTTTCTTATCGATTTGGACTTTATGATGAAAAATTATTTGATAGAAAGTATAGTTTTACATCATTTAAAGATGTTGTTTCTAATAAGGCTAAGTATAAAAAAAATAAAGTAATTGTAGAATGTGATATCTCTAACTTCTATGATAGAATTAATATACATAGGATTGAATCTATTTTGAATTCCAATCAAAATATAGATAAAGATATAATCAAATTAATTAATTCTTTATTGTTGTTTTGGGCAAATAGAGATTCATATGGACTACCAGTAGGCTCTAATGCATCACGAATATTGGCAGAAGTTGCACTGATAGAGGTTGATAATTACTTGGTATCGAAAGGTGTAGACTTTTGTAGATTTGTAGATGACTATAGGATTTTTGCTAGCAATGCAGCTGAAGCTCATAATAATCTAGCATTACTGATTCATCGTTTGAGTAAGGAAGGTCTTTTTTTAAATACCCAAAAAACCAAGATTAGGAATATCTCTGAGGTTTCAAAGAATCTAGAGTCTAATGTAGAAAATAAAAAAGCACTTGCAAGTCCAATTATAATAAGAGGTTATGCAGGATTAGTACCTTTAAAATTTAGGCGATTATCTGATTCAGAAATTAATAATTTTAAAGAATATAATTTAGCTGAATTATTAGATGAAGCAACCCAAAATGTACTTTTAGAAGAAAAGCAAGTCACAACTTTGATAAAAACAATTATTGCTCAGGAACAGTATAAATATTTAGTTCAAATGCCTAAAGTTTTAGAAAAGTACCCGCAATTTATTCCCTACTTTATAGATACGATTTTGAAATATCCTGATATACCAACTTCTTGTATTACTCAGATTCAAGAAGATTTTAAAAATTGGTTACTAAATAATGATATTCCAGAATATATTCAAGTTTATTTGATTAAGCTATATGGAGAGTCATCTGTAATAAATAAAGATATTCTTTTGAATTCTTTTAGGCGTTTACGTCGGAATTCTGGAGATTATATTGGTCGAGCATTATTAGAAGCCATGGATGAAAAATTGGGAAGAGGAGAAATTCTTGAAATTAGAGAATACTATAATAGAGCGGATTTATGGGAAAAACGGCAAATTTTGAAGATGATTAAGCTTGGTATTCCTAAGGACGAAAGAGAAGCATTTTTTAGAGATATTCGAATTCATGAGCAAGACTTATTTATTAAGCATATAGTACAAAAAAAATAATTATATGGAACCTAAGTTGTTTGAGATATTCGTTTCTATGTATACTCATTGAAAGCTGTCAAAATATAAAAGAGTTCAAAATAAGAAAAAATAGCAGTGCTAAATGATTTAGCACTGCTATTTTTATTTAAATAATCTCTTTAACTTGTGCTATACCCTTATCAGTAAGCACGTAGTGTCCATTTGTCACATATAATAGACCTTGTTTCTTTAGCTGTGAAGCAGCTTGATGAGTATAATCAGGTCTCCAGTTCAAATGCTCGTGAATAGTGCCAATGCCGTTTTCAACGTGCGCGATAGGTGTATCCATATGAGTATAAATATGGCATAGCATCATCGTTTCCCGATAATGGCGACGCAAATGACGTTGACGGCGGTATGTGGCGATATAGCCAGTCTTCGGTGTTGCGATAACAGCGATAATTAGTGCGATACCGATGGTAGTTGCAATGGAACCCGCGATGGATACGTCCATGGTGAAAGCTACTTCCGTACCGACGACAGCACAGATAATACCGATGATGATACTGCTAGTAAGCATGGCTTTCACAGAGTCCGTCCATAAATAAGCGATGACCGCAGGCCCTATCATGAGGCCGATGACGAGAATGGCGCCTACCGCTTGGAACGAGGCCACAACGGTGAGGGATACCATGGTCATGAGTACATAGTGGATGAGGACTGGCATAAAGCCGAAGAGTCCCGCTAGTAGCGGATCAAAGGTGGAGAGTTGCAATTCCTTGTAGAACAGCATGACTAAAATTAAATTGATGAGCGCCACGCCTAGGGAAATCCATAGCGATATAGGCCCCAAGTCGGTGCCGTTCACAATCCATCGATCAAAGGGGGCAAAGGCTATTTCGCCGAGTAATGCGGTATCTACATCGAGATGAGCGTTACCACTGTATAGGCTGACTAGAATGATGGCGATAGAGAATAGAAGCGGGAAGATGATGCCGATAGACGCATCTTCGTTGACAAGCCCCGTATTGTGTATCATTTCCGTAAGCCATACGGTGCCTACACCAACCAAGGTAGCCCCGACGAGTAGAAATGGAGAGTTTAAATCTTCCGTCATAAAGAAAGCGAGCACGATGCCGAGGAATACGGTGTGCGTAATGGCATCGGCCATCATGGACATGCGACGCAATACGAGGAAGACCCCAGGGATGGCACATGCGATGGATACCGCAATGGCAATGAGCAATATCTCTGTATGAACTGTCATGGGGCACCTCCTATGCGAGGTTGTGCGTCCTCTGCTACGTAAATACTTTGCTGTGCCTTGGATTTGGGAGCCCTTGTGGTTTCTAACAATAATGCGTGCTTTGACTGTCTATTTTTGCGGAACTGCCAGAGCATACCTCTGTTAGGAGCGAAGATGAGGCTCAATAATACGAGAATCGATAAAATGACGATGATAGCTGGGCCTGTCGGTAATTTTGGAACTGATGTACTCCAGATAGTACCGCCGATGGCGGATATCATGCCAAATAATCCTGCTAATATACACATGGTGCTCAGTTTATTCGTCCACTGTCTTGCCCCAACGGCGGGTGCAATGAGGAGGGAGCTAATCAAGATAGCCCCTACCGATTGAATACCGATGATGATGGTCATGATCAATAGTGAACGATATAAAATGAGGGTAAAAGTGACGGGAATTTGCAATGTTTTAGCGTACTCCACGTCGAAGGAGATGAGCTTTAGTTCCTTCCAGAATAATGCGGTTAATACAATGATGATGAGCGCCGCTGCAGATGTGATGTACACGTCGCGCGCTAATATGGTGGCTGCCTGTCCAAATATGAATTTTGAAAGCCCCGCCTGACCAGCATTGTTTAAGCTTTGTACATAAGTGAGCAATACCATACCGAGCCCAAAGAAGGCGGAGAGTATGGTGGCTAAAGCACCATCAAATTTGATCTTGCTATTTTCTACGGTGATGGTAATGAGCCAAGCCGCAGCGATAGAGGATAGTGCAGCACCTGCGATGAGAACTTCGATGTCCTTGATGCCCGTCAGCAAGAAGGCAATGACCACGCCGGGTAGTGCCGCATGAGATAGGCCGTCACCGATGAGGCTTTCCTTGCGAAGTACCGCAAAGGTACCAGCGATACCGCTAGCGAGGCCTAATAACGCCGTGCCGAGCAGTACCATTTGCGTCGTATAGGATTGGAGTATGGTCATACAATCCTCCCCTTGCCATAGGTGCGCTCAATAGCTTCGTCCGTAAATGTATCTGCTACGGGGCCATAGGCGATAGTTTGTTTGTTTACCATCGTTACCCAATCGAAATATTGGGGCACCGTATTTAAATCGTGGTGGACGACGATAACCGTTTTGCCTCGAGCTTTCATTTCTTGTAAAAGCGAAATAATAGCATGCTCTGTGGTTTTATCGACGCCCTTGAAGGGTTCGTCCATGAGGTAAATATCTGCCTCTTGGACGAGAGCTCTTGCGAGGAAGACGCGTTGTTGTTGTCCCCCTGAAAGCTGGCGAATTTGTCTGTCCACATAGTCGCTCATGCCCATTTTTTCAATCATGGAGAGGGCGAGTTCCTTATCCTTTTTGCTAGGTCGCTTGAACCAACCTAGATGACCATAACGACCCATGAGTACTACATCTAGTACGGTAGTGGGAAAGTCCCAGTCTACGCTACCACTTTGAGGGACATAGGCGATTTTTTTGTAATCGTTTTTGTCCATTGCTAAGTGGTGATCGATATAAAATTTTACACTTCCTGAGATAACTGTTAGTAGGCCGAGCATGGCCTTTAATAATGTGGACTTACCGGCACCATTAGGGCCGACAATGGCCGCTAAGGAACCGATGGGTACCTTCATATCTACGTCCCATAATACGGGTT
>ERZ773046.1885-NODE-1885-length-11139-cov-18.289968_pt1 | contig 11139 bp, 7 predicted proteins | sample MGYA00580634_ERZ773046 | MGnify/ENA primary metagenome ERZ773046 (study PRJEB29015, sample SAMEA2738127) | human oral metagenome | biome: human oral; feature: human-associated habitat; material: saliva | place: China | collected 2159 ... | reverse complement strand
AGCAGCTGGTGCGTCTTCTGGTGCCGGTTCTTCGGGATGCCGAGGCGCGCCGCGCGCGCACCTACCAGCCCCGCTAACCCTGCTTCCGCAGGTTCTTACCCCGCGCGGACTCTAGGCTGATACGACGAAGCCCCCTCGTACTAGAAATAGTACGAGGGGGCTTCGCCGCATCTAGGGGAGGGCACCAGCCGGAGGCGCTAGTCATCCTCGTGGGAAAACTCGTTGATAATCTCGGGGGTCTGCAGAGCAAACTCATCGGGTTCCGCAGTCTCGGGTGAGAAATCTAGGTAGTAGTTACCCTCAGAGGTTCGGGTGATGGTGACGTAGGTGCGACCGTAATCGAGTAGCTCGCGAATGCCGACCTTGGTGCCTTCGTCGAGTCCCATGCGCTTTCGAATATACGAGCCAAGCTCGGAGTTCGGGATGGTCGACATGTCCTTACCGCAGCGGTCAGAACCGCTGGCAACGCGCATGATGAGGTCTTCACCGTCATCGCAGTGCACCACAATGGGCGTGTTCTTCACTGGGAAGAAGTTTGACTGCCCAATGTTTGCGGGAACCGCGAAGTAGGCCTCATCCTTATTAGCTCGGATATCTCGCAGGCCCCAGTTAATGCCGGAACCGCAGTTGTACGAAGAGCCCTTACCCGCGTGACTGTACAGGTACAGCTTGATGGAGGAGAAGTCCTTCAAGCGTTCCTCACGTTCCGTCTCAGGTTCGGGGAGCGGAGGAACCGGAGGCAGAGACTTATTCGCCAGGACGTCGGAAGGCGCTTCAGGGAAGGTGAAGAGAGAATCAACCACAGGGTCGGTGCAACTCAGCGAAGCACCGAATAGCGTATCGATATAGTTCTCCGCATACTCCACCGACACCGGCACAAGAATGTTCTCCTGCTGGCATTCCGAAGCGTCTCGACCGATATTGAGGCCGTCCGTCGAAAGGTTAGCTGAGCCAGCGTAGGCAATATCGAAAGAGCCGTTCTGTGCCCAAGCGTAGAGCTTGGTATGAACCAGGGGAGAGACGCGAGGATCCGGGTAACGAATATCCAGGTACCCGTGACTAGCCTTGACCCATCCCTTGAGGATTTCGTGAGTCGTAATGCTTACCGCACCGTCTCGCGCCATGCCAACCAGAAGATGAACCTTAGGCGTGGAGGAGGTCGGGGTAAACTTGCTCATCTCTCCCCAATGACCGGATTCCTTGGAACGTCGTCCGGGGGTGAAGTCAGCCTGGTACAGCGCACTGAGAATGGTAGTTCGCGAGATATACCCGGTGACCGCCCACAGCTCATGTCCGGCGCAATCATCCTTAGGATACGGCGATTGGAGAACAAGCTCGGCGAGGTTGTCGCCCATGAGTGACGAGTAAAATTCCATGGGAATACGTCCTCCTTTTACCTAGAAAAGAGTGCCTTCTTTCTTCTCAAGTTCACGAATGCGCTTATCTACATCAATATTTGGTTCAATACCGTCGTAGTCATTCTCCATAAGCGTATTGAATAGAGCTTCGAATATGACCTGCGCACCGTCCGGGGGAACCGCCATGCCAATCTGGCGGCGTACATTCTCCTTGTTACCGATGAACTTGTACCAGTCAGGGAACGTCTGCAGGCGTGCGCGCTCGCGGTTGGTGAGGGCGCGGGGCTCTTCCCAATGGTAGATGTGCGTGCCGCCGCCGCCGGATCCGGTGACAGTGTATGCGGGCTTATTGGGGTCCAGCCGCTTATAAATCTGGCTGAGCTTAGCGCCACGCACATTGAGGCGCAGTTCCTCAGGCATATCGGTAGCGTTGAAAGCGTTCTCGCCGGGTTTAATGTAAGCGAGGCGCTGCTTCACCACCTCAGACTGGCGAGTGAGCTCATTGTTGGTTGCCCACTCGGGGATAGGAGGCTCGGTAAGCGCCTGCTTAGCGGTGCGCATCATCGAAGGTTCGGGAGTGGTGGGTTTCGGAACCTTGAATTCTTTGCCGCTGGCAATAAGGTCATTACGTAGGCCTACGATAATGATTCGGTGTCGAGCCTGGGGGAGACCGTACTCCTCAAAACGGTATTTATGAGCGACAACGGTGTACCCCGCACGCTGCATTTCTCGTAGGATGTAGGGAAATGCGGTACCTGCATTAGCGCCAGAAAGACCACCCACGTTTTCCGCCACAAACCATTCAGGTTTATGGCTCTTGAGCACGTGGATTCCATAGGTATAGAGAGGACCGTATTTACCCTCTAGGCCTTTCTGCTTTCCTACGAGGCTGAAGTCATTGCAGGGAAAACCGAACGCAAAGCCATCAATCGGAGGCAGGGTGTCGGTATCAAGCTCGCGGACATCACCGACGTACACGGTCTCTTCAGACGCACCGGGGGTGTTTTCGCGGTAGGTATCTGCAGTCGTGGGGTCGTAGTCATTAGCCCAGGCGTGCTCAATTTCGATGCCCGGAACCTTATCAGCTGCGTTGTGCGCGCCCAAGGCAATGCCGCCGGGACCGCAGAAGAGTTCACCCATTTTGTAGGTTTTGGGTGAGGATGATGTGTGCTTCTCAGCCATAAGGTTCTCCGAGTGTAGAAAGTATCAAGTACCTATGCGTGCTCGCAGGGTGTTGAGGTGTACCTGAAAATTTTAAATAAAAACGCTAATTTTAGCAGCTTTGCCCGTATCTTGGATTCAGCGACGGGCTTGGCAGGACATAGTTAGGGCGCCGCGTGTGCAATAAAGAGCCGATTAGCCATGCTTGTACATACTACGGCTCGTAGGAATGACGAAAACCTGTGCTGACGTGTGAGAACGAGTGATAAACTCACAGAGGAAGCTAACCATTGGCTCCTGTAATCACTCACATCTCTATTTTTCAATGAGGAGAACTATGGTAGAGGAAATTTCCCAGCCGGAACAGCAGATTTATGATGCTGCTTCGAGAGGACGTATCTCGTATGAAGAAGCATGTCGTCAGACCATTGATGGCCTGATTGTTGCGGGCATCTCTGAAGAAGTGATTGCCCCCGTCTACGAGAATGCTCTCAAGAAGATTCAGGAACGCGAGGCTGCGAACGCCAAGGGTGAATTCGACGAGGCTGCTACGTCTAAGCAGGATTACCACCACTGGTACGACGCCGCTAAGCCTGATACCCGCGCCTGGTCGTACCTGCGCGAGAAGCTCACTTCAAAGATTGGTGAAGAGGGTGCCTCGACTGTCCACCAGGAATCCGGTAAGGTTGTCGGTCTTCTTGCCGATCCCGCTACGAAGAATCTGACCCACAAGGGCCTTGTTGTCGGCTACGTGCAGTCCGGTAAGACCGCAAACTTCTCCGCAGTTATTACCAAGGCGGTTGATGAGGGTTACCGATTCATCATTGTGTTGGCGGGTATGTACAACAACCTGCGCCGCCAGACTCAGGAACGCCTAAATGCCGATGTCGTGGCCTCCCTACAAGACGCCGATAAGAGCGTTTACCCTCTGACCAATATCGAGGGCGATATCTCTCCGAATGCTGATCTTCTGCTAACGGGTCTGCGCACCAAGAACAACGTTATTTTTGCTGTGGTGAAGAAGAACCCCAGCCGTCTGAAGAATCTGCTGAAGCAGATGGAAGCCGCGAACCGAGAAGGTCTGCTGGACGACGCTCCCGTGCTTATCATCGACGATGAGTCGGACCAGGCAACCCCCAATACCGCGAAGGAAGACCAGACATGTTCCGGTATTAACCTGCGCATTCGTAAAATTTGGGATCAGGTTCAGCAGGGATCCTACGTAGCGTACACCGCGACTCCCTTCGCCAACGTCCTGATGGACCCCAACGATGATGAACGCTACACCGAGTATGTAGACTCTGACGATCCTGAGAATCCTGAAGGAAAGACCGTCGAACACTATCCGGGTATGTATCCCTCCGATTTCATCTACGCTTTGGAACGCCCGAAGGGCTACATTGGTGCATCTCGTATTTTTGGTACCCCCCTGTGGGCTACCGAGGATGAGGACGGTGTACTTGATGACGGTGCAAACATTGATGCGTTGCGCGATATCGATGAGTGGGAAGCTGAAATCCTGCGTCCTCCGACTCCGAAGGAGGAACGCGCCGGTAAGAGGTACGAGCCGGAGATGGTTCCCAGTCTGAAAGACGCAGTGCACTGGTTTATGATTGCCACTGCTCTTCGCCGCCTTCGTACGGGCAAGAAGCAGCACAGCTCGATGCTGATTCACTTCTCGTACAGGGTACAGACTCACTTCGAGGCTGCGGATGTCGTTAAGGAGTACATCGACGAGCTGAAGAAGGCCTACGATACGCCTGAGCTGAACGAGGCAATGCAGGACCTGTACGAACGAGAGGTTACTCGTATGCAGGCTATCCGCCCCGATGAGTCGTACCCCGCGTGGGATGAGCTGAAGCTTGCTGTAGGCCAGGCTATTCGCGAGACCAAGTGCGTTGTGGATAATGGCTCCTCGGAAGAACGACTGGAATACGACGACGCAGCGCCGGCTACCTATGTAGTTATTGGTGGCAATACCCTTGCCCGCGGTTTGACTCTCGAGGGTCTCATCAGCTCCTACTACCTCAGGACGAGCAAAACCTATGACGCTCTTCTGCAGATGGGTCGTTGGTTCGGTTTCCGTCCTCGATACGATGATTTGATTCGTCTGTGGACCACCAGGGACCTTCAGGATGACTATCGTCACCTTGCCGGTGTTGAGGATGAAATCCGTGAAGAGATCCGCATTGTGGGTAGCACCCCCAAGAGTGTTGGTGTGAAGATTCGTACTCACCCTGGTTCGTTGCAGGTTACCACCCGAAACAAGATGTACCACGCTACGACCCTCAGCGTTGATTACAGTGGTAAGCTCCACCAGCTGACTCGTTTCGAGGAGAAGAACGTCGATGTCCTGAACCACAATATTCAGGCATTTGAATCGCTTATCAATTCTGTCTCCGGTACTCGTGAGGTACTGCGCGGTAAGAATAACGGTAGTTATCTTTTTACGGGCGTGCCCGTGGATGTCGTCCTGTCCTACTTCAAGGACTTCAAGGCTCACCCTTCGCACTATGAGGCTGGCCCGGAGAAGCTGGTTGAGTGGATTGAGAAGTACGCTGACCAGGACTGGAACGTTGTCGTCTATTCCGGTACCCAGAAGGATATGCCGCAGCAGAACTTTGCTGGTCTGGATATTCGTATGGCAACCCGTAGCGCGTACGTTAACTCTGAGTCTGGTATCGCTGATTTGGGTGCTCTTGCTGTTGGTGAGACCCCGATTGTCGACCTCAAGATTCTTGCTGAGGCCGGAAAGTTCGCGGATACCGAAGCTTTGAAGGCAGCCAAGAGCCGTGCCGCGCAGTTGGGTTTGCGTTACCTGGAAGGTAATGTCCCGCTCCTGGTAATTTACGTGGTTAACCCCCATTCCCAGGCAAAGAAGGGTGTCCGCCGTCGTGATCTTGACGCAGCGGCACCGGTTGTCTTGCATGCGGTTGTGCTTCCTCAGGTGGCAGGCTCCAACTACGGTAACTTCATTTCGGTTGTTCCTAATTCGGTTGAAGACCTGCATCTCGACGAGGAAGAACTGGATGAGAACAGCTCGATTCTGGCAGCAGCTGACAGCGATGATGAAGGCGACTACAAGAGCGAGTAACCTCAGGTAACTTCTTCAGTGCCCATAAATGGGTATAGGTTTCGGGGTGGCATTTCACCGGATAATGCCACCCCGAAGCTTTATACCCTCAATAACACACCCTACGATTCAATAGTGCCCACAACTTCTACAGGGCAAGGAGATAATATCGTGAGCCTTAACTGGTTCCCCCTTCCTAAAAACACTGGTTCGATATCTGCTCGAGGTGCCTTGCGTACCCTGGGCCGTCCCAATCTGAGCCCGCTTGCTCTGGTGACCCGTGAGATGGCTCAGAACTCGTGGGATGCACGCCTCGAAGGGCACATGCCGGAGTTCGGCTGCCTGGTTCGGCACGCCAATCAGGGTGTGCTGAATACCCTGAGGAATGAGGTATTTGCAGCTGGTTTTGAGATTCACAGCAAGTACACCGGCATAGACCAGACTTTTAACCGCGGCGATGTTTACTTCTTGGAGTTCTGGGACCGTGGCACCGTCGGTCTTGACGGTCCGGAGCGCCCCGACGAAGCTGTTGAGGAAGGGGAGAGCCAGAACTTCGTTAACCTCACGATGAACCTTGGTAGCGATAACAAGGGTCAAGGTAACGGTGGCTCATACGGCTTCGGTAAAACGGCTGCTTTCAATATGAGCGAGTCTCAGTCCGTTATTTATTGGTCTGCCTTTAAGACCAAAACTGGCGAGATTGATTACCGACTTATTGCTGTCGCTCTCGGCAAAGAATATACGTATGGCGGTCGAAACTACACTGGTCGTCATTGGTGGGGATATGAGGGGCCCACAGTTAAGGGAACGGGTAACATTCTCCCGTTGACGGGAGAGCCTGCTCGTCGACTGGGCGAGGCTATTTTCTCTCGTCACTTTAATGACGGAGAAACTGGCACTTCAATTCTTATCGTTGATGCAAAGCCTGCAGAGCTTATGGAAGTATCAGACGATGAAGGTAAGATTCTGGATGACCCGGGTCGAATTATTGACCGTTCCCACGAAAAGATTCGAAATATCGTGATGTACCATCTTTGGCCTAAATTGGATGTTGAAGATGGAAATAGGTCTATGGATATCAGGATTAACAATGATCCTGTCTTAATTCAGGACCTTAAGAATAAGCCTGAATATAAGGGAATTGAGCAGCTGTGCTCAGCTCTTATTGATGTTCGTGAAATGGTCAGGCTCAAAAAAGAGAATATTGATTCTGAGTCATTTGACGGTGTTTTCTACTATAAGAGCTTTGTTTTTAAGCGTACAAGGGATTCCTACAATATTGGATATTTAAGGGTTGCTCGGGGTGCCTACGATATTAATGCTGAAAGGTCCATCTATCCGCAAAATACCGTATGTCTGATGCGTAATGAGGCCGAATTGGTTGTCCAGTACCGAAAGGTGAATGATCTGGATGATTCAAAGGCTACCTGGTACGGCGTGTTCAAGCCCAACCTTGAAACGGACGTTGCCTTCCGAGAGGCTGAGCCTCCGGCCCATGACGAATGGAATCCAAGCTCTCTCGAAAATGCTAAGCATAAGAACATTGTTGTTTATGCTGCTTCGAATATCACTAAGAGTCTGAAGAGTCTGTTTGAGTCGAAGGATACTAAGCGCGATAGCGGTTCGTTGGGTTCTTTGTCGAAGATTTCTCAGAAGCTTGCTCGGTTCAACCCGATTATGTCCGCCGGAGGTGGTGTCATTACTGAGTTGACGGATGAGGACGAAAGCAAGAATAAAAAACGCCCCGGGGGCGTTGTTCGGCGTGCCTCGGTATCGATTGATTCTGCAGCAATGACTGGTGTACACCCTCAGAATTCCGATTACGTGCAGTATCTCATTAGCTTCTCCTGCAGTAGCGCTTGGAAGGCTGGTCAGCGCGTCGGCATCAAGGTCTCTATCGCAACCGGTGAGGAAAAGACTCTGGAGTACACGGACTCTCACGACCTTGAGCCTTCTTGGAACGAAGGCTGGGGCCCTGATGCTAACGACACCCAAAAGGTAGGGCATATTTATGTGCAGTGGGACGGACCTGAAGATTCCGAGGATAACCAGGGATCTGTGGTCATCACGCTGCGTAAGGGTAAGACCTATATTTTTGAGGTGGAGGGCTAATAGCTATGGCAGGTAAGCGCGTAAAGGCATATCCTCATCTCACCCTTTTCCCGAACGAAGTGGAATGGGGCGAATGGGATATTCGTACTCAGAACGGCGAAATTGTTGACCCGGATGAGTTGCCCTCCAACTGGGATTACGATACTGATTTGGAACTCTCAATTTCCGTCAAAGTACGTCTTGAAGGAATTCGTCGAGTACTGGGTAATGAGGACTCTCTGCCTCGACTGATTTGTGAAGTCCAGTGTCGACCGACCCACTGGAGCGTCATTGAAGAGAGCCGAGATATTCAGCTCGATTCGGAATCATTTGTCGCGGTTGTTAGCGCCAGGATTCCTGGACGTAAGGTTGCGGGAGAACTGAAGCTCCGAGCAGCTCTGTTGGCGGGTGCCCTAAATATCGATGGATATAACACCGATGAAACCGCCTATATCGCTGTGCAAGAGGACAGCTTGTCTTTGAGTGCCAAGGGTGCTGGTATGCCGTTCTCGCAGCTTGATTTTTCTCGAGTGCGAGAGTGGGATAAAAACGCGCCATGGGTTGTAAGATGCGACGCTAGCGACCCGGAAGCACTGTATTCACGATGCGTGCGAGTATTTGTGAATACAAAACACCCGGTTTGTAAGGCTTTGGTGCGAGGAGATGAAAAGGACTATGAAATCCTAGAACCCGCTATTTCTCGAGATTTCCTGGCAACTCTTGTTCGAGAGATCTATATTTCTCATCTGAACGAGACTTCTTTGTATACGTCACAGAAAGAACTCACTGAAGGAAATTGCGAAGAGTTCCAAATCGTCACCCAGAGGATTATTAAAGAAAATTTCTCAATGACGATTCCGGAACTTATTGATGCACTGAAAAGGGATTGGAATTCTGTGCAGAGCAAAATCGATGGTATTACCGGGTACATGCAGAAGGGATGGAAGTAGGTATGGTTCAGCAGAACGTGGAGCCTGCCCAGCAGGATACTAGCCCTGAGACTATTCAGGCGCCTGCAGAGCAGGAAGAACAGTATCTTTACTACCGCCTGGAAGATTTTCTAGCGGGTATAGAGTTGCAGGAATGGAAAAACTCTGGAGTTCCGCTACACAATGTAGATTGTGGAGCAATCGACACGAATCTAGAGATTCTCAATATCGGCGGAAACGAAATTCCAATGCCGACTCTGGATAAACTCCGCAGAATCATCGATGAGGAACTCGATAGTCTTAAAGCTTTTTCTGATGATCGGGATAAGTGGAAGTACGAGTACTCTCACCGTGTCGGTAAAGCTCTGCACAAGAATCTGCATATGATTCGTGGTGAAGCTGAATCTATTGAGGTATGGCAGTTTATCGGTTTGCGGGTTCTTCCAGTAGCTGCTTTTGCGCGTTTTGCCCCGTCAAATACGGACCGACATATCGGTAACCTGCGCCGCCACGTCCTACGTCGCACCTGGCTGACTTATGATCTCCTGGGTGAGGTTATGGATGAGGGAGGCTACCTCACGGAAGATGACCTCAACCAGATTCTGGACCGAACCTCTATCTCGACGAACCGTAATTTGGCGTTGGCTCTCGCTCGAACCCTAAACTCTGTGGGCGCACCCAGCGAATATGGTTTGGAGAGGGGAGTCTCTGCTCGTAGGCTCAAACGTAAAATTGCGGAAGAGCTCACGGTCCGTATGGGTGTTGAGATGGTGCAGCACAAGTCGTATGAGGATATGTGCGCACTCCTTGAGACCATCAAGAACGAGGTTATCGAGGCTTTCAAACTGCAGGAGGATATTGAAGAAGAACAGTATGAAGATACCTGGGATTCTGAATCCGAAGCTGTAGAAGACTACGAGTCAGAAGATGTAGAGGTTGAAGAGTTGGAAGACTCAGAAGACTTTGATACCGAGGTTGATGAGTACGACGAAAGCTACTACGAAGATTTCTCTGATGAGGAGTCTGAAGAGGAGGAAGAGTCAGCAAATCTCGAGGTTGCTGCAGATATCGAACCTGAGGAACCTGATACTGAGGAATCTGACACTGAGGAATCCGATAATCAGGAACCTACGGGATCTCAGCCGTTCTTCGTGCCGGTTAACGAATTCCGCGAATCGAACCTCTTCAGCTCAACGCAGTACGGGTACTATGTTGACGAGGAACCCGAGGAACGTTCGTCACGTCTTCGAACTCCGCAGAGCAAGCTCAAGGCCAAGCTGGAACAATCAAGCCCTGAGGTAACTGCGGACGAAGAAGCTAAGGGGCAGTCCTCTGAAGCTAAGACTCACAGGAGCAAGCTCACGCCTCCCAAATCTAAGATGGGACAGTTCTGGGGCAACATGCCCTGGAAGCGCTAAAAAGTAAGAAGCCCCTTGTTCCGGTTCACACAAGAACCGGTACAAGGGGTTTTCGCTATAAAAACGGGCAGAAGCCTAGTGCTTCTTCTTCGGCTCGCACGCCACGCCGTCACCATCAGCATCAAGGCCGGGACGGTAACCCGGCTCGCCACGATGCAGCGGCGCCGCACCAGCCGCACGCGCTTCGGCACAATTCTTGTAGTAAACATCCGACTGCGCAGGAGCCTGCTGAGCAGGAGCCTCAGCCGCCGGAGCCTGCGCGGGCACCTGCTGGGCGGGCGCCTCCGTAGCTACCGGTGCCTGCTGAACAGGTTCAGCCTGCTGCGCGGGAGCCTCAGTCGTCGGAACCGGAGACGGGATTACCGTCGGAGAGGGAGACTCCGAAGGAGTCGCAGACGCACTCGGCGTCGGAGAAGAACTAGGGGTAGCCGAAACGGAAGCGGACGCAGAAGCAGACGTCGACGAAGACGAAGCAGAGGGCGTGACCTTCGGAGCACGAATAGACGAAGAGCAGCCGGTCAGCAGCAGAGCACCCGCAAGAACACCAGCGGTCGCGGCGTGAATTTTCAACACAATATTCCTTTATAAAGTGAGTGGACAAGGGTGTTCACCGTAGAACACACACTCAAGTGTAAAGGAAAATCATCTCACCCGCAGGCACTATTGAGTCTTTCAAACATTCTGACAAGGGAAGAAACACCAACCGGGCACAGCAAAGCCCCCTGTGCCGGTTCACGCAAGAACCGGCACAAGGGGGCTTCGCTCTATTAAGGTGTCTGCATCAGTTAGGGGCGCTGGGGGAGTAGCGCCCCCACTGGGATAGCTCTAGCGGGCAGCACTAGCCAGAACCGTTGCCCAGAGCCGCCGCCGCTAGGAGCAGTTGCCGTTCATATCGCAGGACGGACCCGCCTCCGCAGCATTGTTACCTGCCGCGTCACCAGTTGCTCCCGCCAGCGGGTTCAGGAACTCAACGCGGTGAGTCTCCTCCCACACCTGACGCAGCGCCTGCACCAGTGCCTCCGCAGGCTGCGCACCACTGACCGCCCACTTCGATTCAATCAAGAAGAACGGCACACCATTAATGCCCAGCTGGCGCGCCAACTGCTCAT
>ERZ773046.1882-NODE-1882-length-11149-cov-9.376690_pt1 | contig 11149 bp, 8 predicted proteins | sample MGYA00580634_ERZ773046 | MGnify/ENA primary metagenome ERZ773046 (study PRJEB29015, sample SAMEA2738127) | human oral metagenome | biome: human oral; feature: human-associated habitat; material: saliva | place: China | collected 2159 ... | reverse complement strand
CGCAGCTTCTCCGCCTGTTCGGGATCGAGGACGGTGGGTAGATCCCACTGCGTGGTGACGTCGCACGCCCACTCGAGGAGCTCGCGCACGTCGGCGTCGACCGAGTCAACCCCGGCCTCGTCCAGGCGTGCGCGCGCCCACGCCCGCGCCTCGTGCAGTCCCCACTGACCCTCCACCTGCGCGCTCATGCGTTCGCGGCAGCGGCCAGGCGTTCGGCCTCATCAGCCTCCTGCAGGGAGGAAATGACGGCATCGAGCGCGCCCGACAGGACGGCGTCGAGGTTGTGGGCCTTGAAGCCCGTACGGTGATCCGCGATGCGATTCTCCGGGAAGTTGTAGGTGCGGATGCGCTCGGAGCGATCCACGGTGCGCACCTGGGACAGGCGCTGGGCCGAGGCCTCGGCCTCCTTCTTCGCACGGGCCTCCGCAGCGAGGCGAGAGGCGAGGACACGCAGGGCCGCTTCCTTGTTTTGCAGCTGAGACTTCTCATTCTGCATCGACACGACGATGCCCGAGGGAAGGTGGGTGATACGCACGGCAGAGTCGGTCGTGTTGACGGACTGGCCGCCGGGGCCGCTCGAACGGTAGACGTCGATACGCAGGTCGTTAGGGTCGATGACGATCTCGTCGTCGTCCTCGATCTCCGGCATGACGAAGACACCGACGGCGCTCGTGTGGATACGTCCCTGGGATTCGGTGACGGGCACGCGCTGCACGCGGTGGACGCCGCCCTCGTATTTGAGGTGGGCCCACACGCCCTCGTCGGGGGCGGGTGTGCCCTTCGCGCGGATCGCAAGCGTGATGTCCTTGAAACCGCCGAGCTCCGTATGGGTCGCGCTCAACTCGGTAACGCTCCAGCCGTGTGCCTCGGCGTAGCGGCCGTACATGCGCGCCAGGTCGGAGGCAAACAGCGCAGATTCTTCGCCGCCTTCACCGGCTTTGATTTCGAGGATGACGTCCATCGCATCCTCGGGATCGCGAGGAGCCAGGATTTTGACGAGGGCCTCGTGAGCCGCTGCTTCCTCTTCTTCGAGAGCTGGAATCTCGTCAGCAAAGGATCGGTCTTCCGCAGCCAGTTCGCGGGCAGCCTCAAGGTCCCCCGCCGCCGTGCTCAGCCGATCAGCGGCGGCCTTGACGCGGCCAAGCTCGGCGTACCGGCGGCCGACGCGGCGCATCAGCTGGGGGTTCGTCAGCGTCTGTGGATCAGCCATCTGGGCCTCCACCTGCGCGTACTCCTCCAACAGCGGGCCCAGTGCGCCCAGCTCATCCGTCGCGGCCACGATTCACCACATCCTTACGAGTCAAACGTTTGAAAAAGCGGCGGCGCCGCCAGCCTTCAGGCCGACGACACCGCCGTCGAGCTATCCGCTCACCCTCACTTGGAGGGGCGCACGCGCTTGCCGTAGCGAGCCTCGAACTTGGCGACGCGGCCGCCGGTGTCGAGGATCTTCTGCTTGCCCGTGTAGAACGGGTGGCAGGCCGAGCACACGTCCACGCGCATCTCGCCGGAGGTGAGCGTGGAACGGGTGTGGAACGAGTTGCCGCACGTGCAAGTCACGACGGTGTCCACGTATTCGGGGTGGATGCCCTTACGCATGGGATTCTCCTGGATCGTTTGGTGCCCCGGGTCCGGACATGCAGCGTTCCTCGCATCTGACGGGGATTCGCCCTCCAGCGCGCGCAAGCGCCTGGGGCATGCCGGTGAACCGGTAAGCCGACATGTCATTATGGCACAGCAGCCCAACGCCTTCAAAGATGGACGCCATCAGGTGAGCGTGAGATCGGCTATGGGGGTCGGCCTCTCCTCTGCTCAGAACGACGAGGATGAGCCTGAGCCGTGGAAGCCACCCGAACTCGACGTGCCGTGCGAATGGGAGGACGAGTGGCTCACACGACTACGGTTGCGATAATCATTCGCGGTACCAAGGTTTGCCGGCGACGTCAGGTAGGTCTCGTATGAGAAGCTATATCTCGCGATTCCGTCATAGACGATGTAGCGGTTGAAGTACGCGGGCGGCACGTAGACCGGCGCGTTGTAGGCCATGAAACGCCCCGATGGGATGGCTGCGCTTCCACTCAGGTCGATGCCCGCACAGTGCGCTGTCAGGCGAATCGTGACAGCGGGATTGTAGGAGTGCGACCAGCCGTCGACGGAGTACGTGCCGATGTAACGCAGATCGTAGTCCTTGAGTTTTTCTCCCTTGCCCGCCTGCCAGCGCGAGTAGCGCCTGCGTCCCATCCACGACGTGTCGGCCGCCAGCGCGTTCTCGACGAACACCGCGAGGCGGAGCCTAGCCTCGTTCGCAATCCAGTCTAGGCACTCCAAGGCCGTGGCAGGTGTCATCTCTGCACGCTCAATGCTGCCTTGCAGGTTTTTCACGGCCACGCGCTGCTCGTTCGTCCACGCGCTGAGGGCGGCATACGAGGTGATGACGTGCTGATAGTTCGTTCGGTCCGCAGCCGTACGCGCGACCAGGTCCACCACGTACAGATCCTCGAAGACCGGCCCCACCTCATTGGCCCACACGCTGCGCCAGTTCGGGGAAAGCGCGAAGAACTCACACGCCGCCTCCATTGCTGCATCCGCGTCCGACAGGTCCTGAAAGGCTTGGGTGAGCGACCGCATCGTCGCCTGTTTCCCCCGAGCCGAGGCGATGCGGGCACGCACCTTCTCACGCTCCGCCCGCGCAGCCTGGTAGCGCGCGGTCAGACCACGCTCATAACCCCCTTCGGCGAGGAGCGCAGCAAAGGAACTCTCGACCCCGATGTGACGCTTTTCCATAGCGTTCCACTGTTCGGAGAGCGGCCTCGCGACCTCGTTTGGCCGACGGCGGGCTGTCCCTCCGATCAACCAGACAACGATTCCGGCGGCCGTCGTCGTCCACGCGTAAAGGGGAGGCCACGGAACGATATTCCCCCGACGCTGAGTGTTCTCGCCCGGGATCAGCGCCGCTGCCTTGTTCACCGCGGCGACGATGCCTTCGCTCCAACGCCCATTGCGGAAGTCATCCTTTGCCGCATCCTGGACGTCCTTCTGAGCAGCCGGGGGAAGAACGACATCATCGCCCACGTAGGTGCCCACCATATGATCAGCGGGCGACACGACCAGGATTACATACCCATTCGCCCAGGTCGATCCACCCGCGCTCAGCCACTCCGGATGATTGGCGCGCGCGTAGGTGACCACCGCCTGATCCATGTCGTCGCCGCTGAGACTATCGGTCGACAGGACCACGAGGTGAACGGCGCGCGTGAAACTAACGTCCTCGAGGACGGCATTCAGGGGCCGACCGCCGATGTCACGAAAACTCCCCGTCTCGTCGTGGACCTCCACGACGGGCGTAACCGGGTCACTGGGCTTCGGTGCCGCATGAACATTGACGTAGTAGGCAGCGCCCAACCACACGGGCGCGACGAGGAACAGGAGGAGACCGGCCACGAAGCGCAGGACGCGCAAGGATGCGGGCGGACGCTCCGCTTCCCTGTCAGCCCCATCGAGTGTCATAGATGTCATGGCTCTACTTTGGCATGAATGACAGTCGGTTGCTCGGTATCTCGCGTTCCTTCTGTCAAGCAGTCTGACGGGCGCCGTACACGACCGCTATGACCCTCAAAATGACGAGGACGAGCCCGAGCCTGAGAAGCCACCCGAAGAGGAACCATAGTCCGCGAAGCTGGTCGCGGAGCTGGATGGTTCGTCGTCGACGTAGCGGTCGAGATACGTCGGATACGCCCAGACGGACACGTTGTTCGCCTGGAAACGACCAGACCTTTCCGCAGCCTTTCCTGTGAGGCGCACGCCCGCAGAATTTGCGGTCAGACGGATCGTCGAGGCGGGATCGTACTCGTGGCTGCGCCCGACACTGAGATACCTGCCCTTGTAGAGCACGTCATGGGCGCTCACAGTGCCACCTTTGTTGCGTTTCCACCGCTCGTAGCGCTCGCGCCCAACCGAGGAGGTGTCAGCATCAAGCGCCTGTTCAATGAGCCGTGTCAGGCGCGCCCGGGCCTCGTTCGCGATTCGATCCAGCTCATAGAGCGCCTCGCCCGGACTCACCTCAGCGCGCTCCAGGCTGGTCCTGAGTCCAACGATGATGTCGCGCTGGTCTTTCGTCCAACGGTTTAGCTCCTCCACCTTACGTGCGACCTCTCGCTTTTTCACTCGTTTTCGCACCTTGATCGAGACGACGTCCGCCGCCAACAGATCTTCGAAGACCGGACCCACCTCGTTGTCCCACAGGGTATGCCATCCCGGAGCCAGCGCGAAAAAGTCACGCGCGGCGATGATCGCGTCGTAAGCGCTCGATAGACGTTCGATGTCTGCGGCCAGCTCCTCTCTCTCGCGTGCTGACTCGGCGCTGAAGGAACCGAAGAACCCCGGGGACTTCAGAACAGCAACGCGCTCGCGCACTCTTTTGCGCTCTTGGTTGGCGCACCCGTAGCGAACGGTCAGCCCCTTGTTGTAAGAGCCCGCATCGATGATCGAGTGGAAGGTACGATCCACCTCTGAGCGGCGCTTCTCCATATCGCTCCACGCCTCGGCAATGCGTTTTGAGCTATCTTGCACCTTCTGATGCAGGCTCCACCCACGCATGAGAACACCGATACCCGCAAGCGAGATGAGCCACCACGTCCAATGAGGCCAGACGACTCTGTTCTCAATACTCCGGCCTGCTTCGCTCGGAATGTACTCAGCTGCCGTCGTCGCCGCCGCGACTATTCCTTGACTCCAGCGACCCGCCCGGAAATCAGCCTTCGCAGCGTCCTGAATCTCCCTTTGGACGGACAACACTGGGGCAATGTCCTCGCCGAAGTAAGTCCCCACCTTACGGTGGGTCGGCGACACCGACAGGATCAGGTAGCCGTCGGCCCACTTATACCCACTGGGCGACATCCACTCCTGATGCCCCGCCCGCGCGTACGTGAGGGTCGCCTCGTCGAGGTTGCCGCCCACCAGGTCGTCCGTCGACAAGATGACGAGGTGAATGGGACGCGCGAACCTGACGCCACCGAGAGTGTCTGTCAGCGTACGACCGTCGATCAGCTCGAAGCTTCCCGTCTCATCATGCACGTCGACGGATGGAGCAACCAGCTCGTTTGTCGGCACCGTGTGCTGACTGTAGTCAACGATGGCGAATACCAGCCACGCGGGAACAAAGATCACCATAAGGACACCCAGCAGAATCCGGCCTATCCCACGCGTCGAGCGCCGGAAGCCTCGCAGTGACATGTGCCCGCGTTCCTCGGGTGCCGAATCAGTCGTCGCAGAAGTCATGTGTTCACTGTGCCATGGTCGCCACGCAATCGCTCGGTACGCTCATGCTTGCACCAACAAGGATGACATGTCGCCTCAGTCCGCTCAGGCCGACGAGGAAGCGTCGCCGCTGCCGTCCACATCCTCAGTCAGGTATCGGTCAAGATACATCGGCAGCAGATAGACGAACGAGCGACCAGCCGTCAGGACACCAGACGCCGGGGCTGGCAGCCCTTCCAGGTTAACGCCTGCGGAGTTTGTGATCAGTCGGATCGTGGCTGCCGGGTTGTATTCGATGTCAGCGTCCGCTTCCTCGCTCCAGTACTCTTCGTCGTACTCGGCGTTAGCCGCGGTGAGGCTGATGCCCGTGCCCTTCCACCTCGCGTAACGTTCGCGTCCCTGAGACGAGGCATCGGTTGCGAGCGTCGCCTCGATGAGCTCGGCAACGCGCGTGCGCGCGTCGTTGGCGATCCGGTCGAGTTCTTCCAGAGCCTGGGCGGGAGCGATCTGCCCGCCCTCGAGGCGCTTCCTGAGGTCGTGCACAGTGTCTTTATGATCACCCACACGCTCTCTGAAAGCCTCTACATCCGCCATGATGCGCGGATCCGTGCCCATTCCTTCGAGGGTATCCGCGACGTCGTCGAGAACGTCCAAGTCTTTGAAGACCGGGCCGATCTCGTTGTTCCACACGTCGCGCCAGCCGGGCGCACACGCGAAGAAGTCGCGCGCAGTCATGATTGCGACATTCGCGTCCGCCAGGCGAGCAATGCCCGCAAGAATCTCATCACCGTCGCTTCTTGACGTCTCGCTAAGCGAAGCGAAGAAACCCGGTGGCTGGTAATCGGCGATTCGAGCGCCGACCCTGGCGTGTTCGGCTTGGGCGCGCTCGTAACGCGCTGACAGACCGGCCTCGTAGTGCCCGGCACTGACGAGCGAGGAGAACACGCGCTCGACCTGCCCGCGCTGTCCCTCCAACGCCGCCCATTTTTCTGCGATCATCGTCATTTTCTGACGTCCCGAGCGTCGAAGATCCCAGCCGTGCCACAGCACGCCTATTCCGCACAGCGCCATGACCCAGCCGGTCCAATTCGGCCATTCCACCGCGTCCCCCATCCCGTGATGGGCCTGGTCATACATGGCGATTCCCAGCTGAAGAGGAGCCACGAGGACAAGAAAAAGCCCCAGCACGAGACGCAAACAACCACGCACGCCACTCCACAACCGGCGCGAGGTTTCCCGCGTAGCCTGTTCATCGCTCTCGTTCGGTGTCGTGTCCGCCATACCCCAACTCTGGCACACACCACAGTCAGTTGCCCGGTATTGACGCGCGCGCCCGACAAGAAAACGGGGCGAGCGGCTCTCGCCACTCGCCCCGCGTCAACCCGCCGATCACTCGGAGGGCGTCGTCTTCTGGATGAGCATGAGGAACTCAGCGTTCGACTGGGTTTCCTTGAGCTTGTCGAGGACCAGCTCGAGGCCCTGCTGCTGGTCGAGGGTGCCCAGGACGCGGCGCAGCTTCCACATGATGCGCAGCTCCTCGGGCGCAAACAGCAGCTCCTCGCGGCGGGTACCCGACGCGTTGAGATCGATCGCCGGGAAGATGCGGCGCTCGGCGAGCTGACGCGAGAGGCGCAGTTCCATGTTGCCGGTGCCCTTGAACTCCTCGAAGATAACCTCGTCCATCTTCGACCCGGTCTCCACCAGCGCGGAGGCGATGATGGTCAGCGAGCCGCCCTCGGAGAGGTTGCGGGCCGCGCCGAAGAACTTCTTGGGCGGGTAGAGCGCGGACGCGTCGACACCACCGGAGAGGATACGACCCGAGGCGGGCGCAGCCAGGTTGTAGGCGCGCGACAGTCGCGTCAGCGAGTCGAGGAGAACGACGACATCCTGACCCAGCTCCACGAGGCGCTTGGCGCGCTCAATCGCGAGTTCAGCAACGGTCGTGTGGTCCGATGCGGGACGGTCGAAGGTGGAGGCGATGACCTCGCCCTTAACGATCGAGCGCATGTCGGTGACCTCTTCGGGGCGCTCGTCCACCAGGACGACCATGAGGTGCACCTCGGGGTTGTTCAGCTCGATGGCCTTGGCCATCTGCTGGATGACCATGGTCTTACCGGCCTTGGGCGGGGAGACAATGAGGCCACGCTGGCCCTTGCCCACGGGGGCGACCAGGTCGATGACGCGCGGCGTGTAGGCCTTCGGCGAGGTCTCCATGCGCAGCTGCTCGGAGGGGTAGACCGGCGTCAGCTTGCCGAATTCGCGACGCGCCTGCGCCTGCTCAATCGTCATGCCGTTCACGGAGTCGACGCGCACGAGGGCGTTGTACTTCTGGCGCTGACGCTCGCCCTCGCGGGGCAGGCGCACGGCACCGGCGACCGCGTCACCGGCGCGCAGGCCCCAGCGGCGCACGTTGCCGAGCGTCACGTAGACGTCGTTCGGGCCGGGCAGGTAGCCGGAGGTACGCACGAAGGCGTGGTTCTCCTGGATGTCGAGGATGCCGGCAATCGGGGCGAGGTTGTCCTCGCCGCCGCGCGCAGGGCGCGCTTCGCGATTCTCACGGCCCTCACGATTCTCACGGTTGTCGCGGTTCTCGCGCTCGCGACGGGAGCGACGTCCGCGTTCGCGGCGTCCACGCCGTCCCTCGGTGTCGTCGCCGTCGGGCAGCTCGATGTTCAGGACGGTCTCGACGACGGTCGTGTCGGGTTCCGGCGTGGACTCACTGCGCTCGGAAGCGGGCAGCGGCAGGTCGAGAGTGACATGCGCGGGTTCCACGGCTCCCTGACTCACCGCGCGGCGGCGGCGTGAACGACGCGGGGCCTCGGCTGCGGGCGTCTCAACGGCAGGCATGTCGTCCACGGGAGCCTCGTGCTGCGCGGGAACGTCCGGGGTTTCAGACGACGAGGCAGGGGTCTCCTCGCCCGGAGCGGCTTCCTGCGTGGTCGGAGCGCTGGCGTCGTTGCTCAGGAGCTCGATCAGCTGGGGTTTACGAAGCTGGGAAATGCCCTTGAGACCGCGGGACGCGGCCAGGGCCTTCAGCTCAGGCAGCTTCATCGCCGACAGCGACACGGTCGTCATCTCGGCGGGGGTTTCGTTGCTCACGAAGTGGTCCTTACTGGAATGCGCCCAAGTCGGGCGAGGTGAATTGCTCAAGCACACGAGAAAGCTTGATGGAGGAAGATGCGCAATGAGGGCGCACCGCAATGATCGGAGTCGAGCATTCGACTCGGACCTGAAAAAAATATAGCAAGACCGCCAGCCAGCTGTCGATTAGACAGCGAAACTGACGGTGCTTGCGCAGAAACTCACAGATGAGAGGCTAGTTAGAACTCCACCTTCGCTAAAGATCCACGAGTGATCTGCACGCCGGAAGCGGCCACCGTGAGGGGAAGGATACGCCACCCCGAGTCCGCGGCTTCGCGGCGAATCTGCGCGCCAACGGGTTCCAGCGAGATGACAGTGGGTCCGGCACCCGAGACCACGGCGGCGTATCCCGCACCGCGCAGCCAGTCGACGAGGACCAGCGAGGGCTCCATGGCACCGCGGCGCTGCTCCTGGTGGAGGCGGTCGCGCGTCGCTTCCATGAGCACCGCGTGCAGATCCGCTCCCCCGCTGGCCTGCGCGTGACCGGACAGGATCGCAGCGAGCGCGCTCGCGCGGGCGACGTTGAAGCGCGCATCCACGTGAGACACGTTCTCGGGCAGCGCAGCGCGGGCGGTGGCAGTACGCAGCTCGAAGTCGGGAATGAAAACGACGGGAGACACGCACGCCGGCGGGTTCAACCGAAGCGCACCCACCTCCTTCGTGTCCTCGTTCATCCAGGCAACGGTGGCCCCTCCATAGACGGCGGGTGCAACGTTGTCGGGGTGTCCCTCCAGCTCCGAGCCGATCTCGAGGATCTCCTGGCGCCCCAGCACGTCCGGATCGCCGATGAGCGCACGGGCCAGCGTCAGGCCGGCGACGATTGCGCTCGCGGAGGAACCCAGGCCTCGCGAATGAGGAATGCGGTTCATGCAGCGCATGCGCACCCCCACCTGGGGAGCGCCCGCGTGGTCCAGGGCCAGACGCAGAGCGCGAACGACCAAGTTATCCTCGCCGAGGTCGACGTTGCCAGCCCCCTCGCCTTCGACGACGACCGAGGTCGACCCCGTCGTCGCGTGGATTGACACTTCGTCCCACAGGTCGAGCGCGAGGCCCATGCAGTCGAAGCCGGGACCCAGGTTGGCGCTCGTCGCGGGAACCTTCACCGCGACAAAGTCATCATGCACGCGCACCTCACTCACCCTCAACGCGGATCGTGGAGGTCACCTCGCGCACCGCGTCGGACACGGCGAGCGCACGAGCGACGGCGCGCAGGTCTGCCTCGCGGGCCTGATGGCTGGTCACGACGATGACGCACGCACCGGGAACCTCGTCGTTGCGCTGGTGCACCGACTGGATCGAGACGCCGTGGCGGGCGAAAATACCGGCGACGTCGGAGAGCACGCCGAGACGGTCCTCGACCTGCAGGCGGATCTGGTAGCGCGTGTGGGTCGATCCGGGATCGAGGATCGGCAGGTGGGCGTAGACGGATTCGCGAGGGGCGTGGCCTCCGAAGGCGCGGTGATGCGCAGCGGCCACGAGGTCGGAGAGGACGGCCGAGGCCGTGGGAGCCCCGCCGGCACCCTGGCCGTAGAACATGAGGCGTCCGGCGTTCTCACCCTCGACCAGAATCGCGTTGAAGGCACCGTCGACGGAAGCCAGCGGGTGGTCGGATGGCACCTGGGCGGGGTGGACGCGCATGGCGACGCCCTCGCGGCCATCCTCACCGATGCGGCGCTCGGCAATGGCCAGGAGCTTGATGGTGTGGCCGACACGAGCGGCCTCTTCCATGTCCTCCTTGGTGATATTGGAGATACCTTCGACCGCGACGTCGTCGATGCCGACGCGCGTGTGGAAGGCCAGCGAGGCCAGGATGGAGCACTTCGCTGCGGCATCCAGGCCCTCGACGTCTGCGGTCGGGTCGGCCTCGGCGAAGCCCAGGTCCTGCGCCTGCTTGAGGGCTTCCTCGTAGCTCAGGCCCTTGGAACTCATGGCGTCCAGGATGAAGTTCGTCGTACCGTTGACAATGCCCATCACGGTGGTGACGCGGTCGCCGGCCAGCGACTCGCGCAGACCGTATACGACGGGGACCGCGCCGGCCACGGCGGCCTCGTAATAAAGGTCTGCGTCGTTGGAGGCGGCAGCCTCGTACAGTTCGGGGCCGTGGGCGGCCAGCAGCGCCTTGTTACCCGTCACGACCGAAATACCCTGTGTGAGGGCGCGCAGCACGAACGTGCGCGCAGGCTCGATGCCGCCGATCAACTCGACCACGAGGTCCATCCCGTCAATCGCCTCAGCAGGGTCCGTCGTCAGCAGCTCGCGATCAATCGGCGAGTCACGCGGAGCATCCACATTGCGGACGAGAACGCGGCGGACCTCCATCTCAGCACCGGAACGTGCCGCGAAATCCTCACGGCTCGACTGCAGGATGCGAATGACCTGGCTACCAACGGTTCCAGCTCCAAGAACGCCAACTCCGAGGACCGGACGGGGTGCAGACATAGGAATTTTCTCCTTCGTGAAACGGGCACTGACACCAGTGTATGTGGTCAAAGCCCCCACTTTCTTTACGGGGACCTTCGTCCTACAATTGAAGCGTGGGAGACTTAAGACCCACACCCCTGAGACACAGAACATAGGTCGATAGACGAAAGCGGTTGTCCCGCCCCATCGGTCGTAGGACAATAGACCCAAGCGCCGGAATCCGGCGCACTGACGGAGCTTTGCTCCCTACAACCGTCCCCACAGGGATACGGAAAGATCCGAGAAGAGGAAGAATGACGACAGCAGACCAGAAAGCCTGGGAAGGTTTTGTCAA
>ERZ773046.1880-NODE-1880-length-11164-cov-8.831938_pt1 | contig 11164 bp, 7 predicted proteins | sample MGYA00580634_ERZ773046 | MGnify/ENA primary metagenome ERZ773046 (study PRJEB29015, sample SAMEA2738127) | human oral metagenome | biome: human oral; feature: human-associated habitat; material: saliva | place: China | collected 2159 ... | reverse complement strand
TTGCAACTATCTCAAGCTATTTTGTATCGCTCTTAGGTTCTATTACGCTTCTTATGGAATTTGGCATGGCTTATCAGAGCATTACGGTAAGTATTGATCGAATTGAGCAGATTCTTGATTTACCTCAAGAACCTGTTGGGAGCATCATCCCATCAGAGAACGTCAATCAAATTACCTGTACAAATGTATCTTTCTCTTATCCACATACAAATAAAGTGCTGATGAATAACTTGTCTTACAGTTTTGCAAAAGGAAATATATACGCTATTACCGGTGGAAACGGAACAGGCAAATCTACATTTCTGAAACTCATTAACGGAGAATGGTCTTCTCACCTATCAGGCAATATTGCCATTGATGAGGATTTGCTCACTCAAATTAATCAGTATGAACTCCGAAAAAATACTCTTGGATTTACCGAACAAGAGCCAAGCATTGTTGACGATACAGTAAGAAATAATCTGACCCTACTCTGCAAAAAGCAACCAACAGATGAAGAGATAATCAGGTATATCAAGCTGTTCAATTTAGAAAAATTGCTGCTTGGAGACGATCAAAATCTTGACGTTCGCCTGGGTGAAAGAAGCTCTGCTATCTCTGGTGGAGAAAAGCAAAAGATTGCAATTATCCGCATGATGCTTATGAACCCAAGTGTTATGTTGCTTGACGAGCCAACTTCTGCATTAGACCAGAACAGTGTTGATGTCCTTCTTAATCTTCTTAAGAAGGTCAAGCAGGACCACATAATACTTCTCATATCTCATGACCCTAAAGTGGTGGAGGCAGCCGACCATATCGTAGAGCTGTAATTTATTGCGCGGTGCGTCCCAGCAGCACAACTGCCCAGGCGGCAATGCCTTCTTGAGTACCCACAAAGCCAAGGCCTTCGGTAGTGGTTGCTTTAACGCCAACTTTATCTGGCGAAACACCCATGACCTCTGCCATGCGGTTTCTCATAGCATCGCGATGAGGAAGCAACTTAGGCGCCTGAGCTGCAACGGTGCAATCACAATCCAGAAGCTCAAAGCCCTCATTACGAACAAGCTGCATAACATGGGACAGAAGCACCATAGAATCAGCACCCTCATAAGCAGGGTCTGTATCAGGGAAAAGCTGGCCGATGTCGCCGGCGCGCATAGCTCCTAGCAGGGCATCCATAAGCGCATGAGCCAAAACATCAGCATCGGAGTGGCCGAGAAGACCTTTGGTGTGCTCAATTTTGATGCCACCTAAGATAAGATCTCTACCCTCTACCAGGCGATGAACATCGTATCCGTGGCCAATTTTAAGCTCTGGCATGCTCACTCTACAGCCCCACTTCCGGTTGCGCCTTCTACCAGGCGACGGCTGAGCGTAGCCTCAACAATTGCAAGGTCAGACGGGTACGTGACCTTCACGTTTTCTCGTTGCGACTCAACGCACAGCACGGTAAGACCAAGTCGCTCAACTAACGACGAGTCATCGGTTCCCTGGTAGCCTTCCTGGCGAGCTACTTCGTGGGCTTCAAGAAGTGTGCGTGTCTTGAACACCTGAGGGGTCTGAGCAGCCCAGAACGTTGAGCGGTCAGGCGTATCTACAATGGTTGCACCATCTACGCGCTTCAGCGTATCAGTTGCGCGGTGAGCCAAAATTGCTCCCGCAATCTTAGGCGACTTGCGAACTGTACCAATGACCTGCTCAATGGTCTCTACCTCAATGAGCGGACGAACCGCATCATGAACAGAAACAAAATCATATCCAGCAGGCACTACCTGGAGCGCGTTGTAAACCGATTCCTGTCTGGTAGCACCAGACGTTGCAAAGTGAACAGGCTTGTGGAGTACAAGCTTGCCCACAACACCCTCTTGAACTGCAGCGCGTTTCTCGTCAGAGCAAGCAATCACAATGTGAGCCACGCTTGGCGCGTGATCAAACGCAAGGATTGACCAGCTCATCAGCGGAAGACCGCAGACAGAAATAAACTGCTTGCCGTCAGGATATCCAAAGCGCTCGCCAATGCCACCGGCCACAATGACGGCAACGGTATCGGCTTTTGCTCCATGTGTTGTGAGGCGAGAAGGACGTGGCTTTGACACGACCTTTGCACAGGTGCTGCTTGCAGCCATTATTCTGACTTACCCCACATTCTGCGGAGACTGTTAGCAAGTGCACCGGGGTTCTCGACACCCAGAGATTTGAGGCTGGATGTATCGTTTTCTGCAACGTGGAGCAGCTGCTGCAAGTTGTCGTAAGCGTCAACAATTCTGGCCGCAATCTCATCGTTGACCACATGAACGCGGGAAAGCGTGCGCAGGCCCAGAGGCTCCATGGACGCATCTTCTCCGCGGCCATCGGAGTAGCCAAGAATCTGGCCAACACTTTCTGCGGAGCGTAGCTCGGTGTTAGCCGTCTCGTGGAAGCGGCGGCGAATGGCGCGCGCCTCTTCGGCGGAAGAATCTACAGCGTAATCGCGAATCATCAGGTTATAAGCCTCGTCGATACCGCCTAGATACTCCTCGCGCTGCATAGCGGTGGTTTTTCCCTCGCTACCTAGCTCCAAAAGACAAGAATCAAGCTGGTCAGCGGCACTCAAAAGAACCTCAAAGAGGTAGAAAATACCTGCTACATCGCCCAGGGTAACGTAATTATCAAGCTCTAGAGCGGTCAAGCGCAGAAGCGCGCGATCAAGCTGCTGGCGTGTATTTTGCATAGCAACCGAAAGCTGATTGACGGTAGACATAATGGCTGGTACCGACTTTAGCGGAATAACGTGGCCATCAACGTAGACCGTAATCAACGAACGGCGAGAAGACACAGCAATCACAATTGACTTGGTGAGCAAGCTCATGCGAGCGGCAGTACGGTGGCGAGTGCCTGTTTCTGCAGTTGGAAGCGTTGCATCAGGATTGAGGTGGAAGTTGGCGCGCAGAATTCTGGTGAGGTCTTTGTCCACCACTACAGCGCCGTCCATCTTGCAGAGCTCAAACAGTCGGTTTGCCGTGAAGGAAACATCAAGTTTGAAACCATCTCCGCCCGCAGCAAGGACGTTTTCTGTATCTCCCACGCAAATGAGGGCGCCCAAGCGGCCGGCGATAATCATGTCCAGTGCAACGCGAAGCGCTGTACCAGGGGCAGTCATCTTCAGAGCGGTGGCAATACGGTCCTCGTTTTCTGTTGCGCTTGGATCAAGTTGCGTTGGCTCCATGGCTCTCCCTCAATTACTTGCAGCTTACAGGCTGCGTTTTGCGTTCTGGTGCGTTTGCGGCTTCAGTTTGTTTCAACATTTCAAGTATACGGTTTTGTTGCCGGCGCGTGTAGTGACGGTTTGGAGAAGACGGGTTTCTCGCCAAGAGCTTCTGCCAAGAGAACTGTGCGTTTTAGCTGCGATACAAAAAGACCCGAGGCAGAACCTCGGGTCGGAGTGTCTTACTCGGCGGAGGACATCAGGTCGGACGAACCGCCTGCGCTACCCTGTGGCAGCGAGGATGGGCCCATGCTGACATCCATCTGGTCAAGCTGCGCCATGGTCTCTTTCTTGCGAGGCTCCGGGATGACGCCCGTGGTCTTGGTGAACACAAGCTTCTTACCCTCAGCGTCAACATCAACAGCAACAATGTCGCCTGCGGTCCACTGGCCAGAGAGAAGCTCCTCAGACAGTGGGTCTTCAATCATCGACTGAATGGTGCGGCGCAGCGGACGAGCGCCGTAGACAGGATCGGTTCCGTCTTTGGCAATCAGGTCCTTTGCGGCCTCGGTGAGCTCAATGGACATACCATTGGCAATCAGGCGATCGCGCAGCTCAAGAACCATGAGGTCAACAATGCCACGAAGCTGCTCGGTAGAGAGCGACTTGAAGACAACAATCTCGTCCACACGGTTCAAGAACTCTGGGCGGAATCCACGCTTGAGCTCGGACATAACACGGCTGGTAATCTCTTTATCGGAGAGTCCCTTAGAGCCTTCTGACGAGAAGCCCATGGTATTGGTACGGGCAATCTCGCGAGCACCAATGTTGGATGTCATGATAACAACCGTGTTGGAGAAGTCCACGTGACGGCCTTGACCGTCAGTTAAGCGGCCCTCGTCCAGAATCTGCAACAAAATGTTGAAGACGTCTGGATGTGCCTTCTCAATCTCATCAAAGAGCAGGACAGAGTACGGACGCCTGCGGACAGCCTTGGTGAGCTCGCCGCCCTCATCGTAGCCCACGTATCCTGGAGGTGCGCCAACCAGCTTAGCTACGGTGTGACGCTCCATGTACTCGGACATGTCGTATGAAAGCAGGGCATCTTCAGAGCCAAACAGGAACTCTGCCAGGGCTTTTGCAAGCTCAGTCTTACCTACGCCGGAAGGTCCTAAGAAGATGAAGGAGCCGCCAGGGCGCTTAGGGTCTTTGAGAGGACTACGGCTTCTGCGGATTGCCTTTGCAACCTTAACAACAGCCTCATCCTGACCAACAACGCGCTGGTGAAGGATGTCTTCTGTACGAAGCAGCCTTGAAGCCTCAGTCTCGGTGAGGTTAGAGACAGGAACGCCGGTGATGCCAGAGACAACCTTTGCAATGTCGTCCTCGTCAACGGTAACAATGTTCTTGTCCAGCTGCTCACGCCACTCAGTCTCTAGGCGATCCCTCTCTGCTACCAGGGATTTCTCCTGGTCACGCAAACGAGCTGCTTGCTCAAACTCCTGAGCGCTTGCCGCCTCGGACTTCTGGGTACGAACGCGGAGAAGATCTGCATCTACCTGGGCAATCTCTGGAGGAAGGCTCATCTTGTGGATGCGTGCGCGAGCGCCAGCCTCATCGAGGACATCAATTGCCTTGTCTGGCAAGAAACGGTCCTGGATGTAGCGGCTAGAAAGTGCAACGGCAGCCTTGATAGCAGCCTCGGTGTAGTGGACGTGGTGGTGCTTCTCGTAGCGGTCCTGAAGACCGTGGATGATAGAAATGGTGTCGTCGTTGTTTGGCTCGCCGATGTTGACAGGCTGGAAACGCCTCTCAAATGCAGCGTCCTTCTCGACATGTTTACGATACTCTTCTGCCGTAGTTGCACCAATGACCTGGATTTCTCCACGAGACAGCGGTGGCTTCAAGATGGACGCGGCGTCGATGGAGCCCTCTGCGGAGCCGGCGCCAATGACGGTGTGAATCTCGTCAATGAAGAGGATGTCATTCTTGGATTTCTCCAGCTCAGCAACAACCTTCTTCATGCGGTCCTCAAACTCACCGCGATACTTTGATCCTGCTACCAGGCTTGCCAGGTCAAGCGTCCAGACCTGCTTTCCGCGCAGGATGTCAGGAACGTTGCCAGATGCAATGAGCTGAGCTAAACCCTCAACAATGGCGGTCTTACCAACGCCGGGATCGCCCAGGATAAGTGGGTTGTTCTTCTGGCGGCGGGCAAGAACCTGCATGACACGCTCAATCTCGCGGTCACGGCCAATGACAGGGTCAAGCTTTTTATCTGCGGCAAGCTTAGTAAGGTTGCGGCCAAACTGCTCCAACATGGAAGCGTCGTCGTTTGCGTTAGGACGCATCTGACCAGCGCCAACAGGCATGCCAAAGATGCCACCCTCAATGCGAGGCTCTGCCATACGAGGACCAGCTGGTGCATCTTCTGGAGTCTGAGCAACCAGCTCATCAACGGCGTTTCTTACGGCATCGCCCGAGACACCCATGGTACGCAGGGCATCCATAGCACGACCGTTACCCTCGGATACAATACCCAAAAGCAGGTGCTCAGTTGCAATATAGCTCTGACCGTGGGTCATGGTTTCTCTGTACGCGTCCTCAAGCACGCGTTTTGCGCGAGGAGTAAACGGAATGTGGCCGCCAGGAATAGGGTCTCCTGCGCCCGTGGTGAGCTCTTTTACGGTTGCCAGAGCCTCGTCATACGAGACCTCCAGCTTAGCCAGAGCCTGAGCAGCAATGCCCTCCCCCTCTTTGATGAGAGCAAGTAGCAGGTGCTCGGTACCAACATACATCTGGCCAAGACCGCGAGCCTCGTCCTGAGCCAAGCTCATGACTTTACGCGCTCTGTCAGTGAATTTATCAAACATGTGCTGAAACCTCTCAAAACTCTCTATATATTTCTGATTTATACCCATCAGAAGGCTCTGCAAACATACGACTCGCGTTGGATTTTTCTCCTCCGTACGAACCACACAAAAAGCCCGGTACCTGCAACGAGCGGATACCGGGCCAATGTGTTTATGTACTACGCTGGGGCAGCTAGGCTTTCAAACTCTTAGCGCTTCTCAGGCTTGAGCTGTGGGAAGAGAAGGACGTCGCGAATAGAAGGCTGATCACAGAAGAGCATAATCATGCGGTCGATGCCATAGCCAATGCCGCCCGCTGGTGGCATACCGTACTCAAGTGCGCGGATGAAGTCGTAATCGTACTCCATGGCCTCTTCGTCGCCCTGACGCTTAGCCTCCATCTGGGCTGCAAAGCGCTCCTCCTGGTCAACGGGGTCGTTGAGCTCTGAGTATGCATTTGCATACTCAGCGCCACAGATAATAAGCTCAAAGCGATCAGTCAGGCGAGGATCGTCTGCTTTGCGCTTGGTAAGTGGAGAAACCTCTGCAGGATAATCGCAGACAAAGGTTGGGTTTACGATGCTCTTCTCGCCAAGCTCGTCGTAAATCTCAAACAACAGCTTGCCTGCCTGCCACTCTGGATTCCATTCAATCTCGTAGCGGTCCAGGACTGCACGGAGTTTCTCGACAGGAGTGTCAATGGAGAGCTCCTCGCCGGTGACCTCGGACGCAATCTCTGCCAGGGGTGCGACGCGCCAGTTGCCGGAGAGGTCAACCTCGGTGCCCTGGTAGGTGATGACCTCATGGCCCTCCTCGCAGCCGCAAGCCTTGCGAGCAATCTCCTGGAAGAGGTTCTGGGAAAGCTCGCGCATACCGGCCAGGTCAGAGTAGGCGGCGTATGCCTCCATAGAGGTGAACTCTGGGTTATGCGTGAGGTCGGTGCCCTCGTTTCTGAACTGACGACCAAGCTCGTAAACGCGCTCAAGACCACCAACAAGCAGGCGCTTCAGCGGAAGCTCGGTTGCAATGCGCAGGTAGTTCTCGGTATTCAGTGCGTTGTAGTGCGTAATGAACGGCTTTGCGTTTGCGCCGCCAAGAATCTCCTGAAGAACAGGGGTCTCAACCTCCATGTAACCGTCCGCCTCCATGAACTGGCGGATGATGGAGATGATTTGGGAGCGCTTGCGGAACACGTCGCGGACCTCGGGGTTCATGATGAGGTCAACGTAGCGCTGGCGATAACGAACCTCGCGGTCGGTGAGGCCGTGGAACTTTTCAGGCAAAGGACGCAGCGACTTGGAGAGAACCTCCAGTGAAGTGACTGCCAGGGAAAGCTGTCCGCGGCGCGTACGCATGATAGCGCCGGTTGCGCCGATGATGTCGCCAAGGTCGAGAAGACCCAGGAGCTCCCAGTTCTTCTCGTCAAGGTTGTTGATGCGGCAGAAGAGCTGAATCTGGCCGGTATAGTCCTCTACCACGACAAACGCGATCTTGCCCTGGTTGCGGATGGCACGGACGCGGCCGGCCACGGAATAGACTTCCTCGCCAGTCTGGCCGTCCTCGAGGTCGGCGTAGCGCTCCTCCAGCTCAGCGACGTGAGCGGTGACGGTGGACTTGATTGGGTATGGGTCAACGCCGGTGTCGATGAGCGCCTGGCGACGGGCACGGCGCTGTGCGCGCTCGTCGTTGATGGAAGCCTCTGGGGTGACCTCGGTTGCGTCGACGTTCTCGGCGGCGGTTGCGTCAGCGGCGGCCGAGCTACCAGCGATGTTGTTCTCTACTTCGGACATGTATCCTCCACGTAAAAACGCCCCGCGCCAGACGGACACGGGGCGACCAAAATCTTTTGTGCCAGTCTAGCGAGTAATAGAGGTAATGGTGTACTTCTTCACCTTGCCGTTTGGCGTGGTGAACTCAACCTCGTCGCCCTTCTTATGACCAATAAGAGCCTCGCCAGCTGGGGACTCGTTAGAGATCTTGTGCTCAAGGGAGTTAGTCTCAGTAGTACCAACAATTACATACTTAGTTGTCTTGCCTTTTGCATCAGCAAGCTCGACGGTTGTGCCGATTGCAACGGTGACGTTGCGCTTGCTGCCGCCCTCGACAACCTTTGCGACAGAGAGAATCTGGCGAATCTCGTTGATGCGGGACTCGTTGTGAGACTGCTCTTCTTTTGCAGCGTCATACTCGGAGTTCTCAGAAAGGTCACCAAAACCGCGAGCCTCTTTGATGCGCTCAACAATCTCGTCGTGTTTCTCGCCCTCACGATAAGCCAGCTCATCGACAAGCTTCTGACGGCCTTCTGGGGTAAGTACAATCTCTTTAGTAGTGTCCATCGTGTTCTTTCTGTTGATGGGTCAGTCGGTCTATACGTGTGAGATGGGGTTACTCAGCCTTTTTGGACTCTTCGTCCTCAACGAGCTCAGCCTCTGGCTCCTTGGCTTCTTCCTTGGTCTCAGACTCCATACCATCACGGACGCTCTTGACGGTCTCGCCGACAGCCTTGCCGAGCTTTGGAAGGTTCTTAGGTCCAAAGAGAACCATGACGATAACAACAATAATCAGAAGCTCAGGAATACCAAGTCCTAAAATCATATAAACCCCCAGAAAATCTTTTCCTGTAAAAGCGTTCAGAAAAAACGCCGTATCGGCTAGTATAACCGAGGGAAACCTTACTAACAAGGAATTAACATGGTCTTACATGATTTTTGGACATTTTTTATCTGGTCGACCGTAGCGGGGCTTGCCGTTATTGGCATTTACCAGCTATTTCTGTTAATTCTACGCGCTCGAGGCGTTTTTGTGACGCGTACCAAATTTGGCCTCACGATGATTTTTGACTCCGAGGACGCCGACGGTACGCCCATTAGGCTGCTCAACGTTAACGGCACCTTCCAGTCTGTGAGCTACATTGCGCCTGAGCTGCGTTTTGAGCTCTGCGTGCACTATCACCGTATGATGGCGAAGGTCATCCAGCAGGTATCTGCTCGGGGTCACGTTGTAGTCATGGGCGGCGGAGGTTTCTCGCTGCCAAAACACCTGGCTACGCACATGAGCGGCGGCGTTATTGACGCGATTGAGATTGATCCGAAGATAGTCTCGCTTGCACGCGAGCATTTCTTTCTGGACGAGGCTCTAGCTGCGGCTTCAAGTGAGCTGCGAGTCATCGAAGATGATGCGTGGAAGGTGTTGCAAGACGCAGAAGCCGGCAGCGTTGACGTGCTGGTAAACGAAGTGTTTGCTGGTCGGAAGTCGCTTGGACCCCTGGGAACTCCAGCCGGCGCACAAGTGGTTAAAGAAAAACTTGCAGATGGCGGTGTATATCTGGCTGATGTTCGCTGTCCGCTCGAAGGCCACGGGTCTACGCTACTTCCCCAGGTGGCAAACGTCTTTGCGCAGGAGTTTGCGCATATCGCTTACGTGCCCGAGTGGCCTGATACTCCTAAAACACCAGGTAACAACCTCTTAATTGCAACCGACGCGGATATTGCGCTTCCTGAAGGTGCTGTTGTAATGAAATAATGTCGACTGAGGGCCGACCACTATCCAATTGACCGAGCAACATCCAATCACCCAAGAAAATTGCATATTCCATCTTGTTTATGCGGATTTTTGTATCAATAATTTGACTCACCAAAATTCGACCCCTCTTTTGGGTAAAAAATCCGTTTAGTTGGAGGTCAAATCGCAATCACGAAAATTCCTAACTTACGTTTGCGCAGGTGGCAAAAAGTGTCCAGATTTTGCTATTTTTATCCGTAACAAAACCGCAGGTAAATGGCTTGCATAAAAACCAGTCGCTACTGCATATTCCAACTAAACGCATTTTTTACCACTTGCATGACAAGCGCTCAGCAAAACCGCAGTTGGCATTAATCTGACTTGCATTTCTCCGTTAAAACGATTCTTTCAAAAGAATTTGAAAACACGACTTTGGTATTTGAAAACATCACCTTGTCAGTTTGACCAAATTTATAAATGCACAGGTGAACATATATGTTTAGTAAGAAAATCTTTTCAAAAAAAGAAGGAGATTTCTTCTAATTCTCGTAAATACGTAACAGAATATGGGTATTGTTATCGCAGATAGAAAACATATTCTATCTGTGCCAAGTACGGCAATTATTACAGCTGATGCGCTAAGGAGGCATCATGAAGACGGGTTTTGAACTACTGAACGATCCATTTTTGAACAAGGGAACCGCTTTTACGCAGGAGGAGCGCCAAAAGTATGACCTAGTAGGACTTCTTCCTCCAAACATTCAGACCATCGAGGAGCAAGCTGAGCAGGCATACGTGCTTTTCCAGCAATATCCTGACCTCGAGACAAAGCGTCACTATCTCATGAGGCTTTTCTCTGAGAACCGCACGCTGTTCTATAACCTGTTCTCCAAGCACGTTGAAGAGTTCATGCCTATCGTCTACGATCCAACCATCGCACCAGATATTGAGCAGTATTCTCAGCGCTATGTCGATCCACAGTATGCATGCTTCCTGTCAGTTGATCGTCCTGAGGACCTTGAGACCTCTCTTAAAAATGCAGCCGCAGGTAGAGACATTGATCTGATTGTCGTCACCGATGCAGAAGCAATCTTGGGTATTGGCGACTGGGGCACCAATGGTGTCGAAATTTCAGTTGGCAAGCTCATGGTTTATACCGCCGCAGCTGGTGTTGACCCTAATCGCATCATGCCTGTTGTTATTGATGCTGGTACCAATCGCCAGGAACTTCTTGATGATCCGCTGTACCTAGGTGAGCGTCATAAGCGTGTTGACGAGGATCGCTACAACACCTACATCGACAACTTTGTAGCTACCGTTGAGAAGCTCTTTCCTAACCTCTATCTGCACTTCGAGGATTTCGGTCGCTCGCATGCAGCGGCAATCCTTGATCGCTACAAGAACACTTACCCTGTCTTCAACGACGACGTCGAGGGTACTGGTATTGTTACCCTCGCAGGCATCCTCGGTGGCCTCAATATTTCTGGCGAGAAACTCGTCGACCAGGTATACCTTTGCTTTGGCGCAGGAACTGCTGGTTGCGGCATCGCTGAGCGTGTGCTGCAGGAATTTGTGGACCAGGGAATGGACCGTGAAGAGGCTCGCAAGCGCTTCTACCTGGTAGATCGTCAGGGCTTGCTCTTCGACG
>ERZ773046.1875-NODE-1875-length-11182-cov-9.346455_pt1 | contig 11182 bp, 8 predicted proteins | sample MGYA00580634_ERZ773046 | MGnify/ENA primary metagenome ERZ773046 (study PRJEB29015, sample SAMEA2738127) | human oral metagenome | biome: human oral; feature: human-associated habitat; material: saliva | place: China | collected 2159 ... | reverse complement strand
AATCTGCATCCAGATGGTTACGTTTTTGATGCCTCTGGTGTCGAGAAACTCTTTGGGTCGTCACGCGCGGTGGGTGCAGCGTCCACTAAAGCCGCGACTACCGGAGCAGCGGCTACCACTCAACCAAAACACGTGACGGTTCTTGCAACAGGCGCGATAACCAGCCGAGTCGTTGAGGCTGCTCAGCGAGCTGCAGAGCAGATTGCCTCAGAGCGGGATGTTGTCACTCAGACAAACATCGAGGTCTACAGCGTATCGAGCATCAAGCCACTTAACGCAACTCTGACGGAAATCTGTCAGAACTCTGACGTGATTATTACGGTTGAAGAGCACAGCATTTTGGGTGGGTTTGGCAGTGCGGTTGTCGAGCAGATCAGCGCTTCAGATGCATGTCCACAGGTAATTCGTGTAGGTATGCCCGATAAATACCTTGAGGCAGACGTTCACCACAACATTCTTGCGCGTGCTGGGTTGTCGGTTGAGGGTCTACAAGAGGTCCTTCTCGCCAACTGTTAAATTAGGACCTAAGAAAATAAGGAACTAAGAAAATAAGAGCCTAAGAAAAAACCCAAGGGAGCCTTTGCTGCCTTGGGATTTGTGTTCTATGGTGCCCCCAACGGGAATCGAACCCGTATTGCCGCCTTGAAAGGGCGATGTCCTAACCGTTAGACGATGGGGACGCGAAGAAAAAGTATAGCAAAGATGCTGCAGATTTCTAGGGCTAAACGGCGCGATTTTGGGCTTTCATCTATTCTTCGTTTTCCCACCAGTCCAGCCCGGCCTTAAACGCGTAGTCGCGAGCGCTCTGAGTCACGTCGGGCACCGACTCTGCCCACGAAATAAATTCCGGTACGTCGGCGATAATCGCTTCGGCCTCGTGAACTGCGATAACGTTCTCGGCAAACGTGTCAGGCGTAAAATTGATCCTGCACGGAATATAGAGATCAACAAAAGATGGCCTGAGCAGCGCATATGCCGCCCCCTCGCCGAGGTTGACAAAGCCTTTGAGCGCGCGCTTTGCCGCGGGCATGCGATTCAACTTGAAGAACAGCAGCGTAAACGCCAGACGCATCCAGGCATTTGACTGATACCCGCAACTCTCGTCAAGCTTGTGGAGCCCTTCCTCATCTTCCAGGCGAGCAAGAACATATGCCAAGGTAAAACGCGCACCCAGCAAATCTGTTGACGAGAAAAACAGGAGATCTTCACAGGCTTTTTTGGAGAGCTTGAAGCAGGCGCAATCGGTTGTGACCTGGGCAATCTGCGCGTAGAGACGCAAAAGTGGTCGAGCTTCAGCGCAGGTCCAAGCATCACCTTGCTCTTGCTTTGCTTGCTCTAGTTTTGGTCTAAAGATGGGGTCGAATTCTTTTTGCAGGTCAAGCAGGTCATTGAGGATTGCCGCGGGATGATTGTTGGAGATCTGCGCCAGGATTCTTTGGGCTTCAAGGTTGATGCTTGTGTTGGTAAGAGCCGGGTTTTCAGTAATATTTGTCATCTGATTATGCAAGAAGTTAAGCAGGTCCATGCGGCTTGAGAAGAAGTCAGCATCGGAATCAATTTCTTTAGTAATTCCAGCCTGATACTTGCCAATGACGTTGACGTATTGAGCAAAAGCTTTTTCTTCCTCGTCAGCAATGAAGTCTTCAGGGGAAGCCTCTACCGCAAGCTTCAACTCGTAGAGAGCAGCTTCAGAGACGATGTTCTTTTCTTGAGCACACTTGGCTACCAAGCGATCTACCTGCTCACTGACCATATCGTTAGAGGAATGCTTAATCACTCTGCATCACCACCTGAGTGTGGATTATTTGGCCCGTCGATATGCGGTCCGTGTGGTCGCGGACCAGCGGGGAAGCTGGGGCCGCCAGGGCCAGCAGGGCCGGAGCCGACCGGGCCGTCAGGGAAGTCGGAGCCGACCGGGCCGTCGGGGAAGTCGGATCCACCAGGGAACGAATCAGCAGAAGCAAACAGGGCATTTGCCTGCATCTGCAGCTCTTTTTCTGCAAGTTCAACGGTCTTTGGGTCTCTCGCCCTAACTTGATCTGCAAGCCAACGACCAAGAACACCGCGTCCTATCAGGTCATTTCCTTCTTGCAGCAGCACCGTTGCCTCTGCAATGGCAATGATGAGCTCGTCCTCAGAATAGGGGAGCACGTTAAGGCGCGAGAACTCTCCCTCGGGCAAATCCTTCTGTACAAAGAGGCAAAGCGTTGCCTCGGGATAGCGCTCAATCAGCAGGTCAAGGTAGTGTTCTGCCTCAACCAGCTCACGCTTTTTGAAGTGAATGGCCAGGCGAGCCAGCAAAATCCACGGGTCATCTGCCCCTCGAGGAGGATCTAGCTTGCGGTACTGGTCCATAAGGTTGTCGAGGGCGTCTTCGTCCTCAAGTTTTGCGTATGCGAGCGCAAGCGTAAAACGAGCATCGGCTGCGTCCGCAGCGTCAAGCTCCAGGAGTTTCTCGCCATATGCGATGGCGTCTTTGTTACGGCCGCAGATAAGCGCGCGAGAAGAAAGCGTGGCTAACCAGCGCTTATAGGGGTTGATAGCCAGGCGCTGGGCAAGCTCTGCCTGCTCGGCGGGAAGCCCTTGCGAGGACTCTTGCGCCTTCTGGTTGCACGCGGCCTCAACCTGGGGGAGCTTCTCCACAAGGAACTGGTAGTAGGCGTCAAAAAGCCTGCTATTTGAGGCGTGGAGCATGCGCTGGGCGTCAAAACAATTGGGGTCCAGCTGAATTGCCTGGTTGAGGAGGCGTTTTCCCTGGTCGATAAGGGCCTGCGCCTGAGATTCTTCGACAAACGGCAGGCGATAATCAACAATCTCGGCCGCTTGCGCAACTAGATTGAACGCGCGGTCTTCGTCGGTTTGAGGGAGGGAATTGCGGTCGTTGGAGAATCGCCAGTTGAAGTCCTTCATCAGCGTAGCAATGCTGTCCTCGTCGCTGACTTGCGTGCGAGCAAAGCGGAGGATAAGCCGCTGGTAGTCCTCTTTTACCGGGTCAAACGCCACAGGATTCCTTTCTCTCTTACGTAATGATATCGCAGGTTATTGAGGTGTGCGGCGCAACTCCGCGAGCGTCGTAAGAAGATTGCGAACGGCAGACGGAAACGTTTGGAGTGGACGGGTTTCTCGCCAGATGGGCGTCAGGTTCCTGTCAAAGGAGTGTATATATTCTGAACGATATTGCATAAAATGACACTTTCATTTTGGTCAGGTGTCCAAAATGAGCTAGAATAGAAATGTTGAGAAGAAGTAATTGCGAAGAATGGCTTCGCTAGCCGCTTAGGGAAGCGGCACATAGTTAAGGAGAGGTTTTATGGGACGTTTTACAAATCCACGCGATCTGTATTTTGGCGAGGGCGCTCGTCACGAGGTTAAGAACCTCAAGGGTAAGAGGGCAGTTATCGTTTCCGGCGGCAGCTCCATGCGTCGTGGCGGCTTCCTTGATGACATCGAGAATGACCTCAAGTCCGCAGGTTTTGAGGTTGCTCACATTGAGGGCGTCGAGTCCGATCCTTCCGTCGAGACCGTTATGAGCGGCGCTGCTAAGATGAGCGAGTTCCAGCCAGACTGGATCATTGCTATCGGCGGCGGCTCCCCAATCGACGCAGCTAAGGCTATGTGGATCAAGTACGAGTACCCAGAGACCACTTTTGAGGACATGTGCAAGGTCTTTGGTCTTCCTGAGCTCCGCACCAAGGCTCACTTCTGCGCAATTTCTTCTACTTCCGGTACCGCAACTGAGGTAACCGCATTCTCCATCATTACCGATTACCAGAAGGGCGTTAAGTACCCAATCGCTGACTTCCAGATTACCCCTGACGTCGCAATTGTTGACCCTGAGCTCACTTACGGCATGCCTGTTAAGCTTGTTGCTCACACTGGTATGGACGCACTGACCCACGCTATCGAGGCATACGTTTCTACTGTTGCTTCTATGTACACCGACGGCGACGCTCTGCACGCAATCCGCGAGATTGTCGAGTGGCTGCCAAAGTCCTACGCAGGCGACAAAGAGGGACGTCAGCACATGCATGACGCACAGTGCCTTGCTGGTATCGCATTCTCCTCTGGCCTTCTGGGCATCGTTCACTCCATGGCTCACAAGACTGGTGCTGCATTCTCCGGTGGACACATCATCCACGGTTGCGCAAACGCTATGTACCTGGGCAAAGTCATCCAGTTCAACGCTCGCGACGAGCGCGCAAAGACTCGCTATGCATTCATTGCTAAGGAGATCCTGCACCTCGAGGGCAACACTGAGGACGAGCTGGTAGAGGCACTTGTTCAGAAGATTCGTGACATCAACGACGCTCTTAACATCCCACAGGGCATCAAGAACTACGGCGAGGGTGGAACCAAGTCCGAGACCTCCATCATCGACGAGAAGGAGTTCTTCGAGAAGGCTCCAGAGGTTGCTCGCCTTGCTATCGAGGACGCTTGCACCCTCTCCAACCCACGCAAGCCTACCCAGGAGGAGATGGAGCAGCTGCTTAAGTGCGTCTACTTCGACCTTCCTGTTGAGTTCTAAGATCTAGCTTAGACACTTAGCTTCGCTAAAAGCCTGGTAGCGTTCCGCTACCAGGCTTTTTTGTGTGCGCCGGCGTTGGCGGACGGCAGGCTTGCAGGTGGGCAAGTGCGGGCGGGCACGACGACGTGCTGGTAACATGTGCAGACGTGCACGGATGGGCGCTGCGACGTGCTGGTAACGTGTGCAGACGTGCGCGGATGGGCATTTCGGTGTCGAAAGTTCCTCGAGTCACCTCCAAGTGGTAAAAAATGCGTTTAGTTGGAGATTTCATTTTTCTGTATACAACGTTTGCCCAGATAAAAGTTTTTGAGGCGGTAAAAAATCGTCTTAGTTGGAGATAAAACGTCTAATTTTCAATTTTCATTTCCAACTAAACGCGTTTTTTACCTTTTTCGGCACATAATTTTGAGCTCAAAAATTACGTATTCATGGAAATGAATTTAATTGCAGAATTATTCAGAATTTTGAAACCAAGCCAGAGAAGTTACATGATGAACTCCCGCAGGGTGCCAAACGACAAATCTTGCACAGATTTCCTGTGTGATTTCAAATCGGTCAGATTACTTGCGCCATTTCCGGGTATGGAATTCATACTTTTTCGCGAAGGAGTGCTATGGATTACTGTCTTTCGTACTTTTCAGCATTTAATTTATTGATAAGTTCCTCTAGGCCATTTGATTCGTCGTCGGCAGCAAATGCTATGGTCAGAGCGCCACTTGTTCCCGAGTCTACACCTGGAGCGGCCATGGAACGAGAGTTTGCCGTCTACTATGGACACCTGCCGGAAATACAAGGCGTGCGTCTTCACCAGGAGTCTAATGGTAAGGTTGACCTGCTAATTCGTGATGTGAATTCTGCGTCTACAAGAGCAAATGTTGCGCTTCACATCTGTAATACGAAGGTTTTACCTTCGTCACTCCTGCCAATAGATACTGACTTAAAAGGATTTGTGACATCTCCAGAATTCACTTATTTGCAGATCGCGTCAAAACTCGATTTCATCGGAACAGTTCTTGCAGGCAGCGCGCTATGCTCTGATTATTTTTTGAACCAAAATGGTCACGGTGGAGTTTCGCAACGCCAAAATGGCCCTCTGACAAATCGCGCTGCAATTGCAAAGTTTCTTGCCACACAAGGAAGAAAGCGCGGCATCATTCCAGCTAAACGAGCGCTTCAGCACATCGTAGAGAAAGCTCGGTCGCCCCGAGAGACCTCGCTTGCCCTGCTATTGTGCCTCCCGTATAACCTCGGTGGCTTTAATCTAGGAACCGTTGAGCTCAATAGGCCAATTGAACTGGAAAACAGATATGGCGAGAAAATCACTCGAATTCCTGACTTAACCATTCAGCTCAAGGACAAGAGGCAGAAGCGGGCTACAGTGTTGCTAGATTATGACCCTGCGGTAACGCACTCCGGCGGCCAAAAAATCACGCGAGACCTGGACAGGGAAAACGAGCTGGTAACGGGCGTTCAGTGTCCGCATTTTTCGGTATCTGGCGAGATGCTTAAAAGCTTTGAAAGCGTTCAGGGCTTGGTCCGCCAGATTCGCGAATCTACTGGAATAACTGCACGTGACACGACTATGTCAGATCTTGAAGAGCGACAGCGGGCATTATGGACACGACTGTTCAAAGCTAGGTAAAGTTCCGCTTGAGCCGAATAATAATTTGCCTGAACTTAGATGAACGCCCGTTCAAAACCAGATAGCAAAACCAGCTGCCACGTCTTTTCTGCGCCGCTTGCCGTACAATAGAGAAGCACAAACCGCTCATAATCGCACAGCCAGAAGGAGAAAATCGTGGAAGTCAACGGCCTTATCGACCATACAAATTTGAAGCAAAACGCAACCGCTGAAGACATCAAGAAACTTTGCGCCGAGGCAAAGCAGTACAAGTTTGCAACTGTCGCCATCAATTCTTGCTGGGTTTCCCTGGCTCACGCCGAGCTCGAGGGCTCTGGAGTTGGCATTACTTCCTGCATCGGTTTCCCTCTGGGCGCCGCTTCAACTACAGCTAAGATTGCCGAGGCCAAGCAGAGCGTCGCCGACGGCACTACCGAGATTGACATGGTCATCAACGGTGGCCACCTGGTCGCTGGCGACGACGACTACGTTATCGCTGATATCAAGGCTGTTGTCGAGGCCGCCGGCTCCGTGCCCGTTAAGGTAATCCTGGAGTGCTGCCTGCTTGATGACGAGCAGATCGTTCGTGCCTGTAAGGATTGTATGGCTGCCGGAGCTGCGTTTGTCAAGACAAGTACTGGCTTTAGCACCGGCGGCGCAACTGTTCACGATGTCGCTCTGATGAAGCAGACTGTCGGCGACACTTGCAAGGTTAAGGCTGCTGGCGGCATCCACAATAAGGCTGACGCTGAGGCAATGGTCGCAGCGGGCGCTGATCGTCTGGGCTGCTCCAGCGGAATCGCTATTGTCACCGAGTAGCTCGCTGAACTGGATTTTGCTGGACTGTCACTCCACTGAACTGGAGTTTTCAGGCCGGTAGTCCACTGAATTGGAGTTCGCCAGCTGGCATCTCACTGATAGATAAATGAAGACGACCTCGTAGCATGTGCTGCGAGGTCGTTATTTGTTGCAGTGAAAAGGGCACAAAAGCTGGCGAGAAACCCGTGTAAGCTGCAGCAACAATCGCGGCGAGAAACCCCTTGGAGCAGCGAGTCGTATCGCGCACCGTGCACCCGCCGTGGCAGCTCTAGCTGACGACAACCTCGCCAAAGCCCAGGTTGCGGGCTTGCAGTTCAATCGCCTGCATACGCTCATCGCTTGGAGAAGGGGAGTTCTCCATCGGACCGCGCACGCCAAAATGCCTGAACTTCATGAGGCGAATGCGCGTCTGACCAACCTTCTCGCCAAGTGTTGAGGCAATGCCATCAACTGCGGCTTCAGCGTCGTTCCAGCCTTCGGTCACGATGACGCGGACCTCTTCCAGCTTGTTTTGCTCGGCCAAAAATGCAAGATTTTTGCGAACTGTGACGCCATTTTCGCCGGTCAGGTGCTCAAACCACTGATCATCCCAAGCTTTAACGTCAAGCATGACGCCGCTTGAGAGGGCCAGCAGGTCGCGGTATTCGGTGAAGTCGATGGTTCCGTTTGAGTCGATGAGGCAGTTCAGACTAGCCGCGTTGCAGTAGGTGAAGAGCTCGTAGAGGAAGTCGGGACGGAGCATGCATTCGCCGCCTGAGGTGGTGATTCCGCGGATGAACGGCATGTTGGAAATGCAGCGGTCGGCCACCTCGCGTGCGCTGAGCAGCTCAATCTTTGGCGTGGATTTGTGCTGACAAACCTTGATGCAGTTGTCGCAGTTGATGCAAATGGAGTTGTCCCACACAACCTTGCCGTCAGCCACGGACAGGGCGTGAGCTGGGCATGGCTTGACGCATGCCTGGCAGGAGATGCACTCCACCTGGGTCTCGGGGTTGTGGCAGTAGGCGCAGCGAATGTTGCAGCCTTGCAAGAAGACGGCGGTTCGGCTTCCTGGGCCATCTACCAGCGAGAAGGGAATGATCTTGTTGACAGGAGCAACACATCCAGTTGGATGTGCTGCTCCTGAATTGGTTGCTGGGACGCTTGCGGTTGTGGGACGCGCCGCTTCGCCGCGTGTTGCTCCCAAAGTTGTTTCTGTTGCAGTGAAGGTCACGATTGCGCAGCTCTTCTCGCTAGTCGCTCATGCGAACCTTGCGGTCGGCAAGGTGGTTAGCGGTGAAGTTGCCCAGGCCGTCGTGAGCGGTGTCCTGCAGAACAACGTCGCCGGACTGGAACTTCTTCATCTCAGAGCGTTTAGCCAAGAAGCCGGTAATGCGGACCAGGTCACCCTCGGAGCTGTAGAACGAGAGGTACTTGTCGTCGATGGAGAATGCGGCCTTGACCACGTCAACGACAGCGTCTGGGTTGCGCTCAGCAGTTGGCTCAGCTGGGAAAATGTCGGAGACGCCACTGTTGAAGAAGCGGTGCATGCGAGCGCTGTGGCGAATGTGGTCGTAGAGGTTTGCAGGCTCGTCGCCAACCTTGATGCGGACACCAGGGGTAACGCCCTGCTGGTCGGAGAAGCCAGCCTGTGCGTGCAGGGTGAAGCGGCCGCCAAAGACCTCGGAGTAGACGGCGTCAAAGCTGTTGACCTGGTCGGCAATCTTGACCATGATCTGATCGGCCAGCTCATTGGCCTCGTCGTCCTTGCCGTAGGTGCGGCTGCTGTCAAGATGCAGCAGCTCAGCGACGCACTCGCTCATGCCGGCAACGCCAAACATGCCGCAGAAGCGCTCGCGAGAAATGAGGCCTTCCTGAGCCAGGAAGCTGGTCTCAAAGAAGTTGGAATCCTCAACAATAAAGCGGACGCGCTCGTTCATGAAGTTCAGGACCTCGCCAGTTGCGGTTGGCAGCAGGTTGTTCATGAAGTCGTCAACGTTGGTTGCAAGTTTTGCAAGGCCAGGGAGAAGTACGCGGCTCAAAGTGTAAGCGCCGCCACCCATAGGAAGGACGTTGTAGCAGCTTACGACGGTGTACTCGCCAGGGTAGGTCTCTTTGTGGATGCGGTGGTTAGCAAAAGCAGGGTTGGAGCAGACCATGGTGGTTTTGACTGCCAGGCGCATGAACTCGTCGGACGTGACCTCTGGATCGTACTTGAGAGTGAAGTTTGGAACGGCGTTCATGAGCTCGCGGTCAACCTCAAGCAGCAGTCTACCTGCGCGAGTGTCCTCTGGACCAATGTTTGCGTGGCAGTAACCACTTGCAACGGTGCGGTCAATGTGGTTCAGGAAGCGGCGCAGACGAGGCTTAATCTCAGCGTCGGTCATGTCCTTCAGGAATGGGTCGATAATCTTGTCCAACTGACCAACATAGACAGGGCGGCTGGTGACAGAAGGAACGTTGTCGTAGAGAGCAGCAAGGCCCCAGAGCAGGTCATCAAGGGTCTCTGGCTTGTCAAAGCGCAAAAACTCGGAACCGTTCTGAGCAAACACCTGGTAGTCAGGGCAGATGTAGCGAGGACGGTAAGGAGCGTTGCCCTCACACATGTCGTCAAGAGCGTGAGCTGCAAAAAGACGGTCAAACTCAGCGGTGGTCTTGATAGGGTGCTCGGAGTTCTCGGCAGCCTGAGCCAGGTGCAGAACCTTCTGCTTGTACGAGAGGTTGTCGGAAGTGATGATGTCCATGAACTCGCTCATTAGTGCTCCTTACGTTTATCCTGCAAAAACAGGTTTGTGATTGCGACGGGTACGTCGGTCGTTCCAAGTTATGGTGCACCGCATTGCGCGGCGCGCTGCCTGGGGCGAGAAGAACGGTCTTGCCCAAGCGTTGTGCCAGGTACAGAGGTTAGTCCAGAAGGTGGGATTCTCCCTCGTGTTTCATTGCGTCGTCGAGACGCTGGAACTGCCTCTCGGTAATAACAATCTTGCCGTGCTGAACAGAAACCATGCCCCTCTCCTTAAGCTCATCGATGCCGCGGGCAACAGTTTTTGTGCTGGTACCAATCTTGTCTGCCAGCTCTTGCCTGGTCAGACGCACCGTAAACGGCCACTCAACAACGCCGCGGTGAATCTGATCGCGCGTCAGCTCGCTAAGCATGTACATCAGGCGCTTGGTTCCGCTCCAGGTCAGCAAGCTGCGCTCGTAGCCAGACTGACGCGTCAGATTCTTGATAATCCAGCGTGAGCGGGTGAGAAGTGCCTCAGGGTCCGAGCGAATCCACTGCAGGTAGTCCTCGCGTGGAACCGAAATAAACTCGCAGCCGGAAGTTGCGGTGAGCGATCCCAGGTAAAACGGGCTCTCGCTGATAACTTCCATCTCACCAAAAGCAACGGGCGCACGATACTCGTCAATAACATACGTGCTACCTGCGGAATTATGCGACGTGGTGCGCACGGTACCGCGGCACAGAATGTACACGTTATCAACGCGGTCCAGCATGTGGACAAGGGTCTGCCCGGAATTAAGACGAATCTGCCTACAATGAGAAAGACGATTAGCGGGAACGCGAGAAGCCCATTTGATGATCTTCTTGCGAACGTCGGAGTCAAGACTGTCAAGGTAGGTTAAAACGTTCACACGAGACCTCGCTGTTCTTGCTTCGTAAGTCCTCATTACAGGACAGTTTTGGCTTAAGTTTGAGTAATTGTACCTGCTCCCTAAAATAAAAATAAGGACTTTTGTCCACTTTTTGAGACAATTTTCTTGAACGGTATCGGGCTGCGATTAGGTTGCGGCCAACCAGCGATCAGTCTGGGGTCAACCCACGGTCAACCCACGGTTAAGCTGCTGCAAGACAGAAAAAGCCCCCACGTCAAATGAACTGCCTCCCATTTCTTGGACACGAGAAATGGGAGGCAGTTCAAAACACACCTAAGTCGGATAATCTGTTAAAAAGACGTATACATGACGCAGAAAATACCTCAATCATGCAGATTATCGTCATTAGGTGTGTAAAATGCCCGCAATTGAGCAGAATATCTGACTTAGGTGTGTTCCGTAGATACTAAATTTATCGATAGTTAAATTTCTTATATTTATCTATTCATTTTTAAGCATATTAGATGAAGTTTATGCATAGAGATGCATATCAGGTAGTGCGACCGCCTAGCTATCTGGCTATCTAGATTAGAAACATATCGATTCTTCGGCAGAACCTACCAAAGCTGCGCTATTTTGTG
>ERZ773046.1873-NODE-1873-length-11185-cov-4.865229_pt1 | contig 11185 bp, 10 predicted proteins | sample MGYA00580634_ERZ773046 | MGnify/ENA primary metagenome ERZ773046 (study PRJEB29015, sample SAMEA2738127) | human oral metagenome | biome: human oral; feature: human-associated habitat; material: saliva | place: China | collected 2159 ... | reverse complement strand
AGTCTGCGAAATGTTTGCCTCCCGCCGACAAGCACCGATAGAGCAGGAACTGAGAAGCATCATAAGGGTCAGCAGCCAAGTCACCAAGAATGCTCTGGATTGCATCCGGCACTGTCTTCGCCAGCGTCTCGAGCGAGCAGACAGAAGCCTCAAGCAAAACACAGCCAAGTTTGCCGCCTTCAGAATCACCACCTGCAAATCGCATGCTGAAGTGGCGATCGCATATCGGACGATCCTCGCGTTCCCCCATCGCAGTGGCGGCCATGACCTGCCGGAGGTAAGGCACAATGGCTTGAACGAATGCCAGGGGCTCCGCATTGGCAGCGTCCTTTATAAGTTCAGCAGCGAGGTACTCCCGCACACAGAGCAAAATTACTTCACCTTGTTCATTTAGCTTCAGGGAATCCACATGATCGATCAAACGCGCCTGCAGTAACTCAATCGCCCAAAGCGGCTCATGTTTAGCCAGGTCATGCATCACGAGCCAGAGTTCATGCTCTACGGTGTCATAAGCGCCGTGCCGAATTCCTTCCAGCAGCAGAGTGAACAGCTTTCGATTACAAAACATATCAGTACAACGACTTATCCTACGCAACCAGTCGTGATAATCGGGCGCGTTCTTACGACTCCCTAGTAGCTCAGCAATTGATTCTGGGGACTCGTTGCCAGCACTGGCCATCATATATATTGCGTGACGCCGCATTCCCTCATTTTGGTCATCGAGCCAAGCGGAAATATGCCCTTCTTTGTGAAAGCGAGCGAACCACTGAGGGCGGTACAGCTGCTGCCAGAGAAGCCCTTCGAAGCGCGGACGGGCTGCCGCGATACGCAACACTAGTTCAGCATCGGCAGGGGTTGGTGCCACAAGATTCGACAGAACAGCAAGGACTGTCTCCTTGATGTGGAAGCGGATAGCGTCGGAAGTTAGTAACGCTTCAGACTCGACACGAAAACGGTCTGGATCCCTCTCATATAGATAGTGCAAGATCTGGCGTACCTGGGCCCGACGGAACAGCGCCTGCTCATCATGGATCAGGAAGTCGACGAGTGACTGCTCTCGAGAAATCCACAGTCGTGCAAAGGCATAGTCGAAAAACTCCTCGTGAAAAAATGCAATTCGACCACGATCCCTCGCAAGTACATTTTCTGAGATAAGAACCTCCGCGTCCTCGATAAGATCCCCATCGTCTAACATCTCAACTGGAACAGACAATACTTGCCGGTCGCTCGCGACGCTGGCGATCCGACTGACCACCTCGTTGAATCTCACATTTCGTCGTCGCGCACGTGCCGCTCGCCGCTTGCGCTCCCAGAATGCTTCGAACAGCGATCCTTTTGAATTGAACGCCAACGCATCAGACTCATGCGAGATTGTACCCAGGAGCATGAGGTTGAGCGGCGTCCGCAGAAGGTGAGTCTGTGATGGACTCAGATGCGCCGGGTCGAGACCCATTCTTGTCACGACCGATTCGACATCCTCTTCCGCCAGTAGGCCGACCTCCACCGTGGTGATGTTGCCACGCAAAGTCAAATCGCGAAGCCGATGATCATTGTCGATGTCAAACTGTCGACACGCTAGAACAACACGCGTGCCGTCCATGGACAACGCCTCTCCGATGAGATCCATGACGACGTCAAAACGCTCCGGCGCACGTCCGGAAGCGAGACTCACCGCGTCAAGCTGATCTATGACAAGGTATGCATCCCGACCAGCCGCTGCCATCGCCAGTGCGACCGCGGGAGAGGTTCCAATCCCAAGTTTCCCCCCCAAGTCGGCAGTCGATGCGAAGTGGTCAAATCGGTCTAATCGGAGTGCCAGCACCTCGGCCCCGGTAGCTTCAAGCGAAGCAACAGCCTGGTCCAGCACAGAGCTTTTCCCACCTCCAGCGGTGCCCGTGATGAGTCCGATCTGGCCTGGACCGAGCGCTCGTACAAGTTGATCGGCCTCTGCACGTTCGATCGGCGGTTGGAAAAGTTCGCGCTGAATAGACTCACGCCAGCTTCTGGTGATCACCCGTACCTGTTCGCGTGCGCTCTGATAAGCACCCGGTGCCAACGGCTTGATGTCCCGTTCAGCAAGCAGCTCCAACAGTTCTGTTCGGGTCATCCGCTTACCAAGATTGTCAAGCAGAATATCGCCAATAGCAAGAGATATTAGGTGGCCGTTAGCGCCGCTGAGTTTACACTCGGCAAGCATACGGTTTGTGCGGATGACATCGTATTCATCATGAACCGAAAACCACATTCCACGAAGAGTGTCCCAGACTGCCTGCGGACTTCCTAAAACCTCCACAGCCAACAGCTGTTCAAAGACCAACCGTAGATCTTCGGTAAGCCAATCACTGGTAAATTCCACTAGATCTTCCGACTTGCGAGCACGTTCGGATATTTCTTGTAGCGGTCGACACGGCGTGAGAGAGACAAAGTGGTAATGCCGTCCCGCCGCCACGTGCCGCACGGCCGCCTCAAAGATCTTCCTGTCGGCAAGCTCCCTGACGGTCCAACCATTACTGTTGCCATTCTGGCGTTTGACTTGGTGCACTTCAATGAAGGCTCCTGTGTCGTAGGTGAACTCCGAGCCTCGTCCTACCTCGACATCGTTGTCTTCGACGATCAGAGCACATCGATCATTACACACACAGTAGAGGGCATGACGAATAGCCCACGCAAGCTCGTACTTGTTTCCGAGCTTGTCTGCCTCACCACCTGATCTAGGTACCATATGAATCTTACGATCACTTTCAACGTGAAACGCCGAACTGCGCTGCTGGTTCCAGCATAGTGGAGTATTTCACGAGTAGAGCAGAAACACTCATAGTCTTCCCTACTCGCAGCGTGTAACTCACGCACAGTACACACTGTCTGTTGGACAGTTATAAGCAAGTTCATTTCCACTTGCACGGGTCGTTACTAGCTCCTCGGGATCTCTCAGGCCCACACACAACGCTTACGCGCCCTGTAAGAATCAGGGGGCGGGTAAATCACACGCAATTACACACCACCAGGCAAGATCTACTCCTCGAGGACAGAGAAACAGGAAGCAGACCACAAGCCGGTGTGAGACGGTAACGCAGCACATACACTATGCGAAGACAACGACTGGTACCGGCAGTGACTCTCGAACAATACCCCGCATCAAGGACCGCCCTACACGTGAGTTCACCCCAGTACGCATACGGGCACAGAAACCCCGGACTTCCAACGGAAGCCCGGGGTGGGATGGTGGAGTTCAGGGGGCACATGTCGAACTCGTGCCGGCTCGCGATCACCTTTTGTTGGTGGTGCTGACAGCATAGGCAATCGGGAACTGACATGAGAGCACTTGTTGCTTCAGAGGGACGCAGCTTGCTCCGATGGCACAGACGGCAGTCTGTGCCATAACACAAGCGTCTGAAACAGACGCGCAGTGGGGCACCCCGGAACAGCCCCGGTGGGGCTGTGGAGGGCAAGCCTGTGGAGCGAAGCGGAGCAGGCGCAGTAAGAGCCCCGAGGAGCGTAGCGACGAGTGGGTGAGGGAGGGGTCGAAGCGGAGCGAGACCACGACCGAAGGGCTGTCGGCTATGCCGACCGAAGGAGAGAGCGTAGCGAACGACTGAGCCAGCCCCTCTTATGCCCTTTTCTTCCTTCTCCACCGCCAGCGACCATCAGGGAGCGAAAGGTGGGCAAAGTGGTGCTACGAAGGGGAAAACAGGCGGGACCACCCCCGGTGGTACCACGGGTCGTTGAGGCGGTACCGCCTCCGAGACGTGGTACCACGCCCGTCTGTTTTGCCTGTTGAGGCAGGGTTTAGGCGGGACCATGTGACAAGCGTGCTTGGCACCGTGGTCCCGCCATGCGGCACAGGCCGCGTCAGCAGGGGGACGAACCGAGCGAGCGCAAGTTTGGCACCCCTGTGCAACACCCCGTCTCGTAGTCGCGTAGCGACCCATGCGCGCCCGCCTGGAACGAGGCGTAGCCTCGGGCCAGCAGCCCTTGTGTCAGGGGTCGGAACGCCCCCGTTAGGGCTGTCTAATGGGCTGACACAGCACCACCGACCGAGGGCTCGCAGGTCGGTGGGGATGTGGCACAAAATGCCCTGTGCAACCTGTTGACGAAGCCTCCATCGAGACACTTGTCTAACCCTTCTTGGGCTGTGTCTCGGTCTGCTGCTGTGGGTGCACCAGAACTGCTCTCCAGACGCTCGTAGAGCAACTGGTCATAGCGGGGCATTATGCGTGCTGCAGCTGCACCCGAAATAGTCCAGTGGTCGCACTTCGGAATTGTGATGGTGATGCGGTGGGCTTAACCATATATAGAGAGTCACCGTCGACCAGCAGAGCTCGATATGTGTTGCTCAGTGATGCCCCGCTGGCCAAGCAGTGCGAGGCCAGGGGTGAGGTCTCAGCACTGGACCAGCTGAGTGAGCGAGGCGGCGTCCATTGCTGAGACGCGTGCCTTGATCACGTCGGGCAGCACTGCCTAGACGTGTGTTGTGGCACCACAGTGGTGCCACAAGTCAACGTCCGTTTCCAGTGGTTCGAAGAGGCGCTGGAGACAGTCTTGTTGCCACCCTCGATGGGTGGCAACAAGACACAGGGTCGTGTTCGGACTCACCCAGAGACCGGGCTGTCTTTGTGTTTATGACCCGGCCTCGTTTAGGTGACAGACACCGCTGTGACTGTGGGCGCCTCGGTTGTAAGTATGGCGCAATCGTGACCAGATGACGGTCAATGGTGACCATAAAGTGAATAATAACAGGCCCGATAAGCACCACTGGTCACACAGGGCACTTATCGGGTCTGAAGAAGATCTGATATTGGGTTGAAGATGGTCGTTTTGTGGTCAGTGGGCATTTTGGTGTTTATCAGGCGTGTTGTTGGACGAGAAGCAGCATTGTTTATGACTATGAAAGAACCACGGTCAATCATGACCAGAGAGCAGTGTTGTTATGGATTGTGGAGAGGCTGTCGAGAACCATAAGGAGCACTATCAATGGGTCAAAGTGTGATTAAAGAAAGCTCCTCTACAAACCATTCCACGGTTCATAGAGGAGCTTCATTGAGGTTGACGATGACGTGAGCCAGGGACTGAGCTTCTTCCATCTGATGATCGGTCACCAGCGTGAGCAACTCGTATTCGTTGGCTCGGCTGAGTGCTCCTGCGCGGTTGGTCCCTGCGTCGCACGTGATGACAGCCTTGGTGTCAGGAAAGGCCAGAATCACCTGGTCGATGACCTCAGGTTAGATCTCGTGGCCGAGGTGGTAGTCGGGTACGTGCAGGCGCACGTCTAGGCCCAGCTCGGAGAGCCCTGCGTAGAGGATAATCCCAGCACAGATGCCGTCGGTGTCGAAGTCGAGGATGATGATGAGGGGCATCTGATTAACTCTGAGGTACTCCCGTGCGGCGCACATGGCGTCGATGTATTTGAGCAGCGGGTGGGAGGGGTCGTTGATTTCTTAGATGTACTCGTCGGTCCATCCCATTCGCTCACGGATTGTGTTGAACAGTTCGAGGCCGGTGCGGCCGGAGGTGAGCTTGTCGATGTCGAGGGCGGAACTATGAGCCGGTTCCGATCGTTTGGATGGTGGTGAGGGCGTGGTGGTCATGGGGATGGGGTCCTTTCTGTATATCGGAACTACGATCCGGTTCCGCTCGGTTGAGATGACTTGGGGTGAGGGTTAGTCCCACCATCGGCGGACGTATTCAGTGTCGTTGATTCTCATTTCGTCAGGTTCTGCTTGCGCGTCGAGTTCACACTGTTTTCGATTGCTCTCCATACTTGATCCATTCCTGGAGTGCTGTTGTTGTTTACAAGAAATTGGGCAGTTGTTGCGTTTGATACCTCGATGGTGTCAATGCTGATGCGTTCATCGGATCGCTGAGGGCCGATGAGGCATCCATGTAGGACGATGCCTGGAATGTTGATGGCTGCGTTGAGCAGGCACTTGAGGGTTGGGCCATTGTTTTGACGGTCGTTAAGTTGTTCGGTGGGAGGTTCTCGATTAACCAGGCGGCTTCATCGGCTGTGATGCCATTGACACAAACGAAATCTGTTGTGGGCTGACCCTCGCCATTGAGGGGTGGTTGGCCCTCAATGGTTGCAAGCTTGTTGCGCAGCTTCTCCCACAGGCCGATTCGGACAGTCCAGTTTTTGTCTCCGTACAGGTTGAACATGGTGGTTGATCTCTTTCTTCTCTGTGACTCATGAGTAGGTGGATGTTTTTAGGGAAATACACCCACGCCCACTGGGATGAACCAGTGGGCGTGGGTGGTGATTGCGGTGGCGAGACTTAGGTCAGTCGCAGTATGTTTGACCTTCCATGATGATGCAGCCGTGGACTCCATTGTCGGGCCTTCCGGGGCCTAGGTCGATGCGACCAGGAGTCGACCCGCCGCTGCTTGGCGGCACAGGTGGCGTGTAGGTGTCACCGCTGCCCCACTCATTAGAGTTACCTCTGGCGTAACTCCAGTCGTTAGAACCAGAATTGTCGCTCCAGTTGGAACCGCCCCCACCGGAGTATCCAGAGATTTCACCAAAACCAGAAGCAGCCTGAGACTGAGCAGCGGCGGTCTTGGCATCGTTGTACGCCTTGATAGCGTCCTTGAGTGCCTGGGTGGCGGCGTTCACCTCACCGGTCTTGGAAACCACAGTCTTGGTCGTCTCGATAGATGCGACAGCCTCGTCGTAGGTCGAGACTGTCACGGTCATGGAGACACTGTGCGAGTCTTTTTCGATCTTCTTGAGCGCGTCGTAGGCAGCCTTGATGGTGGCATCACTCTGTAGCGCGGTGTCAGCCTCAACAGTCTTGAGTTGGTCGGTCGCATTCTTCTGAGCAGTAGCCAGGTCACTCTTGGCCTTGTCCATGGAGGACTGGGCTTCGTCAGCAGCCTTGGTGAGGCGGTACTTGTCGCGCGCGTCGATGCACGCTGCTGTCTGAGTCTTGAGAGCGTCCAGGTCGGTAGCACGGGTCTCAATGAGTGTATTGAGAGCAGCGAGGTCATCAGAGGAAACACACTGAGGCACAGTGGCGCTCTTGTGTCCGGCAACGGCACTCATCGCTTTGTCGAGGTCTGTGATGACCTTTTGACCCTCAGGAGACAGCGGGAAGCCGTCGGTGTGAGCGAGGCGCTTGCCCTCACCGATCTTGACCGAAGCGTCAACGCTGTCCAGAGCGTCTTGAGCTTCCTGAACAACCTTGTTGAGGTCGGTCTTCTGGTCGGTGATTACCTTGGTATGAGCCGCACAGTCGCGTTCGACAGTGTAGGTGCGGTAGGCAAAGGTGACTCCGACACCAGTCAGGACGAGAGCGAGGGCTGCGATGGAGGCGATGATCTTTGTGTGTGGTCCAGAGCTTTGGGTTGAGACGGTGGGTGCTTGTCGTAGAGCGTTTGTTTTGGTCATTGTGCTGTGGGGGTGTCACCGAGGACTCCCGTGTCGCGGGGTTTTATTAGGGGTGATATCCAGGTGGGTAGATGATATCTGGGCTTGTTTGGGTGGCATGTGCGGCAGCGGCTGCTGCCGCGTATTCTGCGTCAGCGATTTCTTTGAGCTTTGGGCGGATGCATCGCTTGATGAACAGAATCGACCAGAGCAGTGAAATGATCACAGCAGCAAGGACTATCCAGGGAAGTGCTGATACGAGGGCCTGTGTTCCTTGTTCACTTCCTACATCCACAATCCGCGTGCTTGCGTAAAGTAAGACCATCCAAGCGATCAAGAACGAGATGGGAAAGTGCGCGACTGCCATGAGCTTCAAACGAATCCGGCGACTCTTGACCGCAGCCGCTCCGAGCGCGACGCCGCCGAGCATTAGGCCACCAGTCATCAAAACCGCACTCTTCGCTGATTGTTCGAGACCGTTGTGCATGGTCTCACCGAAACTTGGTGTGCGTGGTTCAAATCTGAGTTTCATGTTTTCCTCTAACAGTTTCACCTTGTTCTATCCGCGCCGTATTTCAACGGTGCGAGGTGCGGATGCTGCGGCGGCGATATTGTGACCTTGAGTACGGATCTCACTAATCGTCGCAGCCTGCATCGCGCTATTGATCACGGTGGACATGACCTGGAGACGCTGCATTCGCTGCTGCTCTTCGATGATCTGCTGCTGGCCGCGTTCCATCCGCATCCTGTGCTGCTCTTCTTCGAAGAGATTGATCGCTTCCGGCAAAGTGGTGGCACGGTAGTTGTCCACGAGGGTAAACAGATAGGTGACGATACCCTCATCAAAATACTGCTTTGGGAAGACGCCGATATACTCGTTTTGAAGCGCTCGGCTCAACTCGTTCATACGTTGAGAGATTGCTAATGCGTTCTGTTCGATGACAGCATTGGCTTCCATCGCCACACGATTTGATTCTTCGGCTCGCACGTTGAAACTCGCAGTGCGCTTCCTTGAAACAAAGGCAACGACAAGACCAACTACAATCCCTATGAGGATGGCCGCTCCGGTCACAATAGCGATGAGAACGGGCGGAAAGAGGAGGAACTGAACAAGCAGGAGGAAGAAATCCGCTACGAGCAGTGTTGCAAGGAGTTGCCGAGCAATGAAGGTTCTACCTGAGAAAACAACAAGGATCTCATTAGCTCGACGAAGCTTAAAAGCTTTCCACACCAGATTCGTCAGCACGTAAGCGATGGCGACAAACAGTGCCGTCATCACCGCCATCGTCATCAGGTCAGACACGCCAAGAGCAAGGTAGAACAGCTCAATGAACACTCCCACAAAAGCAGTGATCACCAGCAGTTGTTCTCCCGATGCTACCGGTCCTTTCAGTTCAATCAGCCGATGATATCCCGAGAGAGTCTGTTTCTTTTGGGCATCTAACAACCTCAGATCTCGGAGCAAGTCACGCAGGCGCGCCAACCAAGGCCGAAGGGCATCTCTGCCCTGTGGAACAAATGCGGACATCGCTACTCCTTATAAACCATACGCGAGAGAGATCCTCACGCCAGACAGAAAAAACTGTACCAGAACCCTTATGTTCCAGGTACTCATCGGTACCTGGAACTAGTAGGTTCTTGAACACACCATTGATTAGGTGCAAAATGACCTCTCGAAGAAACTGCGAGCAACGCTCGGCGCGAACGTACGAGCCGAGCGTAAGCGCCGTGGCCTGACCCAAGAGGGGCTGGCCGAGAAGCTGGACATCACACCCCGTTACCTCGCCGCTATCGAACGAGGTGAACGCAACCTCACGCTCGACTCCATCGAGGCTCTCGCTGCACAGCTTGATCTTGATCCTCACTCGCTGCTGGCACCAGGTTCTCGCCTGTAGCGGTTCCGCAACGCGGTCGCGCTCGGCTTGAGAGCCCCGGCAACAGCCTCCCGCGATAGCCCCTCGAAGGTGACAAGTTCACGGACGTGGATGGCTATTGCTCCATCGACCGCATCACGCAGCAGAGCAAGGTCTTTCAACTCTGCTTCACCCTGAGACAAAAATGGATTACCCGCATAAACATGGAATGAGGCAACATACTCACGCGCGCGTTCAAAGGAATCCATCATCTGCCCCCTCAGATATTCACGAAGACGTAGACAGCCCACCGGGAGCATCCAACACGGTGCAGTCGTACATTGCGTCGCGCTCGTATGCTTCGTCATCGAAATAGCGAACTGCCTCATCAGGCCAATCCTGTTGCAGCAGCTCAATCTCCTCATTGAGGTAATCACGGAATGACGACCAGCAACCCCGGTACCGCTCCTCAAAAGAAGAACGGTCAGGAAGACCGTCAGACTCGATCACACAGGCCCCGTCTTCTACCCACGCCTTGAGAGCGCCCCACTGCTCCTGGCCAACCTCGCTGTACAGCTCGCCCCACAAGGAAGCCGTGCGAGGCGAGATCTCGCTGGTTCCGGCGGGGAAGCCCTCATGGTCAAAGCACCACAGCTCCTCGTGATGGGTGGGGGTGCCGCGCAGATCATCGGGTGTGACATACCCGGCATCTTCAGCTTCGCACCACTCGCCGACGAGACGCCCGCTGTTGTAGCAGGACAAGCAGCCGATCCAAACAGACAGTCGAACAGTTGATGAACATTCACGTTAGTTACCTCCGAGCTAGTGGAGGCCAGTCTGGGCAGTCCAAGCTCGGAAAGGATGCACGAGAGCAGACTGGCCTCCAGCACTGGGCTCGGGGTCGCTTGCGACCCGACTGAGAGTGAAGCTGTCAGCTGAGGTTGGATGCAGCCTCAGAGCCCGCGCCTGACGGCGTGGGCCTCAGGGGCGGGGGCAAGGAGGTGGAGTGACCTCAACCTGTCCCGAAGCCTGCTTGTAACGCCTGTGTAACGCTTACTCGAGACCAATCGTTACAACCTGAACCCTTCGATTACCAGGCAAAACGACCACGATTTTGGGTGTTGTAACGCTATAACGCTTGGTTTTCAAAATGTCGCATGCACGTAAAAACACCTGTTCTCACGAACATAGATAAAGTTTTGGCTTTTGACCGCTACAGCGTTATAAGCTGAGGACTTGGCTGGATCACCAGGCAAAAGGGTTCAACGCGCGTCTGATTTAGGCGTTACGACTCGTGTGGAGCTGTCGGCGGGACTCTCGGTGGGAACTGAGGGCACAGCCTCCGCCTCCTTCGCCTTCCGCCCACGAGGCCATGCACGAGTGAGGGTGACCTTGCGCCCCGCAGGGGCGCTGCGCAACTTTGCCTTATCACACCCGCCAGCGCGCGGTCTTGGAGTTATTCAGAGGATTGTCGCCATTTGTGGATTGGAGCAACCTGTTTCACCTTTGCGACCTAAGGCACGTGTGGGTTACCACCTTCATTGTCGAAACGCATTGAACGGTAAAACTATTGCTAGGTGCATCACTGCAAACTGTTGAGGGGGTAATGAGGTGAAGCTACATTCCGAATACAACGACAACCAGATGGTCGTCGCCTATTACAGGTATTCATCCTCCTCGCAGAACGAGGCGAGCATCGAGCAGCAGCGTGAGATGGTGCAACGTTGGGCGAAGTCACAGGGTCTCGTCGTAGTCAATGAGTACGAAGACGCGGCGAAGACTGGCACTAACGCAGACAGGCCGGGTTATCAGTTGATGCTCCGCGAGCTGCCCAAGATCAAGCCTGCTTACGTCGCAGTGTGGAAGAACGACCGCCTTGCTCGCGACCGCGCCGAGCTGGTCCTCGTCAAGCAGGCAATCCGCTCCGTCGGAGCGCGTGTCCACTACATCGAAGGGATCTCCCCCACCGACT
>ERZ773046.1872-NODE-1872-length-11192-cov-9.665170_pt1 | contig 11192 bp, 9 predicted proteins | sample MGYA00580634_ERZ773046 | MGnify/ENA primary metagenome ERZ773046 (study PRJEB29015, sample SAMEA2738127) | human oral metagenome | biome: human oral; feature: human-associated habitat; material: saliva | place: China | collected 2159 ... | reverse complement strand
TCATTCATTGACATTGAACCTCCTATGTTGAAATGTTGTGGTTGCCAGACCAACTTCATTTTACCACTAGGAGGTTCTTTCCTTTTCTCTAAGAATTTTTTACCGACCCCCAGTTTAACTGGGGGTTTAATCATGCCTATTCGGCGTACAAAGAAGGTTCCTATTGGTCACCGGGGTGACTATTAGGAACCTTTAATCTATTTACTTTTATAGTTGACATCGCTATATTGAACTTGAGGCCTCTAAATGGGTCCAAGCTTTGCTAATCTTCTAGAGATTGGCGGTGATCAATATGAGTACATACAAAGTGTTATCTTTAATGATTTCCTTTGGTATACTTGTAGCGACCATTATCATGGCTGCAAAGTGATTGACCTCTAGCTAAAAGCTAGCTTTCTAATCGTGGCATGAAAAAAGGCCTGATATTGAGTGATATGTACCCCCTTTACGGAGTGTCCAGTAAAGGGGGTACATATCAGAATAAGTCTCTGATAATTTTATACTTTCTTTATGTTTATCATTTTAAACAATAAATGTACTTTAATTAACATCTCTAAATGTAATAATGCTATTCTAGCATCTGTTCTACTGCCGTTACAATGGATTCTACTACATGTAATCGCTCTTTAATAAATATATCATTTATAGAATTGATATTACTAGGTATTGATTCTGCTATTGCAACTTTAATTTCATTTTTTAAACTATCAGTTAAATCGGTTCCCTCTGAGTTTGCTAAAGACTTTAATTTTTCTGACCATTTCTTATTGCCTCTAAAAGCACTACTTTCAATATTAAGATAAAACTTTGACAGTAATAAGTCTTTATAAAAATTAGGTTTAATTATATCCTCAAGTTCTGCTTCTCTGCTTCCAGGTCCGCCAATATATTTTATACATTTCTCGTTTATTAATCTACGTTCAATAGCTTTGCGTCCTTCAGAATGTCCAGCATTATCATTATCCAAAACAACTAATACCTTACACATTGATTGGTTTAGCTCCCCTAATGTATGACATAAATTTGATGCAGTCCCCATATATTTGATTACAAAATGATTATTATTCAACGAATTTCTGATTTTAGAGCTTAATGTAGACAATAACTTACTCAACACTATCTGGTCTGTTTTACCCTCTACCAATAATACATTTGATGTATTTTGTAAATTATCCTCTGGCATTACCCCCAATATCGATCTTATTTCTTCTATACTATGAGCAATACGGGCCTTCCCTGAATCAACAATAATATTACCTTTAATATTATTCCGCTGTACAAATAAAGGATTATGTGTTGTAATAATCACTTGGCTCGAATTTGAAATTTCATGTATAACCTCTACTAATTCATGTATCGCCTCAGAGTGTAAGTGTGACTCTGGTTCTTCAATAGCAACAATAGAAACTCCATTAAAAATTTGTAAGTCTTTTAAAATAGCTAATGTTACAAGACTTTTAATTCCCTCACCTTTATGAATTATATTAGTCTCTACACCATCATCTAACATCAATTGAATATCAGGTGACCAATAATATGGATTATATCGATCTATTTCACTCTTAATATTAACAGAGTTTAATTTTGGAAGAAATTTTAATAATGATGGTTTTAATTGACTAGCAATATCATTCAATACTTTTTCTTGTAGCTCCTCAATCTTCTTTACCGCATCCTCATACTCTTCATTATAAGGAGACTGTGTTAAACGCTGTATAACAACATTTCTAAGTACATTTATAGCCATATTTTCTGTTCGAATTGCACTAATATAATTGAACTTTATTTTACTAGATATAAATCTTGCGATTTCTGATGACTTCTTCTTATACTGTGTACCATGCTGTTTTTTTACTTCTATATTTACTTTATTATTTTCATCATAAGTAATTCTTATCCGAATAATACCATTTACCTGTAACCCCAACTCATCCCGAAACTCCATAATTTCTTCATCATTTAATCCAAATTCCAATGTAAATATAGACTCCCTACCAATCTTCCTATCCCTATACTGAAACGGGAAATCCCTAGCCCAATCATAGTTAAGATTTCTCCTCGAATTTGCTCTTGATAAAATAGTATTACGCTTATGTCCATGTTTTAACAATGTCTCCATTGCTATATTTAAAGCTTTCAGCAAGTTAGATTTACCTTCATTATTTTTTCCTAAAAGAACGTTAAAACTTTGTAAATTAATATCACTTTGGCTTGCAATACTTCTATAATTTCTAACTGAAAATTTATTAAGTTTCATATTATAACTCCTTCAATACTTGGGAACAGTGTAAGTTGGGAAGTTTAGGGACTTTAAAGAATGGAATGAATTTTTCTAAGGAGGCTATGGGGAAAGGATATCCATTTATAAATTTACAAAATATATTTGGGAGCAATGTTATTGATCTAACTAAATTAGAAAAAGCCGAAGCAACGTATTCTCAACTAAAAGATTATAATCTACAGAAAGGAGATGTACTTTTTGTTCGATCTTCAGTTAAGTTAGAAGGTGTCGGCGAAGCTGCTTTGATTTCTGAGGATTTAAAAGATACAACTTATTCTGGGTTTATTATAAGATTTAGAGATAATTATGGATTAGACTATAATTTTAAGAGATTTATATTTACAACAGTCTTGGTTAGAAATCAAATTATGTCTCAAGCCACTAATAGTGCTAATAAAAATATTAGCCAATCTGTTTTAAATAATCTTAACTTATTTATTCCCAAAAAAGATGAGCAGTCAAAAATTGGATTAATTTTTTCGGAGTTAGATAAATGTATTACCCTTCATCAGTAAAAGCCATTTCTACAAAATAATCTTTAAGCTAATCCAGCCATCGATCGCATCACCAGATCAATATCTCTATTTTCCATTTCCTGAATTATATGTATATATGTTTTCTGTGTTGTTGTCATACTTGCATGGCCTAACCTTCTTGCTACGCTTGCAATCGACACACCTGCAAAAAGTAATAATGAAGCATGTGTATGTCGTAATCCATGAATCGATATGACTGGTATTCCTAACTGTTTACAATACCGTTCTAATACACCATTTATTGTCGAATTGAATACTCGACCTTTCACAAATATAGGCTTATCATCTGGTAAGCCTTTAATTAGTTCTGAAAACTTTATAATCGTCTGCCAATCTAGCTGTATTTTTCTTACAGATGAGCGATTCTTAGTTGGTAAAAATCCTCCTGTACCTTTATAGTCCCATGTCTTATCCACGATTAATGACTGATGTGAAAAATCAAAATCTTTCGGTGTTAATGCTAAAGCTTCGGAAAATCGCATTCCAGTTTTTGCAATTATCAATATCAACCAATCCCAATTAATTTCTGATGTCAGCTTCAAGTTTATTAATAATGTATGTAATTCAAACTGATTCAAATATTTAATCTTCTTAATTCTCGGTGATCTACCTTTTATAATCGCCTTTCGTGTCGGATCCCTATCAATTAAACCTTCATCCACAGCATCTAATATGGCTGCTTTTATTTGATGATGAAAGTCCATTGTCGTTTGTCGCTCATGAAACTCAGCATAATCATTTAAAAGTTGTTGATATGATATTCTATTTAATTGTGAAAGCCTAAGATTAGGTACTAATCGCTTTAACCATAATAACGTTATCTCATATTTTCGCATTGTTACATCACGAATAGCACCTTCCTTATATATGTGTATCCATTTTTCATAATAAATATAAAATAGTTCGGACTTTTCCTCTATTGTTAACATAATTCTACCCCACCATTTACGCTGTTCCCACATAGAAATGGCTCTTGCTGATGAAGGGTAATACCTCTTTCAATTATTGCTATTGAATCTCCTATCATTTTTTGTTCTGAAAAGGAAGGGTACTGTAATATTAACGACTTAAAGTCAGAGAAACTAATACTTCTACCATCACGAATGCCATATGTAATAGTTTCTAATCGTTTAATGAATGTTTCACTTTTGAATATATGCTTCCAAAATAGACCATATTGTTCATTTGAATTTTTAAAACTCATTACTGTATATGCTGGTGATGTTATGCCGTCTACCTCACTATAAGCAAATCCACCTTGAAATGACCGTAAATGAATAACAAATTGACCTGGTAACACTCTTTTATATGATGCTTCATTCTTTTTATCGTGTTGTATATCAATACCGTTTTGTTCTCTGTATACCATACCTAATTCTTGAGAGGCCGATAGTACTGGCAACTCAGGATAACCTTTATCTGTTACAGATTTAAAAATATAATCGGCCTTACGCTGTTCCCAAGAAAACAAAAAGCCGTATTAAACACCATATAATGTCTAATACGACTTAATATAAACGTTGTTGACCATATATGGACAAAACTTCGGATATTCTATTGTTTACAATTAAAAATTAACCCTTTAATCTTATTATTTCAACTCATCTCTTAAAGGAATAATATCTTCAAATAAGCATTTCCCCCATGCTTCAATCATATATTGTGGATAAGAAAACGGATCCGCATCTGGATGTTGTTGCACATATGTAGGGTAATCTATGCTATCTATTATTCGTTTCTTATTATAAATATCCTCCCCAAAGGTAGATTGATTAACAGAAAGTATTAATTCATCAATACTTACACACCACGTATTAGAAAAATCTTCTACTACAGAATCATACTTATCAGTAAAATATTTTCGTTTAAGCTGTAAAAAATTACTATCCTTTTTAATAACCTGTGTATCTATATCATCAAGTATTTGTTTATATATCTTACGAACTAACTCACTCTTATTTAACTTGGTAAGTACATTCTCTATTTTTACACGAGTATCCTGGCTATTAGGCTCGTACTCCTTCAATAAAGCATCTATATAACTTTTATCAACAGTATAAGTCTGTACGGTACTAGAATCAAAAAAGTCTATAAGTTCAATACCTGGTTCATTTTTATCATCAGGACTTAATGAGGCTTTTATTGTATTATAAAGCCCAATATTATCTTCTATAATTGCTATCTTCTTAGCAAATCTACCAGATTTATCAGCATCAAATTCTATATTAAATTCATCATAGGAAGCAATTGCTCTATATGCTTTATTTAAATCTTGAAAGCATTTTACAAAATTAATACGATCTGATTTGGGCGCATGTTCTGTAATTGGATTATTCACATTAATTGCATCCAACTTTATTAACACATTATATGCAGCATTAAACTTCTTTTTAGATTCTTCATAAGTTGGATAAATCAAACTATCATTATTATTGGCTTGCGAATACAATCGTGTTGCTGCAAAAACGTGTTCTTTCATCGTTGCAGGCTTTCTAAAAGTTGTAATAAGCCCTTTTTCTTTACCTTTATAGGTTCGGTTGGTTCTAGAAAATGCTTGTATTAATCCAGCATATTGTAAATTACGATCTACAAACAATGTTTGACATCTAGGTGCATCGAAACCAGTAAGTAATCGATCAACGACAATAACTAAATCTAAATGATTACCAAACTCTTTGAACTCACCCTTTTTACGTGCTAAACGATTATTAATATCCCCATTATAACGTTCAATACTTTCAACACTCCAAGACGTCCCATACATTAGATTATATTCATCAATAATCCCTTGCATTTCAGACTGCTTTAATGCTGCACCTTTTGTATTTTCCTCTAAAGAATAAGTAATAGCTACACGAGGAAAATCCGGGTCATTCATAACTGCCCCTTGTCGCAATGGGTGATGAGGAAATTGTGTTTCTAACCAATTTTTATCAGCTGTAAATTTCTTAATAGCCTTATAATAACGTTTTGCCATATCGATAGAACTAGTTGTCAAAATAGCAGACATGGTAGGTTTACCATCTTTAAAGACAAATTTCCTATATGCATTGTTAGGACTTAAAATTTTACGAATTACAGATTGAATGTGATCATCAGACTCATAGTGTGCACTTTGTAGATATTTTTCTTTATCAATATCCTTCATAGATTCAACCGTAGACACTAATTCTTCATCAGTATAATTAAAATTCTTTTCTTCTGAGCGTATTGCTCGATACACTACATTAGCCAGTTCATCCTTATGTATAGTTGATTCATGCTCTACCTGAAAGCCTAATACGGAGCCATCTTCTAATGCATTTTTTATCGTATATCGATGTAAAACTTCACCATACTGATCATGTGTAGTACGTGCATATTGTCCATCAGAACTCTTTTTATTCTCTTCAAAAATAGGTGTACCAGTAAATCCAAACCATGTCGATTGGGGAAATACTTTTTTTATATCATCCATATTTTGAGCACTAATAGCCCTATGACATTCATCAACAATGAATACGATATGTTTTCCTCTAAGATTGGCTAATTTTCCAGGCTCTTTTTCTTTTAAAGACTCAATAGCTTTATTTAATTTTTGACGTGTAGTCACAATTACAACATTAGAGCTTGAATCCAATTTAAGAGCCCTCGAAAGATCTTTAGTATTCCCTGTTCCCACTATAAGTGTATTATCATTAGTATTTACCCCTGTTGAATAAGCAGATGCAAACTTAGTAAACTCCGATGTTGTTTGATTATCTAAATCTTTTCTATCTAGCAACATAATAGTTCTATCTATACCACTTCTTTGGGCAAGTAGCTTTGTAGATACAAAACTTGTTATAGTCTTACCGGAACCAGTTGCATGCCAAATATACCCAGACTGATGTTTACTTGCAGCCTCAAAAATAGCTTCTATAGCATGAATTTGATATGGATGTAAAACCATTAATACTTTACTACTTTGTTCTTCACTAAGAATCATATATTCAGATACTAGTTCATGAGCTCTTGGAATATTCAATACTTGCTTTGCAAATTCATTAATGTTCTCAACTCTTGTATTATCTCGAGTTCGCCAAGCAAACATATACTTCTCTTGCAACTCACCTTTTGGTGCAGCAGCCATATATCGAGTCGTTTGTTCATTAGACATAACATATAACTGTAACGTTTGAAATATAGTATTTGCGAAGGTTCCTTCATCAATATATTTTTCTATTTGATAATAAGCTTGCTTAACCCCATCCTTAGCAATAGACGTTTTTAATTCTATTTGAATAATCGGCAATCCACTTATCAATAAAGTAACATCAAAACGACGATTACGTTCTTCTAAGTTAGATTTACTTTTTGCAATTTGGTGTACTACCTCATAGGAAGAAAAGCCACCATTCTTTTCATTGCTTGAATAAATAACTAATTCTATACGACCTAATCCATTATCTCTTTCAAGAACAATAGAACATTTCCCCTTTTCACCACGCAACCATTTTGCTGCTTCAAAAGGAGTCTTCGTATTTGCCAATATTTCTGATCGAATTCTCTCAAATTCACTATCAGTTAACGCATTATCATTAAGTTCACTTTTGTTCCGAATCTCAATAATATTACGTAAGTTATTCCACAAATCTTCTTCTGTTTTTAAATCAGGACGAAAAGTCCATTGTCCATGTCGTGCACATAGCAAATCAATAAGATTTTGTTCTAGCTGTGATTCTTTTGTATTATTTAATCTCCCCATATATCTATTCCTGTCATTCTATACAAACATTTTTTGCAGCAGGCCTTTTTTCACTTCTTGTAATCTTTCTAACTTACGCTGATGAAGGGTAATACCTCTTTCAATTATTGCTATTGAATCTCCTATCATTTTTTGTTCTGAAAAGGAAGGGTACTGTAATATTAACGACTTAAAGTCAGAGAAACTAATACTTCTACCATCACGAATGCCATATGTAATAGTTTCTAATCGTTTAATGAATGTTTCACTTTTGAATATATGCTTCCAAAATAGACCATATTGTTCATTTGAATTTTTAAAACTCATTACTGTATATGCTGGTGATGTTATGCCGTCTACCTCACTATAAGCAAATCCACCTTGAAATGACCGTAAATGAATAACAAATTGACCTGGTAACACTCTTTTATATGATGCTTCATTCTTTTTATCGTGTTGTATATCAATACCGTTTTGTTCTCTGTATACCATACCTAATTCTTGAGAGGCCGATAGTACTGGCAACTCAGGATAACCTTTATCTGTTACAGATTTAAAAATATAATCGGCCTTACGCTGTTCCCAAGCATCAATAAAACCTTTAAATCTAATTTCAGGAATGTCTTTTCCATTTTTAGGAAATAATTTTTGTAATAAAGCTTTTTTCGTTAATTTTAGCTTTTCAAGCTTACACTGATGAAGGGTAATAAGTTTATCCATTGAGGATAAAAATTTAGCAATTTGTTTTTGTTCATTTAAACTTATTGGCAGAATTGTCTGTTTATTCTCCATTCCTTGTTTAGTGATATGAACCATTGTTGACCCATTTTTATCAGACATTATGTTAGCCTTGTCAACTTCAAGCAAGTGTAGTGCAAATAATTTATCTATCTTATCTTGAAGTACTAATTTCCATATATGATAGTGATAAATTACTTTTTCCCCTTTCCATATATGTGGTCCAAAAGTTGCTGACCAAGTATATAATAAATCTCCATTCGTTGCATAAAATTTATCATCTAGCTCTAAGTTAGAATAATACCAGCTATCATTAGTATAAAAGTTACCAACTCTTAATACTTTATACTTTCCATCGCCTAATAACTCATCTTGTTTGTATGCACGACCATTAAGAAATGTCATTATTTCACCAAACTTACGCTGTTCCCAATCTTCAGTAAATCCTTTAAATCGTATTCTTGGTTTATTTCCCATGATTGAACACCTCGAGTACGCCATTTAACCAGTCTTTATCTTCATCAGCACAGTCTAATTGAAGAAGCATATCATAAATTTCTTTTTCTAATTTTGCTTCTTCTTCATTAATAGATTTCATCTCTTTACCAAGTGCAACCATGTCAATAAGCGTTTCTTCTTCGAATGTATCAACATAGCGTGGAATATTTAAGTTAAAATCATTTTCTTTAATTTCTTCAAATGATGCCAAATAAGAGTATTTTTCAATACTTTCACGATTTTTATAAGTATCAACAATGCGTTTTATGTGCTCTGGTTCCAATTTATTCTGATTTTTGAATTTTGTAAAATCATTGCTTGCATCAATAAATAACACATCACGGCCTGGGCGATTCTTTTTAAGAATAATTACTGTGGTCGGTATAGATGTACCAAAGAATAAATTAGCTGGCATACCAATAACAGCATAAATACTGCCATCTTCTAATAACTTTTTACGAATTGTACCTTCTGCAGCCCCTCTAAATAAAACACCATGTGGCAAAACGATTGCCATAGTGCCAGATGTTTTCAAGTGATAAAAACCATGTAAAAGAAATGCAAAATCGGCTTTAGACTTAGGTGCTAACTTACCATAACGATTAAATCGTGCGTCATCCATAAATGTTGGATCTGCAGACCACTTTGCGGAATATGGTGGATTCATAACTACTGAATCAAACATGTACGGTTCATCAGTCGGCCAGTCTTTATTTAAAGTATCGCCATTATGTAAATTTTGATCATCCGAATTAACTTCATGCAAAATTAAATTCATACGTGCCAAATTGTAAGTTGTTACATTAAGTTCTTGACCATGATATTGCACGCGCTCTGGATTCTTCAAATACTTTCGCACATTCAACATTAATGAACCAGACCCCATTGTAGGATCATATACAGTAAATGCAGGTGTACTCTCTTGTCCCATTGTTACAATTTGTGCCATCATATCTGATACTTGTTGTGGTGTATAAAATTCACCTGCTTTTTTACCAGAGCCAGCCGCGAATTCACCTATTAAATACTCGTAAGCGTCACCGATAACATCGCCATCATGACCTAATACATCAATATCATCAAGTTTCTTAATAACATCACTAATTGTAATATTACGTTGATTTGCATCAACACCTAATTGTTTAGAATCTAAATCTATATCATCAAATAGCCCTTCAAACTGTATATATGCTGTTTCTAGGCGCACAAAAGCATTTTTTAAATGTACTAACTCAAAAGAGTTATTTTTAACAGAATCTGCTAATTCGCTAAATAGATATTGTGGCTCAATATGATAGCCTAATGTATCTGACATAGTTGCAATAAAAAATTCTTTACTTTTATCATCTAAAATGTAAGATTTATATAATTCTGTTTGCTTCTCCAGAGTATTGTACTCATCAAGAGATTTATAGGCTTTTACCACTGTTGCTTCAAGTAGTTTATCTGACAAATATTTATAAAATATTAATCCTAATAAATAATCTTTATATTGATCAGCACTCATTTTGCCACGCAAACTATCTGCAGCACTAAATAATTTTTGATTTAATTCCGCCCCCATGATATCTCCTATATATTCATAATTTATTCATAGTAATTAAGTTAATTTTACTATAAAAATAGCCACATATAAACACTTTACTACAGTAATAGTGAAACATGTGGCAAAAATTAAACATCTTCCAAAATAAGAGATCAACATATTCTTTTTATGAAATAACAACGTAACAATATATCCCATAAATTGCACCTAAAATAGATAGTGCACATAATACTTCATCCATATATTCCGGCAATAATTTAATACTGTATATATCAAGATATCTATATATAACTTTTACGGAAACATTCTTTGTAAACATAGAAGCAAAATAAAAATAGAAATCATAAGTACTTTCTACTGCGTCTACAAGGGCTAGAATCATAATAACAATAAATCCATAATACATAAGGTGTGGCATACTTATTACTTGAATTATCAAATAAAAACCTACAGCATTAATAAGATTAAAAATAAATATGCCTAATGTTACGAGTGCTATAACAACACTTTTAACTTCAGGTGTAATATTAGCAAGAACACTTAATCGATTACACTCAACATAATCTTCCATTTCCTCTTTAATAGAATCTTTATCATAAATATTTATTGGCCACCACGAAAAATCAACAGAACCACGGTATAAACGAACTACTAGCCAAAATATGAAATACAGTAATACTAAACCTGTGTAAGATGACATAATATAAGACCTCTCATAAATCATATATTAATAAAATACCACATCATACGGGACAAAAAATTCCTATATGATGTGGTATTATTTTCTTTACGATCTATTTCGTCACTATATATTAAATGTAATACTACTTTTAGGATTCTTCAATTTCGGAAAACCATATTTCTCCAACGCATGTAAAATCTTTTGAA
>ERZ773046.1864-NODE-1864-length-11223-cov-4.140938_pt1 | contig 11223 bp, 10 predicted proteins | sample MGYA00580634_ERZ773046 | MGnify/ENA primary metagenome ERZ773046 (study PRJEB29015, sample SAMEA2738127) | human oral metagenome | biome: human oral; feature: human-associated habitat; material: saliva | place: China | collected 2159 ... | reverse complement strand
CTGAATTAAGAATGGAGAAGGGAGTCTAACACGACAAAGGATTTTTCATGTAGCTAAAAAGACTATCGCATAAAGGGCTTATATTTTAGCTAATGACAATTATACGATAGCCCAAAGCCCCCAAAACTATCGTGCAAAGAGATGGAAATTATAAAGAGAAACGATATGTATTGCTGTTATTTTAGCACAAGGTTTAAATAAGAAAAAGACCGCTCAAAAGGGCCAATTTGGCTATCTTGAGTGGTCTTTTCCTATTATCAAGCAATTATTCTACTACAACCGGCCGAATCGACTGACCATATCGGCAGTTATCTCCATTATCGGGATTAACGCCATCACTATCTATACCCAACAAGCGTGCAAAGTCTTTATCGTCTTCAAAGAGAATAGATGACGAGTAATATCCGCCATAACCGGCATATTTTACAGCCTTGGTATTATCATATCGAGAGCCCGCGAAGGGTAAAAACAAGCCTTTTGAGAGATCTTCTTGCGTCAGTTCTTTACCAAAAGTCATAACTCTTGCAATGTCACCTTCGCCTGGTTCAGTCACTAAATAGCCATATATTTTCTTATTGTCTTCCACAACTATATAGCCAAGTTGCCACTTTCCGTTCTGTGCTAAGTTATAAATCTCGTCATATTTTGGCAAGCGATACTTCCCTTTTGTGGCCCAATAAGCGATGTCACCAAAGGCTGCCTGGTTGAAATCGGTAGTCTCATTTAAGAACTTATCGTCTGTATACATCTTTCCAGAAATATCTGTTTTCGTTGTATTTCCATACACATCTTTCGAATAAGTGAGTGCATTCTTACCACAAACACCAAAGTTGAAGTGGTCTATCTGGTCATCAGCCTGCATCAACTCAAACTTATAAGCCTCTGATCCATTTCTATGCAATCCATAACGAGGATTGAAATAATCCCACTGATGCTCGGCTAACTTCCATGTTCCCTTATCATATTGCAGGTTTCCCGTTGCCCATTTCACTCCAAATAGCGTTACATACTTTGGAGTTTGCTGCGCACTTTCATCTGCTTCAAAAGAAATCTCTTGGATATCATCAGCAGATAGTTTCACGATTTCACCTCCTTTTTTGACTATTTTCATTTGATAAGTCTGTGCAGACAAGGTAACAAAGGTGAAAGCGAAAACAATTGAGAGTAAATACTTCTTCATTTTTATTGTTGTTTTAAGTTGTTATTCTGGGTAATATATTAATTATTTCATCATTTAGTAACGGCTATTTTAAGGTTACCACTTGGTGTGCATACCACGTATACACCCGATGGATAAGACGAAAGATTGAGTTCGAGCAAACCATCTGACGACGCTTTTGCCTTAAACACCAAGCGCCCACCAATGGTTACCACACTAACCGGCGCACCGGCAAGGAGTCCTCGCAAGCGAATATGCCCCTCGGTATAGTCTGCTTGCGGTTTACCCACACGATGTTGCAAGGGGGTTGAGATGCCAAGGGTTTGGGGTTTTTCACTGAAATTATAATGAACGATGTCCGATAAAGCCACAGTTATGCTTTCTTTTGCAGTCGAAGCACTCATGCTTCCGTTAGCAAAAGTGATTTTAGGTGTGTCAGAAAGTGCAAACTCTGTCTTCGTTCCGTTACGAAGTTCTATGCAAAAGTACTTCACAGGCCCTGCTGCTTTCGCTCCCAAAGGCATGAGTAAGCATCCGAATAGAAATAATTTGATAAGATTACTTTTCATTGTTGATTGAATTTTATGATTGTTTTTATTGTTTATTTACTTGTGCATCGTATAGGTAACCCGCACTTGTTCATAGCCATTTGCAGCCTCAAAGTCCCATGGAAACACAAAAGTCATCGTTCCTTTCGTAAAATCTATATGACCTTTTGGCGTCACCCAATCAGAAGGAGCGTTATCATACGTGTCACGGCTAATGTCACTTATGCCAAGCCAACGCTGGGGTTCTATCGACCCTCCGGCTAAAAGAAACTCGTCAGTAATCTGATAACCCACGGTCTTTCCATTCTCTTTCACATATATCAGAGTGCCTTTGTCGCGTAGTTCTTTCACTCTTTCCCATGCAGAAAAACGATAAACAAAGGGCAAAGTGGATATCGTCTCTTCGTAGGCATTAGGCCTTTGAACCACAAACTCTACCCCACCCGACGCCGGAATGAGTTTAATGCCGTCGAGACTCATACTGAATTGTTCCTTTGTTGCATCGTAATGAATGGCCTGCACCACCGCACTGCCATAAGGTTGCTGCAAAAAGAACTCGTGATCTTCCACGGTTTTGGCCTTCAACACATCGTAAAAGAATGACGTTAGGCCCATAGGATTGTCCACAATCTTTAGTATTGGCGCATCGGCTGTAGCCTTTTCACTGAGCGTGATGATGCTGAATCCCTTAAAAGAAGCCTGAGCCTGCCCCTTGAAAAATTCTTCTTTGTCTTTGGTATTAAATAAAACGGTGGCTTCAACAGGCACCTTTCCTAAGACAGAAGTGAGGTCAAAACCAAACTTTTCTTTATATCCCGCAATGAGTTTCAGCTGTTCTGGCGTCAGAACAGGAATGTCGGCATCGGGCGTAACCATGATTTTCACGCCTTCATCTGCGGCTTTCATTCGCGGATCAGACATCTTTCCGATGGCTATACTCATCGTTTTTGGTACAGAAAGTGCATGCTTTGCATTGGATATCACCTTCACAGTAGCCTCCTTTTGCTTTGCCTTAAAATGCAAAACACTATGGTCTAAGTGCACAATGTCGCCTTCGTTGCCCTCCAAAGTCAGCGTTATGGTTTCGTCTTTTGTGGGAGCAAAGGCCATCAACACATTGAGTGTAACGCCCTCGGCATCGTCTTCAGCCATAAAGGCATTGCCAACCACAGAAAGCGCAATGCCATTTGACATCTGCACATCATCCTCGTTATCGTTTCTACAGGCTGCAACCAAGATAGAAACAACAAGCAACGAGAAGATTGTTCTCATAAGTTTCATTTCTATTGTTTGTTAAATTATACTTTATTTTTCATGCTTTCTCCTTGTGTTTTCATGACTTCTGTTATGACTTTTCATAACATTCACAACATACACTACAAGAGAGTGATGACGATAAGACCTAAAATCTTCATGCAAAACGAAAGAAATGTTTCTCTTTGTGACTACTTCCCCACTCTCTTTTCACCAATGAGTATACTCTATTTCAATATTTTTTTCCATCTAAAAGATTATATTGGCTACACTCACGGTCCAAAATATAGTGGTAGTTTAATCAGAAAAAACAATAAGATTCGTTTGGGAATGCAAAATTATAAAGAATCAATTGGCCCTGCAATACTCAATAATAGTGATATTTAATGATGCTTAAAACTATATAAAAAAGGTGATATGCACCGAAACATTCCTGTCAATCACCAAAGCAAAGTATTGATTACGTGCATAAGGACTTTGCAAAGGGCTCACTAAAGGCCATCAAATCATGCTGCAATCTCTATGAAATGACCGCACGATTTGCACTAAATGACCGCGTGATTTGCCGTGAATTGAAAACCAAGACTATTTGACGATAAAAACGGGGCAGCACAAAACACAGAATGTTTGACCACAAGTCATAATGTTAAATAACTTTAACCATTTTGCAAATATCCTTGCTATGAATTGCTCATTCCTATGAAAACCCGTACCTTTGCACCCGTTTCGAGCGTACATTCTATAATAGAGGTGCGCCACATTCACATAAAGTCTAACTTTATTAAATTTAATTTTTTTATTATTTTATGTCAGATTTAAAGAACGTTCAGCCATTATCAGACTTCAATTGGGACGAGTTTGAGAATGGTTCAAGCGCAAACGTCAGCAAGCAAGACCTTGAAAAAGCTTATGACGAGACCCTGAACAAGATTCAGGAACACCAGGTTGTAGAGGGAACAGTTATTGCTCTCGACAAAAAAGAAGTAGTAGTTAACATCGGTTATAAGAGCGATGGTATCATCCCTGCTTCTGAATTCCGTTACAATCCCGACCTAAAGGTTGGCGACAAAGTTGAGGTTTATGTAGAAAACCAAGAAGACAAGAAAGGTCAGTTGGTTCTTTCTCACCGCAAAGCTCGCTTGAACAAGAGCTGGGATAAGGTTAACGAAGCGCTTGACAATGGAGAAATCATTCAGGGTTACATCAAGTGTCGCACGAAAGGCGGTATGATTGTTGATGTATTTGGCATTGAAGCATTCCTCCCAGGCAGTCAGATTGACGTTCATCCTATACGTGACTACGATGTATTCGTAGGTAAAACAATGGAGTTCAAGGTTGTAAAGATCAACCAAGAGTTCCGTAATGTCGTTGTTTCTCACAAGGCTTTGATCGAAGCTGAGTTAGAAGCACAGAAGAAAGAAATTATTTCTCACCTTGAGAAAGGCCAGGTTCTTGAAGGTACAGTCAAGAACATTACCTCTTATGGTGTATTCGTTGACCTCGGCGGTGTAGACGGATTGATCCACATTACAGACCTTTCTTGGGGCCGTGTAAGCGATCCTCATGAGGTTGTTTCACTCGATCAGAAGATTAATGTGGTTATCCTTGACTTCGATGAAGACAAGAAACGCATCGCTCTTGGTTTGAAACAACTCACTCCTCATCCATGGGATGCCCTCAGCCCTGACCTCAAAGTAGGTGATCATGTGAAGGGTAAGGTTGTCGTTATTGCCGACTATGGTGCATTCGTTGAAATCCAACCAGGTGTTGAAGGCTTAATCCACGTTAGTGAGATGTCATGGAGTCAGCACCTCCGTTCAGCTCAAGAGTTCTTGCATGTAGGCGATGAAGTCGAGGCAGTTATATTGACTCTTGACCGTGATGAGCGTAAGATGAGCTTGGGTATCAAGCAACTTAAGGAAGATCCTTGGGAGTCAATAGAGACCAAATATCCTATCGGTAGCAAACATACTGCTAAGGTTCGCAACTTCACTAACTTCGGAATCTTCGTTGAACTCGAAGAAGGCGTTGACGGATTAATCCACATCAGCGACCTTTCTTGGACCAAGAAGGTTAAGCATCCATCAGAGTTCACTTCAGTAGGTGCTGAGATTGAGGTTGTAGTTCTTGACATAGACAAAGAGAATCGCCGTCTAAGTCTCGGCCACAAGCAGCTTGAAGACAACCCATGGGATACCTATGAGACCATCTATACACCTGGATCTGTTCACGAAGGAAAGATTACTCAGATGATGGATAAGGGCGCTGTAATCACCTTAAACGAGGGTGGTGAAGGTTTCGCTACACCGAAACACCTTGTTAAAGAGGATGGAACACAGGCTCAACTTGGTGAGGAACTCCCATTCAAGGTTATTGAGTTCGTGAAAGATACAAAGCGTATCATCCTCTCACACAGCCGTACTTTCGAAGAAGGTAAAGACGAAACTCCAGCTGCTAAGCCTGCACGTAAGCACACAGCACACAAGGCTGACAGCGCAGCTCAAATCAATAATGTCGCTGCAGGAACTTCACTTGGAGACCTCAACGTACTTGCTGACTTGAAGGCTAAAATGGAAAAAGGCGAATAAATCAAACATTTCACCTCATATAAAGAGTCTGTTTTGAAAAAAACAGGCTCTTTTTTTGTATATAAAGAAATTTTGTTTATCTTTGCAAAGAAATTCAATACAATTGTGTTTCCATTTGAGAAACGCACTTCTATTCAATCATTATTTTTTATACTAATATGTATAGTAAGGACGAATTATTATCTAAGGACGTCACCGAATTGGCCAAAATAGCCTCAGATTTGGGTGTCACCTACAACCAAAAAGATAGTCAAGAAGATATCATTTATGCCATTTTGGACAAACAAGCCATAGAAGAAGGCAATCGAAACCCATTAGGTGCCAAGAGAAAACGCACACGAATAGTGAAAAAAGACACTGATCGCGTCTACACAGTAAAAGGAAAAGACGGCGAGAATCTCGATACAAAGAAGAATAAAACAACTGCTCCTGAACAGAAATCTCTGTTCAAAGACGAGGAGAATGCACCTGAAGAGGAGAAAACTCCTGAGGAGTTGCTGGCTGAAATGCCTAAACACCGCGGAAGAAAGTCAAAGAAAGAGCTCGAATTAATAGCTGCTGCAGAGGCCGCACGCACCAATGAAGCTCAAGAAAACAAAGCCGAAACCGTCGAAGAGCAAACAGAACAGCCAGAAAAAGACGCTCAAGCAGAGGATAAACAGGAAGAGTTGATTCCCGAAGCTGCCTTTGCTGAAAACACGCCTAACACGGAAGATGAAGAGAAAAGCAATCTACTTGAAAAGCTACAAGCCAAAATCAATGACCATAATAAAGAGGTTGAAGAAGCCAAAGCGCCTATAGACGGCGTATGGTCTGGTGACCCTGGCGACGGCACCGACTTCATTACAGTGGTCGATTTGCCTATAGAAGATCAAGGAGCTGTGCCAAACTATGATATGTTTGATAATCCAACAATGGGTGTTATGCCTTCACAAATGGACTATCAGCGTCAGACGCCGATACAACAAAATACAGAACGTTTCGATTTTACAGACCTTATTACGGGTAACGGCGTGCTCGAAGTGATGCCAGATGGCTATGGTTTCTTGCGTTCCAGCGACTATAATTATCTCTCTTCGCCTGATGATATCTATGTAGCAACCAATACTATCAAGAAATATGGGCTGAAAACAGGAGACGTTATCCAGTGCCATGTGCGCCCACCTCATGATGGTGAGAAATATTTTCCGCTGACAACGATAGACAAAATCAATGGAAGACAACCCACAGAAGTACGTGATCGCATCCCATTTGAGCACTTAACACCACTCTTTCCAGAGGAAAAGTTCACACTATGTGGCAATCCTTCCACGACAAATCTATCCACTCGAATCGTTGATCTCTTCTCTCCCATCGGCAAAGGACAGCGTGCTCTCATCGTAGCTCAACCCAAAACAGGTAAGACTATCTTGATGAAAGACATCGCAAATGCTATTGCAGCAAATCATCCTGAGGCTTACTTGATGATGTTGTTAATTGACGAACGTCCTGAAGAAGTTACCGATATGGCCCGCACAGTCAATGCAGAAGTGATTGCATCTACCTTTGATGAGCCTGCCGAACGACACGTAAAGATTGCCGGAATCGTACTTGAGAAGGCTAAACGCATGGTAGAATGTGGACACGATGTAGTCATTTTCCTCGACTCTATCACACGTCTTGCACGTGCATACAACACTGTTAGTCCTGCAAGTGGTAAGGTTTTGACGGGTGGTGTCGATGCAAACGCATTGCAAAAGCCTAAGCGTTTCTTTGGTGCAGCACGTAACATTGAGGGCGGAGGTTCATTGACTATCATTGCAACGGCACTCATTGATACGGGTAGTAAGATGGACGAAGTAATCTTTGAAGAGTTCAAAGGCACGGGTAACATGGAGCTTCAACTCGATCGTTCGCTTAGCAACAAGAGAATCTTCCCGGCAGTTAATCTCGTATCTTCAAGCACACGTCGTGATGACTTGCTGCAAGACAAGACCACACTCGACCGTATGTGGATTCTACGTAAATACATTAGCGACATGAATCCGATTGAAGCCATGAACTCAATTCATGATAGAATGGTTCACACGCGCGACAATGAAGAGTTCCTGTTGTCTATGAACTCATGATGCTTTCATGCCTTTTCTAACGCAAAAGGCTACTGAAACGGAAAGAATCTGCCTTCAAAACAGAAGGCAATCGCAACAAATAAAACAGAAACGCACAAGTTAATGGTCTGCGTTTCAAATGAAAAATAAGAAAGAGAAGACGTATGAAACAACGAGTTTTGTGGAACACGCTTCTCTTTTTTCAGTCAAATCATCGCGTAAAAGCTATGGAATTACCGCGTAATCTCACTGCAATTACACGATGTTTTGACGCACATCATTTTATGATATGATTCAACGTTAATCTTATGTCAACTTCAATCAATCCCTCAGACCTTTGTTCTCATCTGCGCAACAAGCTTTTTGATGCCGATGGTTGCTATCATGCGATTTGGGAAACTATCCAAAACGACACCACGATAACAGCCGTAGCACGTATTCGTCAACTGCATATCTATCGCAATGGAAAGAAGATTCTGGTATTGGCAGGCAAGACTTCACCGAAAATTATCAGAGAAGATGTGCTCTGTAAACTCATTTCTCAGCCCGCAAATCAATGACATTCACCTATATTTTTCATAGCGGATTCATCGTCGAAACAAGCGAATGTATTCTTATTTTCGATGCCTGGATAGACCCTGCGCACGTGATTTCAAAGGCCCTTTTGAAGCAAAAGCCGACATATGTCTTTGCATCTCATCACCACGAAGACCACTTTTCACGAGAGATTTTAAGTTGGAAAAGCCTGTTTCCCCATACTCCTTTCACCATAATTCTATCTAAAGATATCTTAGAACACCATTGTGCTGATGCCACAGATGCAGACATTTGGTTGGAGAAAGGCATGCATTGGAGCGACCGAAGGCTTAGCATTTATGCCACAGGAAGCAACGATAGTGGTGTTTCTTGGATTGTAGAAACAGCCGGAAAACGAATCTTTCATGCGGGAGACCTCAACAACTGGTATGCCCGTTTCCTGAATGAAACTTACCAAAATAAAGACATTCTCACGGAGGAATTTGAGTATGTGAATCCTCAACAAGAAGAAAACAGGTTTCTTGAAGAGTTAAACGACATTGAGAAAATCACCAAACAATTCGATGTTGTCATGTTTCCTGTTGATGGACGCATAGGGAATGGTTATACCAAAGGGGCAAGACAATTTCTCGACCACTTTGATGTTGGCACACTTATCCCCATGCATTTCGCTGGCAGTAGCTTTGAAAGTGCCTGGCGTATGAATGAATTTGCACAAGAAAAAGGCGTAGATTTTTGGTGCATTAAGCACGAAGGAGAAACCAAAGAGATTTTTTAGGCTCAACGATAACAGCCTGATATTCGGCTGAAAGGCAAGAAGGTCTTCATGGTTCTCACATGAAGTAGCAACCCATCAATCTCAATTTACTCCTCCTTTTGTAGGGCGTTAACCCACCATTCATTTGCTAAAATGCCACAAGCTATAAAAATTTTCTTAAACAAAAATTTGATTATAGCTAATAATTGCCTACTTTTGTAGTAACGTTTTCATCCCCCAAAACAACAAATATACGATGATAAAGAAAGGCACTACCATGCAACAACAATCTATTTTCAGTAACCTCATAACCCAATATGAACCTAAACTTCATGGAAAAGATTTGCTTTCTAAGCGAAACAACATACAGATGGTGAACTAAAAGAAAACAATCTCACACCTTAAAACGAACAAAACAACTAAAAATTATATATGCAAACCAAGCTATTTTATTATCTTACAGGCACTCTTTCCATAGGCGCTTTCATCCCGGCTCAGGCACAAAAGAAGCCGATGAACATCGTTTATATCATGAGTGACGACCATTCTTATCAAACGATAAGTGCATATGACAACAGGTTTATTAGCACTCCGAACATTGATTGGATTGCAAACCATGGCACAAAGTTCCAAGAAAGCTTCGTAGCTAACTCCTTAAGTGGTCCTTCTCGCGCTTGTATGCTCACGGGAAAGCATAGTCATGCCAATGGGTTTACAGACAATTCAAAGACCTTTGACGGTGGACAGCAGACGTTTCCAAAGCTACTTCAGAAGGCAGGATACCAGACTGCAATGATTGGAAAGTGGCATCTCACGTCACTTCCTACGGGCTTTAACTACTGGGATATCCTCATTGGACAAGGTGATTACTATAATCCTGACTTCCTATGCAATGGGAAGAAGCTCCAAAGACCAGGCTATGTGACTAACATTATTGCCGACTTGGCCATCGACTGGATGGAGAATAAGCGCGACAAAAGCAAGCCTTTCTGTCTCTTAATGCATAATAAGGCGCCGCATCGCGTATGGAATCCCGACACATGCGACCTTGATTTATACAATGATGTGGTTTATCCGCTGCCCAAAACTTTCTATGATGACTATAAAGGTAGGCTCGCTGCACAAAAGCAAAAGATGAGTATCATCAAAGATATGGACCTCGTTTACGACAACAAAATGGCCGATCATGAGAACGAAATCCATACAAACACGGGATTGGAACCATGGGGACGCGCCAACTATCAACGCATGACACCTTCCCAACGCGCACAATGGGATCGCCATTATGACCCAATCATCCGCAAGTTTAAGGAGGATAAGCTCTCTGGAAAGGCGCTCGCCGAATGGAAATATCAGCGATATATGCACGACTATATGCGCGTTATACACTCTGTTGACCGCAATGTTGGACGAGTGATTGACTATCTTCGTGAGAAAGGTTTATTGGAAAATACGCTCATTGTCTATACTTCTGACCAGGGTTTCTATATGGGTGAGCACGGCTGGTTTGACAAACGATTCATGTATGAGGAGTCTTTCCGCACCCCATTACTTATCTATTTCCCCGGAGGTAAACAGCAAACATGCAATGAAATGGTGCAAAACATAGACTATGCCCCCACTTTCCTCGACCTGGCTGGTGCCAATATTCCGAAAGATATCCAAGGCGTTTCGCTGCTTCCACTATTGAAAGGCAAGCATCCTAAAGACTGGCGGTCTTCTCTTTACTATCATTATTATGAGTATCCAGCTGAACATTCTGTGTGTCGCCATTATGGTATCCGCACGAAACGTTACTCGTTGATGCATTTCTACAATGATATTGACAGCTGGGAACTATATGATTTGCAGAAAGATCCCGCTCAAATGCACAACATCTATGGTCAACCGGGGACTGAAAAGCTTACGGGTAAGCTGAAAAAACAACTGCAAAACCTGCAAGTAAAATATGATGATCCCATCCGAAATACCGCAAACGGCGTAAAATAATCTTAGCAAGGGGCCCTAAACTTCAATGTTTAAGGCCTCTTTTTTCATCCTTAATTCTCCCCCGTTCTACCCTATCCGCCAGATGAGCCCCCTTGATTTTTATCATGGTTATGCTCCTATCACACACCCAGTAAAAAGGCTTTTGCACAAAGGGAAATTCACCTCACCAAATGAAATGTGCCGATTGACACGACAATATATATCATTTCACTCGACAATCTGCACCATTTCACCTCGTGAAATGACGCAGATTGCGCGCCAATTTGACGCAGATTGCAATGCCATTGCAGTTCAACGCTGAAGG
>ERZ773046.1863-NODE-1863-length-11227-cov-7.215986_pt1 | contig 11227 bp, 6 predicted proteins | sample MGYA00580634_ERZ773046 | MGnify/ENA primary metagenome ERZ773046 (study PRJEB29015, sample SAMEA2738127) | human oral metagenome | biome: human oral; feature: human-associated habitat; material: saliva | place: China | collected 2159 ... | reverse complement strand
ACGCATCGCGCCGATCACGGGGATGCCAATTATCCGAAAGTCGCACATGAGGATAAGGCCTCGCTGCTGCTTCCGGGCACGTCGATCCGCGGGGCGTTGCGGTCTCACTGTTCCCGCATTGCTCGCAGCATCGTCAGCGACAGCGATCGCTGCAGCGAACTCACGATGCCGGAGGATGTACACAAGCAGCTCGCTGCAGATCCGCTCCTTGTGCGTTACTTGTTCGGGACAACCGAGTACCGGGGAGCGGTCCGCGTCCACGACTGCGAAGGGCAGATCCCAACACAAGAGGAAAAGGATAAGCCTCTTAAGCTCACTCGCAACGCGATCGACAGAGTTACCGGGAGCGCTGCCCACGGAGCGTTGTATTCGGAGCTGCTGTATCCGCATGCTACATGGGATGCAATCGAGATCGAGATCGACCATGCGCAGCTCTGTCGGAATATCTGTCAGGACCCCGGCGACTGCGCACTTTCGACCGTGTCCTCGTCAGACCAGGAATGCGAGCATCCGGCCATCAAAAACCGCCTGCGAGCAGCTATCCTACTCCTCGCCATGGCCGTCACTGACCTCTGCAAGGGAGTCCTCCCTCTTGGCGGAGGGACAGGCGGGGGTCTCGGCTTCATCGATGTCTCGCATGTGTCTTTCGAAGGGCTACCGGGAACGAACAAATCGATCAGTAGTCAATTTATAGAACCCACAAATTCCGACGATGCACACGAGGTACGCGAGGCTCGAGCAAACTTTGCACAAAACACTCTGACGAGTATCCTCGCCGCTTTTGCGGAAGATGGTGAAGACGCAACCTCGGCTGAGCAAAGAGTCATCAACCTGATTCGAGAGTGGGCGGAGCTAGGACCCCGTGACGATCAGGGAAGCTCTGTTCCCTCTCACTTCCGCCCGACGACGGTGCGGATCGGGTGGAATTCACCTACGGGCGTATTCGTGCATGACCCCCAGGCAGACAACGGAAATACTCAATATCCCCTCAGGGCTAAGACTGCTGACAAAAACGGGGAGAACAGCACAGCTCCCCTGCTACTTCCCGGCACCTCAATTCGCGGTGCGCTGCGCTCCAGGTGTTCGCGGATCGCTCGAACCGTACTGTATGCCGATAATCCCCCATCACAGGGCGAGAGCTTCACTCAGGCGGATAGCGATGGCAACCAGGTACCTATCGATGTTCACGAGCAACTGGCCAAAGAACCACGGCTCGTGCGTTACATGTTCGGTACCACCGAATATCGTGGGGCAGTTCGAGTCCGAGACTGTACGACAAAGAACACTGGACCTTCCGTCACGGTCACTCATAATGCAATTGACCGGTGGACAGGTGGCGCCGTCGAGGGGCTGCTGTTCGAGGAGGTGATCTATCTGCATGCCACGTGGAATGACATCGTGATCGAAGTTGACACCGCACGTCTTCTCCAGAATGTGAAGACCGACTCGGATATCGGGGGCCTATCACTCGACGAGTGTTTACCCTTCGCCCGAGCGTCCTGGTGTCTTCTGTGTATTGCCCTGGCAGAACTCAGCGCGGGCACGCTTCCGCTCGGAGGTAAAACAACCCGAGGTCTCGGCCAAGTTGAGGTGACGAGCCTCAGCGTGTCTGGCGCTGATGATCAGGTCGTAAATTCTCCAGCAGAAGAGATTTTGTGGAAACGCAACGATAGCAGTGAAGACGATGCGCGCGGAGGCGCAGCAGCACTTCTGGCCTATCTGAGAAACGAGACAGAGAAACAACCCTCATATGAGGATTGGGCTGAACGTTTGCAAAAGCTTGAAGAACCAACACACGAGGCCTCCACTCCTAATGAGAGCGACGAGCAATGAATGAGACAAATATCGATAACCACGGTCGCGCAGCAAACCTACTCCCCTGCCACCTAACGACCACCAATCACATAGTCGATAACGCTAGTGCGCTCGCTGCGTATATCGATGCGAAATTTGCTATCCACGAGTTCGCCGGCATTGTGTGGGCAACCAACGGTACACGCCAAGTGTCAGATGTAAAATCCGCAAGCTTCGATGACTCACGCACTTATGAGATACGTTTCTGGCGGGTCATTGACAGTGACAACGCAGACTCGACGCTTGCCTATGAGTTCCGTTGGGTAAACGGCGTGGGTGCCGTTGAGCTGACACTCACGAAAGGCACAGCCAACGCGGCGTCCGAAGACACGGAGTCAAAACCCGTCAGTGGATGGTTCCACAAGGTGAGCTATCTGCAGCACGAGTCTGCAGCGGGCAATGACGCGGATCCTTCCTCGGAAGCCACATCAGCTCAGGCAGCCAAGAGCAAAGAAAACGCCGCCACCAAGCAGATGACGGCAGTCGAGTTCATACGCGAAGAAGATAAGTACGGAAACACGGTCGTGGTCGACCAGCTATTCACAGGAAGGTGGAAATAATCATGTCGAGCAACAATCAAAAGTCAAAATACACTTCGTTCCACTCATCAGTGAACTGTATTCCTGTACTACGCACATCCATTCAAAGGCCTGTAGGTAACAGCACAAAAGGTGGAGCACAGAGCGGCTCCGTCTACCCTAATCTTACTGAAGAGATAACAACCTTTCTTGCTGACAAAATACCCACCCCCCTTGACCACCTAGGAATTGATACATACAGCGGATCACTCCGTCTAACAATCGAAGTGATGACCGCCCTCATTTTCGGCAATCAAAATAAATCAAAAGGAAAACCGACTGAAATCTCAATCCCTATCGACCCAACGACTGGAAACCCATTCATCTCCCCAACAATGATCAAAGGCATGATCTCAAACGCATACGAACGTTTGACAGCCTCACGTTTCCGCGTCTTCGGCGAACACAACACCACCCTTACATACCGAGCAGACCCTGCTGCCGCTCTCGGACTTGTGCCGGTAAGACTAAATGATAAGTACGACCAGGGCACGCACCGAGGGACACTACTATACGGTCCAGAACATGCTCTCTACGCAAAACTACTGACACATGAAACCGACGGGGACGAGGGAAACAAGAAGCAACTCCCCCTTCTCAAGGACGCTCGTGTCTGGAACAAGCTCCAACACGGCGAACTCATTGACTTTATGGCAAAAAAGATTGAGGATTCGTATATCGTCACACAAATCAAAACAAGAGAGGATAAGGTATACTCGCAGCTCAACATTCCGGACTGGGTCACTAATTCAGATAGTGAGGAAACCGCACATACGGGATGGTTTTATTCCACCACACCTGACCACATGCTCAAGGCAGGAAAATCTATATTCGATTCTAAACTATCCGAGCGAATCTTCTTCTGTGACCAGCTTAGCAATAGAGAAATTGAGATCGATCCCGTAGTGGCAGAGACCTACGACCAGATTATCTGTTCATATTCCTACGACTCAACAGATCCCACTTCGAAGATACCAACTAAACCAAACAGATTCGTTATCGATCGAGCAGGCAACAAGGACATAGATCCAATCAACCACTCCGGTCTGTTAGCATATGCCCGCCTCAATAGCAGGAAGGTCGTCGAGCTCATGCCTACGCAGGTCGGCAGACGCAACTATTCGCGGAGTCCACGTAGCTTAGCACGGGCACAGGGAGTGCTCCCGGTTGTCGACGCGTTCGAGGCTTCCCCTGCCGACCATATCTTTGGTTTCACATCCAACGACACTCAGAGGCCCTCCGATCAGTCAAACAGACAGGTATCGCACCTTAGAGGAAGAATTACAATCAGCGCAGTTGACACAAGCGGCGTAACACCAAAGGATATAAGATTGAGTCTTCGCCCGCTTCTCGAACCAAAGACAAGTTCGGCTCGCCGTTTTCTCACTGATGCTTCAGGCCACACGATCAGCGGACGTCCTAGACCTGGTTACTATTCCAAAGGTGACTTCCTCGGTGCGGCTTCATATGGATTTCGACGCGGAGATGCAGGAATTAAGAAAAAGGGGGACGGACGCTTAGATTACGCAACCCTAGCGTCTTATGAGAAAGAGCAATCAGAAGAGAATCCTAGACGACAGAAGAAGACGAATCAGGATATCTATTCCACAGCAATAAGCTGGATTCCACGCGGCAGCGCATTCCAATGCACTCTTCATTTTGAAGGGTTACGAAAAGAGGAGCTCTGGACACTCCTTTGGGTTCTGGACTCTAAGCTCCTAGGACGGTACGCACAGAAGAAGCAACATCTGCCGGATTCTAATCAAAAGGATGGCAAAGTTCCCGATGAGGGTTACCTGCGAATGGGCATGGGTAAGCCTCTCGGCCTTGGGGTAGTTCGCACATCCTATTCTGCACTTAGCTGCATCAAAACAGCTTCTCCAAACAACAGTAACGTATTTGGACTTGTTGACGACTACAAAGCTCTCAAAGGATGCCTGGGAGTCATTGACCCCGAGATAGATGAGCTTAACGAGGATTGGAAAGAGGAATTCTTTAAGGAAGCAGAGGACTTCTATCAGGTTCTTTCAGGTACACCATGGTGCAAAGCATTTCTTAGGTCATGTCTAGGCTATCCCGGCAAAACAGATGTTCGCTACATGACACTGAGCGAAAATAAACAGAATAATAAGACCAAGTCTGACGGGAAGATTAAGTCTGGGCACGGACAGGCCCCACGCCCACTCGCTGCCGACAACTGGGACGAGGCTCTGAAAATACCGAAGAAACCAAACTGAGCACAGCTACGAGCGCTGCAGTGAGTTCCAGTGTTGTCTCAAGATAACAGGCATCAAGTCTAGTCTGGCTCTGTGCCAACGCCACGCCCGCTAGCCCCTCACCACACTCCCCGGCACAACCCCACATCATCCAGCGCTATGGCCGCGCCGAGTATGTCGGTGCAGTCGGCGCAGGATGAGCAGATGGGGTAGATGTGGATGACGTCGTCGCTCTCAGAAATGAGGGGCAGCGAGCCGAGCACGCACGCGCGCCAGCGTGGCGCTATCGAGGCGGAGTTGGAACACGGATTCTTGGATGCGGTAGCCCCAGGATTCCAGTGTTTTGGCGACGCGGAGCCGCCGTTTGTTGTCGGCGATGTCGTAGGCGATGATGTAGATCATCGCCAGGCGACCCCGCTCCACTGGTAGTCGGGTTCGGCGATGGCGCGCGCCAGCATCTGCGCGGAGTGGGCGATGTGCCTGCGCCACGACCCCGAGTATCCGGGGAGGGCGCCGGTGACGGATCGCTGGCAGGCGGCCTCGTACGTATCGACGAGGATTTTCTTGCCGTCGCTGCCCAGCCACACTCCCCCGGCCTCGGCCTCGACGACGCCGTGCGCGGGCCGGAGCTTGCGCGTGCGCAGGAGCGCCATGACGGTCTGGTCCACCAGGAGTGGGCGGAACTGTTCCATGAGGTCAGCGCCAAGCTGGGCCGCTTGTCGGTGGGCGTGTGCACAATGCCGAGTGACGGCTCGAGCCCGGCAGCGTGCAACGCGCCGACGCATTCGGACAGGAGGATCGCGTACCCGTAGGACAGGGCGGCATTGGGCACGTCGCGAGGTGGGCGTCGGCTGCGCCCGTCGAAGGTGACGTCGGCGGGCACGCACGCGGACAGCGCGTCGAAGTAGGCGTTGGAACACGCGCCCTCGATACCCATGATCTCGTCGAGGGTGCGCGCGCCCGCGAGGGAGCGCCGCCAGACGTGCATGTGCGCGGTCGTGTCGGCGACGTGCACGGTTTCGTCGCGTCGGGCGATGCGGGTAAGGACGTGGATTTGGCCGCGGATTTTCGCGCCGATGAGGCTGGCGGCCAGGCGGACGCGCCGCTCATGGTCGCCGGTAAGGGCGACTTGCGCGAGGAGCCGACTGGCGTGTGCGCCCCTGTTCGCACCGATGAGGGCGCCTTGGTAGGAGCCTCGCCGCGACAGGCACACGACGTCGACGCCGCTGCGCATCGCCCACGAGCGCGCGCCGGCGGACAGACCGACGTTTCCGGACAGGACGACACGGGTGACGCTGTTTTTAGGGAGGGATGTGGAGGGCAACGAGCCGGGCGCGTCGACGAGAACGCGGCCCGCTTTGACGTGGACGCGTGCGCCGTCGCGACCGACGTAGAGGATGCGGTCGGCTTGGCCTGTGGGTTCGTCGCTGGGCCGGGTGACCCACGGGTCGATGCCGACGCTGGCGAGGACTTTCTCCTCGTCAATGTACTGGGTCGTCACGTCGGTGAGGCGCGCGCCCGCATTGATGGCCGCGGCGGCGACAGCATCGATGGTATCGGCCAAGCTCTGCTCGCTTGGTGCCGCGAGCATGAGGGTGGTTCCGACGCGGGAGTAGCGCAGGCCTCGCCCGGTGGCGTACCTGTCAAGGTCGAGCAGGGCGGCGTCGGCGAGGACGCTCACGATCAGGTTGGGGTCCGAGGCCTGGGCGAGTTCGTCGATAATGGTGGCGTCGGTGTCGGGCAGGCCAAGTGCCGAGAGTGCCGCGCGGGTCACGAGGCCTGGGTCGGCCGGGCGGATAGCGGCTCGCGCGAGGTGGTGGTTGCCGTGGTCGTAGTCCTTGACGACTCCTCTACTGAATGCGTCGTGTCCTGCGCGCGTGTCGTCGTAGGTGCCGTTGGGCCGTTCTGTGGTGAGTCGCCGTTCGAGGCTTTCGCGCACCGATTCAGCCAGGAGCGCCCGAGTGATAGCGTCCGCCGTTGCGATCGTGTTCGCATCGAGAGCGGCGATCCGTGGCGGCACCCAGTCGTGGGCGGCGAGGACGCGGAGTTGTTCGTCGGTGAGGCTTCCCGGCGTGGGGTTGTTCGCTCTGGTGGGGTCGGGGTGTGCTGTGAGGAGTCGGCGTCTGGCGCGGGTGAGGGCTTCGGGGGTGAGCGCTTCTCTCAGGGACGAGGCCGTGGCAGGTGTCGTCATTGTCTGTCCTTCCACTCAACAAACTTGTAGTTACTCTACAAGTATGGGGTGTTATGGTCTGACAACACGCCAATAAGGGAGGCGATTTCCGGGACAACAACGGCCCCGCAGGCGCTCCGTGGCGATGCGAGTAATCGCAATGAAAAGTCTGATATTCTAGCCTTATGCTTGTTGGTCGGAGGGGTGCTTTTTCGACCACTGGCGATCCAACATGGTGTTTCCCCTGGTCACAGGAGGCGCGACACGCCGGACAGCCAGAAAGCACCAAGCACCATAAGGTGCATTAAGACCTCGCCAGGAACGTGCCGCCGACCATCTGGTTGAGGCGCGCCAGAAAGCACCTAGCACCATAAGGTGCATTAAGACTTTCAACACTCATCCTCCATTCGAGTTCGGTTTTAGCGTCAGAAAGCACCGAGCGCCATAAGGTGCATTAAGACTGCGAGAAGTTGATCCGCGTGTGGTGCGAGAGGGAACTCGTCAGAAAGCACCAAGCGCCATAAGGTGCATTAAGACTCGTGGACGGCGGCGGCCTGGTAGAGGGGGCCGGGCTATCAGAAAGCACCGAGCACCATAAGGCGCATTAAGACGCTGCGGTCGCGGATGCGACTGCGTATCGGGTTGTCTTCAGTCAGAAAGCACCGAGCGCCATAAGGTGCATTAAGACAGCCACACAGTTTTTTCGGTGCGGCGTTCGACCTGCGGTCAGAAAGCACCGAGCGCCATAAGGTGCATTAAGACGGTTGTACTGTGAGGGCATTCGGAGGCTGTAGGTCGCGTCGTCAGAAAGCACCGAGCGCCATAAGGTGCATTAAGACGACAGGTAGAGGATGCCGTCCCCGCCCTCGCGCACGTCAGAAAGCACCGAGCACCATAAGGTGCATTAAGACCGATCAATTCAGCGTTGACGAAGCCGAAAACTTCAGCACGTCAGAAAGCACCGAGCGCCATAAGGTGCATTAAGACACCCACTGACGAACGTCATTGTATTCAGCCGTCGTCATGGTCAGAAAGCACCGAGCGCCATAAGGTGCATTAAGACTTCGAGTCAACGCGGGTGTAGTCGCCGCTCGGGACTCAGTGTCAGAAAGCACCGAGCGCCATAAGGTGCATTAAGTCTCGTAGACGTTAGCGATCATACGGTGGTTTGCAGTAGCGGGTCAGAAAGCACTGAGCGCCAAAAGGTGCATTAAGACGCGCGGCCTGCGGCGGTTGTGATGTCGAGTGTTTGTCCGTGTCAGAAAGTACCGAGCGCCATAAGGTTCATTAAGACATCGCCACTTCGACGACGGGCTGGGGGAGACGGTCGATGCCGTCAGAAAGCACCGAGCACCATAAGGTGCATTAAGACACCATAGCGAGGATTTCCTCAGTGCTGGCAGTTCGTCCGTCAGAAAGCACCGAGCGCCATAAGGTGCATTAAGACCCGTACCAGGTGAAGATGTAGTCGAGTGCGTCCTGCTCGGTCAGAAAGCACCGAGCACCATAAGGTGCATTAAGACTCGCGAGCAGCGTCCTCAAAGTCGTCAAAACCCACCCCGGTCAGAAAGCACCGAGCCTCGTAAGGCGCATTAAGACATGCGAAGTGGAATGGTGGGTGTCTTTGGATCGTCTCCGGTCAGAAAGCACCGAGCACCATAAGGTGCATTAAGACGCGTATGTCGGATCGAAATCCGACCCGCCGGCGGTCACCGTCGCGCCGATGTCAGAAAGCACCGAGCGCCACAAGGTGCGTTAAGACACGCCGGTCGGAGCGTAGGTGTAGGCCCCCTTGGTGTCAGAAAGCACCGAGCGCCATAAGGTGCATTAAGACCAGGCCGACGCGACGCTCGCGGGTCCACCATGGCTTGTCAGAAAGCACCAAGCGCCATAAGGTGCATTAAGACTCTTAACAGTCACCTACTCCGGCCCCTTCCACTTCGTCAGAAAGCACCAAGCACCATAAGGTGCATTAAGACGCGTTCTTGTCGGCGAATCGAGCGAAGTTGATGGCTCCCCGTCAGAAAGCACCAAGCGTCACAAGGTGCATTAAGAGGTCTTTTCATCCAAGACAAGGCGAGCACCCGTCAGGTCAGCCAGAAAGCACCAAGCGCCATAAGGTGCATTAAGACTTGGTTGGCGTGCCGAGGACGACCTCGTACACGCTGGTCAGAAAGCACCGAGCACCATAAGGTGCATTAAGACAAACCAGCGAGTGACGAGACGCCCGAGCCTACATGCGCCAGAAAGCACCGAGCGCCATAAGGCGCATTAAGACCGGGTCTCCATGAGGTACTTGTACTGGTTGAAATCGAGGTCAGAAAGCAACGAGCGCCATAAGGTGCATTAAGACTTCACACCATCCGGCTTTTCACCGTACAGGCACCACGAGTCAGAAAGCACCGAGCGCCATAAGGTGCATTAAGACCGTAAGGCTCCCAGCCCTCGAAGCCATCGTCGCTCTGTCAGAAAGCACCGAGCGCCATAAGGTGCATTAAGACAACATTTCGCAGTTCTTCGGGTAGAGTGCGCCACTCGAGTCAGAAAGCACCGAGCGCCATAAGGTGCATTAAGACAGCAGTCGATAGAAGTCTTTCAGCGTCATGCCGCCCGTCAGAAAGCACCGAGCGCCATAAGGTGCATTAAGACACACCCAGCTTCTTCATATACGTCGGATCAAGGGCATTTTGTCAGAAAGCACCGAGCACCATAAGGTGCATTAAGACGTTTCAATCTCGGTACTCGTGAACGGGAGGTTAGTGGGTCAGAAAGCACCGAGCACCATAAGGTGCATTAAGAACACATATCATGCAACCATTCGATCATGCTGGCCTTGGTTCCGTCAGAAAGTACCGAGCGCCATAAGGTGCATTAAGACACCATAGCGAGGATTTCCTCAGTGCTGGCAGTTCGTCCGTCAGAAAGCACCGAGCGCCATAAGGTGCATTAAGACTCGTAGTCCGTGTTGTCGGAGAACGTGATGGTGTTCGGTCAGAAAGCACCAAGTGCCAAAAGGTGCATTAAGACAAGTCGGAGAGCTGGTAGAGCGTGGTGGCCTGGGCTTGTCGGAAAGCACCGAGCACCAAGGTGAATTAAGACGTCACGGTCGTAAGACCGTTCCATACAACGCCCGGCTTGTCAGAAAGCACCAAGCGCCATAAGGTGCATTAAGACTTGTTTGCATCTTCAGCCACAGAACGCCAGACGCGATCCGTCAGAAAGCCCCAGGCGCCATAAGGCGCATTAAGACAACTGAATCGGCTTGTCGCCGTCCCCCAGTTCATCCTTGTCAGAAAGCACCGAGCGCCATAAAGTGCATCAAGAACCGGCCCCGGTTCCTCCAGCGACGCTTGGCTTCAGGATTCGTAGACCATTCCCCGTGGCCACAGCGGGTAGCCACCCGCAAGCTACACAAGTTCGTCCAGGAACTGAGCGCGTGCTCGCACGCACGCAGGACAGCCTCATTGGTGAATTCTTCGCACCCGAAGTGCTCACACCTACTGGCATGCGCTTAAGAGAGATGGATCCACTCTCACACCGCCGCGCGAACCGCGTCAGAACGGCTCGCGATCCCCTCGGGGGCAGAGGGTTCCACGAGCATCCCTCCCGCGTCTACTCATCCAGGCACACCGTCACAGCGTCGCCAGGTCCCTCCCCCACCGGAGGACGCCCCGGGCGCGGCGAAGGCAAGTCTGCTAGGTCGTACCCGCGTTCGGCCTCATCAGCCCACGTCTGGATCTGTTCATCACTGACGGGGACTCCACGAAGAAGACGCTCGCTCATACAAATAACGTATACGAGAATCACTGGAAGCACCGTTGATTGAGTCGGCACTGACAACGACGGGAGAACAACTCTCGGCACACAAGCGAGGGGCCGCGCACGAGTTTTCGTGCGCGGCCCCGTTTTGTCTCAGCCGGAATCTGTCAACCGAAATCCGTCAGACCACCGACTCACGTCAGCAGACGGCCCCGGGCGTCGAACTCGTAGCGCGTGCCGCCAATCCAGTGGGTGCCCGTCACCATGGCCCCCGACGAAGACAGGTAGTACCAGTGCCCTCCGTCCTTTAGCCAGCCCTTGTGCACGACGCCCGAAGAAGGATCCAGGTAGTACCAGGCCCCCTGGATGCGCGTCCACCCAAAAGCCTGGGCACCATCACGCCCGAAATAAGACCACAGGCCGTCCACTCGGGACCAGCCAGTCACCACGTAGCCGCGCGCGTTGAAGCGATACACCTTCCCGTCAATGCGCAGGCGCGTATTCGTCGGGTAGGTGCCGTCATCAAAACGCCACCACGTGCCCCGGGCGGAGGTGACCCAGCGCCCGGCCCCGGCCTCGGCGACGCCAGAAGCCCCAGAACCGGACCCGGAACCGCCGGTCCCGACCCCAGCCCCAGACCCAGCCCCAGC